>Ga0196981_1000482_pt1 | contig 12323 bp, 10 predicted proteins | sample S3_2013CmetaG_FD_155462 | JGI IMG/M metagenome (GOLD analysis project Ga0196981, IMG submission 155462) | Soil microbial communities from Anza Borrego desert, Southern California, United States - S3_20-13C | ecosystem: Environmental > Terrestrial > Soil > Desert | place: USA: California...
TGTCGGTCGCCTTCTGTTTTGTCTCCGCCTCCGTTCTCACTTCGACTCCGACAAAACAGCCGGCCCTACGGCTACGCGGGGGTCGTCGCACTTCGCTCCGCTGCCGCTACGCTTCCTGTGCTCCTTCCGCGTCGCTCCACGGTTATCTATATCATTGAAAAGGCAGGCTCCCCTCTCACGACACCCTCCGCCGACGGCGGAAAAACCTCCCGGACGAACGGGCCATGGGCGACAAAGACATCGTTTCCAAACGCATCCTCAAGAATCTGGTACGGGATTTCGCCACTTACCTGTTCGGCTTGCCCGTCGTCGAGGTCGAAATGCTGGACACGGAGCGCCAGCGCGCCGAGGACCGGCGGGCCGACCTCGTCGCCAGGGTCGCCGTGTCGGGCGGCGAGTCGTTTCTGCTCCATATCGAAGTGCAAAACGACAACGAAGCCACGATGCCGTTCCGGATGCTGCGGTACCTGAGCGATATTCTCCTGGATTCTCCGGGAGCGCCGGTGCGGCAATATCTGGTCTATATCGGCAAGGAACGCTTAACCATGACGGACGGTTTCGCCATGCCGGATTTCAGCTACCGCTACCGGATCATCGACATGCACGGCGTGGACTGCCACGATTTCCTCCGGCAGGATTCGCCCGACGCCTGGGTGTTGGCGATCTTGTGCGATTTCGGGGGCCAAGGACCGCGGGACGTCATTCACCGCATCCTGACCCGCCTGATCGAACGGCTCGGGAAGAACCCGCCGCGCTTGCGGGAATATGTCGACATGCTGGACATCCTGGCGAGCAACCGGAATTTGAACCAACACATTTCTGAGGAGTTGAAAATGCTCACCATCGACGTGGAAAAACTGGCCACTTATCAGCTAGGCATCGAAAAGGGCCTCGAAAAAGGCATCGAGCAAGGGTTTAAGTTGGGCGCCCACGACCGGGAAGTGGCGATCGCGCGCGAACTGCTCGACCGGGGCATGGAACCCGCCTGGGTTGCCTCGGTGACCGGTTTGCCGCTGCCGGAAGTCAAGGCCCTGCGGAACGAGTAGCCGGCGGGAAAACCCGCAGGGCGCGCGCCTTAGGCCTCCGGCGGCGGCAGGCGCCGGACCAGAGCGTCCCAAGCCACGACGACATTCGGCAGCACGCCGACGGCGGTCTCGCCGGAAAGCTCCTGAACGTCCGGCTTGCCGTACTCGCCGTCGAGCAGCCGGTAAACGGTCACCATCCGGTCGGTCGGATGCACCAGCCAGTATTCCCGCACGCCGGCGCGCTCATACGCACGCCGTTTCAGCACATGATCGTGGCTCGCCGTCGAAGGCGACAGCACCTCCACCACGAAGTCCGGCGCGCCCCGCACCCCGCGCCGGTCCAGCTTGGAGTCGTCGCATACCACCAGGACATCCGGCTGCACCACGGTATCGACCTGTTCATCCGCTTCGCCGGCCTTGGGCAGGCGGACATCCACCGGGGCGATGAACGGGCGGCAGGCCTTGCCTTCCAGGGCGCGCCGAAGCTGGAAATAAATCTCCCCGGCGACATCCTGATGTTCCAGATTCGGCGCGGGCGCCATCAGATAGGCCCAGCCGTCGATCAGCTCGTAGCGGACGTCTTCCGGCCAGGACCGGTAATCGGCGTAGGTATGACGTTCGGCATCGCGAAGCGCAAGCCCCATGAGCGGCCTCCTTCGTTGAAACGATTCGATATTTTAGACCGGGCAAGGCGCCGATCGGCAACATTACGAAAGCCCGGCTCGTTCGCACCACAAAACAAACAAAGGCGCGGAAAAAGAAAAGGGCGTAAGCACGCCCTTTTCCCAAGCCGGTGACGACTGCCGTTAGTCGTTGCGGCAACTGGCAGGCTGATAACGGTCGGTATCAACAGAGCAGGACCATATCACCGTGTTCGCATTGGCATTGTAAGAAGGCGTCAAATGGACGGAAACCACGGTTCCACAACCGGCGTCCGCCGATGCTCTACAGACGACGCCGATATTACCATTGGCACCGATACTGCTCGAGTCCACTTTACCACCCGAAGCGATAGTGGCACCGATACCAGAGCTATTGATAGTGAAGTTGTTTTGCGCGTTTTCTGTAACGGCACTCTTCGCGGAACTAGCAGCCAGCATTAATTCGGACACTTTGGCTCGCACCGTGTAATCCTGATAGGCCGGAATGGCGACTGCAGCGAGAATACCAATGATCGCCACAACGATCATCAGTTCGATTAAGGTAAAACCTTTTTGAACGCTTTTCATTATATTTGACCCCGTGAAATGGTATGGACATATTGGGAACCGCGCCCTGAAGCTTCGGCCGGAAGCCCGTTCCGGCAGGCCGCAAAATCCGTCGGCCCGCTCGGGACAGGCCCTTCGTCACGTCGAGGCGAACGGCCCGCCGGGACAGGTTCTAAGCCCCCTCCCCTGACAGGATGAAAACCTGCCGATCTTGATAAGCAGGAAACAGGCCAAAAGGTTGGGCGCGGGAATATAGAAAACCGCGCCATAGAATCTGTTATGAACCCAATCTAAGGCACTGATTATTAGGGCTGTTGAAGCAATGTCACTCCGGCTGAAGAGTGAGCCAACGGCTTGATTTAACGGCGAAGATAGAAAAGTTCATAACACGCTCTAGAGCATTTTCATGCGTAGGGGCGAATTCATTCGCCTTTGGCGCCCTGAAAGGGCGAATGAATTCGCCCCTACGATCGATTGAAAAATGCCTTAAGGGTTTACATGTGGCTTTATCAGCGCGGTTACCGATACGAGCAAAGTGACAGATTTCGTCACTTTCTGACATTTTTCAAAAGTCAGGCTTCGCTACGGATCAAGGAACCTCTGATGACATCCCTCGACAAGCTCATAACGAACGCTAAGGCATTGATTTGGTTCGTAATTAGCTTATCGAATCATGAACGAAATCAACGGATTCAGAAGTTCCTTAAGCAGTCCAACTCCCGCTGCACCCGCTCCAGCACGGGCGGCCAATTGCCGGCCTCGGTCTGCCGGAACAGGCGGGAAGAAGGATACCAGGGCATGGCCTCGCCGCTCTGCATGTAACGCCACTCGGGAACGGAGGGCGTCAGCACCCACACCGGCACGCCCAAGGCGCCGCTCAGGTGGACGATGGCGGTGCATACCGTAACGACCAAATCCAGGCCGGAAACCAGCGCGGCGGTTTCGTCGTAATCGTCAATCGCCTCCTGCCAGTGATGGACGTTGCCGAGGCCATGGGCCGATTTGAGTTCTTCCACGTCGCCCGCGCCGTTTCCGTACTGGAGATTCACGAACTGGCATCCGGACTGCCGGAAAACCGGAACCCATTGCTCCAGGGCAAGGGTTCGCACCTGGGTGCGGGTTTTCCGGGTGCCGCCCCGCCAGGAGAAACCGATTTTGAGGCCGGGCCCGAGATCGTTCAGCCGGGCTTTCCAATAGGCGATTCGCTCGGGATCGGCCTTTAAATAGCCGCGATGATCGGGAAAATCCTCAATGCGGTTTCTGAAATAACGTCCCAGGCTACCGATGGGAATTTTCAGATCGATGGGCGGTGCGCGATCCAGCCAAGAGGGGACATCCTCCCGATGGCCAGCGAATACCGAGGCGGACGGAAACGAGCGGCGGAACAGCTTCTCCAGGCGAGAGTCGCATTCGATCACGCAATGCCCAACTCGGGCGATGACGTCGGGCAGGCAAGAAGCGAACATGATTTCATCCCCCAGCCCCTGCTCCGCGTAAACGAACAGCGTTTTGCCGTCCAGCGGCTCCCCTTTCCACAAAGGAAAAGGCAGGGTGCGAAATCGGGTCGGCTCGGTTTGAAACCGCGCTTCGTAATCCAACCAGCCCTCCTCGAAGCGCTTTAGCGCCAGGAGGGTTTGCGCACGAGTAATGCGCGCCCAGAATTCGTTGGGCTGATGTTTAAGCACCCGATCGAACAGGGCCAGGGCTCGGTCGAACTGCCCCAGATGGCGATAGGCGCACGCCAGGTTCACCTGGGCGGAAAAATTCCCCGGCTGCGCGCTCAGGGCGCGTTCGAGGATTTCCGCCGCCGCCTCGTTGTCGTCCAGCATCAGCCGGGCGTAACCGAGCCCGGTCAAAGCCTTGACCCAGTCCGGCTCCAACTCCAGCGCAAGCCGGAACTCCTCCGAGGCGTTCTCGAAATCCTCGGTCTTGGTGTAGAAATCGGCATAGTGCAGATGGGCCGCCGCGCAGCCGGGGCAGCGCTCCACCCAGGCTTTGCAGCATGCCAGAACGTCCGTCCAGTTTCCCTTGTCCTTGTGCAGCTTAATCAGGCCGGTGTTGGCGTCGGCGTGATCGGGCCGGTAATAAACGGCCATTCCGTAGGCGTCGACGGCGTCCTCGTCCCGGTCCGCCGCCTGGTAGACCGTTCCCAGGTGATAGTAAGCCTCGGCATGGGTCGGGTCTCGATCCACCGCCTTGCCGAAACAGTCGATGGCCTCCGCGAATTCGCCGAGCCGCTTTTTCAGCAGCCCCAATCCGAAATTCGCGTCCACATGCGCGGGATCGATTTCCAGCACTTTACGGTAGCACGCCTCGGCGGATTCCAGATCGCCGCCGAGTTCGTCCTGCCCGGCCCGCTCCAGCCACGAAGCGATCTCCCCGGCGAAAGCGTCTTGCGGCGAAGGGGACGAAACGGTGTCGGCTACGGTTTTCTTCTTGAACCAATGTTTCAACATGGCGGAGGGCCTATCCATCATCGTTCAGGCATTTTCGGATCTCGTCGACCACCGGCCTCCAGTCTCCCGGCCGATTTTGACGGAACAGCCGGGTGCTGGGATACCAGGGCAGGCGTTCGCCCCGCGCGAGATAACGCCAACTCGGGGCGGTCGGCACCATGCCCCAGACCGGCTTGCCCAAGGCGCCGGTCAAGTGAACCAAGGAGCAGCACACGGTAATGACCAGATCCAGGCCGGAGACCAGGGCCGCGGTTTCATGGTAATCCTTCAAGGCTTCGGGCCAATGATGGATTTTGATGCCCGTGCTCGCGGCAAACCGGTTCAACTCGGCCTCAGTACCGGTGTGTTGCAGACTGATCCAGTCGATGTTCGGCGTTTCCAGCAAAGGCAGCCAATCAGTCAATGCCATGGAGCGCAAGAGCTTGCCGGTTCTGGCCAGCCCCCCCTGCCAGGCGATGCCGACCTTGCGGCCGGGGCCGGTCTGTTTGAGGCGCTCCCGCCAAAACCGGACCCTTTCGGGACGGGCTTTTAGATAGCCCTCGTGAGAAGGGAAGGCCGCGGCGCTGCGGCGGAAATACCGGGGCAGGCTGCCTATCGCCGCGTAATAATCGATAGGCGGCGCACCCGTCAGCCAGTCCAGGGAATCGGAACCTCCCCCGCCATGGACCGTGGCCTGCGAAAACGAATACTCGAACAGTTCCGACAGCCGCGGATGAACGTCGATGACGCAATGCCCGGCTTGCCGGATGACGTCCGGCAGGCAAGACGCGAATAGAACGATGTCTCCAAGGCCCTGCTCCGCGTAAACGAGTAGGGTTTTCCCCGCCAGCGGTTCGCCGCCCCATTCGGGATAGGGAAAAACCCGCCTGGGCGAATCCCAGGCCTCCATCCGCGCCTCGTAGTTATCCCAGGCTTCTTCGAACTCCCCTAGCGCGAGTTGGAGTTCGGCCAACCCGGACCGGGCTTCGGGAGAATTCGGCGCCAGCGACAGCGCATATTGGAACTTCGCTCTCGCCTCGTCGAACCGGCCTTCTTTTTGAAGAAGGCTCCCCAGGGCGACATGGGCTTCCACCATCTCCGGGCGAAGCTCGGTGGCCTTTTCCAGGTGGAGCCTTGCGTCGTCCAACTGCCCCAGGTCTTGCAGGACCGATCCCAGATTCAAGCGGGCAGCGGCGTTGCCGGGCCGGAGGTTCACCGCCTCGCGCAGGGCTTTTTCGGCTTCCTCGACGCGCTCGGTGTCGCGCAGCGCCAGACCGTGGTTCGTCAGGGCGAGGCCGAAGTCTGGGTTCAATTCGCGGGCTTTCCTGAAGCTTTCCACGGCCTCGGCGATTCGGCCCAGCTTCCGCTGGATGACGCCCAGGTTGTTCCAGGCGTCCGCAGCTTTCGGATCGAGCCGGATGGCCTGGGCGATGCGGTCCTGCGCGGCGGCGAGATTTCCCAGCTTAAACAGCACCAATCCGAGATGGGTCAGAATTCTGGCGTCTCTTGGCCGATACCGCCGCGCCTGTTCCAAATAGGAATACGCCTGCTCCAGGTCGCCGACGTCGTGCAAGGTTAAGCCGAGGCCGAACAGGGCCTCGGGGTTGCGCGGGTCAATAAGCAGCGCCTTGCGGTAACAGGCCAGCGAGCTATCGAATCGCTGCTCGCGAGCCTCGATATCTCCCAGCAGGCAGAGGGCGTCCAGATGATCCGCCTGCCGGCTCAACAGCGCTTCGAGCAGATCGCGCGCCGCCTTCAGATCGCGCGCCCGGTAATGCCTGTAGGCTTCCGCAAAATCCGCGTCCTCCGCCGCTGGGTGCTCTTTGGCCGCATCGCCGCCGCCTGCCGGGTGGGGCTTTCTTGCGGGAGAAAAAAACGCTTTCAGGACGCGGACTAGCACCGGGCAGTTCTCCCTTCGCCGCCCCGCGATTGGGGCTGCCGCTGCTCCACGTTCAGCATGTCTTGTCTCGCGGCGCGCCACTCCCCGGCGTATTCGCAATCGGCGTACTCGTTGAAATAAGGTCCGCCCAACGTGTAATGCACCAAGGAAACGTCCGGGTTCGGTTCGTCGTAGCCCACCAGATGGTTCCATCGATGCGGAATTTCCCCAATCGATTCCTCGTCTTCCAGCCATTTGAACTGGTGAAGCTCCAGGCCGGTCGCGGTATCGACATACGACGGCGTCAAAGCCTTGCAGCGTTCGTTGTTGAAGAGCATGACGCTCGACCAGTTTTTCTTCTCGTACCGGGTCTGCGGCGCGTTCAGAAACTTGATTTCCTCCCGCGGCACATGATTGTGCTTGACGACCATGACCGCGTAGCGGTCGTCGCGCAAGGCCCACAGCTTGGCAATGTCGTCCAGCACCAGCATGTCGCAATCCATGAAGATGGACCAGCCGGCATACCCAGAGAGATAAGGCGTCAAAAAGCGCGTGAAGGAAAAATCGGTCGATTGCAGAGAATGCCGCTCCCGCTTGTGAATGCCCTTGAGTTGAGACAATCGCAGCGGAGCGATGGAGACCGGTCGCGAAGCGTAGGCATGAATGCTGTGGCACAACACGCTGAAAGCCGCCGCCTCCCTGGGGTCGTAGCCGATGAAGACTCTGATCATGGTTTTTCTCCCCCCTTTGGTGAGAGCGAAAGGGTTGTCGTATTGCCGGATCAAAACCGGCTCGTCGTTAACATCCGGCACAAAGCCGCCGGCTATTGGCGAGCCTGGCCGAAGTATAGGTTAAGCAGCACGTTCGGGCCGGGATGGCTCCGGAAAGTCCAAAAAAACGTCTCTCGCTTTGCGAGACATCATGAGATAAACGACGATATAAACGTCGAGCAGAAGCTGAGCGGCGGCGAAGGTTTTGAGCCAGCTTGTCGTGACCAGTACCCGGAGAACGAAATCCGCGGCAGCGCTCGCCATCAGGATAGGCCGCCCCCATCGCCAGATCCATCGCACGAAAGTTCCGCCCCCCGGATTGCGCTTAAACCACGCCACCAACACGATGAGTGGAAGAATACTGGCCGCCGCCTGCGAGAGGCCGATATCGCCCAGCAAATAATTCAAATCGCTGGAGCCCGTTTTACGTTGGGTTGCAAAAACCACTAATGGGAGTAGCAAGTGGCGGGTAAGGAAAACAATCGACACGCCGACCCAAAAAGGTACTTTAAGACATAGATTTGAATCGAAATCGACCGGAGTATATCCGGTATAAAAATAAACCTTTTTATCCGCTTTCATAGTAGTAAAGTTCTTCGATAAGCGAGTTCCACGTTACCCTGACGCGGAGAAGACCGTCTTGGCCTTGAACATGCTTTACACCCATAAATCGACATTCACCAATGACCCACGAACCGGCTTTGAAGGCGCCGGAAATGCTAAGGCGTGAGTCCTTTTTAGCAACATGGCCGCTTCATTTCTTAACGAAATATCCCGACGGCGCGAAAGTCGGGCCGAACTTGCGTTCGCGCATGTCGTCGCGAATCAATACGCCGGGGCAGGCGGCAAGATATTGTTGAACAGCCTCGTAAGGCCCTGGGCCAAAATCGGGCCGTACCGGGTGACCATTAATAGCCCCGTCTTCCACAACCAAATAATCTCCGCTTCGCAGGAACGGCACCCACGCTTCCAGCTCGCGCATGACGTGCGCTTGAGCGTGGTCGGAATCCAGAATTAGAAATACAGGTCCCCGATCGTCCGGCAACAGGGCCGCGACTTTTTGAACCATTTCCGAAGACCCGCTGTCGCCGATCATGAAGTCGATGCCTGAATGCGACTCAATCTCCCGCGCGGACGAATCGATGTCGATGGAGATCACCTTGCCTTTGGCGCCGCGTGCAGCGAGAGCTTCGGCAAAAAATAGCGCCGAGCCCCCATGACGCGTTCCGGCCTCGATCACCCAGTCGATCTTGCGCTCATGGATAATTTCCTGGTAATTCCACATGTCCGAAGGCAACTTGAGCGTGCGGACTCCGCGCCACGTCATTCTTTTCCAGATATTGGCGTGATAGAACCATACGAGATAATCATCCCATACCTGCCTTTCATCGGACTCTTTGTCCGGAAAGTGGGAAACTCTCGATGCCGTCAGGTCTATTGGGTTTACTTCTTTCGCCGTGAAACCACTCATCGAGCCGGAAGCTCCCGAAGGTTTTCCGGCCCAATCCGCGGGTTTTTCGGCGACTACGCGCATATCCCGCGGTTCCCGCAATTTGAACTGAGCAGGCTCCCGTCGCGCGTCGACAAGACCCGCTTCCTCCATAAGCTTGGCCAAGCTTTGCGGCGTGTACCCCCAACGATGGACCATGTAGGGATCCTGCCAGCGAGGATCGCCGTAAAACACCCACATGCTGCGCTGGCCTTCCGGTCCGCTGCCGGCGGCGGCCTTGGGTTCTTTCAGAAAGCTCTCGCAGGCGGAAATCAGGTTGGGACATTCCAGAATCATTTTTCCGCCGGGTTTCAACACTCGCGCCCATTCCCTGAGCACGTCGAGCACCTCCCAGCGCCAGAAGTGCTCCACCACGTGCACGGCGAGAATTTCGTCCACGGTGTCGTCGGCGAAAGGCTCCAGCTTGCGCAGATCGCAAAGCACGTCCGGTTTTTTTCCCGCGCGGCTCTCCACCACGTCCACGTTGACATACCCCGGAAGAATCTTGTCACCACAACCGAGATTCAATCGGATCGCGTCTCCGGAGCATTCGTTTTTCGAACGGTGTTCCGTCCTGGGATCGGAAAAGCAGAGTCGTTGATTATCTGGGGCGCCGGTATTCCCGTGAAGTTCCAGAATCACCTTCTCCCAATCCCCGCCGATTGCATCCGCCGTGAAATGCGCTTCGATAGCGCTCTGTCCCTTGGCGATGCGCGCACGCACTTCCTCCGGATGGCTCAGCGCCCATTCCAGCCCCTCGATGAGGTTGTCTCCAACCCAGGCGCTATCCTTGAAAAGCCGGTAAACAGGCAAATTACCCGCCACGGCGAAACGCCCGCTCCAGAGCGCTTCCAGCAAGCGGTTGGGGCTTTTCGCTGCCTTGAACTGGCTCTCGATTACCGGTATGACGACGATATCGCAGTCGGCGAGAGCCTGCCGGGTGGCGCGGATGCTCCAAGGGGTATATTCCACTTCCAAACCCGGAGACACAAACCGGTCGATACTAGCCTTGCTGACGTTTAAGTTGGAAACCACCCGCAAAACAAGCCGCTGTTTTTTCGCATAGTCGGCAAGTTGAGGAAGAAGCGATTCCAGAGAATAAAGGTTCATTGCGTGACCATACCAGAGCAATCGGAGGGTCACATCCGGCGAAAAATCAACTCGGCCCTTGGGCATCTCGACGGGATCGTAAATCACGGCATCGGGTCTCCGGCCGTAGCTTTCCAGCAGGTTTGCCATCGGTTCAGACGAAACCACCACGCCATCCGTCATTTCCAGCAAGGCCTTTTGCACGCGATGTCTAACGGCCGCATTCTGCCTGCCTGCCTCATTGAGGCGCTGAAACTCTGGACTGGCGAAAATATCCAGATAGTTGTCACAGATATCGACGATCAGCTTGGCTCCGCGTGCTTTGGCGTCCTCGGCCAGTGCTACCGCGTAGTCGGAAAAAACCTTGGAAACAATGACGGTATCACCAGAACAAGGAGCGATCGTCTGCCCCCAACCACCATTGGATTGAGCGGCTCCCTCAACCACGAATTCCGATCTCCAGCCTCGCTTTTCCAGGGCCAAGCCGGGCTGAAGAACGCGATAGCGGGTACTGGCCAAGTCGGAGGTCAGACCATTTTCAGAGTTGCGGATTTCGCCGCCGGTTATCCAAATAAGCCGGCGGGTGAGGAAAGAGGGCGGCGCTGCTTGTTTTTCATCCCGAGGCACGTAAATGAAATGGCCGGAATGTGACGGAGCCGGAGAGGGAACATCATTCCCTTCCCTACCCCTTTTCTGCTTTCTGGAGGCGGTCAGCGACTGCACCGCACCATGGAGAAATCGTCTAATGATCATGCCTATGCCCAAATTACATTTACTCGACCACGATACTCGGTATCACCGCGAAAGGGTTTCAGATTACGGCAGTTTTTCGCCGCACGGCGCACCGCCATCACATTACCAATAAGCACCCCATTACCCACATCTTTTTACGCCTCAAAAACAATAACTTAGATGTCGCACTCGACTGCTGGATGGGTGAGATTACTGTGCATCGAGAACCGCCAATCAAGCACTTACGACGGGATAATCCGCCCGCTTTCCCCCTACGGAAGGACTTGTAGGGAATGGGGGGCAATAAGGCCAAAAAAATGCGAGAAATCAATGATATGACCTTTCGCTAATAACATTGATTTCATTGAATTTTTCCGACTTGTGGTAAAGCCATGGGCGTATCGCCCCGTCGCCCAATGCTGTTAAGTTACCCTGCGATACCGGCAAGGAAGGAGCACGGCTTAACTTTAACAGCATTATCCCACTGCTCTAGAGTCTTACAAAAGTAATGCATTAGAAACCAAGCGGAGAGAATTGAGCAAAGTATCCGGCATGGGTAATTATTGAAAGATTCAAATGCGACTTAAATAAACAATCAAACCCTCAGTCGCCATTTCGATAAACTCGGTGGTATAGCCAAGTTCTTTCAGTTCCCAGCGAAAGGCGTTGCCCAAGCGAGCCTTCCGGTAAAAGCCCAGTTTAGTGGCCTGATTGAACTGCCTGGCTTTGCCGTAGGCATCCTCCAGAATTTTGCTGAGCCGATTGACGGAAACCTTCTTCTCGGTCGCCGTATCCATAACGGGAGGGTAACGCTTGGCAATGTCTTGCGCCAAGGTTCGGGCAAAGGCATCGACTTCTTTGTTCTTCGAAAACCAACCAAACATTATTTTCTCTCTTCGTCAGTTGAGCACCGCTTTGAATAAAACGGCTGGGCTATGCCAAGGGAGCCACGCCGGCCAAGCGTGATTTTGTAATTTTTTTAAGGAAGCTCTGAACAAATCGATTCCATTCACGGTTCGACACGCTCACCACGAACGGAATCCATCGGTTACCGTTCGTCCTGAGCCTGTCGAAGGACTTGATCGGAGCTTCCTTAAGAAAAATCTGAACAAGTTATAGATAACCGCGCCGATAAAGATTCATTCAGGACGCCCTCACCCTCGCCCTCTCCCAAGGGGAGAGGGGATTGAATGCGGCTTTATCGGCGCGGTTACCGATAGTTCCGTTAACACCTCTCGATAAGCCCAGGAAAGCGTTCGACGGGCGCACCATGGAGGAACCCATGCCTGTCTTTCGATTTTAGTCCGATGGCGGGCGTCATCGGGGCTTATTTCGACGTTCCGGCGTTTAACTCTAGCATATCTGTCAAATTTCTGGCGTTCCACTCGTCCACATTCGATACACCGCATTTCGGCCAACGGAATGCGTCAGCCCAACCAGCAATTCTCAATTTGGATGGAAACCCCGTTATTGCGGCAGGGATGCCGGAATCCAGTGCCAAGGACGGTAAGTTGCCAGTCGGCCAAGCGCTTGTTCAGGCTTAGAACCTATCCCAATAGTTGATAATAACTGATGTTACGCAGCCTTCAGCCGCGCGAGTTCGCTGAAGGCTTGCTGTATAGCTTTGACGTAGAGCTTGGCACGAAGCGCGAAATGGTTCAGCTTATGAGCCATCTTCAGACGTTCCAGCTTGAAC
>Ga0196981_1000483_pt1 | contig 12314 bp, 11 predicted proteins | sample S3_2013CmetaG_FD_155462 | JGI IMG/M metagenome (GOLD analysis project Ga0196981, IMG submission 155462) | Soil microbial communities from Anza Borrego desert, Southern California, United States - S3_20-13C | ecosystem: Environmental > Terrestrial > Soil > Desert | place: USA: California...
CAGCCGCTCGATCTCCTGCGCGGAACTGTCCTCGCTCTGCAACGCGGTCGAAAGCTGCGGCAGCAAAGCCGGCGCGCACGGCAGCCGGAGCGCTTTTTCGCAAACCTGGTCAAGGGTCGGAGGACGGGGATTCATCGGTCAGGCGGCGGACTGCAGGAGCGACGCGGGGTCGAGGATGAGGGCGATGTTGCCGTCGCCCAGGATCGCGCCCCCGGCGACGCCGGGCAGGCCCTGCATGAAGGCTCCGAGGTTCTTGATGACCACCTCCTGCTTGCTGACCATCTCGTCCACGAGCAGCGCCGAGACGCGGCCGGAGTGCTCGACGATCACGACGATGCCGTCCCATGGCTGCTGCGCGTCGGCCGGGATGCCGAACCGCCGGTGCAGGCGGTGGAGCGGGAGGATGCGCCCCCGGAGCTCGAGCACCTCGCCCGAACCGTGCACAGTCGTGATCGCATCGCGCGTCGGCCGCAGCGCGCGCTGCACGGAGGTGCTCGGCAGGATGAAACGGTCGCCGCCCACCCGCACCACCAGGCCGTCGATGATGGCCATGGTGAGCGGCAGCTTGATCTTGAAGGTCGAGCCGCGGCCGACCTCGGAAGCGATCTCGATCTTGCCGCGCAGCTTCTCGATGTTCCGCTTCACGACGTCCATGCCGACGCCGCGGCCCGAGACGGCCGTGACCTTCTCGGCGGTGGAGAAGCCGGGGGCGAAAATCAGCGCATAGGTCTCCTCGCGCGAGAGCATGGCGTTCGGCGCGACCACCCCCTTTTCCACCGCCTTGCGGAAGATCCGCTCGGGGTCGATGCCGCGGCCGTCGTCCCCGAGCTCGATCACGATGTTGCTGCCTTGGTGGTAGGCGCGCAGCCGCACCGTGCCGCCCTCGGACTTGCCCGCCGCGAGGCGGTCGGCGGTCGGCTCGAGCCCGTGGTCGAGGGCGTTCCGGACCATGTGGACGAGCGGATCGGCGATTTCCTCCACCACCGTGCGGTCAAGCTCGGTGTCCTCGCCGTCGGTCAGGAACTGGACCTTCTTGCCGAAATTCCGCGCGAGATCGCGCGCCAGCCGCTCCATCTTCTGGAAGGTCGGCTTGATGGGGATCATCCGCAGCGACATCGCCGTGTGCTGGAGGTCCTTGGCGATGCGCGAGAGCTGGGAGACGTTGCGCGCGAGCGGCGAGCCGGCGGTGCCGAGCGACCGGGCGGACTCGATCAGCTGGCTCTGCACGATCACGAGCTCGCCGACGACATCCATCAGCGAATCGAGTTTCTCCGTGCTGACGCGCACCGTCTGGCCGCCGGACGTCGGCTTGGCGGCCGCCGATGCCTCGATCTCGTGGGCCGCGGCCTGCGCCTGCGTGACGGCAGTCGGCGTCGTCAAATCGCCGGGTTTCATCCCGGCCGGCGTCGCCGCGTCCGCAGGTCGTGTGCCGGCCGGCGCATCGCCCGAGGGCACCGCGACGGACAGCCCCGCCGGTTCGCCCGGTTCGATGCCCGTGGAGATCGGCGCCGGCTCGCCCGGGTCCGGCAGTGGCACCCGGGTCGGCTGGGCCGGCGTTCCGCATCCGGCGGGTGCGTCCGGCACCGCGAGGCGCCTGACCGCGAGAATGAGGTGACTGACCGGCACGACGCGGTCCGGCAACTGCCCCTTTTCCAGGGCCAGTCCAACCTGCTGGGTGAGCGCGGACAGCGCGTCGCGGCTGCGGAGGATCTCGGTGACGATCGCCGGGTGCAGCCGCAGCTCGTGATTGCGCGCCAGGTCGAGCAGCGACTCGACCTCGTGGGCCAGGGTGTGCATCGGGACGAGCCCGAGGAATCCCGCGTTGCCCTTGATCGTGTGGAACGACCGGAAGATCGAGTTCAGCGATTCCTGGTTCCCCGCGTCCTGGTCGAGCACGAGCAACGCGGCCTCGATCTGCTGGAGATGGTCCACCGCCTCCGCATGGAATTCGGTGAGGAGCTCGCGGTTTTCCTCAAGATTGAGCGCCATCAGCGCGTCGCCCAGGGGCCTTTCGGCGGCGGCCTCCTCCGCGGGGGTCGCCGGGGCGGTCGCCGCGCCGGGCAGCGGCGGCACGGATTCGCCGGCGCGGACCCGCGCGAGCGCATTCGCCAGCCAGTCGGCGAACCCGCGCAGGCGGTCGAGCGTCTCGCCGTCGAACGGCTGCGCGGCGTCGAGCCGCCGCTCCAGCGCGGCGTGCAGCGCCGTGACCGGTTCCCGCAGGGCCGGCTCCGACGACGCCGCCTCGCGGAGCTCGCCGAGCAGGCTGTAGGCCGGAACCAGGCCGTCGTCGCGGCCGGGGACGGCCAGCATCGATTCGGCGGCGAGGCGGTTGGCGGTGTCTTCGAGCGAGAGGAGGAGAGCGGGGGAAAGCGGCATGGCGCCCGGGTCGTTGCGGTTCCCCGGGAACATCGGCCCCCGCCGCGGCCAGTTTAGGCGAATTGCCCTCAAGCCGGTGCTCGCGACGCCGATAACGGAGGACGTCCCCGGCCGCGCGCCGGCTCCATGAGCTCCTCCCCCGCCCCCTCCGCCCGATCCGCCGCCGCCGACAAGAACGCCGGCAAATACCTCACCGTGGTCCTCGAGAACGAGGCCTATGGCATCGCGGTGCTGAAGGTCCGCGAGATCATCCGGCTCCAGAAGATCACGCCGGTGCCGCAGATGCCTTCGTTCGTGAAAGGCGTGATCAACCTCCGCGGACGCGTGATCCCGGTCGTCGATCTCCGGGTGAAGTTCGGGCTCAAGGCCGAGTTCGCGGAGCGCACGTGTATCGTCGTCGTGCAGGTGAAGCTGGCCGCCGGCCAGCTGGTGCAGATGGGGCTGATCGTCGACTCCGTCGAGGAGGTCGTGAATCTCCCGGCCGAGGAGGTCGAGCCCACGCCCGACTTCGGGACGAAGGTCGACACGACCTACCTGCTCGGCATGGCGAAGGTGAAGGGACAGGTGAAGACGCTGCTCGACATCGACCGCGTCGTCGCGCCCGAGACCATGCAGGCGATCGCCCAGGCCGTCTGAACCGCCGAATTTCTCAGCAGGGGAAAAACCAAGCCCGGAGCGCCGATGTGCGCTCCGGGCTTCTCTGTGGGCCCGCCCCCCGGCTCAACGGGGCAGCGTATCCAGCCGCACCGCGGCGACGCCCTCCGCCGGCCGCCCCTTGTCGAGCGCCGGCTTGTACAGGATCTGGCCGAGGGCCTCGGCGACGGCCCGGTCGGAAACGCGGACCGTGCAGGCCGCGTCCGTATAGGCGGCGAGCGCGCGCCCGTCCTTGCCCACCTTGACGTGGAAAGTCCGGGCCAGCTGGTCGGCGGGGATCTGGCCGCGCTGCTCCTCCGTCAGCGTACCGAGCGCCGGCGCGGCCGGGATCGTTTCGCCCCGATGCGCCGCCGCGTGCTCCATCAGGATGTACTGGAAGGCCTCGTCCCGGCCGAGGGCGACGCGCTTGGGGGCGACGTTGCTGGCGACCTCGCGGCCGCCGTCGTAAACGTGCACCTGCACCTCGTCCAAGGTGAAGCCGCGCGGGAAACCGCCCTGGCGCACCACGATCCGGCGCGGAGCGGCATCGAGGCCATCGAGCGTCTGGGCGTGGATCATGTCCCGCTCGGTGCCGCGGGGCGCGCCGCGATGGCGATACCGCATCACGACGACGACCGACGGGTCCGCCAGCGGCGTGGCCGACGAAAGCTCGAACTCCACGTCCATCGCGTCGTAGGCCTCCTCGACGAGATCACCGACCAGCCGGTCGGCGTAATCCCCCGGGGAGGTCTCCTGCGACTTCGCGGCCACGAGCGCGCTGTCCTTCTGGGCGGTCTGCGTGCCGAGGTCGGACAGGGCCTGCTGGGGCTGAGCGCCGGCGATGAACACGTTCTGCTGCGCGGAGGCGGCCGTGATGAGCTGGTCTGTCGCGGCATCGACCGCCGCCAGGGCTCCGCCTGCTGCCCCCGCCTCGGCCAGCCGCCGGCGCCGCGGATCGTTGCCCGGCGTGTACCCGCGCGCGCTCTTGAGCTTGTCCACCTGCACCGACACGCCGGACAGCTTCAGCGAAGGCTCGACCTTCAGGCGGATCTCCTTCGAGTCCAGCGGCACCCGCACCGGTCGCCCCCGCTGCTCGATCACGTAGGCGCCTTCGGAGATCGCGATGACGCGGTGAAAGTCGCGGTCCTTCAGGATGACGACGTCGGTGCCCATGAATAGCACCTGCACGGCATCGCCCCCGGCCGGCGCGGCGACTGCGATCGGCTCGACCGCCCGGCCGGGAGCCGCGGCGAGGCACGCCCACGCGACGATTGCGCGGATGTTCATCGCAGGTCCTCGAGTTTCAGGCGAGCCACTCCAGTCACCGGACGCCCCTTGTCGAGCGCCGGCGCGAAAAGCGTCCCGGCGACGATCGCCTCGGCGTAGGGGTCGCGCAGCGGACGCGAGCACGCCTCGTCCAGGAACGCGCCGTCCGGTTCGCCGTCTTCCCGCACGCGCACGAACACCGCCTCCCGGTACCGGCCGGCCGCGAGGTGTTTGCGCAGGTCGGGCGGGGCCTGCCCGAACGCCGGCGCCGGCGGGAGGGTTTTGCCGCGGTGCGCCGCCAGGTGCTCCATGACGACGTACTGGCGGGCTTCCTCTCTCGTGAGATCGACCCGCTTGGGCGACACGTTGGTGGGAATTTCCCGGCCGCGGTCGTAGATCCGGATCTGGCAGTCGTCCAAGGCGAATCCAGGCGGAAACCCGCCCTCGCGGACCCGCACCAGCCGGGGCTTGGCGCCCAGGGGCTCGAGCTTGTCGGCATAGATCCAGTTCCGGGCAACCCCGGCCTTGGCGCCGGGTTCGCGGACCCGGGCGATGACGAGCAGGTACGGATCCTCGAGCGGGACCGGCGACGACACCTCGAAGGCGACCTCGATCGCGTCGAAGAGACCGTCAGCGAGCTTGTCGCGCATCTCGTCCTCCCGCGCGCCGGCGCTGTTCTGGTCGGACCGGAACTGCGCGTGCGCGGTGTCCAGGTCGCGGTGCGAGCGGTCGACATTGTCCTGCAGCTCGCGAATGTAGTTCTGGTCGGCGCGCGGATCGCGGACCGCCGGGGTAATGAAGGGCATCTCGGCCTGCTGCACCTCGATGGCCGCGAGGTCCGCCGCCGCCCCAGCCCCGCCCATCGCCCCGGCCTCGGCTTCGAACTGCCGCCGCGGGTCGCGCGCGCTGGTGTAGACGCGTTCCGTCATCACCTTGTCGAGCTTCACGGAGGTTCCACCGAGCTTCAGCGCATGGTCGATGCGCAGCTGAGCGACTGCCTGCCGAGTCGGGACGAGCACGTCGTGCTGGCCGATCCGTATCCGGAACGAGCTCCCCGAGATGTCCTCGACGCGATAAAACTTCTTGTTCCGCTCCACCGCGATCTCGGCACCCATGAAAAGCGTGTGCGTCTTGCCGGCGGCCGGCGGCGTGGCGGCACCCGCCGGCAAAGCGAGCAGCAGGCACAATGCGGGAGCGGCGGGACGGAACAGTTTCATGGTACCCCGGGGATCGGTCAGAGCCGTAGGTCCGGGAGTTTCACGCGGCAAACCACCGCCGGCTTGCCCTTCACCGGCGCGGGCTTGAACACGATCCCGGCGAAAGAGAGGACGGGCAGGCGGCTCATGTCCGACTGGCAAAGGAATTCAAAGCCGCAGTTCCGGCAACTTCACGCGGCAGACGCCGGCGGCGGGCTTCCCCTTCACCAGCGCCGGCTTGAAGACGATGCCGGCGAAGAGATCCGTCAGGTAGGGGTCGGTGACGGGCTTGTTGCAGGCCGCGTCCATGAAGACGCCGGCGTAGTTCCCGCTCTCGTCGACCTTCACGTAATAGGGCTGCAGGTAGTAGCCCTCCGTCAGGCGCGACCGGAGGTCGGACGGCAGTCGCCCCACCGCGGGCTCGGCCGCGACGGTCCTGTCCTTGTTGGCCGCCAGGTGCTCGATCATCAGGTACTGCTGCGCCTCGCTCCGGGTCAGCTCCACGCGCTTCGGCGACACGTTCGAGGCGAGCTCGCGGCCGCGATCGTAGACATGCACCTCGTAGTCCTCGAGGACGAAACCCGGCGGGAACCCACCCTCGCGGATCCGGAAATACCGCGGCTTCGGCCCGATCTCGCCGACCGACCTCGCGTAGATCCAGTTCCGCGAGACGCCGGCTTTCGCCTCCCGCTCCCGGAACCGGCTGATGATGACGATGTAGGGATCCGCGATCGGCTCCGGGGACGAGAGTTCGAATTCCACCTCCATGGCGTCGAACATCCCGCCGAGCATCGCGTCATGCCGGTTGGCGGCGTGGGCTCCGGCATTGGTCATGTCGCTGAGCGTCTGGTTGGTGGCATCGCGATCACGGGCCTCCGCGCGGTCGAGCATCCGCTGCAGCTCGTCCACCCGGGAACTGACTTCGCCGTTGGATCGGGCCGCCCCAAGGGCGGCCTCGAGCTCGGCCGCCTGGTAGCGGGCGAGGTCCGCCGAAGCCTGCGCGCCGGCGGCGGCGCCGGTCTCGCGGTCGGCCTTGAGCCGCGGGTCGTTCTCGGGCGTGAACGTCCGGTCGCCGCGCAGCTTGTCGATCCGCACGCCCCCGGTCGCCACCTTGAGGGTCTTCTCGACCTTCAGATTGGCCGCGCGCATGCGCATCGGGACCGGCTCCGTGGCATCGCCCGTGCCGACCATGAACGAACTGCCGACGACGTCCCGCACCCGGAGGAACGAGTCGCCCTTCTGCACGGCGAGGTCGGTGCCCATGAAAAGGACGTGATCCTTGTTCTCCGCGGCGGCGACGAGCGGGCCGAGGATGAAAAGGGCGGCGGCGAGCCGCCCGGACGCGACGGGAGCTTTCATGGCAGGGGGGGGTTGTCGCCCGTGGCGAGGCCGCGGACGCGCGCGAGGTACTCCGCGACGGCGTCCGAGCGCTCGAGATCGAGCGCCTTCTCGAGGTGGGACACGCTGCGCGGGTAGTCGCGCAGCCGAAGCGCGAGGTTGGCGAGCTCGAGATTGGCGCGGTAGGCCGTCGCCGGGACGCGCGCGGCCGCCTCGAACGCGAAGCCGGCGCGGGCGTCGTCCCCCTCGGCCGCGTGCGCGCGGCCCATCGCGAGCAACGCGGGCCCGTGCAGCGGCTCGTCGGCGAGGATCGTCTCGAGATCCTTGCGCGCCTCGGGCCAGCGCTTCGCCGCGGCGGCCAGCTGCGCCTGGATCAGGAGTTTCTCGGTCCGCACGCGGGGGCGCGGCTGGGCCGGCAGCGCCGCCAGGGCCGACCGGGCCTCGGCCCCGCGTCCGGCCGCGGCCAGTGCCTGGGCGAACCGCAGCAGCCGGTCCTCGCCGGTCTCGGGGGCGGGCTTGAGGAGCTTCGTGTAGATGGCCAGGGCCTCGGGATTCAGGCCCTGCTCCGCATAAAGGTCGCCGAGGAGCATCATCTCGTCGGGGCCCGCCACGCCGGCGCCGACGCAGGTCTCGAGCACCGCCGCGGCCTCGAACTTTCGCTGGTCGGAAAGCAGGATGTTCGCGAGCGCGAGCCAGTAGCGGGCCTCGCGCGGCTTGGATTTGATCAGATTGCGCGCCATCGCCTCGGCGCGGACGTACTGGCGTCCATGGAGGCAGATCCGAAGCAATCCCTCCTGCCAGTCGGACCCTGTCGGGTCGCCGCTCAGCGCCTGCATGTAGGCCACCTCGGCCGCGATGTAGTTGCCCTCCTTCTCGAGGCTGTAGCCGAGCAGGCCGTAGGTGGCGGGCTCGCGGTCCCCGAGGGCGACCGACTTCGAGAACGCCTTCACGGCCTCGCCGAACCGGTCGGTCGTGTAGTAGAGCACGCCGAGGTTGTTCCACGCCCGCAGGAACGTGGGGAAGCGGTCGACCGCGCTCCGGTAGCTCGCCTCGGCCTTGGCGGGGTCGCCGGCGGCGTAATAGGCGTTGCCCAGGATGAACTCGAACGCGGGGCTGGGCTTTTCGTCCTCCTTGATCATCGCCTCGAGCAGGCGCAGGGCGAAGGGCGGGTTCGAGGCGAGCATCGCGAGCACCTTCTCGTAAAGCGCGTATTCCTCCGCCGTCATCTCGGGCTCCCGCTCGCGGAGGAACGAGTTCGAGTCGTTGATGATCCGCTTCGGGTCGAGCGCCGGCGTCCGGGCCTTGGTCCCGAAGATGTTCTGCAGGCGGGCCGGGTCGAAGAGGTCGACGTCCTCCTGGCCGCGCGCGGCGGCGGCGGCGAGGAGCAGCAGGGCGAGGAGGCGCGGGAGCATGGTCAGTATTCGAAGGGCGAGCGCTGGCCGTCCCAATTCACGCGCACGCTCTGCTGCAGCAGGCAGCGGACCTTGCGGCCCTTGCGCACCGCCGGGCTGAAGACCCAGGCCTCGCGGATGTCGCGCACGATGATCGCGTCGAACTGGTCGTTCCCCGACGGATTCACGATCCGCACGCTCCCGACCGCGCCGCGGGTGTCGACCATGATCAGGACGGTCACCCGCAGGGTCTCGGCGTTGCCGCGGACCGCCGGCGGGATGAACGGCGTGGGCCGCGCCAGCACGGCGGGCCGCTGGTCGACCTCGTGCGTCTGGAAGACGCGGGAAAAGTCGCTCTCGATCTCCATCCTCGGCTTGAACTCCGTGTACAGCTGGGCGGGCTGGATGTTCGCGGCCGGCGCGGCCGTCGGCACGGGCATGAACTGGTCCAGGTCCGGCGGCACGACCGCGATCTTCACGTCGCTCTCGGCCGGCGCGATGTCGAGCCCGGCCAGCGGCGATCCGCCGTCCGTCAGCGGCGGCGTCTCCGTCGGCCGCGGCGGGGGGGTGTCCAGCGGCACCGCCATCGACCGCAGCTCCATCAGGTCGACCGTCTCCGCCTCGGCCGGCCCGGCCTCGAAATGCGCGATCGCGAGGAACAGCCCGAGCGTGAAGCCCGCGCCGAGCAGCGCGCTCAGCGCCTCGGTGCCGGCCTGCCCGGCGCCGGCGTCGTACGGAAGCGGCGCGTCCAAGGCCGGCATCTCAGCTGCCCTCCGTGCGCGCCGTCGCGAACTGCACCTGGCTGATGCCCGCGCGCTTGGCCTCGTCGTAGACGCGGGCGAACACGCCGAGGCTCGACGCCTGGTCGCCGCGCACGATCAGCGCCGGCGAGCGGCCGATCGCCGCCTGCTTGAGCACGCCCCCGACCTGGTCGACGCGGATCTCCTGCCCGTCGAAAAAGATCCGGTTGTCGGCCGTGATCGCGATCAGCAGCGCGTTCTGCTCGCCGCTCAGCGCGCCGCTCACGTCGGGCTTCTGCACCTCCACGCCGGGGTCGTTCACGAAGGAGCTGCTGATCATCAGGAAGATCACCAGCACCATGATGCAGTCCACCATCGGCACCATGTCGATGTGCGTGACCTCGAACCGCCCGCCCTGCTCGCGCCGGCCGATCATGCCGCCCTCCCTCCCGCGGCCGCGCTCCCCAGCCGGTTCAGGAGCTCGACCTGCCGGTGGACCTCGCGGTGCGCGAAATAGACCAGGACCATCGCCGGGATGGCGACCGCGAGCCCGGACTCCGTCGCCACCAGCACCTCGGAAATGCCGCCCGCGAGGGACTCCATCGATTTCTCGCCGGCGCGCGCCGACAGGCCCTCGAAGGTCTTCTCCATTCCGCTGACCGTGCCGAGCAGCCCGAGCAGCGGCGCCGCCGCGATCATCGCCCCGACCGCGGCCCGCTGCCGCCGGAACGAGGCCTGCGCCTCGTGCTGCAGCCGCTCCACGAGGTCGGCGCGGCCGGCCAGCCGCGGCGCCGCCCGCGCGATCCGCCGCCGCTCGCGGCCCAGCCCGAGCAGCAGCCCGAAGCACCGCCAGTAAAGCACCACGGAAAGCGCGACGATGACGGGCATGACCCAGCCGCCCCGGGCCACCAGCTCGCCCAGCGCGCTCATACGCCCACTTCCTCCGCCGTGCGGCCGGTGCCGGCCCGCGCGATCTCCGCGGCGGTCGCGAACTCCAGCGCATGGCGCTCCTGCACCGCGACGTGCTTGTGCACGCGGTGGGCCAGGAAGCCGTGCACGACGAGCGCGGGTATGGCCACCGCCAGGCCCAGCTCGGTCGCGACCAGGACCTCTGAAATGCCGCTGGAAAGCTTCGCCGCGTTGCCCGTGCCGAAAACCGTGATCAGCGAGAAGGTCTTCACCATGCCGACCACCGTGCCGAGCAGGCCCATCAGCGGGGCCGCCGTCGCGATGACGGCCAGCAGCGGCAGCCGCCGCTCGAGCCGGAGCCGCTGCGCGAGCAGCACCGACTGCAGCCGCTCCTCGAGGACCGTCCGCGTCTCGTCGAGGTGCTTCAGGCCCTCCGCAAAGAGCTCGCGCGTGTTGCGCCCGAGGCCCGCGAGCCCGCGCTCGGCCTGCTCGCGCTGGCCGGCGGCGACCGCCCGAAGCAGCGCCACCGCCTTCTCCGGCGGGTCGGACCTGAGGCGCGTGACGTCGATGAACTTCTCGATGATGAGCAGCAGCGCGAGGAATCCGACCGCGACGATCGCGAACGCGACCTTGCCGCCCTTCTCGATGTGCTCGAGCCAGCTCCCGCTCGTCTGCTCGAGCCGCAGGGCCTTGCCGCCGGTCGGATCCGCGAGCATCGCGCCCTTCTGCCCGGCGAAGAACGCGGCCGCATCCGCCGCCGGCCACTGCGGCAGCGGATGGAAGGCCGGCTGCCGCATCCCCTCCCGCAGCCGCACCGGGCCGGCGGTCGATCCGTCGGCGGGGCGGAAGAAAACCTCGGGGCCGACGAAGGCGAAGGTGCCGTCGAGCACGCGATTGTCATCCGCGTTCATCGCCCGCCCCGCCACGAGGCTGCCGCCCAGCAGCCGCTCGGTGCGCTCGAGCATGAACTCCGCCGCATCCGTCGCCGCGGTGCTGCCGGCTCCCGCGGCGGCCGACTCGAGCCGCTGCTGCAGCTCCTCGATGCGGCCGCCCGCGACCGACGCCTCGCCCGGGGGCAGGCCGTCCGCGAGCGCCTTGAGCCCGTCGTGGGCCAGGGTGGAGATGTAGGCGTTGCTCTTGCGCACCTCGTCGAGCTCGCGCAGCAGGCGTCGCTTGTCCCCGCCCGCCTGCTCCTGGCCGGTCGACATCCGCGTGACTTCGCGCTCGAGGGCCATCAGCCGGTCCTCCGCCGCGCGCAGCTCGTCCAGCAGCGGCGCCTTCTCGCGCCCGATGCGCTCGCGCGTGCGGTTCAGCTCCTCGCCCGCGGCCCGCAGCCGCGTGGCATAGTCGGCCGCGGCCTTCTTCAGCGCGGCGTCGAAATCCTGGTTCGGCTGCGCCCAGGCCGCGGCCGCGCACAAGGCGGCCAGGCCGGCGCCGAGAAGCCTGGAGACGCGCGTCATCGGGCGGCGGCCGGCTTGAGCCGGGCGGGTACGGCGACGATTGACGGATCGGCGTGGTCGAGCCGGATGGCCATCAGCTGCGCGACGGCCGGCGCCGCGCCCTCCAGCGGCTCCCACTGCCAGCCCTGCGCGCCGGGCGCGCCGAGCCAGGCGCGTCCGCCGGGCCGGTCAAGGGCGTACCCGTGGCTGAGGCCCCAGTAGATCACCTCCAGCGCCCGGGAACCGTTTTCGCCGGGCACGGCCACGACCTCCTCGCCGTGGGTGACGGTCGAATTGAACTGCGCGCACCGGTTCAGGATCGTCATCACGACCTGCATCCGTTCGCCAGGGCTCGCCGCCGGCGCCCCCAGCGTCCGGTATGACATTTCCAGCGCATCGGCCAGCCGAGGCGGCAGCCGCGGCCGCAGCGTCAGCAACTGGGCCGCAAGCGCTTCCAGCCGCTTCTCGGTCGCGTCCAGCGTGGCCCGGGCCTCGGCCTTCTTCTCGTTGAGCCCCGCCACTTCGGCGCGCTCCTCCGCGGTCGTCGCCTTGAGGTGGTCGCGCCGCTCCGTGAGCCGGTCCGCGCGCTCCTTCAGCGCCCCGAGCGTGGCGGTGAGCAGCGCGCGCTCCTCCATCCAAGCCTGCTCGAGCCGGACGGTTTCCGCGCGGGTTTTCACGAGCTCGGCCGCCGTCTTGCCGACCTCCTCGATTGGATCGGCGGCGCGCGCTAGGCACGCCGATGCCAGCAGGAGGGCGCCGAGACGCGTCGCGCGGGGCACCAGGGGGATGGCCGCAGGCTGCATGGGAGGGGTGAGGCCGATGGGGGTGAACCGGCCCGGGGTGAAAGCGGGGAAAAGGGACGCCGGCTGCCGGGGGGTGTCAACGGCGAAGCCACCGCGCCGCAGTCGCACGTTAGAGCGCGTCGCTTTGGCGTGACGAAACGCGGGGTTTCACCGCCGGCCGTTTCGTGCCTGCATGCGGCGATGCGCTACGTCCGCGCGAACGTCGCGGAGCGGCTGCGCGAGC
>Ga0196981_1000484_pt1 | contig 12296 bp, 8 predicted proteins | sample S3_2013CmetaG_FD_155462 | JGI IMG/M metagenome (GOLD analysis project Ga0196981, IMG submission 155462) | Soil microbial communities from Anza Borrego desert, Southern California, United States - S3_20-13C | ecosystem: Environmental > Terrestrial > Soil > Desert | place: USA: California...
GCGGATCATCTTGAAGTCCTCGCGCACTTTCTCGGGCACGTCGGGGTTCTCCGCGCCGTCGCTCGCGAGCAGCAGCACGGGGTTGAGCGGCGTGCGCAGCTCGTGCGAGAGGGCGGCGATGAAATCATCCTTCGCGCGCGACGCCGCCACCGCGTCGTTCCGCGCCGTCATCGCCTCCTGGTAGAGGCGTTGCCGCTCGTCCTCGACCTGCTTCCGCGCGATGAACTGCGCCACGAGGTCGGCCGTGAGTTCGAATTCGCGCACCACGGCCGGCTCGAGCGAGTGGCGCGTGAACATCGCCAGCACGCCCAGCACCCGCTCGTGCAAGCGCAGCGCGAACGCCGCGGCGCTGGCGATCCGGTCCCGCTGGACCCATTCGGCCTCGGCCAGGGCCGGATCCTCGGCGACGTGCAGCCAGACCCGCGGCTGCGAGCCGGCGAGCAGCGCCTGCAGCAGCAGGTCCTCGGCCGGGCGGGCGGTCGCCGCGGCGCTTTCTCCGCCGGAGGCCTGGAGCGTCCCGACGCCGTCGTGGACCGTCCAGAGGTGGATCGCGGCCGCCTCCCCGTGGCGCACGAAGATGTCGGCGATGCGTCCCAGCACCGGGGCGAGCTCGCCGGGCCGCGCGACCTCAAGGCCGATCTCGGCCCGGAGCGTCGTGAGCCGCGCGCGCTGCGCGCGCTCGACCTCCTCGCGGCGCAGCTCCGTGACGTCGCGGGCCACGCAGAGGATCTTCTCGGGCCGGCCGTCCGACCCGAGGATGGGGCGCACCATGGCGTCCCACCACCGCTCGGCGCCGTTCGTCGTCAGGCAGCACCCGGACAACCGCACGGAGTCGCCGGCGACGGCCGCCCGGTAGGCCGCCTCGGCCCGGTCCCGGTCGGGCTCGGCCCACAGCCCGGGCCAGTAGCCGCGGGCGAGCCGTTCCCAGGTGTCGGCCTCGAGCAGCCGCTGGCCGCCAGCGTTCATGAAGACCATGCGGCCGGCGAGGTCGAGGACCGCGATGCAGTCGGGGCTGCTCTCGAGGATGCGCTGGTTGAACTCCTCGCTCTCGCGGAGCGCCCGTTCGGCCGTCTTGCGCGCGCTGATGTCGGTGTTCACCTCCAGCACGGCGCGGAGCCGTCCCTGCGCGTCGTGGTGCGCCACCCACTGGGTCGCGACGTGGACCAGGCTGCCGTCCTTCCGCCGGTGCAGGACCTCGCCCTCCCAGGTGCCGGCGCGCAGCAGGTCGGCGTGGATCTTGTCCAGCGGCTCGCGGAACTGCGCGCCGAGGAAGAGGTGCGCGGTCTGCCCGACGGCCTCGTCCCGCGTGAACCCGTAGAGCCTTTCCGCGCCGCGGTTCCAGAAGATGATCCGATCCTTCGGCGAGCGGGCCAGCACGGGCGCCAGCTCCAGGAGCTCCGCCTGCTCCCGCATGCGCTGCTCGCTCTCGCGCAGCTCGGCGTTCCGGGTGGCGAGCTCCTCGTTGAGCGTGGTGAGCTCCTCGTTCGCGGACTCCAGCTCCTCGTTCGAGGTCTCGAGCTCCTCGTTGAGGCTCTGCAGCTCCTCGTTGGCGGACTGGACCTCCTCGTTCGACGCCTGCAGCTCCTCCACGGAGGTCTCGTGCTCCTCGCGGAGGTTGTCGAGCTGAGCGCGCGCGAGCTGGTGCTCGCGCCGGAGCTCGGCGTAGTGGCGGCCCGGCGGAGCCGCGCGGCGGGCGCCCGCCGCGGCCTTCGGCGCGCGGGGCGCGCGCAGGAACACGACGAGGAAGCAGCGGGCCTTGAGCCCGCGCAGCGGCACGACCTCGAGATCGAGGCCGTCCTTGCGCCCGTCGAGCCGCACCTGCCGCTCGCGCACCCGGCGGTTCTCGGACCGGGCGCGCTCCAGCGCGCGCTGGAGCGCGAGACCCAGGCCCTCGCGGGCCATCTTCGCCAGCTGCAGGCTCGCCTTGCCGGCCGGAAGCGACAGGTAGCGGCGCGCATCCCCGCGGATCTGGAGGATGTCGCCGTCCTCGTTCACCACCACCGTCGCGGGCACGTATTTCGCGAGGGCGTACCGGTCGGCCTCCTTGCAGGCGTCGTCGGCGGCCGCGGCCGGCGGGGAGGCCGGGCGGGCCGCCGGCGTGGGGGCGGCGGCGAGCCGCATCGTGGGCGGCGCCGGCGGCCGATCGTAGCGCAGCCAGCTTGTCGCGGCCTGCTTCGCGTAGATGCGGCCGGACTTGTCGAGCGTCGCGAACAGGTTCGAGAACATCCCGATCGACTCGGACGCCCCCAGGACGAGGACCCCGCCGGGCTTCAGGGCGTAGTGGAACGCGGGGATGATCTTCTGCTGCAGCGCCGGCTCGAAATAGATCAGCATGTTGCGGCAGCTGATCAGGTCGACGCGCGTGAACGGCGGATCGAGCAGGATGTTCTGCTGGGCGAAGATCACCATGTCGCGGACCGGCTTCGCCACCCGGAAGCCGTCGCTCTCGGGGACGAAAAACTTCTCCAGCCGCGCGGCCGAGACCCCGGCGAGCTGCGCGCGCGCGTAACGACCGGCGCGCGCCGGATCGAGGACCGACCCGTTCACGTCGGTCGCGAAGATCTGCACCGGCACGGCGTCGGCGTTGCGCTCGGCGAACTCCGCGTAGGCGATCGCGATCGAGTACGCCTCCTGCCCGGTCGAGCAGCCGGGCACCCAGATGCGCAGCGTGTCGCCGTCCGGATGGCTCTTGAGCAGCCGCGGGAACACGCGCTTCTTCAGGGACTCGAAGACGCTCGGGTTGCGGAAGAAGCTCGTGACGTTGATCAGGAGGTCCTGGTAGAGCGCCTCGACCTCGGCCGGATGGTTGCGGAGGAAGCGCAGGTAGTCTTCCCGGCGGGAGATCTTCTGCAGGGCCATGCGCCGGCCCAGGCGCCGTCGGATGGTGCTGGGGCGGTACAGGGTGAAGTCCGTGCCCGTGCGCGTGCGGAGGATGAGAAATATCTTCCGCAGGTTCGGGTCCTCCGGCGCGGCGGGCCAGTCGGCCCGCGCCGCGGTCTCGAGCCCGCGCGCGCCGCGGGTCGACACCTGGCCGCGCCGGCGGCGGGCGTTGGCGGCGGCGCGGCGCGTGGTGCCGTCCGGCCGCGCCAGCAGCCGGCCGATCTCCGCCCCGATCTTCTCGGGGGGGAGCACGAAATCCACCGCGCCGGTCGCCGTGGCGCTGCGCGGCATGCTGTCGTACTTCGCGGACCCCGGCTCCTGGGCAAACGTGACGCCGCCGGCGTCCTTGACCGCCTTCAGGCCTTTGGCGCCATCGGACCCCGCCCCGGACAGGATGACGGCGATGCCGTGCTCGCCCCGGTCGCGGGCGAGGGACTCGAGGAAGCGGTCGATCGAACGCGCCGGGCCGGAGTTCTTTTGCCGCGACGTCAGGTGCAGCACCCCGCCGCGGATCTCGAGGTCGCGGTTGGGCGGGATCACGTGGACGCGGCCCGCCTGCACGCGGGTCCCCGGCGCGATCTCTTTCACCGGCAGCGTCGTGGTGCGCGCGAGCAGTTCCGACAGCAGGCTCCGGTGCGTCGGGTCGAGGTGCTGCACGAGCACGTATGCGACGCGTCCCGTCTGGGGCAGGTGCGCCAGCAGCGCCGTGAATGCCTCAAGGCCGCCCGCCGATGCGCCGATTCCGACGATGCGGAGGGGTGAAACCCGTGGACGTGTCGCGGAGGAGCCCTCCTTGTCGTGCGTTGCAGTACCCATTGTCGCTTACAGCCGACACGCATGTGCGGGGTGGGTTTCGACTACGGAAAGGATTTGGGGGTAGGTGTTTGCCCCATAAATCACGGTCGCGATAACCGAGGGGCCGGCGGGTGCGTCACTAGGATTGACCCGCGGCCCTTTCCTTCGCGCGAATCCCCGGACTTGCTCACATTCCGCGCCTAGGCTGTTGTCCTCATGCTTCCCCGCAACCACCTACGCTGCGTGTGCAACCGGGCCGGATTCACGTTGATCGAGGTGATGATGGCCACCGCCATCGTGGTCGTCGGCCTTGCCGGGCTCATGCAGGTGGCGGCGCTCGGCATCGAGGCGCTCGACACGGACCGCAAGCAGCAGGTCGCGAGCGAGCTGGTCGCGGCGGAGATCGCGCGGCTCCGCGCCGGCCCCTGGTCCGCCATCGCGGATCTGCCCGCGTCCGCCACGCTGACCTTCGCGGACAACGGTTCGCTCGCGGGCGACACGACGCGCTTCGCGGTCGCCAACTACACGGCGACGGCGGCGGACGACGACTCCGCCCTCGCCGCGCGCGCCGCCGGGTTCACCTGCACGCTGACCGCCACCCGGCTCCGTCCCGTCGCCGCGACCGCCTCGAACGTCACGTTCGTCAAGGTGGTGTACACCGTGAGCTGGCGGAGCAGCGCCGGGCGCTCGCACCGCCGCGTGCGCGAGGCCTACCTCGGCATGAACGGGCTTCACCTTTCCTACCAGCAGACATGAGGTCGCCGCGCCGTCCACGCCCGGGATTCACGCTCGTCGAGCTGCTCATCGGCATGGCGCTCAGCGCGGTGGTCATGACCGCGCTGCTCGGGGCCTTCGTCTACTTCGCGCGCAATTTCGCCCGCCTCGCCAACTCGCAGCTGCTCGAGGAGCAGGCGCGCCTCGCCCTCGCGTGGGTCCGCACGGACGTGGCCCGCGCCCGGGAGATCAAGCGCGGGACCGCGCCCGCGGACACGACCGTCACGCTGGTGCTGCCGGACGGGGAGGTCACCTACACCTACGACGCCGCGGCGCAGCGGCTCCGCCGCCAGGCGACGTTCGGGGCCGCGCCCGACCTCGTGCTGCTCGGCGGGCGGAACTGCGCGTGCACCGCCTTCGCGTTCAGCTTCTACACCGGCTCGCTGGGCGCGCCGGTCGACCAGTCCGCCCCGGCGGTCAACGTCCCGTACAGCGTCAAGCAGCTCCGGCTCAGCTTCACGCTGCAAACGACCGCCGTGCACGCCCCCGAGACCCGCGTGCGCCGCGACATCGTGTCGGCGCGCTACGTGCTCCGGCAGCGATCCGCCCCCGATGGCAGCTGACCCGACCCTCTCCTCCCGGCGCGCGGCCATCGCGCTCGTCGCGCTCTGCCTCACGAGCGCGCTGGGCGTGGCCGTGGCCGGCTACCTCGCGCTGTTCTCGCGCGCGCTCGAGCTCGGCACCCGCCAGTTTCAGAACGACCGCGCGAGCGAGCTCGCGCAGACGGGCCTCGAGGAGGCGCTGTGGGCGCTGAACCAGGGCGACTGGTCCTCCAGCGGGCCGGCGGGCAACACCGCGTGGTCCTCCGCCGGCGCCGCGCGGACCGTGACCCTCGACTACGGCGATCTCGGCCACGGGGCGACCGGCCAGGTGCGCCTGACCGTCGATGGATGGGCCAGCACCGGGCCCGCCTGGCCGACCATCGCGGTCGAGGCGACGCTCACGCTCAACACCGGCCGCATCGTCACGCGCCGGCTCACGGCCACGACCGGGCCGGCGCCCCTTTTCGGCAACGCCATCGCGTCCGCCGAGGGCAGCGTCTCGTTTTCCGCCGGCGGCACGGTCGACAGCTGGAACTCCGACCCGGACAACGACCCCGCCACGGCGGCGGTGCCGTACGCTAACACCGGCGCGGCGGCCAACCATGCCGCCGTCATCGCGGGTCGTGACAACGGCACGCACGGCGTCGTCCTGACCCAGGCCACGATCCGGGGCTATGTCGCGACCTTCGGCCAGCCGGTCAGCTACTCGGTGTCCGCGTCCCCTCCGGCGCGCGTCCTCGGCCCGTCGACCCCGGCCGCGGTGAACGTGGACACCAGCCGGCTCGGCCGGAGCGCGTTCGTTCCCGTTGCCCCGGTCTTCACGGTCGTGCCTCCGCCCACCAGCGGCCCGGCCTATGGCGGGCTGATCGGGACGACGCTCGCGCTGGTCAACGCGCTGCTCGGCGCGCCGCCCGACGTCGAGGTCTACCGCACGAGCGGTGACCTCACGATCGCCGGCATCCCCCTGCTCTCGCCCAACCTCACGGTCGACCGGCCGCTGAAGATCATCGTCGCCGGCAACCTCACGATCACCGGCGCCGGCAAGATCACGATCAACCCGGGCGCGTCGCTGCAGCTGTTCGTGGAGGGCGACTGCACGATCGGCGGGAACGGCATCGACAACCGCAACCCGGACCCCGCCTCCTGCGCGATCTTCTGCACCGACAGCTCCACGACCGATTCCCTGCGGTTCGCGACCGGCGCGGATTTCCGCGGCGTGGTGTATTGCGAGCACAAGCCGATCGAGGTCCGCGAGAACGCGACCTTCTACGGCGCCCTGCTCAGCCGGCAGCGGGTCGCGTTCACCGGCAGCGCCACCGCCCCCGTGCTGCATTACGACCTCGCGTTGCGCAGCCGCCGCTTCTCCCATGTCACGACGCCGTACGTCCTGCGGACGATAACCGAATCCTGACCCGTGCTGTCCAATCCCTTCCAGCGCCATACGCGCCGCAGCGTGGTGATCGAGTTCAACCCGCACCAGGTGCTGGTCGCGGGGATCACGCGCCCGCGCCGCGGGCCGGTCGTGGTCGAGTGCGCGGCCGAGTTCCCCGCCATGGAAACGGGCGCGATCCGCGACTGGCTGGACCGCCAGAGCGACTTTCGGCGCAACTGGGCCACCGCGATCTGCGGCTACGTCCCGCGCCAGTCCGTGGTGCTGCGCGAGAACGTGCACGCGGAGGACCTGACCGACCCCGCGCGCCTGGAGAGCTTCATCACCGAGCAGCAGGCCCGGCGCGCCGGGTCCTCGGCGCCCTTCCGAGAGGCGTCGGCTGAGGACTGGCTCTTCCGCGCCGTCCAGGCGAACGACGGCCGCGCGCTCGAAGCCGGCCAGGGCCTCCAGCCGGCCCTGATCGTCGGCATCGCGCGCCACGAGATCCGCCACGTCGAGCAGCGGGTGCTGGACTGCCGGCTCGTGCCGGGGCGGATCGAGCCGACGCTGCTTCCGCTCTTCGGCTCGATCTACGAGCTGATGGCCCGTCGCCACCAGTCGCAGGCGACCGTCGTGGTCGTTGTCCAGGACGAGACCACGCACGTCTACATCCTCGGCAAGGAGGGCGTGCACACGCCGCCTGGCGTGCCGTTCGGCCTCACCGCGCTGGTCCAGCAGGTGCGGCGGGACTCCGGCCTGGACACCGACGAGGCCGCGGTCCGCGAGCTCCGGCAGCCGAGCCCCGACATGCGCACGCGCGCCCCGCGGCTGCTGCGCGGGCTGGCCGGGGCGCTCCGGCCCGCGATCGACTCGTACGAAATGACCACCGGGCAGCCGGTCGGACCGGTCCACTGCGCCTACCTGCCGCCCCCCCTCTCGTGGCTGGCCGAGCCCCTCGCCGTCGCGGTCGGGCACGAAGCGTTCGCGGTCGACTGCCGCGACTGGATGCGCAGCGCCGGCCTGGAAGCCGCGCCCGGCGTGACCCTGCTCGGGGCGAACTGGCTGGGGGCGCTCAGCCTGGCGGCGTATCTGCCGGAGAACGCCACGCTCGAATCGGAGAAAGGCCTCGGCAAAGGCGTCTCCTTCCAACGCTCCTGGCACGTCGACAGCCGGCAGCCGATGGAGATTCCCGACGCCGGGCCGGTGCGCCGCAGCTTCGTGGCCGCCGCGCTCGCGGGCGCCGCGATGGTGCTGGGCCTCACGTTCGCCGCCTGGCAATGGCAGGTGTGCCGCACCCTCGGCGCCGACGCCGCCTACTGGCGCGAGCAGCTGTCGGAGCACCGGGAGCTGTTCGCCGACCTGACCCGCGCCTCCGCGGCCCTCGACGCCGACGCCGCTCGCCTCGCGGCCGCCCACGCGCTGATGCACGCGCCCTTCCAGCCCTCCGACTTCCTCATGAGCATCGGGCAATCGCTGCCGCCGCGCACGCGCATCGACCGCATCGAGGCGAACGACGGCCGCGTCGTCCTGGCCGGCAGCCTGCTCGAGCCGGCGGAGGAGGCCAGCCGCTCCCTCGGCCTGTACCTCGAGGCCCTGCGCCGCGCCCCGGAATTCCGCGGGCGGTTCACCAGCATCACCGCCACCTCCCTGCAGCGGACGCGCGACGACGACGCGCTCGCCTTCGAGATCACGATGCGCTTCCCCGCGCCCGCCCCATGATCACCCCCGTCGGCCCGCTCCGCGGCTTTGCCCGCCGCCGCCCGCTCGTCGCGGGCTGCCTCTTCCTCGCCGCGCTCTCGCTGCCGGCCAACCTGTACCTTTGGCGGGAGCGGAGCGCCGTGACCGCCGAGCACGCCGAGATTCGCCGCCGGGGAGAGGCCACGCTGGCCGCGGTCGCCGACCGCGGGCGCATCAAGGCCGACGTCGCCGCGCTTACGGAGGCGCTCGGGGAGATCGACCGCCACCTCGCCTCCGAGGAGAGCATGGAGGTGAACCTCGGCTACTTCTACCGCGTGGAGAAGCTGAGCCGCGTGCGGCTGGCCCGGATCGACCAGCTCGTCGCCGCGCCGACCATCGCCGGCCAGCCGTACAAGGCGGTGCCCGTCTCCCTGCGGGTGACCGGCCCGTACCGCAACCTCCTCGCGTTCATCCGCGAGCTGGAGACCGGCCCGCGCCTCCTGCGCGTGCGGGAATACCGGCTCGAGCGCGACCCGGGGGTCACGGACCTCAATCTCCACCTCACCGTCGACCTGCTGGCGCACCCATGAAGCTCCGCCCTGTCCTCCTGCTCCTCCTCGGCGCCGCGCTCCTGCTCGCGACCGCGCCGCTTTGCGTCGGATCGACCGCGACGGCCGCGCGGTCGCAGCGGATCCGCGCGCAGATCGACGCGCTGCTCGCCGTCCGCCGCAAGCCCCCGCCGCTGCCCGTCGACCCGCCGAACCCCTTCGCCGCCGCCAGCGCGGGCACCGTCGTCGCCGGCGATCGCGTCGCCCCCTCCCTCCCGGCCGGCGCGCCGATCGCGGAGTCGCGCAGCAACGCCGCGATCCTCGCCCGGCTCGCCTCGCGGGTGCGCATCGGCGGCCTGATCCGGATCAACGACCAGCACCAGATCGTCATCAACGACAGCCCCCTCCGGGAGGGCGACTCCTTCGTCGTCGAGCGCGAACCGCGCATCATCCAGGTGCAGGTCGCGCGGATCGCGCCCGGCCAGCTCACGCTCCGGCTCGAGGACGCGGAGCTGACGCTTCGTTTTTGACCGCCTCAGCGCCGGCCACGGAGCGCCGCCGCCAGCTCGGGCTGGCCGTGGAGGTACGCGAAGGCCTCGGCGCCCCGGCGGACCTCGGCCGTCGCCGCGAGCGGCGTGTCCTCCAACGTGGCGGCGATGAGCGCCGCCCGCGCGGCGACCGGAAGCTCGTCCCACGAACGCGCGCGCGAGGCCCCGCCTTCCGCGAAGAACAGGCCGCCCTGCGCGTCGGTGTACACGGTCGCCCCGGCGAAATCCCGATGACCCAGCCCCCGGACGTCGAGCGGCCGGGCGCGGGTGAACGCGCGGAGCGACTCCCGCGTCCATGCGACCGCCCCCTCGCTCAGGCGCCGCGCCTCGGCCAGGCGGGGCGGCGGCTCCGGCGGGTCCCGGCGCTCCGCCGGCACGGTCGTCGCGGCGGCGGCGAAGTCGAACACGGCCGGCGCCGCCGGTTCGGCGGGCGTCCTGGCCTGGGGGTCGGTGGCCAGGCCCGCCAGCGTTTCCCGGGCCCGCTGGCTCGCGGCGAGGTCCTCCTCGTGCGTCCGCTGCGCGCGGAAGATGAACCAGCCGGCCGCGAGCAGCGCGACGACGGCGCCGGCCGCGAGCATCCGCGACGGCCGCGCCGTTTCCCGCTCCGGCCCGGCCGGGGCGGGGGCCGCCGCCGCGGGACGCGCGCTCACGGCGACGGCCGGCGGGTCCAGCAGCACGCGGAACAGCACCGTCGGATCGGGGATGTTCTTCAGCCGCCGCGGCCCCATCGGCACGACATGCAGCGAGACCTTGTTCTTCACGAGCTCGTGCACCATCTGCGACACGACGATGCCGCCGACGGGAGCCTCGTTCACGATGCGGGCGGCGATGTTGACGCCGTCGCCCATCACGTCGCCCTCGCTCATGAACACGTCGCCCAGGTGGATGCCGATCCGGTGCCGCAGGCTGGCGCCGTCCGCCCCGGGCAGGAGGCGGGGGGCGAAGCCGCGCTGGATCTCGAGCGCGCAATTCACCGCCTCGACCGCGCTGCCGAAGCTGATGAGCAGGCCGTCACCCGTCGTCTTCAGCACGGTCCCTCCGTAGGTCTTCACCGAGCGCCGGACCACGTCCAGGTCGCGCTCCAGCCGGTGGAGCGTCGCGACCTCCTGGTCGTGCATCTGGGCGCTGAAGCTGACCGCGTCCGTGAACATGATGGCCGCCAGCTGGCGCTGGCCGGTCACGACATGGAACGGAGGCATTGTCTCCATCGGCCGGCCAGCGTGGGCCGGGCCGGAAGGCGGCGCAACGCCTTTGCTCGCATGGACGGAACGCGGCTTTGACGGCGCCCCCGCGGCCGATAGGTTGTCCTTTCCCATGGTCGCTCCCGCCGCCACCACCACCTTCACCCCCGCCGAGATCGAGGCCGAGGCCGAGCGGCTGTTCCGCGCGCTGCTGCCGGTCGATTGCGAGCCCGGCCGGAAGTGGGACTACGCGGGCTGCCGGCGCATCGCCCCCCTGACGCTGGAGATCAACCGGCTGAAACGGGAGAAGGACGCCGTCATCCTCACCCACTCGTACGTCGAGCCGGAGATCATCTACGGCGTCGGGGACTACAAGGGCGACTCGTACTACCTGAGCCTCAAGGCGAAGGAATCGAAGGCCAAGGTGATCGTGTTCGCCGGCGTCGTCTTCATGGGGGAGACGGCGAAGATCCTCTCGCCCGAAGCCACCGTCGTCGTCCCCGATCGCGGCTCCGGGTGCTCGCTGGCGGATTCGCTGACGGGCCACCAGCTCCGCGAGCTCAAGGCCGCCTACCCCGACGCCGCGGTCGTCTGCTACATCAATTCCACCGCCGAGGTTAAGGCCGAGTCCGACGTCTGCGTCACTTCGGGCAACGTGTATGACATCATCGCGAAGCTCCCGGCGCGGCGCATCCTCTTCGTGCCCGACCGGCTCATGGGCCAGAACATCCGCACGGAGCTGAAGCGCCGCGGCATCGACAAGGAGATCATCACGTCCGACGGCACCTGCATCGTGCACGACGTGTTCGACGCCCGGGCGGTCGCCGACGCGCGGGCACGCTTCCCCGGGCTCAAGGTGGTCGCCCATCCCGAATGCACGCCCGAGGTCGCGGCCGCGGCGGACTTCGTGGGCAGCACCGGCGCCATGATGAAGTACGTCAAGAGCACCGCCGCGCCGCATTTCCTCATGCTGACCGAGTGCGGGCTCGTCGGCCGGCTCCAGGTCGAGTCGCCCGAGAAGCGCTTCATCGGCGGCTGCCGGCTCTGCCCGTACATGAAGCTGAACTCGCTCGAGAAGGTCCGCGACGCCCTCGTGCGTCCGCGGCCCGACCAGATCATCACGCTCGACGAGGACCTGCGCCGTCGCGCCGCCCGCAGCATCGAGCGGATGTTCGAGCTCACGGAGCCCGCCGCGGGCTCGCCGGGCTGAACGTTCCCCGGGGCCGCGGCGGTCGTCCCGGGCGAAGTCCTTGCCCTGCGCCGCCGCCCGCCGAAACCTCCCGCCGGGAGATCCCTCCGATGCTCACTCCGCGCACGACCCGCCTGATCGACCTCGCCCTCGAGGAGGACGCGGCCCGCCACGACGTCACCAGCCGGGCGATTTTCCCGCGCCGCCACCGCAGCCGGGCGATCGTCGACGCCAAGCAGGACCTGGTCGTCTGCGGCGGGCAGATCGCCGCCCGCGTCTTCCGCCGGCTCGATCCGCGCATCCGGGCCCGTCCGCTGCTGCGGGACGGCGCGTGGGCGAAAAAGGGCGTGGCGGTGATCCGCCTCGAGGGCCCCACGGCGTCGCTGCTGGCGGCGGAGCGCACCGCCCTGAACTTCCTCCAGCGGCTGTCCGGGATCGCGACCCAGGCCCGCCGCTACGCCGACGCGGTCGCCGGCACCAACGTCCGGATCCTCGACACGCGCAAGACGACGCCGGGCTGGCGGGAGCTGGAGAAGTACGCGGTGCGGACCGGCGGGTGCGTGAACCACCGGCATTCGCTCCGCGACCTGGTTTTCATCAAGGACAACCACATCGCCGCGGCGGGCTCGCTCGGGCGCGCCGTCGCGCTCTGCCGCGCGGCGGTCCCGCGCGGCACGCGGATCGAGGCCGAGGCGAAGACGCTCGCCGAGGTCCGCGAGGCCGTCGCCGCGGGCGCGGACATCGTCCTGCTCGACAACATGACCCCCGCGCGCGTGCGGCGGGCCGCCCGGCT
>Ga0196981_1000485_pt1 | contig 12251 bp, 23 predicted proteins | sample S3_2013CmetaG_FD_155462 | JGI IMG/M metagenome (GOLD analysis project Ga0196981, IMG submission 155462) | Soil microbial communities from Anza Borrego desert, Southern California, United States - S3_20-13C | ecosystem: Environmental > Terrestrial > Soil > Desert | place: USA: California...
AGGACGGAGACTGGACAGACTACCTCCCCAGGTACGAGCCCCAGGCCGAGAACTACGAGACCTCGGGGTGCACCGTGTGGGGCGCTCAGAACCAGATCGAGACGTTCATGAAGGGTGTCTACGGCTTTGAGCCCAACTACTCAGAGCGCTTCACCTACCTCCTCACCCCCGTCACCCCCAGGGGCACGAACCCCAAGAAAGTCTACGACTGCATCAGACGGGATGGCCTCATTGACCACGAGCTCATGCCTGTTTCAGACACGTTAGCTGAGTTCCTCGACCGAGACGACCTTACCGGATCTCTCCTCGCCAAGGGACAGAATTGGCTCCGCACCCACGAGCTCCAGTACGAGTGGCTCTGGATCAGCAAGCCGGAGAATTGGCGAGAGACGCTCAGAAAAGCCCTCGTGTCCTGTCCCATAGGAGTATCAGTCTCCGCGTGGGAGCGCGACGAGAACGGTCTCTACGTTTCTGATAGAGGCTCCGTCAACAATCACTGGTGCCTCCTCTACAAGGTGGACGATGACGGCGTAATGCACGTCTTTGATACGTACGACCACTCCAGGAAGAAGCTCCACCCCGACCACCACATACGCCGCGCTATCCGCATCTGGCTGAACCGAAAGACCACGAAGTCTTTGAAGCGCCACAAGAGCGTCTTACAAACAATAATCGACCGCCTCATGAACAAGCGAACTCTCCTCGACGTGTGCGAGGAATACTTAGGAAAGGACGCATCACCCCAGGACGCCGCACCCGATGAATTGGGCTGTGCTGACACCGTGACCACGCTTATGCGGAAGGTCTACCCCTCGGTCCCGCACATGGTCTCTACAGTAGAGCTCTCAAAGTGGCTCAGTGACCCGAAGAACGGCTACGCGAGGGTGAATGACCCGGAGCCGGAGGACATCATTGTCTCTCCCACGTCAGGCACGAAGGTAGGCCACACAGGGATCTTCCTCGATGACGACGTGATCGCCTCTAATGATTCCGGCCTCTACCATAGGCCAAACCAAGGCAAGTTCTTCAAGAACTACTCTATGACGACGTGGACGCGGCGATTCCGGGACAGGCTCGGCCTCCCCGTCTACGTCTTCCGTAGGATTATCAAGTAACAAAAAGAACATGAATGAGCAGTTAGTGAAGCGCCTCAAGTCATTCTTTTGGCGTTTCGGAATGGCCGTCCTCATCTTTAGCCTTGAATGGCTCTCGATGAACCTCGGCCTCCTCGATCTCTCCCCGGCAGTTACCGGAGTCATCGCTCTCGTCGCAGGAGAGGTGTCGAAGTACCTCAACACGAAAGCGTAATCCCCAGGCATCGCATTTACGGTATTGACAAGCGGATACATACTGTAGGTGCGATCTGGCGAAGATCGTAACTTGTAAGAGAGGTGAAAGGCATCGAGGTCATCCGGTGCCTTTTTCCTTTTATCTGAGCCGTTTTTTCTATCCACATCGACTGCTCGACACTTCCTGAGGAGCCGCTACCATTAAAGATGGTGGGCAGATAGGGGGAAGGTGGTCTCACGACCACTTTTTCAAATCCCCACTCATGGTCAAACTCGGTCCCTGGCAGGAGCGGCAAACCTCCTCCGGGACCCAAATTGACCCTCTGATTACTCGATAAGACCCCAATACATGATCTCCTCCCTCATAGGGATGGCGATGGTGGTGATGGGACTAGGGAGCGCACCGGAGGTAGTACACGCAGAGGAGGAGCCAAAGACAATTCTCTTACAAGTGAAGGTCAACTGGACTCCCGAGCGCATCGACCAAGAGATAGAAAACCAAGCACAGAAGTACGGAGTCTCAGCGGAGGTAATGAGGCGCGTCATCAAGTGCGAAAGTACGGGCAGTACGACGATCCAGAGCTACCACCGAAGACCGGATGGATCGAGGGAGCAGAGCTTCGGTCTGAGTCAGATCCACCTTCCAGACTGGCCCGACGTGACTAGAGAAGAGGCAATAGACCCTCAGTTCGCAATCACCTTCATGGCCGAGAGGTTCAGTGAAGGGCGAGAAGAACTTTGGAGTTGTTACAACAAGCTGTACTAAAAAAGAGCCCCGCCACTACGACGGGGCTTTTTCATTGAAGACCTGGTGCACTGAGACTTGGAGATCCGGAGTGACGCTCGAAGTCATCACGCCGCCCTCATCCACCTCGACCCTCATCTGAGGAAAGCAGTACCCGTCGCGCTTCGCGAGGGTGACTGACAGTGCCAGGATGTATTGCTCTAGGAGCGCCACGGTCTCTCGCGAACCGTGGATACCCACCCACAGGATCGCGTCTTTCATGGCCGTGTCCTCCTTTCCTCCTTAATCGTCCCACTAAAGGAAGGAAACACAAGGCCGAAATGGGGACATTAACGCAGGGGATTTATCCCCAAGTGCGTGCTTGCATGTATGCATGCATATGCTTTGATAGAGAGAGGTCGAAAATTACCCAACCTAATCTCAATCACATGCAAGTAGTACATAAAACATTCCGCCTCTCGCCCTTAGAAGCGAAGAAGCTCGAACGGGCCAGGCGAAAAGAGAAGAGGAGCGAAAACGAAATTATCAGAGAACTAATAGCGGTGAATCTATGAGTCTCGACTTTGAGGACCACATCACGACCGAGCAGAGGATGTCGGAACGGAACAAGTTGAACCGCCTCGACAGGATGTTCACCTTCACGTTCTACATCCTCATGATCCTTCTAGCGCTCAGGGTCGGAGAGATTGCTTGGCGCGTATTTTTCTAACCATGGACAAGATACGTAAGTGCCCGAAGTGCGGAGTGAAGCACGGACCGACCCTCGAAGACATATCGGTCCAGAGACTCGCAGACGTTGAGTACAGGTCAGAGCAGAGGATCGGATGGGAGAAGGTATTCGGACGGGAGGGGATTTAGCAGCTAATTATGAGACACGATGCAAAACACGTTCACCGTCATTGTGACCATCAAAGAAGGGGTAGACCTTCTGCCACCAATGAAAAAGGGTGGTGACTTCTTTCAGACCTTTGTTGTCATGCCTGGACAGGACCCGTACGACTGGAACAGAGAGATAGAGGAGATGTTAGAAGTAATGCACGACTGAGTATGGAAATAGCAGTACTACAGAAGAAGGCGGAGCGTTTGGCAGAGCTCCGCACCAAGCTCACAGAGATCGAAACCACCCTCATAGAGCCGATCAAGGCCGAGAGGGACGCACTTCAAGAAGAGCTCTTGAAGGACATGGCAACGGAGAACGTCGCGAGCCTCAGGGTAAGCGGTGGCGATATGTACACCCGCGCTACCCGCCAAGGCATTCAGATCACGAATGAAGTCTTCGCCCGAGAGTGGGCGAGGGAAAACAACGCTTTCTCAATCGACCGAAGGATCGTCGCGCAGCGCCTCGGAAAGGCCGAGACACTCCCCGATGGCTTCGAGCGAACAGAGACGGCCTACATATCCATTAGAAAAGCCAACGACAAAGGAGCTGATAACGAAACAACAACATGAATCCACTAGATCCACAGGCGGACTATTCAGTCCCAAAGACCGAGAAGCAGTACCTTTCCTTTGAGGAGGGCGAAACAGAGTTCCTTCCGCTCGCCGGAGCGATTACGGGCTACGAATACTGGAATGAACAAGGAAAGCCGGTACGTTCAAGTGAACCGTTTGAAGAGATGCCAGACGACATACGCATTGGCAAAGACGGTAAGCCGGAGAAGATTAAGCACTTCTGGGCCTTCCCCGTATGGGATTGCTCACCGAAGGCGACCATCAAGATCAAGGTCCTCGAAATCACGCAGAAGACGATCATGAAGGCGATCCTCTCGTACACGCGCAACAGCAAGTGGGGATCTCCCGTCATGAAGTACAGCCTGACTGTGAACCGCGATGAGAGTGGCGACATCACGGCATACACCGTCATGGCGAACCCTATCAGCGAGATCTCAGAGGAAATTACTAGGAAGTGGGAAGAGGCACAGGTCAACGGCTTCAACATCAACCGCCTCTTTGACGGAGGGGACCCGTTCTCAGCAGCTAAACAGTAACCATGCCCCGCACCTACCCAACCCCAGGCACACAGGAGGACCGCGTACTGCGCGTCCTCCTAGAGGCGGACGGTGCGTGGGTGAACAAGCAGTATTTCGTCCGCACGCTCTATCTCACCCAGGCGGGGCGAGCACTCCACAACCTTGAGCACAAGCACCACTGGAAGATCGAGCACTCAGACTTTCGGGACGCTCACAACTTCATGAGCTACCGCATCGCCCCGGAAGGCCAGCCGTCTCTCTTTATGAGCCAAATCGCAATGGCATGACCACCCAGGAGATCGCAGAACTCAAAGACTTCTGGTCCCGCTCTCAGGGAAAGGATCGAGTTTTCTTCCATACACGGTTCGGGGAATACGTCAAAACGCTCACCCCATCAACTGAGGAAACCGAGGAGCCGAAGGGCACCTGGACGAGCTCTCAGCGGAACGCCGCCTGGAAGTACATCGACCTCAAAGTCACGCAGTTGAACGACGCAGGGCTCGAAATGCGGAAGGTCCTCAAGCCGGAAGTATCCCTGCCCTGGACGAAAGAGAGCTTCCACGATCACGTGTGGATTCCGATTCAGAAGGCGCTCTATGGCACAGAGTCCATGCGGGACCTAAAGAAGCTCCAGGTCTCCCGGATTCATGAAGTCATCGAACGGGAGATGGCACAGAACCACGGCCTCGATCAGATCGCCTTCCCGAGTGATCCCGAAAAGGAGAAGGAAGCACTCGGGGGATACAAGACGGCGGCAGGCGGAGCAGAGGACTACCCCGACCACACACCTACGGCGTCTGATGAACCATTACCCGAGAGGTAAAGACAATGCACGATGATAGGAAAAATACACCTTACGCGCGGCAAGATAGCCATCGTTGATAACGCTGATTTGGAACGCGTAAATCAATTCAAATGGCAGTACGGCGCAGGCAGAAACCGCAAGTACGTATTCCGAACCGCACAACGTAATTATGTCCGTCAGACTATCTATCTGCACCGCTTCATTCTCGATATCACCGACAGCACTGTCCAAGTAGATCACTTAAACGGCAACACGCTCGACAATCGGCGGGTGAATCTCCGCGCTGGAACTGCTTCCGCAAATCAACTGAACCAAAGATGTCACCGCAACGGTGCGCTTCCTGGTGCAAGACTTCGCGGATTCAATAGGGATGGAAAACCTCGCTGGATAAGCCAAATCGTCATAAATAAGAAAGTCAAATATCTGGGGACGTTTGACACTCAGCATGAAGCCCACGAACGATGGATCAAGGAAAGAAAACGTTTATTCGCCTAAGAATCATCCCATGCCACAGAGAACCAGAGAGGAGATAGAGAAGAAGCTTGCAACCTACGACCCGATGTTCGTAGACGCTGAAATCATCCGCTTGCTCCTCGACATCAGAGACTTACTAGCTAAAGAAAAGGAGAAATGAGCCTAAAACCACCCCCATGCAACTGCCCAAGCGAGTGTGCACGTCACCTAGCTCACGTTGCGGCCACTCTCCCCACCCCACCCGAAGGTAGTAGGGAGCCGGAAGTACGACCCGAAGCGTTCCTCGGACGCATGGTAGGAGGCAGTAGGGAGAAGGACTGGCGGGAGGCGCGATTCAATGAAATCTTCAAGGACGTGACCACGATAAACAACACCCCAATCGCTGAAATTCGCGAACTGTTCCACTCCTATGAGGAGGAGGTGAGAGGGATGGTGGAGGGGATGAAGCTGAAAGAAGTGGTGATGGGACACAAGTGGAGCATGAACGACGCGGGCGAGGGCGGAATGGAAACCTACAAGTCCGAACTATCGGAAGAAGACCTCGCCTACAACCAAGCCCTCACCGATGTCCTAGAGGCATTACCAGGGATAAGAAAAGATGTATGAGAGAAAACGTTTGGCTCGGAATAATGTTGGGTTTTGGACTGATGGTCTTCCTAATCAAAGCAGGTGACGCACTCATTCGTGTAGCAAGCTGTTCATGACCACCCCCACCAAGGATGAACGTTTAGCAGATTAAGAAATGAAGGTATGGAACCAACAACAAGAGAGTTCGATTTAGGAAGGGATGACGACCGAGCAGTATTTCCCGCCCGCTACATGGAAGGGCGCATGTACATCCTCATAAACAAGAATATGTTCACCATGACCGAGACGCCGACGACCTACGTCTTAGAAGAAAAACAAGAGACATCATGAACACCCCCTCTCCCCAAGACCCACAGAAGGAAATCATCGGATACAACTGCGCCGTTTGTCGCGGAGCCAATATTCGCGAATCCGGAGACATCATCACGCACATTTGTTCTGGCGTTCTTGAACCAGTTGCGGCTAAAGATTCCCCCCACGACCTGATAAGAGTCCGCTTCCTTAACGACTGCCCTTTCTGGGGAAAGCTGACGATAAAAGAATGCGAATGGATGGTTAAGTTCGCCACCACCATGAAGTCAGAAGGAGTGCGGGAGGAACGGGAGAGTCAACACGTTTCAAGTCAAATCATCGCGGACAAGCTCTACATCTACGTCCCAGAAAAGCACCGAGAAAAGGTCATCTACGTCGCCATCGACGGAGGCACAGTACAAGTTTCGCCCGCCCTCACCCCCGAGGAGAGAGATAACCAACAAGCAAAATGAAACACGAACAATTCATCGTCCTCGTCTTACAGTTATTCGTCATCACTGTTTTCCTCGGCGTAATCATGCTCAAACCATGAAACCCTCTCCCCACAAGCGAGTGAAGGGAGCCGACCTCATGAGGTATCGGGGTGGGCCTCTCCCCTCAGAAATAAACTACGCTCAGAGAGAGAAAACAGTGAAGGCGTGGGCGATAGTCAATAAGCATTTCGAGGAAAGAGCCGAACTTCACCCCAGCCTGTACACCGCCCGCGTGTATCTCACGGAACAAAAAGCCAAAGACCACATAGACGAGTTACGACCAAAGTTCTGTGCGGGGTGCGGAAGGAAAAACAAGAGGGAGGAACTTAAGGTCAAGATACTTCCTATCACCATCACCTACTCCCTCCCCACACCTAAGCGGTCTAAGCCCAGGGGGAAATGACCATTACCCTCCTCGGAGAGCCCCGGTCAACCTCCCATATCTACCACTACGCGTGCCGTGGCCGCTTTCCGACTATGTACATGACGAGCGCGGGGAAAGCGCTCAAAGAGGACTACCAGTGGCAGATCAAGGGCCAGTACCACGGCGAGCCAATCAAAGATGCGCTCGCCGTCTCTGCGACCTTCTACTTCGGCACCAAGCGCCGCCAAGACATCGACAACTTCAATAAGCTCGCCTTAGACGCGTGTTCAGGGCTTGTGTGGGCCGATGATGCTCAGATCCAGGAGTTACGGCTCGTGAAGGCGTATGACAAGTTAAATCCGAGGATCGAGCTCACTATCCACAGTTTCATCCCCACTTCATCTTGACTGTGGTAGCGGACATGCTTTACTGGACCTGTATGCAAACACACGCATCGAATGTTGTCACAGCAAGCCAAGCTACAGGGTTTGCATACACATACCTTTTGGCTTGCGCTGACAGCATTCAAAATCGGGCTTCGGCCTCGCCCTTAATGGGAGAAAGACGCGCTTAATCGGCGCGTTTTGTTGTGTTCATTTCATCACCGAGGCGCGGGATTATCTACGCCCTCGAACAAAACACCAAACAGATACCCTGCGACGTGTGCAAATAAGATGGACGACTCGTTCGTCCTTCCTGATATGCACGGGTCGAAGTGGAAGCTGCAAGTTGGAACTCCATAAAACGTAATGCGCCCGGTTACAAAAAACGCTCGGCGGTTATTGAGAAGAGTAAAAGGTGAAGGATTAAGAAGTCCTCTCACTACTTGCAGCAACCCATCCGTGATGATCCATACGCCGTGCATAAAACCTGTCTTTCAGGAAAGGAGGAACTGACTAAAAAAATGGAAAAGCTTCAATTTAAAAAGGCGTTCACCCGCGAAGACAAAGAATGGTTTCAACTATTCGGAGAAGCAGCGACCGCGTGGTTTAAAACGAACTGCCATTGGATACCCTGGAAATACCCACGGGCCGCAATTGATCGAGCGTGGCACATCGTTCAGAAGAACGGAGATCACGAGCTCTCTCACTTCCTCACGGAGATCAAGCGGAGCTGACTCATCCCGTCTCATCCGCCTGAGAATCAAATGAGACTCACTTTCCTAAGTGATTGACGGAAAAGTGGCTTATTTAAGCGCTTGATTCTGCTGCATCATCGGCGTATGCTTCTCACCCTGACTCATCCCATCCCATTTGTCGTTTAGTTTCAAGGACCTATTGCTTTCTGTGTGCTCGGGATGGAACATGCCGCTACGCCCTTACGCCAGCGATTTTTGAGACTACGGGAGACTCACGATGCCACGGACCCTTCTCACCGACATTTCAGTTCAGAGACTCAAACCGACGACCGGCAGACAGACCCGGTTTTACGACGAAACCCTCCCCGGCTTCGGCGTCCTTGTCTCGCAGCGGATCAAGTCCTTCTTCATTGTGAAGGGCGAGGACCGGAAGCTCATCACCCTCGGCCGGTACCCGGAAATGGGCCTCAAAGAAGCCAGGATCGCCGCCAAGCGTGAAATGGTACAGCCGACCAAGACGGACTCCCCGGACGCCCAGGAAGCCATAGAAACCTACCTAGCCGAGTGCAAGGGCCGGATCGAGAAGCAGACCCACGACCAGTACACCTACTACCTGAACACCTTCGAGTTCGACGGTCCACTATCCGAAATCACCCGGACCGCGATCAAGCGCAAACTCGCCTCCCTCCACGACAAGCCCACGGCCGCGAACATGGCCTACGCCACCCTCCGGGGATTCCTCAACTGGTGCCTCCGCCAGGAGTACCTCGACAAGCACCCGCTCCTCGGCATGACTCCGCCGAACAAACTGAGCTCTCGGGAACGTGTCCTCTCGGACGACGAGCTCAAGGCCATCTGGACGGCCACCGGTACGGACGGCTCCGCGGGGTGGCTCAAGTTCTGCCGGATCGTCCGGGTGCTCATCCTCACCGGCCAGCGCCGGCAAGAGATTTGCGAGCTCGAACCCGAACACGTTTCCGACTTCATCCACATCATCGACCCGAAGAACGACTTCACGCACACGATTCCGGTAACGCCGCTCGTGAAGGAACATCTCCAGGTCCCGTACGACTTCAACGACTGGAACCGCTGCAAAGAGCTTCTCGACAAAAGGATCGGCTCATATTTCGCTGAAAATGGGCTGACGAACACCATCACGGCTCACCCGTGGACCATCCATGATCTGCGCCGCACGTTCTCCACGAACTGCGCGAAGCTCGGCATACCCCTCCACATCACGGAGACCATTCTCAATCACCGGTCGGGGACGATCTCCGGCGTAGCCCGCATATACAACCGCTATCAATTTTTGAAAGAGATGGACGATGCGCTCATGGCGCACGAGGAGCACATCCGCAAGGTCTGCGAGATCCGGAAGCCGGAGCCTCCCATGCCTCCGGACGAGCGATACCTGGGCCGCGTGACAACCGTACTCAGAACGTCATAGGATGTAGGCGCTCGGGCATTAACCGAGTCCATGCATGGACTCCTCAACTTGAGGAGATCAGCATGGAAGAACGGCTTCTGACCAAGAAGCAGGTTTGTGCGATGGTGGGTTACTCGCGGCAACACTTGGCACGGCTCGTAGCGGCAGGAAAGTTCCCAGCGCCGCTGAAACCTTTCGGTCGCCAGGGTAGGGCCATGTGGATGTTCACCGAGGTAATTCGCTGGATCTCAGACCACGCCGCAAAGCGGGCTCCTACGATGTTGCAAGGAGTCTGACTTCCAAGGGCCGGCTAATCACCGGCCCTTTTTCTTTCCAAAAATATTTTCATTTCGACGGCTATCTCAGGCCGTCTTTTCCCGTTACCACGTGTCCCCACCACGGCCTTTCCTGCCAACTAGTCACGTGCTTTACTGAGTAATAAATAGAAAAGCTCCACATAGATGGAGCGGCAACATGAAAGTACTGAATCTTTATGCAGGTATTGGAGGCAATAGGGAGCTTTGGAAAGATTGCAGTGTGACTGCGGTTGAATACGATCCCGCTATCGCGGAGGTGTATAGCAAACGTTTCCCGCAGGACGAAGTGGTTGTAGCAGACGCGCACCAGTATCTCCTCGACCACCACGCAGAGTTTGACTTCATATGGTCGAGCCCTCCCTGTCCCACCCATGGCCAGTATCGGTACTACGTCGGTGTCAAAGGCAAGGGTTTCAAAGCAGTCTTTTCCTGACATGAAACTCTATGAGGAAATCATTTTTCTCAAGCATTACTTTCCGGGCAAGTGGATTGTGGAAAACGTTCGCCCCTACTATGAACCCCTGATTGAACCGACCACAATTCTTCAGCGCCATTACGTCTGGAGCAACTTCGCAATCCCCGTGGCATCTTTTGCTTCAACTCAAATCGGAGTGAAAAACAAGCTCTCCGACTTCGATACTTCCCCGCTTGTGTCTGCAAGCCGCATCACGAACAAACGCCAGGTGCTTCGCAACTGTGTTGACCCTTTGTTGGGACTGCATGTTTTCAAGGCCGCAAATGAGCAGTATCAGCAACCACTCATAGCCGCTTAGGAGGGCCAATAGGGAGCTGACTTTCAAGGCCGGGGTAAAACCCGGCCTTTTTCTTTTAGTGTCGCGGCGTGTCTCATCTTCACCGCGTGGCGCATTCAAACCATCGCTTCCCGCCAACTAGACGTGAACATTTCTATGTGAAGAATGAACAGTGCTTCATCCTTTCAACTTCAACAGGAGACGCACATGGGATTCTTCAAGGGGATCTTGTTTGGCAACCATCACGACAGTGGCAATCGACGGGAACGCCGCGCCGCGTCGAGTGGTAAGTGGAGCAAAGCCATTTACTACAACAAGTCCAGTACCCGCCGCTACCTCACTCCGTTCAGGAAGAAGAAGTAGCTATGGACCTCGACACCCAAAAGGTGCGAGAGCTCCTCGACAAGCGTGACGAGATCGACAAGGAGCTGCAGGAGATTTTTGGAGCGCAACCCAAGGAGCGCAAGCCGACTACTTGTTCCAAGTGCGGGCAGTCCGGGCATACAGCCAGGACGTGCCCTCAACCGTAGTCTCAGGCCCGCCAGGAGAGCGGGCCTTTCTCTTACTACATCTATTACCTATAAGTGGTAACGAGAGCGGTAATAGAAATACCGCCTCGTACAGACACAGATCCCGCAACGGATCGCATGGCTCACGCCATGACCTCCCTCCTTACGTAGTCCTCATATTCATTCGTCCTAACGCGCCCATGCCTTAACGGACATAGGCGGCTCGAAGGCGGGAGGTCATGGCGCTTACGCTCCAAGACGACCGTTGCGGGACAGTACACACTGCCCGTATAGGGACTACTTTACTTACACCCTACAATATGCATAGACAGTTCTTTCCTCACCTCACGTGAGGACATTACGCAGGGAAACTAGCGCACTAATTCCGGGACACGCACGGATACCGCGCTACGGTCCCTGCTTAATGGTTCTCGGGCTCTACAATCACAACGGCGAATGGGAACCGTACGAAACCGTACGGCGCAATTATCTATTCCTCGGCAAGCCTCGGACAGGAATCACTGAGACGCTCACGCGCCTTGCGCTCGACGATATTCACAACGATCTTCCGGTCGTGTTCATCGGAAAGATTGGAAGAATCCTCGACCGCATTCCGTTCCACAGACGGAAAGATGCACTCGTTTTCAACCCGGAAAAGCAAAATTTCGCACTCAATTTGATCGCGAAGACAGATCCACAATTTCACTCACTGATCGCGGGCGAATACACCGAAGCATTTAAATCTATTTCCTTCGACTCCAAGGCGTCGACCGCAAACGTTGACCAGTACTTCAAGGCTTCAATCCAGACGCTACTTACCACGCCAGAGGCCACACTTCTACATATCCTTACGTTGCTCACTGATCCCACGTACCGGGAGAAGGCAGTACAGACCGTCACCGATCCCTACGTGTTGTCCTTTTGGGAATACTTTGAGGCACGGCCAGAAAAAGACCGGGCGCAGCTCATCGAGAGCACGATCAACAAGCTCTGGACCTTTTCCTTCGAGCCTCTCATTCGAGAGTCTCTCGGACAAAAGACAAACCACCTTACCTTCAAGGACAAGATCGTACTGATCGAACTTCCTGAAACCCGGATTGGCAGGGAGAATGCCGCGCTCCTTGGGACCCTCATCCTGGCTTTCCTCGT
>Ga0196981_1000486_pt1 | contig 12249 bp, 11 predicted proteins | sample S3_2013CmetaG_FD_155462 | JGI IMG/M metagenome (GOLD analysis project Ga0196981, IMG submission 155462) | Soil microbial communities from Anza Borrego desert, Southern California, United States - S3_20-13C | ecosystem: Environmental > Terrestrial > Soil > Desert | place: USA: California...
ATTGAAAAGTACGATTGTGAGGGTATTCACAGCACCCGGCTGGCCCGACATCGCCTGCGCAAGCGTCTGCAGCGCGACCTGGCCTTTGCCGGCGATCGTGAAGTTGATCAGGTCGTCATAGGGGTTCGGCACCAGGAACGGGTAAACCGGCATCCCGTAGGGATCGAGATAGGAGAAGTAGTTATAGAAATAGGGGCCACCCAAGGCATTCTGGACGGTATTCAGGTTGCCGACGTTGCCGCCGGACGCCCCCGTCAGCAGGGTAACAGAGTTTGTGGCCGGAATGATCGCGGGCGGCGGGAAGGGATTCGGGCCGCGGGGCGGATCGCCGAGCGCGGCGCGCACACCGTTCAGGTAGGCATACACATCATAAGGAGCGGGCGGGCTTCCAAGCGCCGTATTGAGCGCGCCGATAGCGGTCGCATCTTCCTGCAGGGCGAGGATTAACGTGTTGTAATCGACGCTTTGCGCTGCCGCGGGCTTCGCGCCCCAGAGGCAGGCCACGGCGACGAGGGCCATGCAAAAGCGAACTGTTCTGGAGAAAATCCCAGAAAATTTTTGACAGGGATTAGTCATGCCCCTCCCCATAGAACACGCAAACCGGAACCTTGAAAAACTCTATCCTTAAATTCTAACAAAAATTCAGTTAGTTGGGAATTACTTAAAATTTTAACCAATTATTTACGGGGTGCCGAACAGGCGGTTAAGTGCCTGCGGAAGATAGTGAATTATGTCCTCCGCGGTCAGGCCAAGGCCGAAATTTTGCGCAGTTTCTCCGTGCAGCCACGTGGCAGCCGCTGCCGCCATGAACGGCTCCATGCCCTGTGCCATGAGTCCCGTGATCAATCCGGCCAGCACATCGCCGGCGCCAGCCGTCGCCAGCGTCGAGGGCGCGTTCGCGCAGACGATGGCCGTGCCATCAGGGGCGGCGATAACGGTGTCGGCCCCCTTCAGGAGCAGGACGGCGTTCGCTGCTTTTGCAGCCTGGCGGGCGCGAGAGACCTTGCTGCCCGCGAGGTTGCCGAACAGACGTGCAAATTCGCCCTCATGGGGCGTGAGGACATTGCGGGCGGGTGAAAGTCGCGCGAAAAGATCCTTCGGCGCGTCCTGGAAGGCGGTAAAGACATCGGCGTCCAGCACGACGCGTTTTTCAAAGGAAAGCAGCGCGTGAAACGTCTCCTTCATGCCGTCGCCGACGCCAGCGCCGGGGCCGAGGCAGAGGACATTTTTCCGCTCGTCACGGAGCAGCGCTTTGAGATCCTCCTGCGTTTCCCATTCATCGGTCATGATGCTCGCCCGATACTGCGCGTAAAGGGGAACCGTTTTCGGCCGGCTGGTAATGGAGACGACGCCCGCCCCCGCGCGCTGCGCCGCATAAGCCGCAAGGCAGGCGGCACCGGTGCGCTTGTCGCCGCCGAAGATCACCGCATGTCCGCGCGTGTATTTATGTGCGGCCGCGGAGGGCAACGGAAAGTTCCGCAGCCAGAGGGCCGGATCGTTTTCAAACAAATTCGTTTTGAGGCCTGCGACCGTCTCGTCGGAGATGTTTATCAGCGAAACCACCAATTTCCCGCAATACGCACGGGCGGGGTAAAGGAGATGCGCCGGCTTCTTGCGGCAGAAGGTCACGGTGAAATTCGCATGCAGCGTGCCGGGGGCGACTGTGGCGCTGCTCGCGTCAATGCCGGAGGGGACATCGACCGCCGCGACCAGAAGCTTCTTCGCCCTGATCTTGTCGAACAAGGTCACGAGTTCTGGGTCGAGCGATCCTGCAAAGCCGGTGCCGAACACCGCGTCGACAACAAGCGCTGCGTCTTTGGGCGCGAGGTTCGAGTTGAGGCTTTCGATTTCGCCATCCCACTCCTTCGCGGCAAGGGCGGCGTCGCCCTTCAGGGCGGCTTTCTTGAGCGGGCAGGCCACGCGCACCTGCCAGCCTTCGCTTTTGAGTTTCGCGGCGGCAATGAAGCCGTCGCCGCCGTTATTCCCGGGCCCGCAGAGAACCAGTACAGGGCAGCGTTCCACCCGATCGCGGATAGCGGCCGCGACGGCGTTGCCGGCGGCTTTCATCAGCTGGATGCCGGTCGTGCCGGCTGCGATTGTCGCAGCCTCGGCTTTTCTCATTTCGGTGGCGGTGAGGACTTCGAACATTAGGGCAGTATTGCAGACTGGCCGAAGCAGGGAAAGTTGAACCTTTCAAGCCTCTTCGCGGTTGGAGCGAGCAAACCGGTCAGGGCTATATTATGACTCCACAAAAGAGACGTTCGCCGCGGCAACTGCAGGAGGTCAATCACCAGCGTCTGCGGCTCCTCAACCATGTCACGCAGCTGACGGACAAGCTGATGATCGTTCTGGCCTTCGTGTGGATCGGTCTCATGATCGCCGATTTCCTGGGCCGGCTCGGGCCGTCGCTTGCCATCCTCAATTACGTGATCTGGGGGCTGTTCCTGCTGGATTTTGCGGTGAAGCTGATTATTGCGCCGCAAAAGGGGCGGTTCCTGCGGCAGAACTGGATTACGCTTGTTTCGCTATTGCTGCCGGCATTCCGTGTGCTCCGGATATTCCAGGCGCTGCGGGCCTTCCGGGCGCTGAGCCTGCTGCGCATGCTGACCTCGGTCAATCGCGGCATGAGCGCGCTTGTCGTAGCGATGGGGAAACGCGGCGTCGGCTATGTGGTGGCGCTGACGATCATCGTGCTGTTCTCCGGCGCGGCGGGGATGTTCTTCTTTGAAAATCCCGGCCAGTTGCGGGAGCAGGGTTTTGACAGTGTCGCGGCCGCGGGCGGCGGGTTGCACAGCTATGGCGACGCGCTGTGGTGGACCTCGATGCTGATGACGACGATCGGCTCCCAGTACTGGCCAGTGACGGGAGCGGGTAGGGGGCTTTGCTTTATTGTCTCGCTTTATTCGCTTGGCGTGTTCGGATATATCACGGCGACGCTCGCAAGTTTCTTTGTGGACAGCGCCGCGCAAACCCCGACCGCCAGCAAAAACAATATAGATGATCTGAAAAACGAAATTGCGGCGCTGCGCCGCGAAATGAAGGGATCAAAACTCAAAAGAAGAAGTGGGGCGATCGACGGGGATTGAACCCGCGGCATCTTGGACCACAACCAAGTGTTCTACCACTGAACTACGACCGCCATAAGGTGAATGGTTTACCTGACCTTATTATAGCGCGTCAAGTTTTCCCTATCGCGAATATACCAAAAACCCTGCCCAAATTCTAGGCAAGTGCCTTCAAAATGGGCAGCGAGACCGCTTGCTCCAACCAAAACATCTTTTATTTACAATGGATTACGCCCACCTGAAAACTGGCACGCGTCTTGCGATAGAGGCGCGTCCTTAAAAGAGGCGGGAAATGAAAAAGATCGAGGCGATTATCAAGCCGTTCAAGCTCGACGAAGTGAAAGAAGCGCTTCACGAAGTCGGCGTGCAGGGCATGACGGTAACCGAGGTGCGCGGCTTCGGCCGGCAGAAGGGCCATACCGAGCTTTATCGCGGCGCAGAATATGTCGTTGATTTCCTGCCCAAAGTGAAAATCGAATGCGTCGTCGAAAACGGGCAGGTCGACGATGTCATCGAGGCGATCGCGCAGGCGGCCCGCACCGGTCGCATCGGCGATGGAAAAATTTTCGTGATGCCCGTCGAGAACGTGATCCGCGTCAGAACCGGAGAGCGCGGCAAAGAAGCAATTTAACTTTAACCGGCAACCAGGAGAGAACCTAAATGGCCAAATCGAACGCTAAACTGAAAATCGCGAAGGCGCCCGCCAAGTCGGCGAAGTCGTCGCAGAACTTCTCCGAGTTCTTCAAGCTGCTCAAGCAGAACAACGTGGAATACGTTTCGTTCCGCTTCACCGACCTGCGCGGCAAGCTGCAGCACACCGCGCAGCATATTTCGACCGTCGACGAAGGCCTGCTCGAGGACGGCATCATGTTCGACGGCTCGTCCATCGCCGGCTGGAAAGCGATCAACGAATCCGACATGATCCTGCGCCCCGACCTCGGAACCGCCGTGCTCGATCCGTTCGCGGCCGTGCCGACCGTCGACGTGTTCTGTGACGTTTACGAACCCTCGACCGGCCAGCCATACAGCCGCGATCCGCGCTCGATCGCCAAGGCGGCAGAGCAATACCTGAAATCGACCGGCATCGCGGATACCGGTTATTTCGGCCCGGAAGCTGAATTCTTCATCTTCGACGATGTGCGCATTGACGTATCGATGAACCGCGTATCGTACGAGATCGACAGCATGGAAGGACCCTACAACTCTGGCCGCAAATACGAGCAGGGCAATATGGGCCACCGCCCCGGCGTCAAGGGCGGCTACTTCCCCGTCGCCCCGATCGACAGCTCGAACGATATGCGCGCAGAGATGACCTCGGTCCTCGCCGGCATGGGCGTTCCGGTCGAGAAACACCACCATGAAGTCGCGCCGGCGCAGGTAGAGCTCGGCATCAAGTTCGACACGCTAGTGACCTCCGCCGACAACCTGCAGCTCTATAAGTATGTCGTCCACAACGTGGCGCATGCTTACGGCAAAACCGCCACCTTCCTCCCGAAGCCTGTCTTTGGCGATAACGGCTCGGGCATGCACGTCCACCAGTCGCTGTGGAAAGCGGGCAAGCCGATGTTCGCGGGCTCGGGCTATGCGGATCTCTCGGAAACCTGCCTCTACTACATCGGCGGCATCATCCGCCATGCGAAAGCGCTGAACGCAATCACAAACCCCACCACGAACAGCTACAAGCGCCTCGTGCCGGGTTATGAAGCGCCGGTGCTGCTCGCATACTCCGCGCGCAACCGTTCGGCCTCCTGCCGCATTCCGTTCGCGGCTTCGCCGAAGGGCAAGCGCGTCGAAGTGCGCTTCCCGGATCCGGCGGCCAACAGCTACCTCGCCTTCGCGGCGATGCTGATGGCGGGCCTTGACGGCATCCAGAAGAAAATCCATCCGGGCGACGCGATGGACAAGAACCTTTACGACCTCCCGCCGGATGAACTCTCGGAAATCCCGACCGTCTGCGGCTCGCTCCGCGAAGCGCTCGATGCTCTCCGCGACGATCACGACTTCCTGCTGAAGGGAGGCGTGTTCACCAAGGACTTCATCGAAAGCTATCTCGAGCTGCGCTACGCGGAATCGAAGGCCTACGAGACGATGCCGCACCCGATCGAGTTCGCGATGTACTACTCGGTCTAACGAAATCTTCCCGAAAAAAAAGCCCCGGACGAAAGTCCGGGGCTTTTTTAAAACCTGCTAGATTATTTAACGGATTTGATAATCTCGCGGAAGGATTGCGTGTTTCGCGCCCAGTTGTACAGGTTGGTTTGTTCTTTGGGCGTGAACAGCGTCATGAACACGTACCACTCTTTGTCTCCGAGCGCGAGGAAGTGGATTTCCTGGGCGCTGGCGGTGCCTTTCTTCGGCGCGACGTCGTATATCTCGTACCGGTTGAAGAGGAAGCGGTTGTAGGCCGCGGATTTATCGCTGCTGACGAGCTTCGTGATCTTGAGGTTCATCACGTTGTCGAAATACTTGCGCTGGTCGTCGAGCTCGGTCTGAAAGTCGGTCGACCGGCTGCGGCGCACGGCGAGGATGCGGACATAGCCCTCCACGGTTTTCGCCAGTCCCTTGTTCTGCAGGCTGACGGTAAGCCGGTTCATGTCACGGAAATCAGGGGCCAGAACTTCCCACGACACGGGGTAGTTGAACTTGATGGAATCGACGAGCGTGAAAACTTTTTGGTCCTCGATCGGTTCTTCCTTGGGGTAGAGCACCTTGAAGCTGTCGATTGTTTTTTTCTGGAGATACTTCACATAGTTGCGCAATGGCAGGGGCGCGCGATAAGTCGCGAGCAGAACCCAGCTGCCGCTGATGCGCGCGGCGATGTATTCGAGGCTGCTTGGCGCGGCGGGAGATCCAGCGAGCACATAATAGGCGCTCGCGCTTTTGGTCGAATGCTCGATCACCTCGCCCTCTGGCGAGAAACCTTGCTTCAGGATGTAGTCCCGCAGCCAGTATTTGGCTGAAATCTCGTGGGGGAGCTTTAGCGCGTTGATTTCCAGCTCCATCTGCAGCGTGCTGACCATGGGGCTGCGATATAAAGCGATACGGCTCAGGATCGCCTGGTTGTTTTCCTGCAGCGTGTCGTAGGCCTCGACCTCCGTCCAGTCTTTCGGGATATAGATTTCGTATTCCAGCTCGGCCTTGGCATAGGGCATCATGCCATAGGCCTTGGTTTCCTTGGCGAAGGTGGCGTCGTCATGGATCGGGTGAACTTTCGGGGCGGCCTGCTGCTGGACGACCGCTCCCTTCGACTTCATCATCACATAAGCGCCGCCGCCAACCAGAAGCGCGACAACTGCTCCCACGGCTATATACAACTGTTTCTGGTTCATGCCTTTTGCCCTTTGCTTGTGTCGCGGATGACGGGAATGGGTTTCCGGTCCTCGTCTATGGCGACGTAGGTGAATTTTCCCTCGGTCACCTTGATCGCGTCGCGGCCGCCCAGCCGCGAGCGCGCCCAGGTTTCAACGAGGATCGTGATGGAAGTATTGCCGATGCGCTCGATCGTCGCATAGCAGCTGACCTCGTCGCCGATATGGACGGGGGCGGTGAATTTCATCGCATCGATCGCAATGGTGGCAATGCGCGAGCGCGCTTTCTGCGTCGCGATGACCGCGCCGGCCAGGTCCATCTGCGACAGCAGCCAGCCGCCGAAAATGTCGCCGTTCGCGTTCGCTTGCGCCGGCATCGCGATCGTGCGCAGCGCCGGGCTGGTGTTGTAGTCGGGCTCTTCGCGGGACATCTTACCCCCTAAAATCCTTGGTTTTTTATCCCCGCGTCATTATATAACGCGGAGCGCGCGCATGTCCAAGGTTGCGTTCCAGTGGTGAAATGCGTAAATTACCCGAAATCATGGGGGAACGTTTGAACAAGAAAACGCCGTCGCGTAAGGACGAATATTCAGCCGAGGACATTGAAGTTCTCGAAGGTCTAGAGCCTGTCCGCAAGCGCCCCGGCATGTATATCGGCGGCTCGGACGAGCGCGCGATGCATCACCTGATTTCCGAAGTGCTCGATAACTCGATGGACGAGGCGGTGGCCGGCTATGCCAGCCGCATCGAGATCCGGCTTGAGGCAGGCAACCGGATTATTATTAAGGATAACGGCCGCGGCATTCCCATCGATAACCACCCGAAATTCCCGGGCAAGTCGGCCCTCGAAGTCATTTTCTCCATGCTGCACTCTGGCGGCAAGTTCTCGGGCAAGGTCTACGCGACTTCTGGGGGTCTGCATGGGGTTGGCGCGTCCGTCGTGAACGCCCTGTCGAGCGAGCTGACCGTACAGGTGGCCCGCGACAAGACGCTTTATGAGCAGACTTACAGCCGTGGCAAGACGACCAGCAAGCTTAAAAAAATCGGCCCGACGAAAGAGCGCGGGACGACGATCACCTTCATTCCGGATACCGAGATTTTCGGGAAAGAAGCAAAGTTCAGCCCGGCGACCATTTATCGCCTCGCGCGCTCCAAGGCGTATCTTTACCGCGGCGTAGAGATGGCGTGGTCCTGCGACGAGACGCTCCTGAAAGATTCAGGCGGGGTCCCGGTCGAGGAAATCATCAAGTTTCCAAATGGCATCCTCGACTATCTTTATACGTTGGTCGAGGGCAAGACCTCGCTGACGCCAAAACCTTTTTACGGTTCCGTCGATTTCCCCGATGAGGAAGGGCGCTGCGAATTCGCGATCGCCTGGACGGAAGAGGAGGAGCAGGGGTTCCTGACCTCGTATTGCAACACGGTTCCAACGCCGGAAGGCGGCACGCATGTACAGGGCCTTCGCTCGGCGCTTTCCAAGGGCCTGAAGAACTATGCGGACCTTATCAATAACAAGAAGGCCGGTATCCTGACGCCGGACGATATTTTCGGCTCCGCGACCATCTTGCTCTCCATCTTTATCCGCGATCCCCAGTTTCAAGGGCAAACCAAGGAAAAGCTGACGACGGCCAGCGCGACCCGTTTCATCGAGAACGCGGTGAAGGACAATTTCGAGCACTGGCTGACGGGTGATAACAACGCTTCCAAGTACTTGCTCGATTATCTTATTCAGGTGGCTGAAGACCGCCGCCGCGCCAAGGACCAGCAGGAAATGTCGCGCAAATCCGCGACCCGCAAGCTGCGCCTGCCGGGTAAGCTCGCAGATTGCTCCAGGAAATCCTCCGAAGGCACTGAAATATTTATCGTTGAAGGTGACTCCGCGGGCGGGTCGGCCAAGCAGGCGCGGAACCGAGAAACGCAGGCAATCCTCCCGCTTCGCGGCAAGGTATTGAACGTCGCTTCGGCATCCTCCGACAAGATCCGCGACAACAAGGAAATCGCCGACCTTATTCAGGCGCTCGGCTGCGGCACGGGGAAAGAATTCAACATCGACAAGCTGCGCTATGAACGCGTCATTATAATGACCGACGCAGACGTGGATGGCGCGCATATCGCGTCGCTCCTCATCACCCTGTTCTATCAGGAGATGAAGCCGATGATCGATCATGGTGCGCTGTATCTGGCGCTTCCGCCGCTTTACCGGCTTTCCGCCGGCGGTGAGTCTGTCTATGCCCGCGACGACAAGCATAAAGACGAGCTCATGAAGACGACCTTCAAGGGCAAGAAAAAGGTCGATATCAGCCGCTTCAAGGGTTTGGGCGAAATGCCGGCCACCCAGCTCAAGGAAACGACGATGGACATGTCCAAGCGCACGCTCCTGCGCGTCACGCTGCCGGAGGCGGAAAAAAGCACCGATGCCTTTAAGAAGGCCGAGGGCGGCACGGCCCAGCTTATCGACCGGCTGATGGGGAAAAATCCGGAGGCGCGCTTCGAATTTATCCAAGCCAATGCCCAGTTTGTTCAAGACATTGATATTTAAGGGGGATCGGCCCGAACTGGGCGCCATCCCCGGCGTGTTATGGCAAGACTGATTGACAGTATCCTGTGTTGCCAGTATCATGATCTCTAAGTACAAAATTAGCGCGGTGTTTAGGGGTTAAGCGATACCGCGAATAGCTGTCAGTTGACGTCAACCTTTAAGACCGGGATCGGGTGTGACCATGGAAAATAAGAACAGTTCTCTGCGCGGCAAGCTGCGCCATGCATTCAATACGGCCGTCCTCGTCGGCGTCACGCTGGTCGGCACGCTCGGCATGACCGCGAATGCGCAGGCGCAAACCTATCAGCAGCCTGTCTCCGTCACCCAGACACAGCAATACGATAGCTCGAAGCCCTGGCTGAACGACCCGGCGGTCGCGCAGCGTTATCAGGAGCAGGTCGATAACATACGTTCGCAGAGCGAACTGCGCCTGCGCACCGCCTATATGCAGGAACAGCAGCGCGAAGCGCAGCTGAACCAACGTAACGCCCAGCAGATCCAGCGCCAGATCCAGCAAGGCCAGCGCGCCTCCAAAGGCGGCTGGAACCTTGGCGAGATCCTCGTGACGACCGGCAACGCGGGCGCGGCTGGCCAGACTTACCGCACGCAGCTTGAAATTATCCGCAACCAGTACCGCCAGCGCGTCTTCACCGAGCAACAGAACGTGCAGCGCCAGATCGACCGCCTGGACCAGACTTACGAGCGCCAGTATCTGAGCGCAGAGCGCGCGGCACAGGTCGAGGCCCAGCGTCAGGCACGGTACAACCAGCCCACAACCCAGCGCGCGGCGACCACCCAGCAATCCGACGACGGCATCAAGTCCCCCCAGGAAATGCATGATGCGCTTGTGAAAGCCTATCAGGACGCGACCCTCCGCGCGGCCAAGGCAGGCAAGCCCCTGCCAGATGCCGGCCAGTTCGGCCTTAGCAAGGACGATCCGGCCATCCAGATCAAGGCGCCCGGAAAGTAACTGCCTAAAACATTCAAGATACGAAAAGCCCCTCCCGTAACGGAGGGGCTTTTTATTTCATGCGCCAGCCGGTAACCTTTGGGGCAGGCAGCGCGAATATTCTTCATGGAAGGATCAAGGCGCATGAAAAGACGTGAATTTATGCTCGCGGCGGCACTGGCGGCCTGCACACTGGCATTAAGGCCCGGTTTTGCGGCAGACACCCCCAAAATAGAGGAATTGGTTATGAGCGACGAAGAATGGAAAAAGAAACTCGATCCGCAACAGTATGACGTGCTGCGTTGCGAGGGTACGGAGCGGGCGTTTACAAGCCCGCTGCTGGAGGAACATCGCGCGGGAACATTCAAATGCGCAGGCTGCGGCCTGGACCTGTTCAAGTCTGATGCGAAGTTTGACAGCGGCACAGGCTGGCCGAGCTTCTTTCAGGCGATACCGGGCCATGTGAAAACCAAGACCGACACCAAGCTGTTCATGGAACGCGTGGAATATCACTGCGCGAAATGCGGCGGCCACCAAGGGCACGTCTTCAACGACGGACCGCAGCCAACCGGCTTGCGCTATTGCAATAACGGCGTGGCGCTGGCCTTCGAGCCGGAGAAAAAAATCTAAAACTGTTTGGCGATCGCCAGCAGATAAGGCGTCGGATCAAGCAGGGTTTTCGGCTGCGGCCGGCCGCTCTCCCAGGTGGTCGGCAATCTTACCTGCGGCTGGTGCAACTCGAGGTGGAGGAAAGCGTGATGGGCATGATCTTCCTCCCGGTCCGCGGGTTTGCGGAACTTGTAGCCGGCGGCGTAAAGACGGCCGATCGGCGTGCCCGCGCGGATCGTCATCGCGGGGGCAAGCGCTGTCGACGGGCTGAATTCGCAGTAAAGGATCAGTCCGCTGCTTCCATGAACCATAACGGCTTCCATATCGCGCCAGTAATCGTTGCGCGTCGCATGCCCGGAAAATGGCGTGACGCCGACCACTGTGCCGTCTTCGACCGCCAGCACCGGTGTTTCGGCAGGAGCGTAAAGATCGACACCTTCGTGGTTGTGCCTGTCGCGCCGGTCGCCGAAAGCGCCAGAATGAGGGGGCAGCGCCAGCATCGCCTCGTCGGCGCGCAGGCGCGACCAGTCGTCGGGACTGGCGCAGGCGACAAGCTTGAGCGGGAAGGGGGATTGCCAGGCCATTGGCGTTATTCTCCGATGCTGCGGGCAATTATATCCGCCGTTGGCGGCATGGCAATAACGACCTGGAGGACGACATGAAAACGGTGATTTTGGCTTTCCTGATGCTGCTGGTCTCGGCGCCGGCGTTGGCCGCGGAAAAAACGGCGCTGTTTGCCGGGGGCTGTTTCTGGTGCATGGAAAGCGATTTTGAAGACGCCAAGGGCGTGAGCAAGGTGGTTTCGGGGTATGCGGGCGGCAGTCTCGAAAATCCGACTTACGAAATGGTATCCGCAGGGAATACAGGTCATTTCGAGACCGTCGAGGTGACTTATGACCCGGCAGTTATCTCCTATGAACAACTCCTGCAAATTTACTGGCAGAATGTGGATCCCTTTGACGATCAGGGCCAGTTCTGTGACAAGGGATCGCAATATCTCGCCGCGATTTTCTATGGCGGTGCCGCCGAGGAAGCTGCGGCGAAGGCCTCCCTTGCGGCCGTAGAGAAAAAGTTCGGTAAACCCGTCGCCACATTGCTGAAACCCGCCGCCAGGTTCTGGCCGGCGGAGGATTATCATCAGGATTACCACGCCAATAACGCGATGCATTACAAACTCTATCGTTCCGGTTGCGGCCGTGATGACAGGCTCGAGAAGGTCTGGGGCGGCAAGTAGTCCTCTCGACGCGCTAGTTTTCGTAATAACAGGGTTTTTCCCGCGCAGAGCCGCGGAATTGCCTTGCGGTGCACGCTTATTTTTCCTATTTATGTAAGACTTTACGGCCAAAAAATGCGGGCGTGGCGGAATTGGCAGACGCGCTGGATTTAGGTTCCAGTGCCGCAAGGCGTGTGGGTTCAAGTCCCTCCGCCCGCACCACTTTTGCTCCAGGCGGGCAGAAGGCCACAGGAATTCGGTACCATCAAACAAGACAAGAAAGCAGTTAGCAGAAAGTTCATGACAATGCAGATCACCCAGACCAAGAACGAAGACCTTACGCGCGAATTCACCGTCACCATGACGGCTGAAGAAATCGATCAGCGCGTCAACGACCGCCTGACCGAACTTGGCAAAACGGTGAAGATGCCCGGTTTCCGTCCCGGCAAAATTCCGATGAACCTGCTGAAGTCCAAATACGGCAAGGCCGTCATGGGCGAAGTGCTGGAACATGCCGTCAATGACTCGACGCTGAAAGCGATCAACGAAAACAGCCTGCGCCCCGC
>Ga0196981_1000487_pt1 | contig 12212 bp, 5 predicted proteins | sample S3_2013CmetaG_FD_155462 | JGI IMG/M metagenome (GOLD analysis project Ga0196981, IMG submission 155462) | Soil microbial communities from Anza Borrego desert, Southern California, United States - S3_20-13C | ecosystem: Environmental > Terrestrial > Soil > Desert | place: USA: California...
CGCCGCTGGACGAAATCTGCGCCGTCCCGCGAGCCGCGAGAATCGCGGCGAGCAGGAGCGCGAGGCCATGACGGGGCGACGTATTCATAAAGAAGCCGGCCTCCGGGCCCGCTGGACGGCGGCGCCCGCCGGGGCGAATGCGAGGATGGCGCCGGAGGAAACGTTGCACGCCGTGGAGGCCACCGTTTGCTCGAACAGGAGGGTGCCGCTCGCGACCGTCGTCGTGCCGGTGTAGGTGGCATGCCGCTCGATGATCTGCGCGCCGGTGCCCGTCTTGATGAAGTGCCCCGTGCTGCCGCCGTCGGCCAGCGTGCCGCTGAACCGGCCGCCTCCATTGTCCACCCCGAACGTGAGGCTCCCCAGACCGCCCCAGCCGGCGGTGATCGTCCCGGAGCCGCTCAGGGCGTCCACCCGGATGCTGCCTTCGTTGCCGTGGAAGGCCGCGCCGGAAACCACAGACAAGTCGGATTTGTTGTTGGTCCAGTTCTCGTCCCAGCCGCTGCTGCCGTTGAAGACGCCTCCCTGCACCTCGAGGCGGCTGCCGGAACCGAGCGCGAAGGTCGTGCTCCCCCCGCCCCACGTCACGAAACCTGCGCCGGTCTTGCGCAGCGTGCCGGCGCCGCTGAACACCGTGCTCCCGTAATCCTGCGCGCCGGCCACGCCCAGCTCGTGCACCTCGCCGGTGCCGATCACGACGGAGGTCTGGCCCGGCGCGGCGGTCCCCGCGCATGCGAGCAGCGCGACGACCGCGAGCGGGCGGAAACGCCTCATGGCGCGAGCCGCCGTCGGCGCCGGGCCGCCAGGCCAAGCGCTCCGATCCCGAACACCAGGGCGTAGGTCGAGGGCTCGGGGATCGCACTCGCGCTCGCCGTCAGCATCAGCTTGGTCCCGTCAATCCACAGCAGGTAATCCGATGCCGTCCCGAGCGAGACGGTGCCGACGTTGAAGTTGGTGGCCATGAATGCGACCGGGTTGGCCCCGGTCCAGTCGATCAGCGTGTAGGCGCCCGGCGCGTAGCCGGCCAGGTTCGTGAAATTGAACGTCGCTTCCCCGACGTTGAAATCGCCCCCGGTGATCCGCAGCAGGTCGCTCGTGGCGCCGAGCTCGAAATCGAGGATCGTCCCGAGATCGAGCGTCAGGCCCGACTCGAACGTGAGCGTGCCGATCGAATTGCCGGGCGCCAGGCGGGCGCCCGCCTGCAGGGTGGTCTCGCCGCCGACAAACCCGTTGCCGCCCAGGGTCGCGCCCAGCTGGACGGACACCGGCCCGGTCCCTAGGGCCGACCCGGTCGTGTTGTTCGCCAGGACGGTGCCGGCCGCGATCGTCGTCCCGGCGGTGTAGGTGTTCGCGCCGGTCAGGGCCGACGTGCCGGGGCCCTCATGGACCACGCTGAGGCCCCCGGTGAGCATCGGGGCGAAGGTGGTGGCGCCGGTGTGGTTGAACCGCACGATCGCGGTCCCCCCGAGGTCCGGCCCGTTGACGCTGCCGGCGTTGAGGGTGCCCGCGACGCCGCCGTTCCCGATCCGCAGTTCGGCCGTCGACCCGCCCCAGCCGGGCAGGTCCACGGCGCCCGTGCCCCCGCCGACCGTCACCGTCGCGCCATCCTCGATGGTGAGCCTGCCGGTGCTGGTGTGGAGGGCGATGTGGATGCCCGCGACGTTCCAAGCCGATCCCGCCCCCGAAACCGTGACCGTCCCGATGCCGCTGGCGCGGCCGATCTCGGCCGCGCCGGTGTTGAGCACGCTTCCCCCCCAGATGTTGACCGAACCTTCATCCTGGCCACCGACGTAAAATCCGCCGGTGCTGGTCAGCTGCGCCCCGGTGTCAAGGGCGAGCGAGCCATAAGCATCCACGCCGACGGTGACGCTGCCGGCGATCACCTGCCCGCCGTCGTCAACGTAGAGCGTGCCCTGTCCGCCATTCGAGCCGAGATCGATCGCACCGGCCGAAACATCCAGGAACGATCCGGCGCCGCTGACTCCGATGCTGCCGCTGCCGGACCCCGTCCAGAGGCGGCCCACCACGGTCGCCTGGGCGCCTCCGTCGACCAGGAACTGCGCCACGTCCGCCGCTCCGTCCGCCAGCACCATGCCGTGGAGCGTTTCCGTGGTGCTGAAGCTCGAACCGCTCCCGCTGACGGAGAGCGACGCGCTCCGAAGCTGGAAGTCGGCGCCGCTGGTGAGCGCGCCCCCCGCGGTGACGTTGACCGCGCCGGAGGTGATCCACAGGCCGTTGCCGCTGGTCACCGCACCGCCGTCCGTGACGGTCAGCGTGCCCGCGCCCTGAAAAAAGGAGGTCATGCTCCAGCTCGAACCGGTTCCCGTCACGGTCGCCGCGGCCGTGCCGGAACTGATCTGATATCCGACCGAGCCGCTTCCGGACGTCACCGTCGCGCCGCCCTCGATGGTGATGCTGCCGGCGGTGTTGAAGCCGACGTGCAGCGAGTCGGTGCCGAGGTCCCAGCTGGCGGCCGGGGGCTCGGGGGGCGCCGGCGACACCTCGCCCGAGAACGTGATCTGGGCCTGCGCGGCGGCGATCAGGGGAAACGAAAGGACGAGCGCCAACGCGCACCGGTGCACGGCACGGTCGAGGCGGGACCCGAGATGAGCGTGGTTCATGGGAATTCGTCAGACATTGGCCCGCGGGACCATCCGGCGGGGAGCGTCATCGCGCCGAGGCCCGCCCGGAATGGCACGGCTCCGGCCGGGAGCGCGCGCCATCCGGACGAGCCCGGAAAACCGGCAGCCGCCCGCGCGGAAACGCGACCAGGGACAGCTGAGGAAGGGCCGGCGTGCACCCCCTCTTTTATCAAACCTCGGCTGGGCCGGCCATTACCCGATTGGATTAGGGTATCCCCTCCGCATCAGCCGGTCCGGCGCCGCCGCCAGACGGCCAGTCCGAGCGCGGCCGCCCCGCAAAGCGCCGCGTAGGTTGACGGCTCGGGGATCGCGGCCGCCGTGATGCCGAGCACGCCCGAAGTGTAGAGGGCCGACGAATCCCAGGCCAGCCCGGCTCCGAGCGCCGGCAGGTCGAGCGTGCCGAACGTGCTGCCGTCATAGCCGCCCCAGTTGAAGAAATCGAAGCTCTGTCCCGCCGCGGCGGTGAAACCGCCGAGAAAGGTGACCTGCAGCGTGCCGCCGAAATGCGCCGAGCCGGTGACGTCGAGCGCGTCGTAGCCAGCGCCGCGTGCGAGCCCTTCGATCTCCATGATGAGGAGCCCGCCCGGTCCCTGGCTGAAGCTGGAAAGCGCCTGCAAGGCGGGGCTGTTGCCCGGCGCGTAGGTCCCGTTGTTCTGCAGCGCGCCGGTGAACAGGCCCGCGCCGGTCAGCGTGCCGCCGGAAGCGACCGTGACCGCGCCCGTGCCGAAGGCCGAGCCGCCCAGGTTGTTGGTCCGCACCGTGCCTTCCGCGATGAGCGTGCCGCCGGTGTAGGTGCTCGCGCCCGTGAGCACGAGCTCGCCGTCGCCGTACTTGGCCAGGACGCGGGAGCCGCCGCTCTCGTCAATGACGCCCGCGAGCGTGGTGAGGGCCGTGTTGCTGACGGTGAGATCGCGGTTGCGCGCGAGGGTCAGCCCGCCGGTGAGCGTCAGCGCGTTCGACCCCGAGATGGCTGCATCGCCGTCCAACACCAGGTGATTGGCCAGTGCCCGCGCTCCGCCGCTCGCCTGCAGGTCTCCGCCCGCGAGGCGGACCTCGCCGGAGCCGAAGGCCTGGTTGTGCGCGAGCGCCAGGGTGCCGGCATTGAGGTGGGTCGCGCCGCTGTAGCTGTTGGCCCGGGAAAGGGTCAGCGTGCCTGTGCCCGCCTTCACGAGACCGCCCGTGCCGGCAAGGATCGGAGCAAGCGTTGCGCTGGCGGCGGAATCGTAGGTCACGGATCCCGCGCCGGTCACGGTGCCGGCGCCGGAAACGCGCGTGAGGTCGAAGCCATGCGCGGCAACGTCGAAGGTCGCCCCGGCGGCGATGTGGACCGTTCCGGCGCTGGCGCCATTCGCGTGGCCGAGCGTGAGCGTGCCGGCGCTGATGGTGGTGCCGCCGCTGTAGGCGTTGTCCCCGCCGAGGACGAGATTGCCCGCGCCCGCCTTGATCAGCCCGCCGTTGCCGCCAATGGGGCCGTTCCACGTCAGGGTGGTCGCCGGGGCGGTGTGGAACGTGCCGCCTGATCCCAGCGTCGTGATCCGGTTGGCGGTGAAGCTGCCGGTGGTCGCCAGCGTGGTGCCGTTGAGCGTGATCGCGTTGAAATCGCGGCCGAGGCTGGCGTCGGCGGAAACCGACACCGACCCGGCGTTGATCGTAAGGCCGCCCGAAAAGGAACTGTCGCCGCCCAGCACGAGCGAACCGGCGCCCTGCTTGGCCACGCCGCCCGGGCCGTAGATCGAGCCGTTCCAGGTCAGCGTCGTGCCGGCGGCGACGTCGAGCGTGCCCCCGCCGAAGCTCACCGCCGTGCCGCGGTTGGCCGCGAAGCTGCCGGTGGTGATCAGGGTGCCGCCGTCGAACGCGATGACATTGAAGTCACGGCCTAGGTTGGCGTCGGCGGAGGCCGACACCGAGCCGGCGTTGATCGAGAGGCCGCCCGAAAAGGAGCTGTCGCCGCCCAGCACGAGCGAACCGGCGCCCCGCTTGACCACGCTTCCCGGGCCGTAGATCGAGCCGTTCCAGGTCAGCGTCGTGCCGGCGGCGACGTCGAAGGCACCGCCGCCAAAGCTCACGGCCGTGCCGCGACTGGAGGCAAAGCTGCCGGTGGTCATCAAGGTGCCCCCGTCGAGCGCCACCACGCCGGCGTTGTCGCCGAGACTGGCATCCGCAGACACCGACACCGCGCCCCCGGCGATCGCCAGATCGCCCGAAAACGTCTGGGATCCGCTCAAGACCAGCGCGCCGGCGCCTTCCTTGCGCAAGCCGCCGGAACCCGAAACGGTGCCGTTCCAAGCCAGCGTCGCATCGGCGGCGACGTCAAACACGCCACCCGAGCTCAGCGTCGCGGCGCGATTGGACGCGAAGCCGGCGGTGGCCGCCAGCCGGCTGCCACCGCTGAGCGCGAGCGGGCCCGTGCCGAGATGGGCGTCCGCCGACACGAACACCGTGCCGCCTTCGACCGCGAGCCCGCCCTCGAAGGTATTGGCGCCGGAGAGCACGAGCGTGCCGGCGCCCTGCTTGGTCAGGCTGCCCTGGCCGAAGACCGTTCCCGACCACGTCAGGGTGTGGCCGGCCGCGACGTCCAGGGTTCCGCCCTGGGGCGTCAGTCCGAAACTGCGTGCGGCGGCGGAGCTGCCGGTCATCGCCAGCCGGCCGCCGTCGAAATAGACCGTCGCATCGAACCGGCCGAGGTGCGCGTCGCTCCCCGCCACCACCGTCCCTTCCGCGATCGTCCAGTGTCCCTGGTACGTGGGGTTCGCGCCGATCGCGAGGGTTCCCGCGCCCTCCTTTCTGAGGTCGCCGCTCCCGGTAATCTCCCCCGTCCACGACAGCGTCGTGCCAGCCGCGACATCGACGGCGCCGCCCCCGACCACCAGGCTGCGGCTGGAGGCGCTGAAACTGGCGGTGGTCGCCAGTCGGCCGCCCTCGAGCCGCACCTGGAGTCCGGGGTAGCCGAGGTTCTCGTTCGATGAGACTGAGACCGTGCCCGCGACGATATGGAGGGTGGGCGACGTGTTCGTGCCGGCCAGCACCAGCGTCCCCTCACCCTGTTTGTACAGGCTGTTGCCCTGGCCGCCGCCCGAGAGATTCCCGTTCCACGTCAAGGTCGTGCCGGACGCGACGTCGAACGTGCCGCCCAAAAAGCCGAACGTCACGGCGCGGCCGGAGGCGAAGCTGGCGGTGGTGATCAGCCTGCCCTCTCGGCTGAGCGAGATCCCCCCGCCGCTGCCGCCCAGATTGGCGTCCGACGACACCGAAACGGCGCCGCGGTTGATGGCCAATCCTCCCGTGAAGGTGTTGTTCCCGCTCAAGATCTGGGTGCCCAGTCCTTCCTTGACCAACCGCGCCACGGAACCGTCGGCGGTGTTGGTATCGGCGATCGAGCCGCTGAACACGCCGGAGCCGTTGTCGACGCCGAAGGTGAAGCTGCCGGCGCCCAGATAACCCGACCTGATCCGGCCCGCGCCCGTGAGGGCGTCCACCCGCACCTGGGCGTCGCCGCCCGCGAAGATGCCCGTCGCCCACAGGTTCAGGTCGGACTTGTTGTCGGCCCAGTTCTCGTTGCCGCCGCTGCCGCCGACGAAGCTGCCCTGGTACACATCGATCAAGCCGCCGGAGCCCAGCGCGAAGGTGGCGGCGGACGTGCCCCAGCTGGCGCTCCCGGCGCCGCTCTTCCACAGCGTGCCCGTGCCGGTGTAAATCGTGTCCACCGGCTCGTCGTAGCCGGTCGCCGTGTTGATCGTGATGGTGCGGCCGGTGGTATCCACCGTCGTCTGGGCCGGGGCGGCGCCGGCCAGGGCGGCGGACGCGGCCGCCAGCAGCGACGGCACGCAGCGCGGGAGGTGCGGGAACAGCGAATGCAGGTGCACACCCTTGTCTACCAACCCGCCGGAGACCGGGCCATTACCCGAATGGATTATGCGCCGCCGTTCGCCGGAGTTGCGCCGCCCGTGGCGGCTGTCATAACCCGCGGCCGTGCTGCGCTTCGTCGTCCCGCTCCTCGCGGTGAGCTCCGCTTTGTCGCTCGCGCCGGTGTCGGCGTGGGCCGCCGAGGCCGGCCAGCCGCTGCGGCGGGATTTCACTCCGCGCGACTACGAGGAGCACAATCAGAACTGGTGCGCGGTGCAGGACCGGTCGGGCGCGCTGTACGTCGGCAACCGCAACGTCGTGCTGCGCCACGACGGCGTCCGCTGGCAGGCCATCGCGACCGGCGGAATCTTCATCCGGGGCCTCGCGGTGGACGCCGCGGACCGGGTCTGGGTGGGCGGGGTCAACGAGGTCGGCTACCTCGACGACGATGGCCGGGGCAGCCGCGCCTACACGTCGCTGCGGGACCGGCTGCCGGAGGCGGAGCGCGACTTCCGGGACATCCGCCGCGTGTTCGCCACGTCCCACGGGATCTATTTCGTCGCCGACGACCGCATCCTCCGCTGGCACGGGGAGACATTCACCGTCGAGCGCACCGGCCGCGTGATGGCGTCGCAGGTGGGCGACGAACTCGTGGTGAGCGTGGCCGGCGGGCCGGCACTCCGCGCCTGGCGCGGCGGAAGCGGCCGCGACGTGTGCGCGGCGCCCGAGGTGACGGACGTTCCCGTTCCCTTCGTGGCCGCGCGCGCCGCCGGCGGCTGGTGGGTCGGCACGCTGCGGCGCGGGCTCTTCGTGCTGGAGAACGGCCGCCTGGAGCCGTTCGCCACGGAGGCCGACGCGGCGCTGCGCGACGGGCTGATCTACCACGGCCGGGCGCTCAGCGATGGCTCGCTTGCGCTGGCCCTCCGCCAGGGCGGGCTGCTGATCGTCGGACCGGACGGGAAGCTCAGGCACCACCTCCATGGCGACAACGGCGGCCTGCCGTCCAACATGGTGCTCGGCACCTATGAGGACCACGACGGCGGCCTGTGGGCCCTGCTCAACACGGGCCTCAGCCGGCTGCGCTGGCCGAGCCCGATCACGACTTTCGGGGCCGCCCAGGGGCTGCGCCATGAGCTGCTGACGGCCCTGCACCGGCACGCCGGACGGCTGTACGTCGGCACGGGCGACGGCCTGTTCGTGCTCGAGCCGGGCGACCCCACCCCGAATCCGCCCCGCCCCGCGCGGTTCGCGCCGGCGGGCGGCGTGACGCGGCGCGTGTGGCAGATGCGCAGCGCCGGCGACACGCTGCTCATCGCGACCGAGACCGGCCTGCTCGCCCTTCCGCCCGGCGCCGACCGCGCCGAGCCGCTCCCGCAGCCGGCCGACGCACGCTACACCACCGCCGTGCATGTGCCCCGGAACGACCCGGACCGCGCCTATGCCGGCGGCGCCCGCGGGATCCAGATGTTCCGGCGCGAGGCGGGGCAGTGGCGGTTCGAAGGAGTCGTGCCCGGCCTCGACGTCGAGGCCCGCTCGTTCGTCGAGGCCCGGGACGGTTCGTTGTGGATCGGAACCATCGCGGCCGGCTTCGTGCGCATCGTCGGGCTGCCCGGCGGGGGCGAAGGCCGGCCACTCCGCGTCGAGCGTTACCGGCTCGGCGAGCACGGCCTGGAGCCGCCGTCGGCGCGGAGCACTTCGCACACCGAGCCGCTCGACGGCGACGTGGCGTTTTTCACCGGGACGCGGATCTTCCGGTTCGATCCGGCCGTCGGCCGCTTCGTCGAGGCCGCGGCGTCACGGCACCGGCCGCCCGGGCCCGGGGTGTCGCTGGTCAGCGCGAACGGGAACCGTTCCGACTTCCTCTGGGTCCGCTCCTTCGACCCCGCGCCCGGCGCGGGTCCGTGGAAGGGACGCAAGCTCTGGCGCGTCCCGGCCGACGGCGCGTGGGAAAACCTGCCGCACCGGGTCTCCGAATTCGTCGGCGAGGCCCCGATCTTTCTCGAGGAACACGACGGGCCCGGCCCGGTGGTCTGGATCGGCGGCAGCAGCGGCCTGGTCCGGGCCGAGCTCCCCGCGGCGCTGTTCCAGCCGCGTCCGTTCACCGCCCGCATCAGCCGCGTGACCGACCTGCACGGCGCCGTCCGCCGCCTCGCCGGCGCCGCGCCGCTGGAAGTCGCGCCCGGCGACAACTCCTTCCTCTTCGCGCTCGCCTCGTCTCGGTTCGACGCGACCGAACAGCTATTCCAGACCCGGCTCGAGGGGCGGGACGACGAATGGACGCCGTTCTCGCCGACGCCGACCGCGACCTACACGGGCCTGGCGCCCGGAAGTTACCTGTTGCAGGCACGCGCGCGCGACGCCGACGGCCAGGTCAGCGCACCCGCGTCCTACGCCTTCGTGATCCGCCCGCCCTGGTGGGAGTCCCCATGGATGCTCGGGCTGTACGCGCTCGGCACGGTCGGCGGGCTCTTCGCGGTCGTCCAGTGGCGCCTCGCCCAGGTCCGGCGCCGGAACGAGAAGCTCGAGGCCCTGGTGGCCCAGCGGACCGCCGACCTCCGGGCCAGCGAGCAGCAGCTCCGCCTCGCACGCGACGGCGCCGAGGCCGCGAACCGCGCGAAGTCCGCCTTCCTCGCCAACATGAGCCACGAGCTGCGGACGCCGCTCAATGCGGTGCTCGGCTACGCGCAGGTCGTCCTCCGCGACCCCGCCCTGCCCGGGGACCACCAACGGCGCGTCCGCGCCATCGCGCAGGGCGGCGAGCACCTTCTCCAGATGATCAACGAGGTCCTCGACCTGGCGAAGATCGAGGCCGAGAAGGTGGAGCTCGACCCGCGCCCGGTCTCGCTCTCCCGCCTCCTGTCCGCGCTGTGCGAGATGTTCCACCTGCGCGGCGCGCAGAAGGGCATCGCGTTCGGCTTCCGCGAGCTCGCGCCGCTCCCGGAGGCCGTGCTTGCCGACGAGGGCCGCCTGCGGCAGGTGCTCATCAACCTGCTGGAAAACGCCGTCAAGTTCACCGCCCCCGGGGGGCGCATCGACCTGGAGGTGGGGCGCGACGGCGACCGGTTCCAGTTCAGCGTGAGCGACACCGGCGCCGGCATCGCGGCCGCGGAGCTGGCCCGGCTCTTCCAGCCGTTTCAGCAGGCGGGGGGCGCGGCGATGCGGCAGCAGGGCGCCGGCCTCGGACTGGCGATCAGCCAGCGGCTGGTGGGCCTCATGGGCGGCGTCATCGCGGTCGAGAGCGCGCCCGGACGCGGCAGCCGGTTCCATTTTGCGATCGTGCTGCCCGTGACCGCCGCCCGGCGCGAATCCGCCGACCCGTTCGCGCCGCGCGTGCAGGGCTACCGCGGGCCGCGCCGCCGCGTCCTGGTGGTCGACGACGAGCCGGTGAACCGGCAGGTCCTGCGGGAAATGCTGGAACCGCTCGGCTTCGTCGTGACCGAGGCGGCCGACGGGGAGGAAGCCGTGCGCGCGGCCGCCGCCCACGCGCCGGACGCCGTGCTCATGGACCTGCGGATGCCGCGCCTCGACGGCCTGGCGGCGACCCGGCGGCTGCGGGCGGAGCCCGCCCTGGCCGCGACGCGCATCGTCGCCGTTTCCGCCAGCGTGTTCGCGGCCGACAAGGACGAGGCCCTCCGCCAGGGCTGCGACGACTTCCTGCCCAAGCCCTTCCGCGAGCGCGAGCTCGTCGCCGTGCTCGGCCGGGTGCTGGCGCTGGAATGGATGATCGCCGATCCGCCGAGCGCGCCGCTGGCGGCGGGCGGCGACGCGCTGCCCGATCCCGACACGCTCCAGGCGCTCGCGATGCTGGCTGCCGGCGGCGACGTCGTCGGCCTGCGCGCGCGGCTCGCGACCCTGCGCGCGTCCGCGCCCGCCTGCGCCGCGTTCGTCGACGAGCTCGACCGCCTCGCGGCGGAATTCCAGATGGGCCGGATCAGCCGCGTCATCGCCGACGCCCAAACCGCCTCCGCATGAAGACCGTGCTCCTGGTCGACGACGTTCCCGCCAACCTCGGGGTCCTGCTCGATGTGCTCAGCGCGGCGGGCTACGCCGTGCGCGTGGCCGAAAGCGGCGAGCGCGCGCTCACGCAGATGCGCGAGGCCCGTCCGGACCTGATCCTCGTCGACGTCATGATGCCGGGCCTGGACGGCCTCGAGACGTGCCGTCGGCTCAAGGCCGACCCCGCCTGGCGGGCCATTCCGGTCATCTTCATGACCGCGCTCAGCGACGTCGTGGACAAGGTGAAGGGCTTCGAGGCCGGCGGCGTGGACTACATCACGAAGCCCCTGCACCCGCAGGAGGTGCTCGCCCGGGTGCGCGCGCACCTCGAGCTGCGCGAGCTGCAGCAGGCGCTGGAGGAGGAGGTGGACCGGCGCTCGGCGCTCGAGGCCCAGCTGCGGCAGTCGCTGGACCGGGCGGTGCTGATGGTGGCGGAGGACGGCTCGGTGCCGTTCTGCACGCGCCGCGCCGAGCAGATGCTCGTCCGGCATGGCGGCGCGCCGGGTGGCACCCTGCCGGCGGCGTTCACGCGCTGGCTCGGTGCGGGCCCGGCCGCTCCGCTCGAGATCGACGGCCCGGCCGGTCGGCTCCGCGCCCGGCGCTTCGTCGAGCCCGGGACGACCGGGCTCTGCCTGCTGGTGCTCGAGGAGGACCTCGCGGCGCCGCCGCCGCTGGACGGGCTCGAGCAGCTCGGCCTCACCCCGCGCGAGGCCGAGGTCCTCTATTGGATCGCGCAGGGCAAGACGAACCCCGAGATCGCCGTCGTGCTCGATTCCGCCGCCAACACCGTCAAGAAGCACGCCCAGAACGTGCTGAACAAGCTGGGGGTCGAGACCCGCACGGCGGCGGCCCGCATCGCGCTCGACGCCCTCGGCGGTTCCGCGGGCTGAGCGAACGACGGAACGCGACGGACGGCGCTCCGTCTAGACCCCTGCCCTGCGCCGCCGCCACGCGGCGAAGCCGAGGGCTCCCGCCCCGACGAGAGCCGCATAGGTCGAGGGCTCCGGAATCGCGGTGAAGGTCACCGAAAGGACGTTTCCATCGAGCGAGAAGAACGAGTCGTACGCCGCGGTGGGCCCGAGGATCGTGAAGTCGCCCGGGTCCATCAGGCCGAGCGTCGCGCCCGTCGCGTCGATCAGGTTGTAGGTGCCGGCGGCGAACCCGGTCCTCGGGGAGAAATAGAAGCTCACCCCGGCCTCGGGCGTCGAGAACGTGCCGCCCGTGACCTGGAGGAGGTCGCTGCTCGCGCCAAGGTCGAACACAAGCAAGGAGCCGGCATGCAGCGTCAGGCCGCCCTCGATCGTCAGAATGCCCGCGGCGTGCGGCGCCTGGCCTGGATTGAGCAGGCCGTCGGTCATGACCTCCACCGCTCCCGCGATGAATCCCGCGCCGCCGAGCTCGGCGTCGGCCAGCACGCTCACGGCCCCCGAGCCGAGGCCGGATCCGGCCGCGTTGTTCACGAACAGACGCCCCGCGGACACCGTCGTGCCGCCCGCATACGTGTTCGCGCCGGTGAGAACAAGGGCGCCCATCGTGTTGAGGATCACGGAGCCGCCGGCCCCCTCGTCCGTGATCGCGCCGTCGAAGGTCGCCGCCGTTCCGTTCGTGCCGAAGGTGACGGCGCTTCCGCCGATCTTGAGCGTCCCTCCGCCGGTGACGGCGCCGAGCGAGACCGGGCCGGCGTAGCTGGAGAGATCGACCAGCGAGGACGCACCGACGTTGTTGATGGTGGCG
>Ga0196981_1000488_pt1 | contig 12159 bp, 9 predicted proteins | sample S3_2013CmetaG_FD_155462 | JGI IMG/M metagenome (GOLD analysis project Ga0196981, IMG submission 155462) | Soil microbial communities from Anza Borrego desert, Southern California, United States - S3_20-13C | ecosystem: Environmental > Terrestrial > Soil > Desert | place: USA: California...
TTCCTACGCCGTGACGGGCTATCCCGGCTACATTTCGTCCGCCGGCTGCGTCGGGCCGCACGCCCGCGTCGACCACGATCTCAGCCTGCTCATTCCGGAGGTGTGGTGCCGCATGGGCGTCGAGGAGCGGAACCCGGCCTACCTCATCGCGAACGGATTCCTGGAGCCGTGCGCGGACTTCACGCACGACGGCCGCCCGGTCCTCGCCAGCCGGCTCGGCTACCGGATCACCCGCAGCTTCGTCGCGCACTTCTGCGGCCGCATCTTCAACCACCCGAACGCGGTGTTCACGGACGAGATGCTGCAGCCGGAGCGGCAGGACCTCGGGGTCTTCGTCGACGGCATGGAGAACATCGTCGCGACCCAGAAGCGCGTCGCGCAGCACTATTTCGACGACGCCAGCGTGGACCTGGCCTGCCCGCCGCTGCGCGCGCTGCTCCACCTGATGCGGGACGACGAATTCGAGGGCCGCACCCTCGACGACCCGGCTTTCCGGGCGCTCTTCGCGCGCGACGCGATCCTCCGGAGCGACTGGTACCAGGCGCGGCTTCGCGCCAAGCAGGCGCTCGAGGCCCGGGCCTGGACGCGCCATGTCGAGTACCTCCGCAGATTCCTCTCCAAGTCCGGCTACTCCGCGGTGGCGGACCGGCTCGGCGTCGATGCCCGGCTGGCCTTCGCGCGGGCGGAACTGGCGCGGGTGCAGAGCCCCACGTATCTCGCGAGCCTGGTCGGCACCATCGGCGCCGAGCCGGCGCTGGCCGGGTAAGGCCGCGGGCGGCGCCGCCGCCGCCCGGATTTTCGCTTTGTCTCATCCCGCGGCCGCGGGAATCCTTGGCCCATGCTCGTGCGTTCCCTGGTTTTCCTGCCCCTCGCCTGCCTGCTGGCCGCCCTGCCCGCCGCCGCGAAGATCACGGCCCTCACCGGGGGAAGACTGATCGACGGCTGGGGCGGCCCGCCGCTGAACGACAGCGTGATCCTCATCGAGGGCGACCGCATCAAGGCGGTCGGCACCTCCGCGACCCTCGCGGTGCCCGCGGGGGCCGAGGTCGTCGACTGTCGCGGCATGTCCGTGCTGCCCGGCCTTTGGGACAACCACGTGCACACGATGCTGCTCGGGCATTCCGACTACGACCACTGGGACCGAACCTACCTCGACCGTTTCGAATCCGAGATCATGCCCGCCGCCGCGCGCCAGCTCCTCCTGGCCGGCGTGACCAGCGCCCGCGACCTGGGCGCGCCGCTCGAGGCCAGCATCAACGTCCGCGGACGCATCAACCGCGGGGAAATCCCGGGGCCGACGCTCTACGTGTCCGGACCGTTCATCCAGCACGCGCCTTATCCCGGCACGGAGGCGTTCCGCTGGGGCGTCGAAGGCGCGGCCGACGCGCGCGCCAAGGTCAAGCGGCTCGCCGACGCGGGCGTCGACGTCATCAAGCTCATCGACCAGGACCAGATGACGCTCGAGGAGGTCCAGGCCGTGGTCGACGAGGCCCACGCGCACAAGCTGCCGGTCGTCGCGCATTCGCACCGGCCGGACGAGATCCGCATCGGCTTGAAGGCGGGCGTGGACTGCTTCGAGCACACCGGGCTGGCGATGGCGCCGGACTACCCCGAGGACATCCTCGAGCTGCTGCAGGAGCGCACCGCCAAGATGTCGCTCGGGCCGCTGTACTGGTGCCCGACGATCGAGGGCTTCTTCAACTACGAGCACAACATCCGGAATCCGCAGCACATCGAGGACCCCGCGTGGCAGGCCGGCGTCCCGGCCGACATCGCCGCCGACATCAAGCAGTCCCTCCAGAACCCGGGCTGGCTGGCCTATTACCAGATCACGCCCCTGCGGGCCACGACCAGCGCCCGGAAGTTCGAGCAGCTCCGGAAGTCCGGCGTGGTGCTCCTCATCGGCACGGACAGCGGCATTCCGATGAAATTCCACAACCAGTCGACCTGGCGCGAGCTCGACATCTGGGTGAACCGCCTCGGCATGGATCCGATGGACACGATCCGCGCCGCGACGTACTGGCCCGCCGTGGCGATGAAGGTCGACGGGGATTACGGCACGATCTCGCCCGGCAAGAAGGCCGACATCATCGCGGTGAAAGGCGACGTGCTGCGGTACATCAATCTCCTCCAGCGCGTCGACGTCGTCATCAAGCACGGCGCGCGGGTGAAGTGAGGATCGCTTCGGCGATCGGCCCTCCGAGACGGGATCGGCGTCCAGGAATTCCGATAAGCTCCCCGCGCTGCCTCGCCGGGCCATACAGACGGCGGCAGCCGTCTTGTGCCCGGCCCGGAAGGGCCGGGACTACAGCACCCGCTTGAACTCCTCGATTTCGTTACTTCGCGCCGGCTCCCCGACAAGATTCCGCAACTCGAACGGGTCCGATTCCAGGTCGAAATAGAGCCAGGGCCGCTCCGCGCCCCCGGGCTCGGTCCGGACCACGAGCTTGTGCCGGGGCGTCCGGAAACCCCGCCATGCGTGCGGGCATTGCAGCGGGATGTCCGTGCCCGCGGGCATCGAGATCGGCGCGTGGTCGCGCCGGCAATGCCACTCGCGGCCCTCGGCCCAGGCGACGGCCATGTGGGGAAGATCGTTGAGGGAAACCGGCTCGTCGCTGCGGACCGCGGCCCCCGCCCGGCCGGCGGAACGCGCGGATCCGGGCCGGCGCACGAGCAGCGGCACGCGCACGCTCTCCTCGTAAGGCCACGCCTTCCGGAAGAGGCCGTGGCTGCCGTGCATGTCGCCGTGCACGGAGGTGAAGGCGATGGCGGTGCCGTCGAGGTCGATCTCCGCCAGGAATTTCCCGACCGCGCGGTCGACGGCCTCGATGTGCACGTAGTAGCCCGCGAGCTCCTCGCGGGCCCTTTTCTCGGCCTCGCCGCCGGCCGGCACGTTCGCGCGCAGCACCAGCTGCGCCGGGCTGGTTTCCCGCACATGGGGCGCCGGGGCGTGATAGGGCGGATGCGGCGCCTCGACGCTCACGACGCAAAACACCGGGGGTCCGCCGCCCGCGCGCCGCCGCTGGTGCTCGCGGATCCACTCGGCCGCCCGCTGCACCAGGACTTCCGCCTGATACCCCTTGAACCGCCTCGGCTCCGGCAGCCGGGTGCCGTGCAGCCACGGATCGTTGAGCAGGAACCCGCCCTCGAACCCCTCCCACAGCCGAAACCCGCCGCGCCGTTCCGCGGGCACGACCTGCCGGGCGTGGGCCTCGCCCACGAACGGCGCCGCCCGGTCGCGCTCCGCCAGGTGCCATTTGCCGAAAAAGGCCGTGGCGTAACCGCGATCGTGCAGAGCGTGCGCGACCGTCCGGGCGTCGCCCGGCAATGGATCCCAGTAGCCGCGCACGCCGTTCTCGGGGCCCAGTTTCCCGGTGAGGAGCGCCGCCCGCGCCTGGGGGCCCAGCGGATGCGGCGTGACCGCCTGCCGGTAGTCCACCGCCTCGCTCGCCAGCCCGTCGAGCCAGGGCGTGCGCGCGTTCGGATCCCCGGCATAGCCCGTCGCCTGCGCCCGCCATTGGGTCGTCACGATCCAGAGGATGTCCGGCGGGGTCGGCATGGAGGAACCTGTTGCCACGAAAAACACAAAGCGGCACAAAGGCGACCCACGGATTTCCCGCATGAACCCCGACCACCTCGCCGGCGTGCTGCAATTCCTCCGCGAGGCGGAGCGGCTGAAGCAGACATGGCGGTCCGGCCGGACGTCCGGCGGGCACCCGGAAAGCACCGCGGCGCATACGTGGCGCCTCTGCCTGATGGCGCTGGTGCTCGAGCGGGACCTGCCGGGCGTGGATTTTTCGCGCCTGGTGAAGATCTGCCTCGTGCACGACCTCGGCGAGGCGCTCGGGGGCGACATCCCGGCGATCCACCAGCGACCGGGCGAGTCGAAGGCGGCGCAGGAACGGCGCGACCTCGAGGCGCTCGCCGCGCCTCTGCCGCCCGGGCGCCGGGCCGAGATCCTCGCCCTGTGGGACGAATACGAGGCCGCCGCGACGGCGGAGGCGCGGATCGCCAAGGCCCTCGACAAGCTCGAGACCATCCTCCAGCACAACCAGGGCGCGAACCCGCCGGAATTCGACTACGCCTTCAACCTGCCGTACGGGAAGAAGCTCACCGATGCGGTCCCGCTCGCCGCGCAGATCCGCGCGATCCTGGACGAGGAGACGCGGCGCCGGGCAGGCGGCGGGTGATGGACGCGACAATGGGATTAATGGCGGCGCGTTAAGGATAACGCGCCCTGCCGCTGGTGCCGGATTTCCGAGGTGGCGCGGCTTATCCCCAAGCCGCCGCCTCTACCCCGCCGGCCGCGGCGCCCGGGCCTCCTGCAGCAGTTTCTCGGCCGCGGAATCCCCGGGCACGACCCGGACGATCTCGCGCGCGAGCAGGATCGCGGTGTCCTGTTCGCCGGCCGCGAGGTACTCCCGCACCAGCTGGAAGGCTGCGCCGCGCGGAACGCCGCCCTTGATCGTGATCTCCTTGAGCGCCGCGAGCGCGGCCGGGCGCTGGTCGAGGCCGAGCCGCACCTGCACCTCGCGGATTTTCAGCGGCGTCGGTTCGCCGGCCGCCCATTCCGGGGAGCGGGTGCGCACGGCCTGCAGGAGGCGCTCCGCCTCGGTCCAGTGCGCGGCGGAAATCCACCGGTCGAGCGCGCCCAGGGTGGCCTCCTGCGTGGCGAGGAGGTCGGCCAGATCGTCGGGAAGATTCAGGTCGGCGACCGCCTTCCGGACCGGCTCCGTCGGCTGGGCCGCCATGATCTCGTCCGCCACGAGGCGCGCATCGTCCGCCCGGCCCTGCTTCGCGAACGCGCGGGCCAAATCCACCAGCGCCAGGGCGGCGCCGGTGTCCCGGTGGCGGCCGAGGTATTGCCGCACGTGCGAGCGGGTGGTCAGGCGGTCGGCGGTCGCGAAGGCGAGCTCGATCTCGCGTCGCGCCACGGCCGGCGCCGCGGCCTCGAGCCAGCCGGGCCGTTCCGCGCGCACGGCGCGCAGGAGATCGCGCGCCGCCGCCAGCGATTCGGCGGCGAGCAGTTCGTCGAAACGCGCCAGCGCCTCCCGGGCGGTCGCGGGCACGGCGGCGCGGGCCGGACCGGCCGCCACCGCCTTGGGCGCGAGGGCCGCGCCCTGCTCGATCCGCCCCTGCATCGCCAGCAGCTCGTCGGTGCGGGGGTACATGGCGAGGGCCGGCCGCAGGATCTTCTGCTGGAGCGCGGGCTGCCCCGCCCGCTCGGCGATGCGGGCGGCCATCAGCCAGACGGGGAGCTGCGCCTGCCCGCGGTGCGCCGTCAGGTGCGCGAGCAGGGCGTCGGCCTCGGTCTCGCCGCCGGCGAAGGCCGCGCGGGCGAGCCGCTTGATAAATTCCGGATAGAACCGCTGCGCGGGCTGCAGGGTCTCGACGAAGTCCTCCCACTCGCGCAGCCGCCGGACGGCCGCCTCGTAGCTGCCGCGGCGCAGCTCGATTTCGGTCAGGTGCACGAGGTAGGCGAACGCGCTGGCCCGCTGCGAGAGCGCCACGTGCCGCGCGCGCTCCACCACGTCGGGGAGATCGAGCGACACCGCCAGCGCGGCCAGGGCCTGCAGCGCCCCATCGTTGCGGCCGAACAGCTGGTAATACTCGCGCTCGGCCGCGTCGCGGTAGCTGGCGCGATTGAGCCGGTGCCAGGCGGAGAACCCGTAAAGGTACGGGGCCGGTTCGTCGGACGCCGCCGCGCGCCACCGCCGCAGCGCGCCGAGGAGGGCGTCGGCGTCGCCGAGGGCGACCGCGATCTCGCCGTGCCGGCGGGCGAGCTCGGCGGCGGGAACGCCGGGGGGCGCGACGTCCGCCAGCGCGTCTCGGGCCTCGGTCGCGCGGCCGGCCCGCAGCAGCACGTCCGCCCGCGTGACCGCCGCGAGCGGTCCCGGGGGGAGGGACTGGACCTCGGCCAACGCCTCATCCGTGCGGCCCTGCGCGGCCAGCAGGTGGGCCCGCGTGCGCCCGACCAACGCGCGGCTCTCCTCGCCCCAACCCGCGGGCGGCCGGGCGCGCAGCTGGTCGAGCCGTTCGAGGGCTGCGGCCTGGATCTGCAGCTGGTGGTAGAAGGCGAACAGGGCCCCCAGGAACCGCGGGTCGGCTCCGGCGTGAGGGATCCCGGCCTCCATGAGCTCGAGCGCGCGCTGCGGGTCGTGGCCGACCAGCATCTGGGCGAGCAGGACGCGGCCCTCGACATTGCCGGGGGCCCGGGCGAGCCCGGTCCGGAGGTGGTGGAACGCCTCCACGTAGTCGCGGGCCTTCAGGCGCTCGCGGGCCGTGACGATGGCGGTCTCGCCGCGCTTGACCCGGAGCTCGTCCCAGCGCCAGGGGAGCTGCAGGACGTCGAGCCAGCGGGCCTGGTTGTGCGGATTGCGGTCGAGCCAGAGCCAGAGCGCCGTCGCGCCCGCGAGGTAGCCGGACAGCCCGAGGACGAGGGCCGCGACGACGAGCCGCCGGTGATACACCTCGATGCGCCAGACGGGGTTGGCCGCCTGCTCGATGCGCAGCGCGATGCACCCGAGGATCCACCGGCGGCGTGTGGGACCGGTGACCTGGCGGCGGAGCGCGGGGTTGAATTTGACCGAGATTCTCAAGCGGGGCCCGAGGCGCGGCGGATGGAACCGGGGCCGGCCGGCTCCGGCAATCCACAAGTATCCTCCGCCATCCGAATGTGACCCGGATCACGGAAACGACACGGGCGGGGGTCCCGCCGGAGGCGACCGCCGGTCACGGGAGACGCGGGCGGCGGCGCCCCGGAGCCGGGCGTCACTCGAAGCGCAGCGCCTCGATCGGGTCGAGGCCGGCGGCCTTCCAGGCCGGATAAAAGCCGAAAATCACACCGATGCCGGAGCAGACGATCAGGCCGGTCAGCGCCCACCCCCAGGGGAACACCGCGCTGGCGTTGAGGATCATCGCGACGACGTTCCCCCCGATCACGCCGACCGCGATGCCGGCCAGCCCGCCGACGAGCGACAGGAAGACGGCCTCGATGAGGAACTGCCAGAGGATGTTCCGCTTCTTCGCGCCGATGCTCTTGCGGATGCCGATCTCCTTCGTGCGCTCGGTCACGGACACGAGCATGATGTTCATCACGCCGACGCCGGAGGCCAGCAGGGCGATGGCGCTGATGACGAAGGCGCCCACCGCCACGACGCCGGCGATGTTGTTGAACGCCTCGATGAGCGACTCGTTGGAGAAGACCTCGAAGTCGTTCGGATCCTCGGGCTCCAGCCCGCGCACGAGGCGCATGGCGCCGACCGCGATCTCGCGGATGCCGGCCAGCTCGGCCTGGTTCGGCGCCTGCACGTTGATGCTGATGGAGCGCCAGGCGCGGCCGTAGGTCTCGAGGTATTGGGTGATCGGGATGATCGCGAAATTGTCCTGGCTCTGGCCGAACGACGAGCCCTTCGGCGCCATGAGGCCGACGACGGTGTAGTTCTGGCCGTCGACGCGCACGACCCGGCCGAGGGCCTCCTCGTTGGGGAACAGCCGCTCGACGATGTCGTTGCCCAGCACGACGACCTGCCGGCCGAACTCGACGTCGTCCGGGCCCAGGTTGCGGCCCGCCGCGATCTCGTAATTGCGGCTGGTGATGAAATTCTCGTCGCCGCCCCCGAGGACCACATTCGGGTTCGTGCGGCGCTCCGAATAGGTCACGCGGCGCCCGCCGCGCCGCAGCATGAGGCTGACCTGCGCCTGGTCGCCCATCAGCTCCTTGAAGCGCGACGCCTGCGCGAAGGTGATGTCGCGGCGGTTCGCGAAGCGCTGGCGCGGATCGCTGAAGTTGACGGCCGGGTACTTGGAGAACTGGAAGCTGTTCGCCCCGAGGACGTTCAGGCCGGACTCGATCTGCCCGCGCAGGCCGGAGATCACCGTCATGACGCCAATGACCGAAAAGACGCCCACGGCGATGCCGAGCATCGTCAGGCTGGAGCGCAGCTTGTTCGCGGAGAGCGACCCGAGCGCGAGCTTGAGGATTTCGACGAGGCTCATCGGCGCGCGGCGGTCATTCGTAGCGCAGGGCGACCACGGGATCGAGCTTGCTCGCCTGCCATGCCGGCAGGAACCCGCTCAGGACGCCGACCACGACCGAGACGGTCAGCCCGACGAGCACGAGGCCGGCGGAGAACACGAGCGGGAACGACGGCGCGACGGCCCCGACCAGGGCCGTGAGTCCGCCCGTGAGCGCGAGCCCCGCGGCGCCGCCCACGACGCAGATCGAGACGGCCTCGATGAGGAACTGCAGGAGGATGGTGCGGCGGCGGGCGCCGAGCGCCTTGCGGGTGCCGATCTCCTTCGTGCGTTCCTTCACGCTCACGTAGGTGATGTTCATGATGCCGATCGCGCCGACAAACAGCGCCAGTCCGGTGATGAAAAGCCCGGCGAGCGCGATGCCGTTCTTCACCGGATCGAGCTGCTCGCGGATCGTGCCCTGCTCGTTGATCTCGAAGTTGTCGCGCTTCTCCGGCCCGAGCTGGCGGATGCGGCGCATCAGGCCCCGCAGCTCGTCGCGCGCCTCGGCCATGCGCTCGGTGTTCACCTGGACCCGGATCTCGCAGTCCTCCCCCACCCGGAAATACCGGCGGTAGGTCGTCAGCGGCATGAGGACGACCGAGTCCCAGCTGAAGAGGCCAAGGAAGCTGCCCTGGCGCGAGGCGACCCCGATGACCTGGAATTGCTGGTCGCGGATCCGGATCATCTTTCCCACGGGCGATTCGCTGGGGAACAGGGCGTCGGCCACGTCGAAGCCGATCACCGCCACGTTGGATCCGGCCTGGGCCTCAAACTCGCTGAAGAAGCGCCCCTCCGCCATGTCCGAGCGCACGATGCGCGTGTAATCGGCGCTCGCCCCGAGGGTGTAGATGTTCCGCACCTGGTATTCGCCGCGGACGACGTTGGTCGGCCGCGCCGCCGTCGGCACGGCGACCTTCAGGGCGCTGTCCGGATGCTCGGCGATCCACTGGTTGATGGCGCGGGCGTAGTCGTGGCGAATGGGCGGGCGGTTGCGGAGGTTCCACCAGTCGTCGACGTCCTTCCACGGCCACTTCGTCACGTAGAGGACGTCGTCGCCGAAGCCGGACATCGAGCGGTCGACGCCCGCGTCGATGCCGTTGATGGCCGTGCCCATGAGGGTGACCGCGACGATGCCGATGATCACCCCGAGCGCCGTCAGGGCCGAGCGCAGCTTGTTCGCCCGGATCTGCGCGGCGGCGATCCGGAGGGACTCCACGAACTCGGAGAGAAAGCGTCTCATTGGCTATTTTCGATCTTCGATTCGCGATTTTCGATTGTTGGCCGCGATCGTCCGGCGCGACGCCACCATGATTGCCGTCAGCTCGCCGGCCTCCCGGTGCAAAGGTTCGACCTTCGGCGGCGGGAGCAGCCCATGCTCCGAAATCAACTCGAGCCAGAACGCGGATTCATCCGCCTCCTCCCCGACCACGGCGAGTTTCGACGCCATTTCCGCCGACCGGAAACGGCATGCGGAGCGATAGTTCGCGCCCACCGAGGCGCCGGACCGGCCGAGCTGATTCGCGAGAATCCGGCCGGAACGCGTCTCGGGCAAAGCATCGATCAGCTTGAGCGCACGCAGCGCAAAAGCCTTGGTCCTCTGCTTCAGTTCGCGCTCCGTCATGGCCAGATCGAAAATCGAGAATCGAAAATTGAAAATCGAAGATCAGCCGGCGGGCGCGTCGCTCTCGATCAGGCCGTCGCGGAGGCGCACGATCCGCCGGGCGTGGCGGGCGATGTCCTCCTCGTGGGTCACGACGATGATCGTGTTGCCCTGGTCGTAGAGGTGCTCGAAGAGCTCCATGATCTCGATGCCCGTCCGGGAGTCGAGGTTCCCGGTCGGCTCGTCGGCGAGGATGATGGACGGCTGGGTGACGAGCGCGCGGGCGATCGCCACGCGCTGGCGCTGGCCGCCGGAGAGCTCGTTGGGCCGGTGGTGCATCCGGTTGCCGAGGCCGACGTTCTCGAGGGCCCGCTGCGCCCGCTCGAGCCGCTCGGTCCGGCCGACCCCCGCGTAGATCAGCGGCAGCTCGACGTTGTGGAGCGCGTTCGAGCGCGGGAGGAGGTTGAAGGTCTGGAAGACGAAGCCGATCTCGCGGTTGCGGATCTCGGCCAGCTCGTCGTCCGACATGTTCGAGACGTCCTTCCCGCTGAACTCATAGTGGCCCGCGGTCGGCGTATCGAGGCACCCGAGCATGTTCATCAGGGTCGACTTGCCCGAGCCGGACGGGCCCATGATGGCGAGGTACTCGTTGCGGTGGATCTTCAGGGCGACGCCGCGGAGGGCGTGGATCGTTTCCGCGCCCATCTGGTAGAGCTTGGTGACGCCCTCGATGTGGATGACGAGGGGGCCGGGCGCGCGGACGGCGCGGGGAATCGAGGCAGCGGGCGCGGTGTGCATGGCGTCGGGGACCGGGCGGAGGGCCGCCGCGGGCGCGGTCACTTCTTGGGCTCGTCCTTCTTCTTCGGGGCCTGGAGCTTGACCTTGGCCCCGTCCTTCAGCGTGCGCGTGACGACGCTGAAGGGCCCGGAGACGACCTCGTCGCCCTCCTTCAGCCCCGACTTGATCTCCATGTGGCTGGTGTCGGCGATGCCGGTCTCGACCGGCACCTGCTTGACCGCGTCGCCGGACTTGAGGAACACGACGCGCTGGAGCGCCTCGCGGTCGGCGCGCTCGCGGTCGCGCTGCTCGCGCTCGTTGACGGCGGCGGCGGCGCCTTCGCCCTTGCCCTGCTTGGCCTTGGCGTCGCGGTCGGCCGCGAGCTGCTCGATGGTCTTGTTGCCCTCCCGCGAGCGGACGGTGACGGCCTGGATCGGCACCGCGACGACGTTCTCCACGGTCTTGGTCTCGACGTCGACGTTGGCGCTCATGCCGGGCCGGAGCGCCACGTCCTTGTCATCGATCCGGATCTTCACCTGGAAGTTCGTGACCTCCTCCTGCGTGTTCATGCCGGTGGTACGCGCGGCGGCCGCGATCTCCTTCACCGTGCCGCTGAACTTGCGGTTCGGGTAGGCGTCGATCGTGATGCGGGCCTTGTCGCCGAGCTTCACGTTGACGATGTCGTTCTCGTTGATGTTCACCCGGACCTCCATGTTGTTGAGATCCGCGACGCGCATGATCTCGGCGCCGCCGTACTGGCCGGTGCCCGCGACGCGCTCGCCGACCTCGCTGAGCCGGGCGCTGACGGTGCCGTCGATCGGCGAGTAGATGACCGCCTTGGCGAGCTGGTCGCGCATCTGGTTGAGCAGCCCCTCCGTGCGCGCGATATTGGCGAGCGCGCTCTCGTAGCTTGCCTTCGCGCTCTCGTAGGAGGTGTTGGCCGCCGTCATGTCCGCGTCGGAGATGAGCTGCTTGGCGAACAGGTCGCGGGCGCGCTTGAGGTCCTCCTCGGCCTTGAGCAGCGCGACCTTGTTCGAGAGCGAGGCGGCGCGGGCGGCGAGGAGCCCGGCCTCCTGCTGCTCCACCTGGAAGCGGTAATTGTCGGCCTTGATGCTGACGAGGAGGTCGCCCTTCTTCACCGCGGCGCCCTCGCGCAACGGCATCTGCATGATCTCGCCCGCCACCTCGGGGGCGATCTTCACCTCGGTCTCCGGCTGGATCTTGCCGGTGGCGTTGACCAGCTGGGTGATGGTCTTGATCACGGCCTTCTCGGTCGTGACCTGCGGGAGCTGCGGGCCGCGCCGCGCCTTCATCGCGATGCCGGCCGCAAGGCCCGTGAGCACCAGGACGCCGAGGATGATCCAAAGCGTGCGGCGGGATTTCTTCTTGGCGGGGGCGCCGGCGGCATGGCCGGCCAGCACGCCGGAGGGCACGCCGGACGAAGCTGGGGCGGAGGAGACGGGAACGGACATGGTTATCAGTGTGGGGAGCGAAGGTTGGGTGGCGGTCCGCCGGAAGGCCAGACCTTCTCCGCCGGGTATTTCCGGGCCCAAAAACACAGAGGGGCCCCCTGCGGGACCCCCCTGCAACACAACTGATAACTACGAACGCGGGGAGTTGAAGCGAGGGGCCGGGGTGGAGTGAATGGCATTGCGACGAAAGCCTCGATCTTTGCGGCAGAACGCCGGAGAGGGCGGGCGGCCACTGTAAGTCTCGGCAAACCAAAGAACTGGCCGAAATACACCCCGCCGCCGCGCAAAGTC
>Ga0196981_1000489_pt1 | contig 12150 bp, 9 predicted proteins | sample S3_2013CmetaG_FD_155462 | JGI IMG/M metagenome (GOLD analysis project Ga0196981, IMG submission 155462) | Soil microbial communities from Anza Borrego desert, Southern California, United States - S3_20-13C | ecosystem: Environmental > Terrestrial > Soil > Desert | place: USA: California...
GCCAGGATACTGAACAGCAGCCGGTGGGGGAGATCGTACAACTTCCCTTGCGCGCGACGGTGATCCGGAATCGGCAACAGGCTTTGTTTTAACGGGGACAACGATTCACTCGCTCGGCAAATCAAAGCGTTTTACCCGGATTCACGAGCATTGAACAGCCCTGGTGTTCAACCTGTTTAATCGCGCGGTTATCGAGGCGCGAGGTTGCTGTGCTGCCGCGCTCATGAATCGAGGCATCGTCCACGACTTGCGGGGCGAGCCGAACCTAGCCGAGATCGATTTCAAAAAAGCGCAGAGTTGTAACCCCAATGACAAGGACGTGCATTACAATTTGGCCCGCCATTATTCGGCTCGAGGTGTCGAGTACCTGGATCTGGCTTTAAAGGCGATGGAAAATGCTCTGCGCAACGGGTTCGCGGATTGTTCGCGCCTGCGTGCCGATCCGGATCTCGCAAATTTGCGCGGGCTCCAAGGATTCGGCGACACGCTCGATGAGTTCAGACTGCCGTGCTACGGCATATCCGGGGCATTTTCCGGTTCCTATTTTTCGCAGGACCAATCGGGTGCCTCGAAAGATCCACCTTCATGAGACAATAACTTCTCGTCGCGACGGCCATGATCGAAGAAATCGTGAGCGCCGCTCGGGAAGCGAATCGTCTAAGACGGCGTCGTTTCCGGTTCGCAAGCAGCGGACCTGCAGAAAGAGGATTCATTCAAAAGCCACCCGCCTCGGCCAGTCGGCCGCTTGGATGTCGAGCGGAAGCACGCTTTGCCAACCGGCGCGTTCAGGTTCTTCAATCAAGCATTGAACCGGACCGGTTCGTCATGCCTTGCCAGCGCCCACCGCACATGCTCTTGAATCAAAAGCGACGGGTCATTGAGACGGGCGCGTAATGTCTTGACTACGTCCGAAGCAGCCTCCGCGTTGCCCAGCGCCACCGCGACGTTCCTGATCCAGCGTTCGTAACCGATGCGGCGTATGGCGGAGCCTTCGGTTTTCCGCAAGAACGTCGCCTCGTCCCAGCGCAAAAGTTCGATCAGCGAGGCGGTATCGAGGCCGTGACGGGGCATGAAATCCGCTTCCTCGGTGAGCCGCGCGTAGCGGTTCCAGGGGCAGACGAGCTGGCAATCGTCGCAGCCGTAAACGCGGTTGCCAATGGCGGCGCGGAATTCCTCGGGAATCGGCCCATGCAACTCGATGGTCAAATAGGAAATGCAGCGCCGGGCGTCCAGACGATAGGGTGCAACGATCGCTCGGGTGGGGCAGACGTCGAGGCAGGCCGTGCAGCTTCCACAATGATCGGTCGTTTCGGAATCGGCGGGCAAGGGGAGGTCGGTGTAGATTTCCCCAAGGAAAAACATCGATCCTGCCTTGCGGTTAATGAGATTGGTGTGCTTTCCGATCCAGCCGAGCCCGGCTTTGGCCGCGAGCGCCTTTTCCAGCACCGGCGCGCTGTCGACGAACACTCGATAGCCGAACGGGCCGACTTCGCGTGTTATGCGCTCGGCCAACTGCTGCAAGCGCTTGCGGAGCACCTTGTGATAATCGCGGCCGAGGGCGTAGCGGGATATGAACGCGGCGGCGGGATCCTCCAGCCGCTCCCGGATCGCGCTCCGGTCTTCCGGCAGATAATCCATGCGCGCGCTGACGACTCGCAACGTACCGGGAACCAGTTCATCCGGACGGCTGCGCCTGGCACCGTGCCGCTCCATGTAATCCATTTCCCCGTGAAAACCGTCGTCCAGCCAGTCTTGGAGGCGCTTTTCGGCCGCGGAAAGATCGGTATCGGCGATGCCGATTTGCTGAAAGCCGAGTTCCCGGCCCCAGTTTTTGATTTTGAGGACAAGCGCGGAGTAATCGAGAGCGGATGAAGTCACAGAAGTGTGGAGGCCGTGCGGCGTTTCAGCCACAATAAACCGGAAAAAGCCGAATTTGGATACAGCTTACTGCGTTATGAGCGATCGATACAGCCGAAGTTTCCCGAGGGATCTTTATCGCGCCGAGGATGTGCGCGCCATGGACCGCTATGCCATCGAAACGGTGGGCATTCCCGGCATCGAATTGATGCGCCGTGCCGGTGCATCGGCCTTTGCGGCTTTGCGTGAATGCTGGCCGGAAGCGCGCACGCTGTCGGCGGTTTGCGGCGGCGGCAACAACGGGGGCGACGCTTATGTGGTTGCCCGCTTGGCTCACGAGGCGGGGATGGACGTCCGGGTTTATCCGGTCGCATCGCCGGCGAATCTCAAGGGCGACGCCCTGACCGCCTACCGGGATTATCGGGCGGCGGGCGGCGAGATATTGGATTTCATCCCGGCCGATTTCGAGGGTGCGGAAGTACTGGTCGACGGACTCCTCGGCACCGGCCTGGATCGGGAGGTCGGCGGTCTTTACGCGGAAGTGATCAAGGCCGTCAACCGGTTCTCCGGCCGGGTGATGGCGCTGGACATTCCGTCCGGGCTCCATGCCGACACCGGTTCCGCCCTGGGCGTTGCCGTCAAGGCCGATGTGACCGTGACGTTCATCGGTCTCAAGCAGGGGCTCTTTACCGGCGAAGGCCCCGAATACACAGGCGAGATCGTTTTCGCCGACTTGGGCGCGCCGCCGGAAGCGCGGCATTCGATCGAACCTTCGGCCATGCTGCTGCCGCGCTGGGAGCGCGGCTTGCCGGCGCGTCCGCGCTACGCTCACAAGGGTCATTTCGGCCACGTATTGGTGGTCGGGGGCGATTACGGCTACAGCGGCGCCGCCCGCATGGCCGCCGAGGCGGCGGCGCGGGTCGGAGCGGGGTTGATCAGCATCGCCACCCGGAAAGGGCATGCCGATTCGCTCAACCTGACCCGGCCGGAACTGATGTGTCGCGGTATCGAAACTGCCGAGGAACTTAGGACGCCGCTGGAGCGGGCCACGGTGATCGCCGTGGGTCCCGGTCTGGGCCGCTCGGCGTGGGCGAAGGAACTGCTCGGTGCGGTATGGGACGCCGATTTGCCGGTCGTGGCGGATGCCGATGCGCTCAATCTGCTTGCGGAAAGCCCCCGTAAACGGGACAACTGGATCATGACGCCCCATCCGGGGGAAGCGGCGCGGTTGCTCGATACGTCTTCCGCGGAAATACAGAAGGACCGGTTCGGCGCGGTTCGGAAACTTCAGGCGCGGTTCGGCGGCATCGCGGTATTGAAGGGCTCCGGCAGCCTGGTTTGCGGTCCGGACGGACGGCCCCGCGTCTGTACCGCCGGCAATCCCGGCATGGCGAGCGGCGGCATGGGCGATGTGCTGACCGGCGTCATCGCGGGCTTGTTGGCGCAACGCCTGGATCTTTTCGAGGCGGCGGCCTTGGGCGTGCAATTGCACGGCGCGGCGGGAGACGAAGCGGCGAAAGCCGGCGAACGGGGGCTTTTGGCCTGCGATTTGATGGACCCTTTGCGCCGGCTCGTCAATTTATGAAAGTGACACTGCGGGACGAAGCCGAAACGCTCGTCTTTGCCGGGCGCGTCCATCGGGCCATGCCGTCGGGGGGCGTCGTCTTCCTGCGCGGAAACCTCGGCGCCGGCAAAACCACGTTCGTGCGCGGCTGGCTCCGGGCGGCCGGCTTTTCGGAGCCGGTGAAAAGCCCGACCTTCACGCTGGTCGAAGAATATTCTTTTGAGGACCGGGTGGTTTACCACTTCGATTTATACCGCGTGAACGATCCGGAAGAGCTGGAATGGATGGGATTCCGGGACTATCTCCGGCCGAATGCCGTTTGTTTCATCGAATGGCCGGAGCGCGGCGAGGGGCTGTTGCCCCCGGCCGATCTCGAAATCGGCCTTGAAATCGCCGGCACGGGGCGCATCGCGGACATCGCGGGCGGAACCGCTCGCGGCCGGGAGATATTGGCCCGCTTGCAAGGCGAATAGTCCGCCTTCTTGCGGTTTCCTCCGTCTCGGGCTATGTTTTCCGCTGGCGTCCATGCACGGCGGCTTCATTCATGGAAAAAAAAACACTCATCACATGGTTGTTGCTCACGTTGTGGGGCTACGCGCCGGTGCTGTTCGGCGCGCCCGTACAAATGAAATCGGTGAAGTTCGAGACCGCCGCGCAGGGTTCGCGGCTCATCTTCGATTTCTCGGCCCCCCCCAAATATCGGGTTTCCCGTGGCGGCAAGCCGAATCGCCTGCAAATCGATTTTGAAAATACCGCCTTTTCAGGAGCGCTCGGGCAACCGCCCGCCGCTCACCCTTTGCTCGCCAGGCTTGTTCCGGTTTCCGGCAACGCCAAAAACAGCCCCCGAATTTTGCTCGATCTTAAAGGTCCGTCCGGATACAAGGCTTATGTGACGTCTCTCAAGGGAGGTGCGCGCCTGGTGCTCGAGTTGGCGCCCGTGGCTCCGCCAGCCAAGGCGGCACGGCCTGCCATCGCGGAGTCGCCGAAAGCGGCCGTCGGGACTATTTCGGGCAAGACCGGCAGTCCGCCGGGCGATGCGAGGCCGGTCCGTTTCTTGAAGCCGGCGCCTGCCAAGGAGCGGGTAATCGTCATCGACGCCGGCCACGGCGGCAAGGATACCGGGGCGATCGGTCCGAACGGAACCTATGAAAAAGACGTGGTGCTGGCGATCGCCCGCAAGCTTGAACGGCTGATCCGCGAGGAATCGGACATGCGGCCGGTCATGGTGCGCAAGGGCGACCGGTTCGTCGATCTGCGGGAGCGGGCCGAGTTCGCGCGGAAGGCGAAGGCCGACCTGTTTATTTCCCTGCACGCGGACGCTTATGTCAGCAACGACGTGAAGGGCTCTTCGGTGTTCACCCTGTCGGACCACGGCGCTTCGAGCGAGGCGGCTCGCTGGCTGGCGGACCGGGAAAACGCCGCTCTGGTGGGCGGCGTTCGGCTCAAGGGAAAGAACAAGCTGCTGGCGTCGGTGCTGCTCGACCTGTCGCAGACCGCCACGCTCGAAGCCAGCAACCGCGCCGCCGCAAAGGTCCTGGGAGCATTGAAAAAGGATTTCCGCCTGCATCACCGGGACGTGCAAAAAGCCGGTTTTGCGGTGCTCAAGTCGCCGGACGTTCCCTCGATGCTGATAGAGACGGCGTTCATATCCAATCCGGACGAAGAGCGCAATCTGCGCGACCCGAAACATCAGGATCAGGTGGCCCGCGCCATATTCGACGGCATCCGCCGCTATTTCTCCGAAATCCGGCCGGTGGTTCCGGTCGATCTGCGCATGGCCGACGCCCAGGAGAGCGTGGCCGAATCCGACGGCAAGAAGGCGGTCGTTCAAAAATAATCCTAGAGTGTTTTCCGATTTAGTGTAGCGTCCGCGCCAGCGGGCGCTGCACGGCTTAATCCCGTTCGAGCGCCCCGAGCATTGGAGCCCGGTGCCGGGCGAAACGCGCAGGATCAGGGCGCTCGCCGGGTGGCCTTTTCTTTGGTTCCTTTTCTTTGGACAAGCAAAGAAAAGGAACCCGCGTGCGGGGCGGCTCCCCGCTCAAAAACACTCGCCGCGTTCAGCGGCACCTTAAACATGGCATTTTTGGGCATTTAACCCGCTATGCGGAAACGGAAAATGCTCTAGAAACGGCAGTTGGACGCGCCCGAGTGTGCGGCACGGCGTTCTTGTCTACGTCTTTCGTAAATCCCGTATTTTCCCGAGAATAGGCAACGTTACGAATCCGCGCGTCCCGGATTCTGTCTAATCGCCAACCCGTACCGTTTTCCCGATCGTCATGCCTATCCGCATTCTGCCTCCCCAGTTGATCAATCAAATCGCCGCCGGCGAGGTGGTCGAACGTCCTGCCTCGGTGGTGAAGGAGTTGGTCGAGAACGCTTTCGACGCCGCCGCCCGCTCGGTGGACATCGACGTGGAGCAGGGCGGCTTGCGGCTGATACGCATTCGCGACGACGGCTGCGGCATCGACCGGGAGGAGTTGCCGCTCGCCCTGTCTCGCCACGCCACCAGCAAGATCGCCAGTCTGGAGGACCTGGAGCGGGTCGCCAGCATGGGATTCCGGGGCGAAGCCTTGCCCAGCATCAGTTCGGTGGCCCGCTTGACCCTGACCTCGCGGATCCGCGGCGAGCGCTGCGCCTGGCGCGTCACGGCGGACGGGACGGAGACCGGTTTCGACGTGCAGCCGGCGGCTCATCCCGAGGGGACGACCGTGGAGGTTCGCGATCTCTTCTATAACACGCCAGCGCGGCGGAAGTTTCTCCGCTCGGAAAAGACCGAGTTCTCCCATATCGAAACGCTGATCAAGCGCATGGCCCTGAACCGGTTCGAGGTGGGATTCGCCCTGAAGCACGACGAGCGGACCGTCTTGAGCTTGCGGCCGGCGGAAAGCCAGGCCGAGATCGAGCGGCGTTTGGCTCTGGTGCTCGGCGAGCCGTTCTTGGAAAACGCGCTGGCGGTGGATTTTTCGGCGGCGGGGTTCCGGCTTTCCGGCTGGGTGGGGCTGCCGGCTTTTTCCCGCAGCCAGGCCGACATGCAGTTTTTCTACGTCAACGGGCGGCTGGTCCGCGACAAGCTGGTGAGCTACGCCGTGAAGCAAGCCTACCAGGACGTGCTTTATCACGGGCGTCAGCCGGTCTACGTGCTGTACCTGGAGCTGGACCCGGCGCTGGTCGACGTCAATGCGCATCCCGCCAAGCTCGAAGTGCGTTTTCGCGATTCCAGGATGGTCCACGATTTTCTGTTCCGGGCTTTGCACCGGACATTGGCCGAAGCCAAGCCGGGAGCGGCCGAACCCAAAGCCGTGCCGCCGCCGGAAGAAACGCCGCCGAGGTTCTTTAAGCCTTCCGGCCAAGCGTCGTTGCCCTTGCAAGTCGCCGAGGCGATTCAACATTACGCCGATCTTTATTCCGCCCCCGCGCCGAAGGCGGAACCGCCGCGCGAACCGGAGACCGACGAGCAAGCGGCGGCGCCGCTCGGTTTTGCCGTCGCGCATTTGCATGGCGCTTTCATTTTGGCGGAAAGCCGCAATGGGCTGATCGTGGTGGACGCTCACGCCGCCCACGAGCGCATCGTTTACGAAAAACTGAAGAAGCAGGCCGGCGCGGGATCGATTCCGATGCAGCCCCTGCTGCTGCCGATCCGGATCCGGGTCGCCGCGGCCGAGGCCGATCTGGCGGAAGAGGCCGCAGACGTGTTTTCAAGTCTCGGCATCGAACTCCGCCGGACCGGTCCCGATACGCTCATGCTGCGGGCATTGCCCGCCCTGCTGGCGGATGCCGACGGCGAGCGCCTGGTGCGCGACGTGTTGTCCGATCTCAGCCAGCACGGACGTAGCCTCCGCATCGAGCAATCCTTGAACGAGGTGCTGGCGACCATGGCCTGCCACGGATCGGTGAGGGCCAACCGAAAGCTGACCGTGCCGGAGATGAACACGCTCCTCCGCGAAATGGAAGCGACCGAGCGCAGCGGCCAGTGCAATCACGGCCGACCGACCTGGGTGGAGTTGAGCCTCAAGGATTTGAACCGTTTGTTCATGCGCGGCCAATGATCCTAGAAACGGCAGTTGACCGCTTAGATGGAGTAAAAAGCCCGATGAATTCCGACCGTTATGCCTTCTACCGATTTCACCGCTTGGGTGAAGGCGCTACGCACACTCGGGCGCGTCCAACTGCCGTTTCTAGGATGATCGAACGTCCGCCTGCCATCGCGTTAATGGGGCCGACCGCTTCGGGCAAAACCCGGTTGGCCATCGAACTGGCCAAGGCGCTGGACGGCGAAGTGGTCAGCGTCGATTCCGCGCTCGTTTACCGCGGCATGGATATCGGCACTGCCAAACCGGGCTTGAAAGAACGGGAAGGCGTCCCGCATCATCTGATCGATATTCTCGACCCCGCCGAATCCTATTCCACCGGCCGCTTTCGGGACGAGGCGCTGGCGGCGATGCAGGACATCGCGGGCCGCGGCAAGCTGCCGATTCTGGCGGGCGGCACGATGCTGTATTTCAACGCGTTGTTTTATGGCCTTTCGGCCTTGCCGTCCGCCGATCCCGAGATCCGACGCCGGATCGACGAGGAAGCGGCGCGGATTGGCTGGGCCGGGCTGCACGCGCAGCTGGCCGGGATCGATCCGGAGGCGGCGGCGCGCATCCACCCCAACGATCCGCAACGTATTCAGCGCGCCCTGGAAGTGTATCGCCTGACCGGGGTTCCGCTGTCCGTCTTGTGCGCCGAAACCCGGTCGACGCCTTTGCCGTTCGATCCGATCAAGCTCATCGTCGCGCCGGCCGACCGCGAAGCTCTGCACGAGCGGATTCGGCAGCGCTTTCTCGCCATGATCGGGCGCGGGTTCGTCGACGAAGTCCGCGCCTTGTACGAACGGGGCGATCTTCACGCCGATCTGCCGTCCATCCGCGCCGTCGGCTATCGGCAGGTCTGGGCGTATCTCGAAGGCGAATACGACCGCGACGCGATGATCGACCGCGGCGTTATCGCCACCCGCCAGTTCGCCAAGCGGCAGTTCACCTGGCTGAGGCGCGAGGAAGAAGCCTTAAGGTACGTCAGCGAGGACGAAGGACTGGTGGAGGCGGCATTGCGGGAGATAACCGCTCGGCTGGAGCGGTAGAGAAGGGGGCATCGGCCTTTCGCCCTTTTCGCCGGAGCCGAGCCTCTTTCGTCCGGCAAAAAGCCGCCCGTAATCCCGGTCAATGTTTCATTCCGTTTCAAAATACCCCGCGTTATTTCATATCTGTTTCATGTGAAACGCCGCTTTCGCAGCGATGCCTGGGGAGGATCGCCGATGGGCGGCGGGTCGAACGCTAGGAACGGCTTGGCACAAAGCTTGTAATCATATTAGAAAATGATTATGCAGCTCGTTCCTTAGGGCAGGCGTCGAATCCCATCGGCCGATCCGATATCGGCTATTGAGAGGAGATCCGCTCTCAAAACCGGTGTTTCCCCCTGGCCAGGGACGGTCCTTTTTCGAGGGAGCGGCCAACCGCCGGATAACGCAGCGGCATGCCTTGTGAATCAACAATCCGAACAGAGGAGGCCGATCATGGCCCGTATCGTTATTTTGGGCGCCGGCATCGGCGGCGTTCCAATGGCTCTCGAAATGAAACAGTTGGCTCGAAAAGAAGACGAGATTTGTGTCGTCTCCGACAGCCCCACTTTCCACTTCGTCCCGTCCAACCCCTGGGTGGCGGTGAAGTGGCGAAAGCCGGACGACATCAGGGTCGAATTGGCGCCGATGTTCAAGAAAAAGGGGATCACGTTCATCAACCGGAAGGCGGTACGGGTTCATCCCGACAGGAACCGGATCGAGCTGGCCGACGGCGGTAACGTCGATTACGACTATTTGGTTATCGCCACGGGGCCCAAGCTGGCTTTCGAGGAAGTGCCGGGATTCGGTCCCCACGGCCATACGCAGTCCGTTTGCCACGTCGATCACGCCGCCGAGGCCGGCGAGTTCTGGGACGAGTTCGTCAAGAACCCGGGACCTATCGTGGTGGGGTCGGTCCAGGGCGCATCCTGTTTCGGCCCCGCTTACGAATACGCCTTTATTGCCGATGCGGACCTTCGCAAGCGGCGGATTCGCGACCGGGTGCCGATCACTTTCGTTACGTCCGAGCCTTATATCGGCCATCTCGGATTGGGCGGCGTGGGCGATACCAAGGGGCTTCTGGAGGGCGAGCTGCGGCAGCATCATATCAAGGCCATCGCCAACGCCAAGGTCGATCGCATCGAGAAGGGCGTGATGTACGTGATCGAGGTGGACGAGAAAGGACAAGAGAAACAGAAGCACGAACTGCCCTTCAAACACGCCATGATGATTCCCGCCTTCAAGGGCGTCGATGCCGTAGCCGGAATCGAAGGGTTGGTCAATCCGCGCGGTTTCGTGCTGATCGACGAGTATCAGCGCAATCCGACCTTCAAGAATGTTTACTCGGTCGGCGTCTGCGTGGCCATTCCGCCGGTGGAGTCCACGCCCGTCCCCACCGGGGCGCCCAAGACCGGATACATGATCGAATCCATGGTGACCGCGACCGCGCACAATATCCGCGAGCAGCTGGACGGCAAGGAACCCTCCCATAAAGCCACCTGGAACGCCCTGTGCCTGGCCGATCTCGGCGACACCGGCGTGGCGTTCATCGCCCGTCCGCAAATTCCGCCGCGCAACGTTACCTGGGCCAGCAAGGGACGCTGGGTGCACCTGGCCAAAATCGCATTCGAGAAGTACTTCATCCGCAAGATCCGCAAAGGCATCAGCGAGCCTTTCTACGAACGCTTCGGCCTGAAATTGATGGGTATCGTGCGCTTAAAAGGCTGATGATCCGGAGTTCCGACCAAGGAAACGGCGCTGGCCCGGCCCGGTCGATAAGGCAAAAAAATGCGCCGCCGATGCTTGCTTTTATTGGCAAAAACACGGCGGCGGATCTAACGCTGACGTGGCCGATCTGTCGGCCTTTTGTTTAAAGAACCATCACTTTACTTGAAACGAGAAATCAGGATTCCTGCCATCGTTCCAAGCGCCAGTACTATCGTGGTAGCTTCTAATACGGCCATGACAACCTCCGATCTTTCGTTAAAAATCAAGTAAAAAGCTTGGTAATTAACTGTAAAGACCGTGAGACAGCTCGAAGGTTCCTTGAGAAAGGAATTTTTGAGATCAACCTTTAGCCGGGGCTGCTCGATCGAGTGAGCTTTCGATAATCGATGGCGACTTTCAAACCGACGAAACGGCTGGACATTTTTATCAGTTCATCCGTGACCGGGTTGAAATAAAGCTTGGCTACGGCGATCCGCCGTTTTTCGTCTTCTTCTCCCACGGGAATAGCGTCGGCCTTGAATCGGTAGACATAAAGCGTCATACCGTCTTTCTCGGACTGTTCCGCGGGGGAACCCAAAACGTCCAATATTTTCTGCCGGTTCGGAGGAGGGGCCGAAACCTTGGGCAGGTCTTCGGCATCGACCTTCAATTGCCGGCGCCCTTCGTCCACCTTGCCTTTGCCCAAAGATCGTATCGATGCTTCGAGAAAAGCCGCGGGGGCCATCTCCAGAAAGACCGGAGAGAAATCCCAGCCGGACAATCGGTTTTCGCGATCGAACGTCATTCCGAACACGATGGTTTTGCCCGGCAGCGCGCCGCTCTCCGTCTGACGGAAATCCAGATACCACTTGTAGCCCTGCGGCAGCTTTTCGATCCGGCTCGGATGCAGTTTGGTCAGGTAGCGGAAGTCGTCGCTCAGAAGCACCGGATTCAAGAAATCAAGATGAAAGTAGCCGCCGGCCACCTGAACGCGAAAGTTCCGCTCGAAGTCGGCCAGTTGATTCTTGGCTTCGAGCAGCCGGAGATAAACGCATCCGCTCAGGGAAAAAAGAAAAACGGAAAAAAACAGCGTATTGAAAAGCGTTTTTTGGAATCTCATGACTAGGCGCAGTTTCGGTAATGGCCGCGATTTGAGAACAATCGCATCGCTGCATACAGTGATCGGTGAAAATCGGCAGCAAACCGATGTTCCGCCGAATCGCTTGTCGGACGATTGGCTGGACAAGGATAACCCATAGTCGGATCAGATGAGATTAAACGTACCGCGTCGCATTCGCAGAGAAAGCGGAGAAGAAGGAATCTTTGGACCACCGGACCGGAGGCTGGAGCTGCCGCCTGCGCCTAGCGCGTTTTCCGATTTGGTGTAGCGTCCGCGGCAGCGGGCGCTGCACGGCTTGCACGGCTTAATCCCGTTCGAGCGCCCCGAGCATTGGAGCCCGGTGCCGGGCGAAACGCGCAGGATCAGGGCACTCGCCGGGTGTCCTTTCTTTTGGTTCCTTTGGATTTGCGCCGATCCTGGCGCAAACCCTTCGGGCGCGCTTCGCGCGTCCAAAATTGTTCCCGACAATTTTGTCTTTGGACAAGCAAAGACAAACTCGCCGGGAGCGAGTTTGGACCGCCGAAGGCGGGTCCGCAGGACAAACCCCAGGGAGGGGGGGCAAAAGGAACCCGCGTGCGGGGCGGCTCCCCGCTCAAAAACACTTGCCGCGTTCGGCGGCACCTTAATATGGCATTTTTGGGCATTTAGCCCGCCATGCGGAAACGAAAAATGCTCTAGTGCTCTGTCAGCCTTCGATTGTCGGGTAGAGCTTGCGGAGTTTGATCCGGGCGTCGGCCGTGGTGAACTGCCAGTTCGCTGTCACCTGGGCTTGGTTGCGGCGCTGGGTCCAGGCGGCGACGTGCCGGA
>Ga0196981_1000490_pt1 | contig 12117 bp, 12 predicted proteins | sample S3_2013CmetaG_FD_155462 | JGI IMG/M metagenome (GOLD analysis project Ga0196981, IMG submission 155462) | Soil microbial communities from Anza Borrego desert, Southern California, United States - S3_20-13C | ecosystem: Environmental > Terrestrial > Soil > Desert | place: USA: California...
GTTCAAGCTGGAACGTCTGAAGATGGCTCATAAGCTGAACCATTTCGCGCTTCGTGCCAAGCTCTACGTCAAAGCTATACAGCAAGCCTTCAGCGAACTCGCGCGGCTGAAGGCTGCGTAACATCAGTTTTTAAGAAGCATCAAGGCAATGGCTGAGACAATACAGAATAATAAGAACCCGGTGCGGACCGGCGGGGGGCCGGTCGATGCCGTAAAACGGATGTCCGGCAATGCGTGATTTTGCGGCTTTTATCATGCGAAGCCGGCTGCATGCCATCGCCATGGCCGGACTGTTCGGCGTTTTATCGTTGAAATTCCTTCCCTTAAGCGTGCTCAGCGCCGCCGTGCTCGGTCTGGCGGCGTTGCGGAAAGGCTGGCTGGAGGGGGTGGTCGTAGCGGCCGGCGCGGCGGTCATGGTCGGGGGCGGTTTTAGCCTGATGGAACTTCGGCCCGGATTGAATTTCCCGCTCGTGTTCGCGCTTTGGATACCGCTGCTGATTTCCGCGGAAGCTTTGCGGCGCACGGAATCCCAGGGACTGGCCCTGCTCGCGGTCGGACTGACGGCCGGCCTGTTCGTGCTGGGAATGCATTGGATTACCGGCGATGTCGTCGAGTTCTGGCGCTCCTGGCTCGGACGCGCCGTCGCCGCCGTGCCCGGAGCCACCGTCCAGGGTTTCGAGCGGGACGGAACCTTGCGCCTGATGAACGGCCTGATCGCGGTAATGTACGGTTTTGCCCTGATGTTCAGCCTGTTGTGCGCCCGTTGGCTGCAATCCCTGCTTTACAATCCCGGCGGATTCGGGCACGAATTTCAGCGCCTTCGATTGCCGCGGCTCGCTTTGCCCGCCATCGTCGGCACGATCTGGGCCGCGGGCGCGGCGAGCCCGATTCTGGTGGCGGATTTTCTCATGGTGGCCGTGATGGTTTATTTTTTCGCGGGGCTGGCGGTGGTGCACGGTCTGGTCGCCATTCGCCGTTTGCACTGGGCCTGGTCGGCGCCGCCATATGTCGCCTTGTTTTTCGCGCCTCAATACGCGATCGTGGGGCTCGCTCTGGTCGGCGCCGTCGACGCCTTGATCGATTTCCGGACCCGGGCGAGGAAACGGTGAGACGGCGACGGGCGGCGCGCCCGGCCGATGGATTACTGCCCGGGATCGAGCGATGATTCCCTACCGCGACACGATTCCCTCCCGCTACACGCCCTGGATCACCTGGACGCTCATCGTGCTGAATCTGGCGGTTTTCGGGTATACCCAGTCGCTGTCCGAGCAAGACTTGTACTTCTTTCTGAATCTGCACGGATTGGTCCCGGCCCGGTACGCGCATCCCGAATGGGCCGCCAAGGTGGGCTTCCCGGCCAGCGATTACACGCCGTTCGTGAGTAGCCTGTTCATTCACGGCGGCGCGCTCCATCTCGTTCTCAATCTGTGGCTGCTGTGGATATTCGGAGACAACGTCGAAGACCGCATGGGCAGCGTAAGATTTCTCGCCTTTTACCTGGTCTGCGGTTTGATCGCCGGAGCGGTGCACGTTTATTCCAATTCCCATTCCAACATTCCGACCATCGGCGCTTCCGGCGCCATAGCCGGCGTCATGGGCGCGTATTATTTCCTGTTTCCCTATGCTCGCGTGGTGATCTGGATGTTTTTCCTGCCCTGGTTCGTCGAGGTGCCGGCCATCGCCTTTTTGGGCGTTTGGGTGATGATCCAGCTTTACAAGGTGACCACCGGCCTTTCCTCCGACGAGCCTTTCGCCGACGTCGCCTGGTTCGGGCATCTCGGCGGGTTCATCGCCGGCATGGTGCTGCACCGTTTCTTTCTGCTCGCCTCACGGAAGGCCGACACGCACTACAGGCGGCATTCGACCTGATCCGATGGTTTATCGCATTCATCCGTCCGAACGGATTTCCCACCCGGTCGACCGCAACCGATTTCTCCGCCTCTTGAGAGAACATCTCGGGAGAGACGGGCTGCTGTCCGATGCCGAAGAACTCCGTCCCTATGAATGCGACGGGCTTTCCGCCTACCGCGAGCTGCCTTGGGCCGTGGTCTTGCCGGAAACGGTGGAACAGGTGCAAGCCGTGCTCCGGCTATGCCGGAAAGAGGGCGTGCCGGTCGTGGCGCGGGGCGCGGGCACCGGGCTTTCCGGCGGCGCGTTGCCGGTCGCGAACGGCGTCTTGCTGAGTCTCGCCAAATTCAGCCGGATCATCGAGATCGATCGCGTCAACCGGATCGCGCGGGTCCAGCCGGGCGTCCGCAACCTCGCCATATCCGAGGCCGCGGCGCCATACGGGCTTTACTACGCGCCCGATCCGTCCTCGCAGATCGCCTGCACCATCGGCGGCAACGTGGCGGAAAACTCGGGCGGCGTTCACTGTCTCAAGTACGGATTGACCGTGCACAACGTCCTCCAGGTCCGGGTCGTCACCATGGACGGCGAAGTCGTCACCTTGGGCGGGTCGGGACTGGACGGCCCCGGCTACGATCTTTTGGCGCTGATGACGGGCTCCGAGGGCTTGTTGGGCGTGATCGTCGAGATTACCGTGAAGCTGCTGCCGATCCCGCCTTGCGCGCGGGTGCTTCTGGCGTCTTTCGACAGTATCGAAGCGGCGGGCGGGGCGGTGGCCGCCGTCATCGGCGCCGGCCTGCTTCCCGCCGGCCTCGAAATGATGGACAGCATCACCGTTCGAGCCGTCGAAGATTTCGTGCACGCGGGATATCCGGCCGGTGCCGCGGCGATCGTCCTCTGCGAATTCGACGGCATCGCCGAACAGATCGAAAGCGATCTCCTCAGGGCGCGGGAAATTTTCCGGGCGGAAGGCGCGACTGAGGTACGTCAATCCGCCGACGAAATCGAGCGCAAGCGCTTCTGGGCGGGGCGCAAGGCGGCGTTTCCGGCAGCGGGGCGCATTTCTCCCGATTATTACTGCATGGACGGCACGATTCCGCGCAAGCGTTTGCCCGAGGTGTTGCGGCGGATTTCGGAACTTTCGGCCCAGTACGGCCTGATCGTGGGTAATGTATTTCATGCCGGCGACGGCAATCTCCATCCGCTCATTTTGTACGACGCGAATAATCCGGGGGAGTTGGAGCGAGTCGAAGATCTGGGCGGAAAGATCCTGGAAACTTGCGTCGAGGTCGGCGGGACCATTACCGGCGAACACGGCGTCGGAATCGAGAAAATCAACCAGATGTGCATTCAGTTCAAGGTTCCCGAACTGGCGCAGTTCCATGCGGTCAAACGGGCTTTCGATCCCGCGGGGCTGCTCAATCCCGGAAAAGCCGTTCCGACTCTGCACCGCTGCGCCGAATTCGGCGCGATGCACGTTCGCGGAGGGCAGCTCGCTCATCCCGATTTGGAACGTTTCTGATGAATGCCGATCTCAGCGAACGTCTTCGTCAAGCCGTGGCGGATGCCTCGGGCGCGGGAACGCCGCTCAAGATCGCCGGCAGCGGGAGCAAAGCCTTTTATGGCCGAGAGACGTCCGGCAACGTGTTGGAAACGGCCGGGCATACCGGAATTCTCCGCTTCGAGCCGACCGAACTGGTGCTGACGGCTCGTTGCGGCACGCCGCTGTCCGAGATCGAGGCCGTTTTGGCCGATCACGGACAGATGCTTCCTTTCGAGCCGCCCCATTTCGGCGTAGGCGCGACGCTGGGAGGCGCCTTGGCCTGCGGCTTTTCGGGGCCGCGCCGGCCGTTCGCGGGTTCCGCGCGCGACGCCATGCTGGGTTGCAGGATCTTGAACGGCAAGGGCGACATGCTGTCATTCGGCGGCGAAGTCATGAAAAACGTCGCGGGTTTCGACGTTTCCAGGCTCATGGTCGGCGCGATGGGAACCTTGGGCGTGATCCTGGAAGCATCGCTCAAGACCTTGCCCACACCCGAGCGGGAAGTGACCGTGTGTTTCGAATGTGACGTCGAAGACGCCTTGGACTCGATGAACCGTTGGTGTTCCAAACCCTGGCCGCTGTCGGGATTGGCCTACGACGGCGGCCGCATCCGGGCGCGCCTGTCCGGTTCGGAGCGGGCCGTCGATGCCGCATGCCGGAAGTTCGGCGGCGACGTTTTGCCCGAGGGAGCGTCCTTTTGGCGGGATTTGCGCGAACAGCGCCTCGAATTCTTCCGCGCCGACGGCAATCTCTGGCGGCTCTCGCTGGCGCCGGCCACGCCGGTTCTGGATTTGCCGGGCATGGGGTTCTACGACTGGGGCGGCGCATTGCGCTGGCTGAAGACCGATGCGCCGGCCGAAGCCGTATTCCGGGCGGCCGAAGCGGCCGGCGGACATGCCGCGCTGTTCCGGGGACGTTCCGATGACGGACGGGTTTTTCAGCCCTTGCCGGACGGCTTGAAATCGCTGCATGCGAATCTGAAGCGGGCATTCGATCCCAAGGGCTTGTTCAACCCCGGACGGCTTTACGAAGACTTCTGATGCAAACCCATCTTGCCGATTTCATCAAAGACACGCCCGAAGGCCGCGAAGCGGACGCCATTCTCAGAAGCTGCGTGCATTGCGGATTCTGTACCGCCGCTTGCCCGACCTACCGGCTCCTGGGGGACGAGCTGGACGGTCCCCGCGGCCGCATTTATCTCCTGAAGCAGATGCTGGAAGGCCAGACGGTCACGGCCAAGACGCAACGGCACCTGGACCGCTGCCTGAGCTGCCGGGCTTGCGAGACGACGTGCCCCTCCGGCGTGCGGTACGGCAGGCTGGCGGATATCGGCCGGGGAATCCTGGAGGAGAAAGTCCGGCGTCCTTGGCTGCAACGGGTTCAGCGGCTGGCTTTGCGCAAGCTGATGCCTTATCCGGAGCGCTTCGGCCCGCTGTTGGCGCTCGCGAGGGTGGTCCGGCCGATGCTGCCGGCTTCGGTACGCGCCAAGATACCGCCGAAGACGCCGGTCCCGGCTTGGCCGTCCGCGCGACATGCCCGGAAGATGCTGATTCTGGAAGGCTGCGTGCAGCCTTCGATGGCGCCGTCGTTCAATACCGCCGCCGCAAACGTTCTGGACAGGCTCGGCATCGGCGCGATCCGTGTTCGGGAAAGCGGCTGCTGCGGCGCCCTGAGCTATCATCTCGCGGCGCGCGAGGAGGGCGCCGCGTTCATGCGGCGCAACATCGACGCCTGGTGGCCCCACGTCGAGCAAGGGGCGGAGGCGATCGTCAGCACCGCCAGCGGTTGCGGGCTGATGGTCAAGGAATACGCCGACGCGTTGAAGCACGATCCGGTCTACGCGGCGAAAGCCGAGCGCATTTCCGCGCTGGCCAAGGATATCGGCGAGATTCTGGCCGTAGAGGATTTGTCTCCGCTGGGCAAAACGAATCGGCGGAGGATTGCGTTTCATTCGCCCTGCACGCTCCGGCACGGCCAAAAATTGAACGGCGTTGTCGAAAGCATCCTGTCGAGACTCGGATACGAACTGACTCCCGTGGCCGAGCCCCATCTTTGCTGCGGTTCCGCCGGAACCTACTCATTGCTGCAACCGGCGCTGTCCCAAAAGCTTCTGGCCGACAAGATCGGCGCCCTGGAGCAAGGCGGACCGGAGTGCATCGCGACCGCCAACATCGGCTGCTGGGCTCATCTGCGGACGAAAGCCGGGGTGCCGGTGCGCCATTGGATCGAATTGATTCAGTTCTAGGCGTGCAGTCCTATTGACAATGGAGATGGACGAGTGCTAAACCAGCGCCGATGCGGGGAAACGAACCGTTTCGTTATTTTGGTTGCAGGAGGGCGGTCATGAAACGTATGTACTATCTCACCGGCAATCTCGACAGCACCGAGCGGATTTCGAACGATATGCACCGGGCGGGGATTACCGACTGGCATTTTCATGTTTTCAGCAAGGATGAGGCGGGTCTTTACCGGCGTCATATTCACGCGGCGAATCTCATTCAAAAGCACGACATTATCCGGTCCGGCGAACGAGGGGCATTGATCGGGTTCGTCGTCGCGCTGTTCGCCACAGGGTATGTGATCGCGACGGAGCCTTTCGGACCGAACGCCAGCGGACTGGTTTACGTGGCCATCTTCGGCTTCATCACGCTGTTCGGAGCCTGGGTCGGCGGCTTGAGCGGGCTGGCGACGGAAAATCACGCCATTGCCCAGTACCGCGACGAGATCGACGCCGGGAAATACCTGATCCTGATCGACGTGCGCCGCGACCAGGAGGAAAGCGTCCGGGCGCTGATGGCTGAAAAGCATCCGGAGGCGCAACTGATGCGCGTCGGCTCCACCTTGGTCAATCCGTTTCGGCTTGCCAAGACGACGCCCGCCTGAGAGGGCGCGGGGCGTTCGTTTTTTTAGAGAAATACAAGATCCGATTTGAACGAAACGATGGATAGCTAAATTTGGTAGAATTTAGCTATCCATCCGTTTTTCCCTTGAGAATGGCCCAGAAACTTTTCATTGAAACCATCGGTTGCCAGATGAACGAGTACGATTCCGCCAAGATGCGCGACGTACTCCACGCCTCCCATGGATTCGAGCTGACCAGCGATCCCGAGGAAGCCGACGTCCTGTTGCTGAACACCTGTTCCGTCCGGGAAAAGGCGCAAGAAAAGGTTTTCTCGGAGTTGGGACGCTGGCGTCCGCTCAAGGATAAAAGACCCGGAGTCGTCATCGGCGTCGGCGGCTGCGTCGCCAGCCAGGAAGGGGAAGCCCTGCAGCGGCGGGCGCCCTACGTGGACCTGGTTTTCGGGCCGCAGACCCTGCACCGGTTGCCGGAACTGCTCGACAAGGCGAGAAGCGGCAAAACGCCCGCCATCGACGTGTCCTTCCCGGAAATCGAGAAGTTCGACGCGCTGCCGGAACCGCGTTCGGAAGGACCCAAGGCTTTCGTCTCGATCATGGAAGGGTGCAGTAAATATTGCACGTTTTGCGTCGTACCCTATACCCGCGGCGAGGAGATCAGCCGTCCTCTGGACGACGTGATCGCGGAAATCGTCGCCCTGGCGGACCAGGGGGTGCGCGAGGTCGTGCTGCTCGGACAGAACGTCAATGCGTACCGGGGCGCAATGGCGGACGGCGACATTGCCGATTTCGCGCTGTTGTTGAATTATGTGGCGGCCATAGACGGCGTCGAGCGCATCCGGTTCACCACGTCTCATCCGGTGGAGTTTACCGACAGCCTGATCGAAGCCTACGCGGAGGTCCCGAAATTGGTAGACCATTTGCACCTTCCCGTGCAGAGCGGCAGCAACCGCATCTTGAGCCTGATGAAACGCGGCCATACCCGCGAAGAGTACATCGACAAGATGCAGCGGCTCCGGCAGGTCAGGCCCAACCTCAGCCTGTCGTCGGATTTCATCGTCGGCTTTCCCGGTGAAACCGAGCGGGACTTCGAGGAGACCATGGATTTGATCGAAACCCTGGGTTTCGATCACTCGTACAGCTTTATTTACAGTCCCCGTCCCGGCACGCCGGCCGCCGACATGGACGACGATGTTCCGATGGCCGTCAAAAAAGAGCGCCTGGCGCGGCTTCAGGCAAGAATCAACGAGCTGTCGGCGGACATTTCCCGCAACATGGTCAATACGGTGCAGCGCATCCTGGTCGAGGGCATTTCGAAGAAGGATTACGCGCAATTGAGCGGACGTACCGAAAACAACCGGGTCGTCAATTTTTCCGGTCCGTCCGGACTCATCGGACAGTTTCTGGATGTCCTGATCGTCGAGGCGCTGCCCAACTCGCTCAGGGGCAGATGGATCAATGCCGCGGCTCCCGATTTCTTAATTCACGAGACCGGCGGTCTCACCGCATAACTTGCTTAATCATCTGAATTCCTTGCATCTTACCTTAGAACCTGCCGACAACGAGCGGCTGGCCAGTCTTTGCGGCCAATTCGACGAACATCTGCGCCAGATCGAAAGGCGGTTGGGCGTAGAGATCGCCAACCGCGGCAATCAATTCGAAATCATCGGTTCCGGCACGCCGGTGCAGGCGGCGTACCGAGTGCTTCAAAGCCTGTTCGATGCGACCTCGCACGAGGTGATGACGCCCGAGCGCGTCCATTTGTCGCTGCAGGACGCCAATATCGCCGCCATGCTGGAAAATGCCGGCGAGGAGGCCGAACCGCTCACGATAAGGACCAAGCGCGGCGCCGTACGGCCGAAGGGCGCCAATCAGCAGCGCTATCTCAAGAATATCCAGAGCCACGACATCAATTTCGGCGTCGGCCCCGCCGGAACCGGCAAGACCTATCTGGCCGTGGCCTGTGCCGTCGCCGCACTGGAGCGGGACGAGGTCAGGCGGCTGATTCTCGCGCGTCCGGCGGTCGAAGCCGGCGAAAAACTCGGCTTCCTGCCGGGCGACATGGCGCAGAAAGTCGATCCTTATTTGCGCCCTTTGTACGATGCCCTGTACGAAATGCTGGGCTTCGAGCGGGTGGCCAAGCTCATCGAGCGCAACGTCATCGAGGTGGCTCCTCTCGCGTTCATGCGCGGACGCACCTTGAACGAATCGTTCATCATCCTGGACGAGGCGCAGAACACGACCGTCGAGCAGATCAAGATGTTTCTGACCCGCGTGGGTTTCGGCTCCAAGGCCGTCGTCACCGGCGACATCACCCAGATCGACTTGCCGCGCAACAAGGAGTCCGGACTCAGGCACGTACTGGAGGTGTTGCGCGACGTCGAAGGGATCAGCTTTACCTTCTTCACTTCCCAGGACGTCGTGCGCCATCCGCTGGTGCAGCGGATCGTTGCCGCTTACGAGGCTTACGAGCGAGCGCATGCGACCGACCGGCCGGCATGATCCGCGTTGAAGTTCAGCACGCCGCGGAGCGGCGATGGGCGCCGGAGGACGAAAAATTTCTGCGCTGGGCCAGCGCCGCGGTGAAACGGGCGGAAGCCGAGCTAGTCATACGGATTGTTGACGAGACGGAAAGCGCCGACTTGAACGAGCATTACCGGCACAAGGCCGGACCGACGAACGTTCTCAGTTTCCCCTTCGAAGTGCCGGAAGGCATTCCCAACGATCTGCTGGGCGATCTCGTGATCTGCGCCGCCGTCGTCGAGCGCGAAGCGCGCGAGCAAGGCAAGGATCCCGAAGCGCACTGGGCCCACATGACGGTCCACGGCGTGCTGCACCTGCAAGGTTACGATCACATCTCGGAAAGCGACGCCGCCGTCATGGAGGCGGAAGAAATCGCTATTCTCAACGATCTAGGATTTCCCAATCCCTACGAGGAGATCATGACGTCATGAACGAGGAGCAAACGGGCGAGCATCGAAGTTGGCTCGAACGACTAGGCCTTTTCTTCACTGGCGAGCCCGAGGACCGCGAGGATTTGTTGGAATTGTTGCGCGCCGCGCAAAAACGGAATCTGATCGAGGCGGAGGCGCTTTCGATGATCGAAGGAGTCATGCAGGTCTCGGAACTCAAGGTCCGCGACATCATGATTCCGAGAGCCCAAATGGTGGTCGTTTCGCAGGACGCGGAACTGGAGACCGTCTTTCCGCTGGTGGCCGAATCCGCCCATTCGCGCTATCCCGTCATCGGAGAAGACCGTACCGAAGTGGTCGGCATTCTCCTGGTGAAAGACCTCCTGATTCACAGTCTCAAGGACAAGACGAAGCGAGTGCGGGAAATCATGCGTCCCGCCCAGTTCGTCCCGGAGAGCAAACGGCTCAACGTGCTGCTCAAGGAATTTCGCGCAACCCGCAGCCACATGGCCATCGTCGTGGACGAATACGGCGCCGCGGCCGGCCTGGTGACGATCGAGGACGTCCTGGAACAGATCGTCGGCGAGATCGAGGACGAGCACGATTTCGGGGAAGAGGAATACATCTTCAGGAAGAACGACCGCGAATACACCTTGAAGGCGCTGACCCCGATCGACGAGTTCAACGATTACTTTTACGTCGATTTCAACGACGACGAATTCGATACCATAGGCGGCCTGATCGTTCACCACCTGGGCCATGTGCCCAAGCGGGGCGAGAAAGTGGATATCGATCGTTTCCGCTTCATTGTGCTTCGGGCCGACAGCCGCCGCGTGCACCTCCTCAAGCTGATCCTTCTGCCGCAGCCCGAAACTCAGTCCGGAGCCAGCGCTCGCGCAGATTGACAAGACTCCGAACGTGTTTTACGACATCCTGGCTTTGCTCGGCGGTCTATCGTTGCCGCTGGCGTTCGCGCCTTTCGACCATCCCGTTTTCGCCGTCGCCGGCCTGCTCCTCTTGTTCGCCTCCTGGCTGAACGTTTCGCCGGGCCGGGCATTTTGGCGCGGCTACCTGTTCGGCCTGGGCCAATTCGGGCTCGGCGTTTCCTGGGTCTACGTCAGCATGCACGATTACGGCGGCGCGAGCGTGCCGGAGGCGGCGGCATTGACCTTCGCGTTTACGGCCTTCCTGGCGCTTTATCCGGCGCTGGCGGGCTGGCTTTCGCGCCGCTTTTTCGCGGGAAGCCGAATCTACCGATTACTGATCGTTTTTCCGGCCGTCTGGGTTCTGGCGGAATGGTTCCGGGGCTGGTTCCTGACCGGGTTTCCCTGGCTGCAAATCGGCTACAGCCAGACCGACACGCCCCTGGCCGCTTACGGGCCCATTCTCGGGGTTTACGGCATCGGCTGGGTCGTGGCTTTCGTGGCCGGGGGAGTCCTCGCGGCATTGCATTCCCCCCGCAAGCCGCGGACGATCCTGGCGGTTGCGATCGTCGCGGTGCTGGGGCTCGGCGGGGTATTGAGCCGGGTTTCCTGGACGCAGCCGGCGGGCGAGCCGTTCAAGGTCACCTTGCTTCAGGGAAACGTCCCGCAAAACATGAAATGGCAGCCGGAGTTCCAGCGGGCGACGCTGCAAATGTATACCGAGATGACCCGGCAATCCTGGGATTCGCGGCTGATCGTCTGGCCGGAAACCGCGATTCCGGCCTTCTACCATCAGGTCAAGGACACCTATCTTGCCGATCTGGAGGCGGAAGCGAAAGCGCGGGGCGCCGATCTCCTGATCGGGGTGCCGTTTTACGATCAAGCCCAGGACCGCTATTTCAATGCGGTCGTCGCCCTGGGAAAATCGCCGGGGGTTTATTTCAAGCGGCATCTGGTGCCCTTCGGGGAATACCTGCCGCTTCGGCCCCTTCTGGGCTTCGTGCTGGACATCCTGGAAATTCCCCTGTCCGATTTCGCCAGCGGAAACGGCAGCCAGCCGGCGCTGGTAGCGGCCGGCCATCCGTTGGCGGCTTCGATCTGCTACGAGGACATCTTCGGCCAGGAGTCGCTCGCCGGTTTGCCCGAGGCCGCGTATCTGGTGAACGTCACCAACGACGCCTGGTTCGGCGACTCGATTGCGCCCCATCAGCACGCGCAGATGGCTAGGATGCGGGCTCTCGAAACCGGACGCTACATGCTGCGCGCCACCAATACCGGCGTGACCGCCATCGTCTCGCCGAAGGGCGGAATTACCGTCGCGGCGCCCTTGTTCCAGCGCGCGGAGGCCACCGGGACGATCACGCCGATGGCGGGCAGCACGCCTTACGCGAGGTGGGGAGATTGGCCGGTCGTAGCCGCTCTTGGGTCGAGCCTGGGCTTCGCGGCCTGGCGTCGCCGGCGTTCAAGAGCCGGCTTGGAGAGCGCGGGTTAAGAAAGCTCTGAACAAGTGGATTCCATTTATGCCTTTCGACTTCGCTCAGGAGAGCGTTCGACAAGTCTGTCCTGAGCCGAGTCGAAGGGCTCGCCACGAACGGAATCCATCCGTTACCGTCCGTCCTGCGCCTGTCGAAGGACTTAATCGGAGCTTCCTAAATCGGGTTTTGCCGATATTTGTCTCGTTTCTGTGGTGCAACTAAGCTTATAGTTGCGTCACAAGAAACGATAAAGAGGACAAGCAGCGATGCAGCATGTATTCGGTGGGGGATGGACGCAGATTAAATTGGATGTCCTGCGCGCGTATCTTCAGACTTATGTAACCGCACTCAAAAAAAAGCGATACAAATTGCTTTACATCGATGCCTTTGCCGGTACTGGTGAATGTACCCCTAAGAAAGATCTAGGCATAACCTGAGGTTGGCCGCGAATTTCGGATACCTACGGTGACAGTTTAAACTGAGCACTGGAGGTAACGGATGTACAAGATTCCGAAGAAGAATTACACGGTCGAATTCAAGCAGGAAGCGGTTCGGCAAGT
>Ga0196981_1000491_pt1 | contig 12109 bp, 17 predicted proteins | sample S3_2013CmetaG_FD_155462 | JGI IMG/M metagenome (GOLD analysis project Ga0196981, IMG submission 155462) | Soil microbial communities from Anza Borrego desert, Southern California, United States - S3_20-13C | ecosystem: Environmental > Terrestrial > Soil > Desert | place: USA: California...
CTGACGCAGGCGTGCGCGCGTCCGCGTGAAAGGCCGAGGTCAAAAGTTAGCGAAGCTAACTTCGTGCGCGATCCCTTGCGCGTGTACGCGTGCGCGCACCCGTGAAAGGCGGGTCGAAAACTCAGCGAAGCTGAGTTACCTGCGCGCGATCCCTCCACCCGGACACGGAGCGCGGGAGGCGTCGCATCCTCGAAGCGTCAGCGGGCGCCGAGGCCCTTTCCCCCCGAACCCCCCAATCCCGCTTCGGTGCGGGCCGCGCCCGAGCCGAGGGTCCGGATCACCCGCCGCCGGCAGCACGATGACGCTCGCCGACCGTCACCGGCCCAGAAGTGCCGATCATCACGGCACATCCGGGCACGCTGCACGATGGTCTATCGTGCGTACGAGTAGGGCGAGAGCCGCATCCAGAGCCGATCCAGCAGGATGGAGAATGTGGCGAGAGTGTGCCGGGCCCGTCCGGCGAGGACTTGGAGGGTGCTTCACCCGACCGCGAGCTTCGAGCGAATATAGGGCCGGCCAGGCCCATCAAAAGCAACCGTGCGGGGAGGGGAGGCCGGCAGGCGAGGGAGGCTTCCGACCGGCCCCGGCCTCAGTCAACGGGATGGAGACACCCAGCACCCTAGCCAACAAGCATCCTTCCTGGCAGTCGGCACAGGGTGCGCAGCACCACGTGCGGCAGCACAGGAATGCGTGCCCAAGCGCAGCGTAGGGGCACACCAAGGCTCACTCCCGAGTGGGCGCGAGCGTGACGACGAGACGCGGTGTGTGAGCCAGGGAGAGGTGGCAGGGGGCATACCCACCCCCCACACCTTTCACAGAGATTCTCTTGGGTCGTAGGTATCCCCCTCTCCGCGATAGCAAGTCGAATTCACCCTCGTCCGGGCCCCGCTCCAGATGCGGCTTTGCGGGCCGTCGCTTGTCAGAAGTTCGTGCACGCTTTTCTGACACGACTTGCGCCCCGACATGTGCCCGAGTGATACTCATCACTGCCCAGGCCAGCCGCCAAGGTCGGCCGTTGCGGAAAGACGCCGCAGTCTGGGCGCCACTCGATGCGAGGGGGAGCGACGGCAGCTCGCCAGGCTCATAACCTGGAGGAACCGGGTTCAATTCCCGGCCTCGCATTGAGTGACGGAGGTCACATGGCGGACGACTCGAAGGGCGCCTACACTGGCCGGCGCTTGCCGGAGATCGCGGAGGCGCCGTTATCCCCGGCGGAACTGCGGCTGTTGGGGCTCGAGTGGTTCGCGGACGATCCGAACCGGGCGAGACAGCTCGAGATGGCGATGAAGGGGATCGAGGCGAAGGCCCAGAAGGAGCCGGAGAAGCTGATCCGGATCGGGGACGGGCTGTACCGGGTGGTGGAGGAGTGATGGGATACCGGCACTCGATGCTGAACGAGTACGGGTGCGGGAACGGGCACGTCTACCGGGCCCAGATTTTAGAGGACGATCGGTGCCCGACATGCCAAGGTCGGCCGCACTGGCTCGAGCACGTGGTGTTTCCGTCCTCGCGACAGAAGTCTCCCTGGGAGCCGATCGAGACGGCGCCGAAGGATGGATCGCGGATTATGGTCTGGATCCCGGATACTTTGAGCCAGTACGGTAACGTGGTCACCGCGGCTCACGCGGCTTTCGCCTGCTGGTACCCGAAAGAGTCGTTCTGGGTGGCCGAAGACCCGCTCATTGCCTCGGTACAGACCCCCACCCACTGGATGCCGCTGCCACCACCGCCGGAGCAGCGATGAAAGTCACGAGACTGCGCGGGAAAGCGTTCCGGAAGAGTCGGGCCGAGCTCCGACTCCGGGCGGCGCTCCGGAAGTATTACCTGGGCAAGGTGCGGGAGATCATCAACCGGCGGATGCACGCCGTGGTGTTCCACCAGGGCCGGGCCTACGGCAAGTCGATCCTCGCGGACCTGCTCCCTGTCCAGCGGGACTACGACCGGGCGCGGAAGGCGATCGGCCGGTGAAAGTCACGAAGCTCAAGGGCTGGCGGCTCCGCAGGGCGATCGACTCGAGGCGCTGGTGGCGGTTCTACCGGCGCTCCAAGGCGAACGACTGGAAGCAGCGGTGGGCGACGATCCGGGTTCCCCCCGGAAACTACGTGCCCGGCGGGTTGAGCTACCTCGGCGTGCCGTTCTACTTCGACGACCCCGAGCAAAAGAGCCCGGCCGAGTAGACCGGGCTCCTCACGAGGCGCTCAGCGCGCCGACCCGGATGGACGGTCCCGCAGCGGAACCCAAGCGCATCGTCCAGCGTCACCTTGATCCGCTGGTACTTCCCGCACGTGATCCTCGTCACACTCGGAGTTCCCACCGCCGGCTGAATCGCCTGCGCCGCGTTGTCCGACTGACCCACGTTCCCTGAGGTCCCCTCGAGTTCGAGGTCCACCACCCGGCCCCGCAGCTCGGCGACCTCCTCGGCGAGGTCCAGGTGGGTGGTCTTCTCGGTCATCCGGGCGTACCGCTGCGCCTCCCGGTCGGCGGCGAGCTCGGCCTTGAGGTCCAGGAGACGCTCATCGGCGTCCAGGTACAGGGCCATCGCGAGGCCGGCGACAGCGAAGGCGGCCAGGTAGGCGCCGCGGGTGCGCTGGTTCAACGTTTCGAGACTGTTCACGGGGGGCTCCTTTCGGATCGAGACACGTTCGGGGCGACGTGTAACAGGGTGGATCATTCGGGCGAGCTTATGCAATGACGCTTGACACATAAGGCCGGTCTAATGCATTCTCAGGAGTATGGCGCGACCCCCCCATCTGCGCCGACACCGGCGTCCACCTGCCTCGAATCGGCACAAGCTGATCCTGTTCGCCTTCCACCTCGGCCTCGGATACGAGCCGACGCAGGCGTACGTGGCGTCCGGGCTCTGGGAGCGGAACCAGTCGAATCCTGACTACGGATCGAACGTTCCGCCGACCCAGGAAGAGATCGACGACAAGCGGGAAGAGGCCGAGGAGCTGGCGAAGACGAGCCAGATCCAGACCCTGATCCGGGCGCTCCAGACCGATCCCCGGACACTGCTCCAGAGCGGGCTCACGATGGCCGTGCTCGCGCTGATGGAGCTCGCGTTCAACAGCCCGAGCGACCGCGTCCGGCTGAAGGCGATCTCGGAAATGATGAGCCGGGGCGGACTCCCGGCAGAGAAGGTTCAGTTCACCGGCAAGGGGAGCGACGTGTCCTCGATGACGGACGAGCAGCTCCTGGCCGAGGTTCGGCAGCTCTTCCTGTCCTGGAAACCCGAGGCAGGGAAGGCGCTGCTCGATGACTGATCTGCGGATGGTCGAGCGCGCGACGCAGCTCAAGCAAGAGCTGGAGTGGCGGCGGTGCCGGGACGACTGGTTCTACTGGCTGAAAACCTACGTCTGGACGAAGGACGAGCACGACAAGGCGAACCCGTTCAAGCCCTTCTTCAGTGAGGGCGACCTGCCGTATATCAAGCTCCTGGGCGACTTGTACCTGAATGAGCGTCGCCTGATCTTCCTCAAGAGCCGGCAGCTTCGGGTGACGTGGCTGTGCTGTGCGCTGGATCTCCACGAGGCGATGTTCCACTCGGCGCGGCTGATCCCGATCAACGCGTACAAGGAGGACGACGCGGCCGACATCCTGGACCGCATCCAGTTCATCTACGAGGGGCAGGATGGCGACTCCCGCGCGCCGGGCTTGCCGGCGTGGATGCGCGCTCGCGCCCCGGCGGAGCGGATGAAGAAGCCGCACCAGCTCAAGTTCCCCGGGAACGGGTCGCTGATCCGCGCGGTGGCGGAAGGCCAGGAGAACATCCGCGGCAAGACGGTGTCCCGCTGGCGCAACGAGGAGTCCCGGTCCCAGCCGAGCCTGGAAGGGACGTGCCAGGGCGTCATCCCGTCGCTCCAGAAGACCGGCCAGGCGGTGTTCGTCTCGTCCGCTGGCCAGGGCTACTTCGAGAGCCTGGTGTTCGACAAGATCGACCCGGGCGACCCGCCCCCGCGGGAGATGATCGAGACCGGTCTGCACGGCGTCACGATGTGGCGCAACGCCCGGAACAAGTACCTGGTGGTGCGGATTCACTACACGGCGGACCCGAACAAGCGGGATCCGGCGTGGCTCGCCACGGTGACGGAGGGCATGCCCGACTACCAGGTGGCGATGGAGTACGAGATCGACTTCAGCGCCCGCGGCGGGAAGCCGGCGCTGACGTTCTTCGTCGAGAACCGCGCCAAGATTGTGGTGAATATCGCGACGATGTTCCCCGGAGGCATCCCGAGGTGGTGGCCCCGGATCGCGCACGCCGACTACGGCACCACCAACCCATACTCGTGCCATTTCTCCGCGATTTCGCCGGCCGGGGTGCTCGTCACCTACTGGGAATACTACTCCCCCGGCGCGCTGGGAGACCATCTCTCGGTCATCACGGCACACCCCGACTGGGAGCTGATCCAGCTCTACATCCTGGACAAGTCGTGCTGGGCGCGGACACAGCAGGTCTCGTCGCAGTCGGTTGACGGGCAGACGCTGCACGGGCTCCGGTCGATCGCGGACCTGCACATCGAGCTCGGGGTGAACCCGACCCCGGCGACCGTGACTTCCGACACGGTGAAGGTCGAGGCGCTCGCGCGGGAGTGGAAACGCACGAACCCGACCACGCTGATCGGCGACAACTGCCTGAACTTGCTGACGGAGCTTCCCGGGATCAAGTGGGCGCCGCTCGCGCCCACCGCGGTGCACCAGCAGGAGAAGCTGATCGACCGCGATAACCACGCGTTCGACGATCTCTGCTACGGCGTTCTCCACTACCGGGAATCCGGGCTCAACCCGGAGGCCATGAACAGGGACCTCTCGTACGAGGAAATGCAGCAGCTCGTCCAGAAAACGGTGGCTCTCGCGCACATGGACCGGCTCCAGAAACGGCACGAAGGCACGGAGGACTACGGCGAGTATGGCGCTGTTGAGTACGTGCATTGATCTCGCAATCCTCGCCGCCCTCGCGATCGTGGCGACTGAGTTCCGGGCTCTCCGGAAGACGCTGGAGTCCCCCCTTCCCAGCGCTCCGATGGAGTCACCCGGTCTCGGCGCTGCGATCGCGGACGCGGTGACCTCTCCGGCGCTGCCGCCACTCCTGACGGATGAACTCGAGGCGGACCTGGAGAAGGAAGAGCACGACACGGCAGGAGCGCAGAGCGGGCACGTGGTGTGCGCGTACTGGGCGGAGCAGGACGAACGCGACTGGTTCGACGAAGAATGCTCGAAAAGATCGGACAACTGATCGGCAGGATGCGGGCCGGGGCTGCGCGCGTGATGGACGACACGCGCAGTCCGTCCCTGCCTGCCGACGACCGTCACGATTTCACCCAGGAGCTGAAGAACCCGAAGGAAGTCGGCCAGTTCGTCACGAATCTGCATGATGAATGGGCGGAAGCCCGGATGCAGTACGAGCCTGAGTGGTACCTCAACCTCGCCTACTACATCGGGCAGCAGTGGGCGGTGTGGGACCGGGCCAGCCGGTCGGTGATCGAGCCGAAGGCTCCGAGTTACCGCGTCCGGTTCACCGCGAACCGGATCCTCCCGACGCACCGGACCCTGATGGGGAAGCTCAACCGGGGTGCGCACATCGGGCAGGCGGTGCCGATCCAGCAGACGGAGACCGCGTTCTCGGATGCGAGGATCGCCGAGCGCGTGCTGCGGGCGCTGCACGAGTCTCTGGGTATCACCGAGGTCAACTTCGAGTTCTATTGCTGGTTGCTCACCACTGGAACGGCCTTCTTCAAGGTCGGATGGGACCCGACCGTGGGCCAGCCGATCTACCTGCCGGACGGGACGATGGTCCGTGCCGGGGAAGCGTGCGTCGACGCGCTGGGGCCGTTCGACCTGCTCTTCCCGCCGGACATCAAGGCGCCGCTCAACAAGCCGTTCCGGTTCATGCACTGCGCGGTGTTCGACGTGGAGACGCTGCGGGCGACATACCCGGAGACCGCCCGCGGGCTGGCGCCCGATGACCACGACTCCTCGAACCCGTTTCTCGAGCGCGTGAAGGCGCTGGTCACGCCGATCGCGCCGGACACCTCCGGCGGCAGTGGCCGGGAGAAGGGATCGGGCGTCTATGTCGCGGAGCTGTGGGAAGACCCCGAGCTGCTCAACCCCAAGGACGCCGAGATGTTCCCCAACGGGCGCGTCTCGGTGGTCGCGCTCCAGAAGAAGATCGTGCTGAGCCAGCACGAGAACCCGTACGAGTCGCCGTTCCCGACCGGGAGCAAGAACCCGATCGCGATGTGCCGGGATGACGTGATGCCGGGACGGTTCTACGGGATGTCGCGCGTGTCTCAGCTCGCGCCGGTGCAGCACAACTACAACCGCGGCCGGTCGCAGATGATCGAGGCGAGAAACCTGTGCACCCAGCCGAAAATCAACGTCGAGAAGGGTCACGGGATCGCCAAGATCACCAACGAGCCGGGCCAGATCCTGGAGCGAAACCGTGGTGTCGCTCCTCCGGCCTACATGGCTCCTCCGGCGATGTCCGAGTACATGGTCCGCGACGTGCTGGACACGTTGAGCGAGTTCCAGGAACTCAGCCAGATCGCCGAGGTGTCGCGCGGACAAAGCCCGGCGGCCAACACGTCGGGTATCGCGATCGACATGCTCCAGGAGGCGGACAACACGCCGCTGGGGCCCCTCGCGACCAACATCGCATCGGCGATGTCCCGCAGCCAGACGATGCTCTACAAGCGGGTTCAGCAGTTCTACGACGAGGAACGCGTGATGTCCTACGTCGGGGAGAACAACGAGGACGACGTGTTTGTGTTCCTCGCGGACAGAAACCCGACCGCGCTCCGCATCCAGGTCACCCCCGAGTCGGTGTTCCCTGAGAGCCAGGCGGCGAAGCGGCTCAAGACCGAGAAGGCCGTGGAGATGGGCGTGCTCGTCCCTGGGAAGGACCGCGTGACGATCCTCCGCGAGATGCGCTTCGGGTCCGTGGACACGGTGTTCGAGAACGCCGACCTCGACCGACAGAAAGCCAATCGCGAGAACCGCGGCATGCTCGAGGGGGTTCCGGCGAAGGTCGAGACCTTCCACGATCACGAGATCCACATCTACCAGCACGATCGCTTGCGGAAATCCCCGGAGTGGGACCGGCTTGCGCCGGAAGTCCAGGCGATGGTGTCGGCGCATGTGGAGGAGCACCTCGCGTTTCTTGCGACGGTGGTCCAGGCGAATGCGCAGATGGGGGCGAGTCCGATGCCGGGCGAAGCCCCGGAGGACGCGGAGGCAGTCTCTGGCGCTCCGGAGATGGCGGCGGCGATGCCGCCCGGGGAGGGGATGATCGGTGGCTGACGCGTTCGACAAGGTGAAGGCGGCTCGCGCGCTGCTCGCGAAGAAGCGGGAGCAGGCGGAACGGGACGCCCAGAAGAAGGCCGACGAGAAGCCGGCCGCGCAGGAGGGAAAGCAGAATGCCGGCGGAAAATGAATTCAGCGGCGAACTCGACGCCTTCGACAGTATCCGGTTGAGCGATGTCGACACGTCTTTGGCGGACAAGCAGCCGGAGGGTCTCGAGGATCCCCGGGAACCCGCGGGGTTGCCCGACCCGACCGATCCGGTGGCGGAGGATCCCGACGCGATCCCGACCGAGGACGCGGCGCCGGAGGAACTCCCCACCGAGCCCACCCTACTCGACGACGGAAGCCTGAAGCTGCCTGACGGGACTCTCGTCACGCCGGAACAGCTCCGGCAGTGGGCGGGCCTCGAGAAGGAGCCGGACACGAACCCGCTGCTCGAGCAGATCCGGAAGCTCGAGGAGAAGATCGAGGCCCTGGGGAAGAAGGCAGAGCCGCCCCAGCCGCCCGAGCAGAAGCCGATCGACCCGCTCACGGAGCCGGCCGACTGGATCGAGGGCCGGAAACAGCAGTACCTGAAGGCCGGGCGCGAGGTCACCTGGGAGCAGCTCTCGAACGACCTCGCGCTGGCCCAGAACCACGCGCTGCGCCAGCAGCAGGAGTCCACTCGCGAGGAGCTGCGCAAGCTCCACGAGTCCATCGAGCTCTCGCGCCACGAAAAGGCGATCGAGACGGAGCTCGCGGGGCTCATCGAGAAGTACCCGAACGTGCAGGGGGAAATCGGGGAAGAGGTTCTCGGCTGGAGGCTCGCTGCCGCCGAGGCGCGCGGAGAGCGCGATCTCGAGAAGGTGGTGAAGAGCGCGCATGAACTCGTTCCAAAGCTCGTGATGCGCTGGGCCGAAAGCAAGAAGAAGAAGTCGACCGGGGTCCTCCGGAACATGCCGCGCGGTGGCGGCAATCGACAGACGCCAGCGCCCGACTTCGGCAACGACGTCGGCGCGTTCGAGCGCATGGCCGCGTTCCACGCGAAGGGTAGGTGAGGTAATTGCCAGCAAATCTCGCGAACATCAACAACCTGCTGAAGGTGCAGTACCTCGGCGTGTTCCGGAAGATTCTGAACTTCCAGGCGCGCACGGTAAAGGCACTGAAGCCAGGCACGAAGGAGTGGAGCGGTCTGGAAATCCAGTTCCCGTTCCACAGCCAGCGGTCGAACAACGTGGGCTTCATCATCGGCGGTGAAGCGCTCGGGGCCGCGGGCCACCAGCAGCAGGGGAAGGTGACCATCCCGCTGCGCCAGCTCTGGGGCTGGATCCGCGTCACGCACGACGCCATCAAGGCGAGCCGCGACAAGGGCGGTGCGTTCGAGAAGGCGCTCGCCCTCGAGATGAAGATGCTCGCCCTCGAGATCATCGACATGGCGGAGCGCAGTGTCTGGGGTGACGGCACCGGGAAGATCGGCGAGGTGGAGTCGTACAACGGCGGCACCCTGACGGTGACCACGTCCCGGATGTCGGACACCGCCGGAAGCGGTCTCAACGGCAACGCTGACAACCGGTACATCCGGCCCGGGATGCGGCTCGACTTCTACACCTCCGGCTCCGCGGCGCGGATGCAGGGGGCGGTCGTCGACTCCGTGAACATCTCGAACGGGACGTTCGTCATCACCGCGGGTACCGGCTCGAACCCGGCGGCCGGCGACGGTATCTATATCATGCGTCCCTCCGGGTCGACCCCGATCAACATGGAGCCGATGGGGATCCCGGGCCTGATCGACGACGGGACCGACGTGGCGACGCTCCACGGCGTGGTGCGCAGCACCTTCCCGATCTTCAACTCGCACATCATCAACGCGGGCACGTTCGCGGCGCCGGGCTCGTTCAACGAGGACATGCTCCAGCGCGCGTTCGATGCGGCGGATGAAGCGGGGTACGGACCCCCGAAGATCATCATGTCGCACCACTCGACTCGTCGGGAGGTGCTCAAGCACCTGGTGCCGGATCGCCGGTACCTCAAGCCCCACGAGTACGCCGCCGGCTTCTCCGAGAAGAACGGCGAGGGCGTGCCGAAGACCGAACTCACGTACAACAACGTGCCGTTCATGGTCTCGAAGCACTGCCCGTGGCGCGAGCTGTTCGGGTGGAACCCCGAGGTGGCCAAGTTCTACGAGTACGGGCCGCCCGAGTGGGTGGAGGACGGATCCGGCAACGTGCTGAACCGGGTCCCGGGTCTCGCGGGCACGCTCGAGGGCCAGATGGCGTGGATGTACAACGTCTCCGTCGACGACTGCGGCCCGAACAGCGCGTTCCGCATCAAGCACATCTCCACCACGATCGACCGCGTGGTCCACGCCTGATAGGCGCTGATCCTGGGGGGCTTCGGCCCCCCGGGCCGGCCTGAAGGAGGGCCACGATGATTCCGTTCAAGAATCTGCTGGTGCGGGTTGTCACGGGCACCACGTCCGCGACTCCAGGGACGCGGACCAACCACGCGCACGGACTTTCCCGCGCTCCGCTGATCACTCGCGTCCTGATTCAGGCGCAGGGGCCAGCGAACAACACCGACAACTCGCCCAACGTCTCGATCACCGCCGTGGATGCGACCAACATCACGGTGAAGTCGAACCAGGCGAGCACTGCTTTCACGGCGTTCATCTTCCGGGACATCGACGACGCAGGGAGGAACCAGGAATGAACCGGTTGATTCCATCGAGAGAACGATTCGCCTACCTCTGCGGCGCGATGCTCATCGCCACCGCATTCGCGTGGGCCACCGAGATCGGGCCGTTCATCGTGTCCGACACGAACGGCGTGCCGCGGGTGATCCTCGGGACGGACGGGCAGGTGCAGGCGTCGAGCCTGCGCAAGCGCACGGCCACCACGAACTTCCTGTTCGAGGCCAGCGATGGCACCGACCGGGGCGGGTTCACCGATCACGGCGTGCTGATGGCGCTCAACAGCCTGGACGCCTACGGGTCCACCGCGGCGCCAACGGCGGCCAACGACACCCACCGCATCAGCGTGACCTTCGACACGGCGGAGGGCGATACCGTCACCCCGAACGCGCCTCCAGGGTACATCATCCTGCTGACTACTCGAGGCGTCACCTCGAGCGCGGGGGGATCGATCACCGCGCCCAGCGTGGGAGACCGGTACGCTGACAGCTTCGAGATCGTCAACCCGGGCCTGTACGGGAACGGAGTGACCTTCGACTGGTTCAAGATCCGGACCTCCAACATCTCGCCATGATGATCGGCTCGAAGGATCTCTACACGGACGGCGTGCGTCCGTTCTTCGCCGGGGTCTTGCGCCGCATCCAGGCGTACGACCCCCGGCTGTTCGTGCGCTGGAACCGGACCCGAGGTCACTTCGAGCTGTGGCGGTGGCGGGATGCAGTACCGATCCCGTCCCGCCTCGTTCCCTCGGAGATCCCCGGGAAAGCCGTGGTCCAGTTTCAGGTCGATCCCAAGGACTTCGATCATCGCGTGTTTCGGATGCTCTGGCTCGGCGACGTCGCGCGGGTATCTCCCACCCTCAGCGGGGAAGAGGTGCACCGGCAGATGTTGCGCGAGGAGCGCGACGAGGACGCGCGCAACGACAAGCAGGCGACGGCGATGATTGAGGACCTTTGCAACGACAACAAGCGCCAGATCCGGCGCGAGATGTCGGACATGTTCTCGGGGTACTACCCGCCGGAAGGTTGAGGGGCGATGACGGGCACCGAGCTGATCCAGGCTGTGCGTGACCTCCTCGGGGAGGACACGGCCGCCGCCTTCACGGATGCCCTCATTCTGCGCCAGGTCAACCACGCGATGCGGTACCTGTACACGAAGATCACCGAGCAGAACGAGAACTACTTCGCCACCACCGCGACGATCAACGTCACGTCGGGGACGGAGCGGTACGCGCTGCCGACCGCCTCGCGCATCCTCTACATCGAGCGCACGGATCTCGAGGAAGACGTGATCGTGCCGTTCATCGACCTCTCGCAGCGGTGGGAATACCTCCAGGCCGACGCGGCGGTGGAGGACTCGATGGTGATCTACCTGCTGGGAAATCAGGTGGGGATCCTGCCGGTGCCGACCGCGACGGTGACGGGCCTGCTCCGGGTGTACTACGTGCCGCCGGTGACGGCGCTTGTCGCAGGCACGAGTCCTCCCACGGAGTGGTCCACGGACCACCACGAGGTGATTGCGTGGGAGGCGTTCAAGCGGATCCGCGTGAGGGACAAGGAAGCGCTCGCCGAGATCAGTCCGGTTTGCGACAAGCTGGAGCGGGCTCTTCTGGACGCGACTGCCATGCGGGAGTCGCAGCAACCACAGATGATCGTTCACACCGATGGGGAGTGGTGACATGAGTGAAGTCGAAGTGAAGGAATGGGAAGCGCAGGAATCCGCCAAGGTTCACGCCAACGAGCAGATCATCGTGGTGAAGAACGAAGGCGAGGAGAAGGCGGAGTGGCGGGCCGGCGGCCGGCCGGTACTCCTGCCTCCGGGTGGCGTGCAGCGGATGCCCCGGTGGGTGTTCCTGCTCGGTCTCAAGTACCCGGGCCACGAGAAGCTGAAGGAGCTGGCTCCCGGCGAGGGCTCGAAGGAGTACGAGAAGGCCCAGAAGATCGCCCTGGAGAACCAGATCAAGCTCCGGAAGGCTCAGCTCGCGCGTGAGCAGGAGGAACTGAAGGACCTGGAGGCGTCGCTGAAGAAGCCCGTCGTTCCGGAGAAGCCGCCCGAGAAGTGATCCAATGACGTTCAAGAACGACACCATCGCCGAGAGTCGGACGAAACTGGACGGGGGTCTCAACACCCGAGACAACCCGT
>Ga0196981_1000492_pt1 | contig 12096 bp, 9 predicted proteins | sample S3_2013CmetaG_FD_155462 | JGI IMG/M metagenome (GOLD analysis project Ga0196981, IMG submission 155462) | Soil microbial communities from Anza Borrego desert, Southern California, United States - S3_20-13C | ecosystem: Environmental > Terrestrial > Soil > Desert | place: USA: California...
CGTGGCCCAGGTGTTGTCGGCGACCACGAGCGCGCCCGCGGCGCGCCCCGCGCGGGCCGCCGCGGCGATGTCCGTGATCTTCAGCCGGGGATTGGACGGCGTCTCGATCCAGACCAGGTGCGCGGGACGCGCGAGCGCGGCCGCCACCTGGCCGGGATTGGTGAAGTCGACGAACTCAACCAGCCCGCGGCCCGATTCGCGATGCAGCTGCGCAAGCGCCCGCGTGCCGTGGTAGAGATCGTCCGGGAAGACGGCGCGCGCGCCCGCGGGCAGCGTTTGCAGGATGGCGGCGGTGGCGGCCTGGCCGGAGGCGAAGGCCAGGGCCTCGGCGCCGGCCTCGAGGGCCGCGAGCGCGGACTCGAGGGCCCGGCGGTTGGGATTGTCGTAGCGGCCGTAGTTGAAGTCGGTCGCGAGCCGGCCGTCGGCGCGGCGGGCGAAAGTGGTGCTCAGGGTGAGGTCGGGCGCGACCGCGCCGCTGGCGGGGTCGACCGAGCGGCCGGCGTGGACCGCGAGGGTTTCGGGATTCATGGACGGTGATGAGCGGTTGGAATCGGGCCGGGACGCGGCCGGGCGTTTCGAGCCGGCCCGGCGTTTAATGGCCCACGGCGGCAGAGTCCGGCTTGCGGGGGTCGGCCGCGCCCAGGCGCATGCCGGTGGCAGGCTCGACCGCCACGGTCTCCGCATCGCCCTGATACCCGCCCTCGTAGGACTTCCGTTCCAGCAGATCGTGGCCCCGGCTCCGCAGCAGGGCGGCGGTGTCGGCCGAGAGGCCGAATCGCTCGTAGGTCAGCACGTCGGGCATCCACTGGTGGTGGACGCGCGGGGCTTCGACGGCCGTCATGACCGGCATCTCGTGGTCGATGACGTTCGTGATGACCTGCAGGACCGTGTTGATGATCGTCGGACCGCCCGGCGAGCCGGTGGCGAGGAAAAGCCGGCCGTCTTTGAACACGAGCGTGGGCGTCATGGACGACAGCGGCCGTTTGCCCGGGACGATCGCATTGGCCTCGCCCTGGATGAGCCCGAACATGTTGGGCGTACCCGGGCGGGCGGTGAAGTCATCCATCTGGTTGTTCATGAGGATGCCCGTGCCGGGAATCGTGACGCCCGAGCCGTAGGCGCCGTTCAGGGTGAAGGTGTTCGCGACGGCATTGCCGGCGGCGTCGACGATCGAGAAGTGGGTGGTCTCGTCGGATTCGCGGGGCGGCGACGACCGCGACCGGAACGGGCCGAGTCCCGGCGGCACCTCGGAGGCGGGCGTCGCGCGGTCGGGACGGTAGCTCTGCATCCGGCGCTCCAGGTAGTCGGCTGCGAGCAGTTCCTGCACGGGCACCGCCACAAAGGCCGGGTCGCCGAGGTATTCGGCGCGGTCGCGAAAGGCGCGTTTCATGACCTCGGCAAAGAGATGGTATTTCGCCGCGGAGTTCGGACCGAGCGCGCGGAGGTCGTGGCGCTCGAGCATCGCGAGCATCTGGAGGAGCGCGATTCCGCCGGAGCTGGGCGGAGGCATGGTGACGATCCCGTAGCCGCGGTAGCTGCCGCGGAGCGGCTCGCGCTCGACCACGCGGTAGGCGGCGAGGTCCGGGAGGGTGAGCGTGCCGCCGTGCTGCGCCATGGCCGCGGCGATGCGGCGCGCGGTCTCGCCTTCGTAGAACTCGCGCGGTCCGTGGCGCTGCAGCCGCACGAAGGTCTCGGCGAGGTCGGGCTGGATCCACGTTTCGCCCGGCTGCCGGTACGCGCCGTCCTTGAGGTAGATCCGCTTGGATTCCGGAAAAGCGCCGAGGACCTTTTCCCAGGCGCGGAGGCTGTGGGCGGTGCCGCTCGAGACCCGGTGTCCGCGCGCGAGCCGAAGGGCGGGCTCGCAGACTTCCGCCCAGCTCACGCGGCCGGAGCCATAGCGCTGAAGGGCGTGGGCGAAGCCCGCGACGGTTCCGGGGACGCCGCTCGCGCGCCAGCCGAAGGTGGACGACCCGGGGCCGACGAGCACGTTACCATCGGGCCCGAGATACATGTCCGCGGAGGCCGCCGCCGGGGCCGTTTCCCGGTAGTCGATCACGACCTGGCGGCCGCGGCCGTCGTTCGTGCCGTCGGCCAGGTGGATGACCATGAAGCCACCGGCGCCCAGGCTGCCGGCGAAGGGGTAGACCACCGCGAGGGCGAGGCCGGTGGCGACGGCGGCATCGACCGCGTTGCCGCCTTTCTCGAGGATCTCGACCCCGGCCTCCGATGCGAGAACGTGCACGGAGGCGATCATGCCCTGGCGGGCTTCCACCGGCGCGCGCTGCGCGCGGAGGGTGGGAGCGAAGAGCAGGCCGGCGGCGAGGAAGGCGACCAAGGCGGGGCGGCGTCGGGAAGTCATCGGGGAAATACCAGCGGTTCAAAAAAAGGGGGGCGGCCTCGGTGAGCCGGAGCACGTTGGAAATCTTGGGGACCGCGCGAAGGTTCGCGAGGCTTTAGGCGGCCTCCGCCGTGGAGGGACGACCTCCGTGTCGTCCTGGTTCGACGATCGGAACACGCCCGCGGCGGGCGGGGGCCGACGAATACGTGCGACCGCGGCATGGTCATGCTCATAATCTGTCCCTTTCTGGTTCTCCGGGAAAAGGTGCGACGCCGGAAAGCACTTCACGCGTGAATTCCGGTTCCCAGACCGGACGGAGCCGGTCCCTCCAAGCCGGATTACGGCGTTCTGGAGGGACGACCTCCGTGTCGTCCTGATTCGACACTCGGAACACGCCCGCGGCGGGCGGGGCCGACGAATACGTGCGACCGCGAATGGTCATGCTCACAACCTGTCCCTTTCTGGTTCTTTCTGGTTCTTCACCCGGGCACTTTTTGGGGCCTGGGGCGACGGCCGGTCTCGGCTTGTTTAAGCCCCTGATCGTGATACGCTTCCGGTCAACCGGAACGCAGCTGCCGGTTAACACCGACCCCCCGTATGAACCCGATCCCGATTCCCACCGGGAGCACGCTCAGCGTCTCCCTGCGGCGGACCCGCCTTCTGGCGTCGTCCGCCTTTTTGCCGGTTCTCCTCCTTGTCCCGCTGCGCGCCCAGACCGTCCCGCCTACGCCGGCGGCGGCTCCCGGCGCGAGCGGCGGCGTGGTGGAGCTCGAGGCGTTTGTCGCGACGGGCACGCGTTTCAGCGACCGCACGGTCACGGAATCGCCGGTGCCGATCGACGTCGTGATGGCGAGCGAGCTCAAGACCGGCGGCTCGACGGAGACGAACCAGATGCTCCAGGCCCTGGTGCCGTCGTTCAACTTCCCGCGCACCACCATCGGTGACGGCACGGACCACATCCGGCCGGCCCAGCTGCGCGGGCTCGCGCCGGACCAGACGCTCGTGCTGGTGAACGGCAAGCGCCGCCACACCAGCGCGCTGGTGAACGTGAACGGCTTCGTCGGCCGCGGCGCGGTTTCCGTCGACCTGAACACGATCCCGGTCGGGATGATCGAGCGGATCGAGGTGCTCCGCGACGGCGCCTCGGCGCAGTACGGCTCGGATGCCATCGCGGGGGTGATCAACGTCATTCTCCGCCAGCACGCCGGGTACGGGTTCGACGGGTTCTACGGCGTGACGGAGGAGGGCGACGGCGAGGTGATCGACGGGTCCGCCTGGGGCGGCATGCCCTTCGGCGACGACGGCGGCATGTTTTTCGTCAACCTGTTCTACCGCGACCGCGAGAACACGAATCGCAGCCTGCCCGACACCCGGCAGCAGTACTTCGGGACGAACACGACGACCGGCGCCCGCACGGCCATCTCGGGGGCGCAGGGCTCCGGCACCGGATCCCCGCCGGCGGGCATCGCCTTCGATTCGCGGGAAGCGACCGTCAACCGCCTCAATCACCGGCAGGGCGACGCCGACGTGACGGACCGCGGCATCTTCATCAACGCCAGCCAGCCGACCTCCGAGGAAGGCGAGGAGCTTTACATCTTCGGCGGATACAGCGAGCGCGAGGGCCAGGCCGCCGGCTTCTTCCGCCGGGCGGGCGACGACCGCACGGTCCGCGCGATCCATCCCGACGGCTTCCTGCCGCTGATCAACTCCGACATCACGGACTACTCGCTCGGCGGCGGCTTTCGCGGGAAGACCGCTCGCCTCGATTACGACTTCAGCACCGTCTACGGCAGCAACGAGTTCGACTACCTCATCACGAACTCGAACAACGTGACGCTCGGCGCCGCGAGCCCGACGAGCTTCCACGCCGGCCAGCTCGGGTTCCGGCAGTGGACGACGAACCTCGATTTCACGACGGACCTTTCGCTCGGCGCACGCCCGCTCAAGACCGCCTTCGGCCTCGAATACCGCTGGGAGGCCTACGAGATCGGGGCGGGCGAGCCCGACTCGTACCGGGACGGCGGCGTGCGCATCCTGGACGGCCCGAACGCCGGCGGCCTGGGCGCATTGGGCGCGCAGGTGTTCCCGGGCTTCCGCCCGAGCGACGCGGTCGACACCGATCGCACGAGCTACGCGGCGTACGTGGACTTCGAGATGAACCCGACGGAGAAGTGGCTGCTGAACCTGGCGGGCCGCTTCGAGGACTACAGCGACTTCGGCACGACCTTCGACGTGAAGCTCGCGACGCGCGTGGAGTTCACGCCCGCGTTCGCCGGCCGCGCCTCGATCAGCACGGGCTTCCGCGCGCCCCACCTCGCGCAGCAGTGGTTCAGCTCGACCGCCACGAATTTCATCGGCGGCGTGCCGTTCGAGAACAAGACCTTCCCGGTGACCGACCCGGTCGCGGTGCTGCTCGGCGCCTCGCCCCTCACCCCCGAGGAGTCGCTCAACTATTCCTTCGGCGTCACGTTCCAGCCGAACGCGCAGTTCAACGCCTCGGTCGACTACTACCACATCGCGATCGACGACCGCGTGGTGCTGTCGTCGAACTTCACCGGCACCGCGGTGCAGAACTTCCTCATCGCGAACGGCCAGGGCCAGGCCTCGGGCGGGCGCTATTTCACCAACGCGGTCGACACCGAGACGGAGGGCGTGGACGTGAGCGTCCGCTACACCCACACGACCGACCAGTTCGGCAAGCTGACCTTCACGGCCGGCGCGAATTTCAACGAGACGCGGGTCGAGAAGATCAAGCCCACGCCCTCCCAGCTCGCCGCGCTCGGCGTGACGATCCCCATCTTCGACCTGACCGAGCTCGTCCGGATGGAGGAGGGCGCGCCCAAGGACATGATCAACCTGAACGCGAACTGGCAGTACGAGAAGTTCACGGTGAACGTCCGCAACATCCGCTACGGTGAGGTCTCGCTCGTCGCGAGCACGAGCGCCTCGCAGGCGACGGTCGACGCGCAGCGCGCCGCCGGCGCGCGCATCCGCACCGCCCCGACGGTGCCGGCGGGCGCGAACTTTCAGGTCATCCAGGACTTCGACGCGAAGTGGGTCACGGACGTGGACGTCACCTACCGGCACGACGAGCACTGGAGCCTCTCGGCCGGCGTGAACAACCTGCTCGATATCTATCCGGACAAGAACATCACGCTGAACAACAACGCCGGAATATTCCCCTACAACGGGATCTCGCCGTGGGGCTTCAACGGTCGGTTTTACTACGGCCGTTTCAGCTACAAGTTCTGAGCCGTCCCGGCGCCTTGGGGACAAGGCGCCCTACCACCGCCGCCGGCCGGCGGTGCAGGGCGCCGTTGCCCCGCTGAGTTGGCGCGCGTTGTCCCAACGCGCCGCCGTATGCCGATCGACAGGGTGGCGCGCGTCGTCCCGGACGCGCCGCGGGCACGCCGCGCGGCGACGCGAAGAAGGGATGGCGGCCGGCGCGCGGCTCCGTTTAGCTCGTTCCATGCCCCCGGTACCCGGCCTGCGCTCGCCGTACGACAAAACCCTCGGCGGACTGCATCACCTCGGGCGGATGCTCGACAAGATTCGCCTCAAGCTCGCGGGCGCGTTGCCGCCCGAATTCGATCGCAACTACGGCCTGTCGATCGGGCTCGACGGGCAGCTGTGCGGCTTCCTCGGCGTCGTTCACGCCGACGTCGAGGCGCGCGTGCGGGAGGGCGGCACCGACGAGGAGATCGCGGAATGGATCTTCGCCCGCGGCCTGCGGCCGAACCGCACGCAGGTGTTCGTCTGGAACGAGCATTCGCGGAAGCTCGGCTGGAACGACCGCATCGCCGCGTACAATGCCAAGCTGAAGACCGAGGCGGGCTGGGGCCACGTCACGGCGATCACATCGTTCGACCTGATCGAGCACAGCGAGGGCCGCGAGCCGCCGCCGCCGCGGTAGGCGGGCGCGCCGGGACGGCGCGCTCCACCATTCAGCTCCGCCCGCGTGTTCCGCTCCGCTACTCCGCCGGCACCAGCCGCACGATGCGGTCCGGTCCGTTGACCGCGAGGTACAGGTTGCCGTCCGGTCCGCTCGCGACGTCGCGCAGCCGTCCGATGTCCTTCACGATCACCTCCTGGCCCACGACCTTCCGGCCGTCGATCACGAGCCGGCGAAGCTCCTGCTGGGCGAGTCCCGTGACGAAGAGGCTGCCCGTCCATTGCGCGAAGGTCCTGCCCTCGTAGAAATCGATCCCGCAGACGGCGATCGACGGGACCCAGTAGGCCGCGGGCTGTTCCATTCCCGGCCGGGCCGTCTGGCCGGTGATGGGCGAGCCGTCGTAATTCATCCCGTAGGTGATGGCCGGCCAGCCGTAGTTCTTGCCCCGCTCGATGAGGTTCAGCTCGTCGCCGCCGCGCGGGCCGTGCTCGGTCTCCCAGAGCAGCCCCGTGCGCGGGTCGAAGTCGAGACCCTGCGGGTTGCGGTTGCCGTAGGTCCAGATCGTCGGGAACGCGCTCTCGACGCCGACGAAGGGATTGTCCGACGGGATCCGTCCGTCGTCGTGGATGCGGTGGACCTTGCCATTGGGCCGGCGAAGCTCCTGGGCGTGCTGCATGGCGCCGCGCTCGCCGTGGGTGAAGAAGAGGTAGCCGTCGGCGTCGAAGGCGATGCGGCAGCCGAAATGCACGCCGCCGCCTGGCCGGTAGAACTCGAGCGGCGCCTTCCAGATCACCTGCTGGTCGGCCCACCGGCCGTCCTTGACCCGTCCGCGCACGATCATCGTCAGGCTGACCTCGCGGCCGCGCTGGTCCTCCGCCGGATCGGAGTACGCGAGGTAGATCCAGCCGTTCTCGCGGTACTTCGGGTGGACCGCGACCTCCATGAGCCCGCCCTGGCCCTCGTTGCGCACGGCGGGGGTGCCCTCGACCGCGGGGAGGAGCCGGCCGTTTTCCATCAGCCGCAGCCGACCGTTCTTTTCGGTGAAGATCATGCGCCCGTCGGGCAGGAAATCGATCGCCCACGGCGTGGTGAGCCCCTCGGCCACGGTCTCGAGCTTGAAGCGGTGCCCGCCGGCGGCCAGCGGCTCGCCCGGCATCGGGCGCGTCGAGCGATTGCGCGAGTAGCTGGCGCGGCGCTCGCGGATGAAGATCACCATCGCGCGGACGTCGGCGTCGCTCAGCACCGAGCTGAAGGCGGGCATGCCCTTTTCGGGCACGCCGTCGCGGATGCTCTTGGCGAGGCTCGCGTCGTCGCTGCCGTGCGCCCAGAGGTCGTCGAGCATGGAGGGCGCCTGGCCGCCGGAAAGGTCGGCGCCGTGGCAGTTGGCGCAGATCTCCGCGTAGACCTTGGCGACGTCCTTCCTGGGGACGTCCTGGGCGGGGAGGCTGGGAACGGCCGCGAGCGCGGCGAGGGAGAGGACGAGGCGCGGGGTCATGCGGGGGGAGGCGCGAAACTGTCCCACTGGGCAGCCATTGCAACGGCGGCGTCGGTCAAACAATGACCGGCCGCCGGAAACCCGACCGGGGAACGAAGAACCGGCCGCGTAACCAGCCAGTTCTTCGTTCCCTTCGTTTCCTTATGTTGAATAGCTCCGAAATCTGACGTCCGTCCGTCTCCGTTACTTCCGCTGCTCCTGTTCAAAATCGCCGGCGTCTGACCGCGGACAATCCGCTGGTTTTTCACAGGAGCAGCGGAGGGAGCGGAGTGGCACTCAGCGGGTCGGCCAGCCGGATGTTTCACATAGGGCAACGAAGCGCGAGAGCGCCGGGACGGCCCCGTTCAGTCCGTCCAGCTGGCCGTCGGCCAGTCGATCCGCGTGTCGCGGGGCAGCCGGAGGCCGAACGGGCCGGCGAGGAGCGCGAGGAGGTCGGCGCGGGAGGTCACCGGCCGTTTCTCGGCGCGGCCATCGAGCTCGCGGACGACGTATTCGTGGTTGAACAGGATGTGCCGGCGGGGGCCGTCCACGCGGGTCACGACGAGGTTGTTGCGGAAATGAGCCTTCGGGTGCGTGCAGCTGAACCAGTTGCCCAGCTCGAAATCGAGCGGGGCCTGCGGCTCGAGGGTGAACTCGTACACGTCCACCCATTCGTCGCCCAGCCGCGCCTGGTGCATGAGCCGGTCGCCCAGCCGGAGCAGCCGGCGCGGCTCGTGCGGCGAGGCCTGCTCCACGGCCGAGTCCAGCGCGATGGGCGCGGTCGGCCCGACGGAGCCGAAGCCGACGTCGACGAGCCACGGCCGGCCGTCGAGGTCGACGCGCAGCACGAGGTGGGTCAGCGGCGTGCGGAGGTCGGGCGGGGCGTTGCGCCGGACGCGCGCCAGCAGCGGCGTGACCTCGAACCCGAGCGCGCGCAGCACGCCGGCGAGAAGGGTGTTCTGTTCGAAGCAGTACCCGCCGCGGCCGCCGGCCACGAGCTTCGCCTGGAGAACCTCCGGCGCCAGGCTGATGGCCTTGCCGTGCAGGACGTCGATGTTCTCGAACGGGATCGCTTGCACGTGCCGCGCCTGGATCGCGGCGAGGACGGGGCGGGTCACCTCCCGCGGCCCGGCATAGCCGATGCGGGCGAAGTAAGCGTCGAGGTCGGCGGGGGACATGCGGGAAAACTGCTAACCGCTAATCCCCGCTAATCGACGCTAAACCTGCGCCGCGCGTTGGCCGTTCGGCCCGGTGGCCGGGCGGCGGGGGGCCCAATTCAGGACGTGCGGACCCGGGGCCGCGCGGCCAACCTGGGCCGATGAACGAACGAATCGGCTTCGCGGGGGTGGGGCGGATGGGCGGCAACATGGCGCGTCGGCTGAAGGACTGCGGCCATGCGGTGACCGCCGTGTACGACGCGCACCCGCCGACCGCCGCCGCGCTCGCGGCGGAAATCGGGGCGAAAGCCGCGGCGCGCCTGGCGGATGTCACCGCGGCGGCCGACGTCGTGTTCACGGTCGTGACGGACGACGCGGCCCAGAAGGCGGTGTTCGCGTCGCGTGGGGACTCGCTGCTCCGCGGCGCCCGCGGGCGGGTCTTCGTCAACTGCGCCACGATCTCGCCCGCCACGCACGTCGAGGTGCAGCGCCGCGCCCGGCGGGCCGGCGCGGCGGCGCTGGAAGCGTGCATGGCCTCGTCGATCCCGCAGGCGCGCAACGGGACGCTTTACCTGATGTGCGGCGGCGACGAGGCGGCCTTCGCCCGGGTGCGGCCGATCCTCGAGCGCCTCAGCGGGGCGCTGCGCTATGTCGGGCCCGCCGGCCGGGCGGCGCAGGTCAAGGCGCTCGTGAACATGGTGATGAACATCAACACCGCCGGCCTCGCCGAGGGGCTCGGGCTCGGCGCCGCGCTGGGCCTGGACCTCGGCATGCTCCGCGAAGTTTTCGCGCAGACCGGAGCCAATTCGGAGGTGCTGAGGACCGACGGAGAGGACATGCAGAACCGCGCGCACGAGTGCTTTTTCTCGGCCGAGCACGCGGCGAAGGACTCGGGCATCGCGGTCGCGCTCGCGAAGTCCGCCGGGCTCACGCTCCCGCTCGCGACGGCCACGAAAAGGCAATTCGAGCGCATGAAGGCGCTCGGGCTGGGCGGACTCGACAAGAGCGGCGTGGCCGAGCTGACGTTTCCGGGACGCCGGGGCGCGGAGCCGGCGAACTAGCCCGGCCGCAGCGCGAGCCAGCCGTACGCGGCGGCGTACGCGGCGCATTCCGCGAGCAACAAGGCGTAGCCGATCGCGAGCCACCGCGAGGTGAGGGCGGGCCGCACGCCCAGCCACGGCAGGACGGCCAGCCGGCCGCCCCAGAAGAGGGCGGTGGTGGCCGACACGGCGCGGGCGAGGCCGGATTCCCCGCGGACCAGCTCGGGCGCGAACGCGAGCGAGAACCAGCCGAGGACCGCGATCATCGCGCCAATCGAGAAATTCTGGGCGAGGGCGAACCGGCGATGGATCGGCGGCAGGGCGGCCAGGTTGCGCTCCCAGTCGGGCGGGATGGGCGTGAGGCACGCCAGCGCCAGCGTCACGAAATGCAGGGCGCCGGCGACGCGGACGGCGGTGACCAGCAGGGATTCGTCCGGATTCACGCGGCCGGAGCATGGTCCGCGAACCGCCGGCCGGCGAGAGCGAAGGCCACGAGCGCGACGGCCTGGATCACATGGTAGAGATCGTTGTGGTTGAAGCGCGGCGAGAGCCCGATGCGCAGCTGCTGCACGGCCGCCGCCCCGAGCGACAGGCCGATGCCCAGGAGCATCGCGCCACGCCAGGGCTGGCGCCCCCGCACGGCGGCGATGGTCCACGCGACCAGTGTCAGGCCGTAGTTGACGATCACGACGACGAACGCGGGCTGGACGATCGCGCCGCCGCTGAAGATCGCGGCCTTCAGCGCGATCGCGACCAGCCCGGGGCGCCGACGGCCCCGCGCCACCGTTTCGTGCAGCAGCGCCAAGTCCATCGCCAGGGCGGTGAGGCAAATGCCCAGGAGCGTGAAGGTCCACCAGGCGCGCGCGATCTCAGGCGCGAAGTTGGGCGCGAAGCCATGATAGAGCCCGCCGACGAGGGCGGAGACCGCGGTGCCGGCGAGCGCCAGCGCGCACCAGCGCGCGGCAGCGGAGCCGGTGCTGCGCCAGAGATGCCCGCCCAGGCCGGTGGCGAGAACGGCGAGGAGCAGGTCCGTCAACAACGTGGCCGGCTCGTGGATCGTCATCGGTCCTCAGGCGGCCCCGAGCATCGCGAGGCTGAGATAGGTGACGATGCCCTGCAGGCCGAAGCCGAGGAGCGCGCACGCCGCGAGCCACCCGGCGGACAGGCGTTCCGGCCGGTTCAGGCGCAGCCAGAGCGCGAACGGCGCGGCCGCCAGGTTGATGGCCGAGGCCGCGGTCAGGAGCACGACGAGGTCGCGGATATGGGTTTCGTATGCGCCGTCGTAGCGTTCGGCTCCGACCAGCGGCAGGAGAAAGGTCAGGGCGGCCGCCAGGACGAGCAGCCACGCCCCGGCGACTCCGGATTTCGTCAGGATCGCCGCGATCATGGGCGAACTCCCTCGAACATCGCCCGGTGGTGCCGCCACCAGTCGCTCTGGAAGCGGCAGGCCGGATCGAGGCGCTGCTTCTGGCCGAGGAAATCCCGGAACTGCGGATACGCGCGCTCGACCTGGTCGCGCCGCGCCCAGCGGTGGTAGGTGAGGAAATAGCTTCCCCCGAACGCGAGCGCGGCGTCGATCAGCGCGCGGAAGGCGTCCGCGGACCGCTCAAGCCCCGCCGGTGCATGCTCGGTGTGGAGGTTGAAGATGACGCACGCCCAATCCTCGCGCGCCCAGGCGAGGAAGCTCTCGGCGTCCCGCTCGATCAGCCGTACGGTCCCGTAGATGACCGGCACACCGCGGGGGCGGAGCTCCTCGGCGGCGCGCGCCATGAAGTCGGCGAGCCGGGCGCGCGGCACGTACAGCTCGCTGATCATTTCGGTGGCCTTCACGGTCGCCCCGAGGCGGCGGTCGAGGTCGTGATGGTAATGGTCGAGGTAGACGCTGAGCTGGTGCGTGTCGGACCAGTAGCGCTGGCCGTTGGTCGAGAGGTAATAGCCGGCGTACTCGTGGAAGACCCGCGCGCGGTCGGTGTGCGCGAGGTGGATCAGACGCTCCCAGTCGGAGGCCCGCAGCTCCTTTTGGCGGGCCGGAAGGGGCGCCGGATCATCGACCGGGCGATAGCACGAGAACACGCCCTTCCGCAGGAAATCCGGCGCGCGCTCGTCGATCGAGAATTGGAAGTCGCCGTAGAGGAATCCGGCCGCGATCCGCGCCTCGAAGGCGGGCATCAGCCGATCCAGAGCGATGACCTCGA
>Ga0196981_1000493_pt1 | contig 12086 bp, 10 predicted proteins | sample S3_2013CmetaG_FD_155462 | JGI IMG/M metagenome (GOLD analysis project Ga0196981, IMG submission 155462) | Soil microbial communities from Anza Borrego desert, Southern California, United States - S3_20-13C | ecosystem: Environmental > Terrestrial > Soil > Desert | place: USA: California...
TCCAGATCATCATCGACCAGGAAAATGGCGAAAGCCCGATCTTCACGACCGACATGCTGACGAAATTCATCCGCTTCTACGACGACGCGGCGCAGAACCTGTTCGGCGAATTCCTCGAAAAGAACATGCAGATGTTCACCGAGCAGCAGAAGAAATTCCAGGAGCAGATGGTCGGCGGGCTGATCGACAACCCCGTCACGCGCATGGTTCAGGAAACGACCGAGCGCAACCTGCTGTTCTGGCAGGACATGCAGCAGAAATTCCTCGACATCGCGACCAGCGGCATCCGCAACCCCGCGCCGCCCGCCGAAGACGACGAGCCACGCTCGAAGAAGAAGCGGAAGTAGCCTTCCTTCTTACTCCAAATCAATCGTCACGCGGCGGTTCTGCTGCTCGGGCTGGCCGTCGGGTGTCTCGACCGCGAGCTGGTGCTCGCCGAAGGATTGTTCCTTGATGATCGACTGGTCGACGCCTTGCGCTTCCAGCGCGTCGCCAACGGCATCCGCGCGGCGGCTGCCGAGCGCGTCGTTATAGGCGTCGCTGCCGGCAGTATCGGTATGGCCGGACACTGTCACCATCGAGGGCTTGCGGGCGGTGATTTCCGCGACCGCTTCAGCCAGCGTCTTGCGCGCATCGGGGCGCAGGTCGCTGTGGTCGAAATCGAAATAAAGCGTAAAGTTTTTGGGCTCCGGCGCAGGCGCGGCATCGCCCGCGGCGGGCTGGATCTCGTTGATGATTTCGAGGGAGGCGCGCTGTACGCTGTCGCGCTCGATCTTGCAGCCGACGTAATGCCAACCCATCGGCGGCTCCATGTAATGCTGGCAGGGCTCGCGCTGGATGTTTTCGAGGAAGAGCCGCCACTGGAACCGGTCGCGCTTCATTTCCTCTTCCGTCAGGCCGTAATAGACGATATGGCCCGCTTCCTGCGCGAGCGCGCGGTGCGGCAGGACGGCGGTTACGGAGAGGGCGATGAGGGCAGCGGAAAACAGGAGGGATTTCTTGGTCATGGCGGTCTTTCTTTCTCGTATGGTCTTTGCGCTCTGCCCTCCGGCCAAGCCAACGCCGATTTTTTGCCGCGGTTCCCGGCCGCCGTCACGCGATAAACCGCTTGCAATTCTAGGTAGTGTAGGTAAAACTGCATACAGTTGTAGTTGTGACGGACCCATGGCTCACCTGGACCAGACATCGCAAGCAGTGCCACCGGAAAAGACCTTGGGCGGGGGGCTGGAGCCGCGCAACGTGCGCATCGCGGGAAGGCGCACCAGCGTGCGGCTGGAGCCGCAGATGTGGAGCGCGCTCGAGGAAGTTGCGAAAGCCAACCGCTGCACCATCCACGATCTTTGCACCGCGGTGCAAGAAGAGCGGCATCCGCAGGCGTCTTTTACCGCGGCCTTGCGCGTTTTTCTGGTCGAATATTACCGCGCGGCCGCGGTCGCCAATCCCGCCATCACGCAGATCCGGCAGCGCGTCGCCGAGGTCAAAAGTCGCTAGAGCGCGGCTTTATCCCTATGATATGATAGGGAATGAAGGCCAAAAAGAAAACCACGCCCGCGGCCAAGCCCGGTGCCAAGTTCGCGTTTTTGACGCCGCTCAGCCTGCTGTTTTTCGTGCTCAGCCTTGGCTATATCATCGCCGAAGCGGTGTTCAACATGCGCCTGCTCGAGGTCGCGGGGAGCGTGAAATCAAACCCCGACGAGCTCGACCGGCTGCAGTATTTCGGCCGCACGGTTTCGGCCTATGGCTTTACGCTGCTGGTCCTCGGCATCTTCCAGCATACGGGCTATCACCTGCGCGACCGGCGCAGCTGGGGGCTATTTTTTGGTGTCGCCGCGCTTTGCGTCATTCCGTTCATCATGGTATTCCGCCACAGCGTCCCTGAGCTGCTGCCGGAGGGCTACACCGCGCCGCTCGGGCTGGAGCCGGTCGAGGTGATGATCAGCATGCTGCCGCTGTTCGGCCTGTTCCTCGTGCTCGCAAGCGCCGGGCGCTACCGGCCGCAGATCGTCCTTTGCCTCATGCTGCTCGCCTGGCCCGCCATGTTCCTCGGCCAGAAGCTGCTGATCGAAAGCTACGTCATCGACCGCACCACCTGGGAGGACCGGCAGAACGCGCGATACATGCTCATGCTGCGCGCAGGGCTGGAGGATTGCGTGCTGACGCTGGGCGACCTGCAGCTTTGCAACGACGCGCATGGCGCGCCGGACATGAAGGCAGCGCGCATCATCATGAGCGCCTTCTGGATGATGGACCCTAAAGGCATCCTGACCGACCTGCAGGCGAACCGCGACAATATCGTTGAATCCGCGGCCGCGCGCGGGGTGTGGTTTTCGCCCAACGACCAGTACAAAAGCTATGTCAAGAAAGTGTCCAAGACGCGGGATAAATACGAAAAGGACATCAGCACGCAGTTCTATACCAAATATTACAACCCCTACAAAAAAGCCTCGGAGATGTACCTGAAGGCGATCGACCCGGCCACGCTCGACGCGCAGGCCGGCGAAGCGGCGGCCGGCATCGAGGCGGAAATGGAAAAGGGCTGGCGCAAATACCGCGGCGCCGTGCGCGATTTCGAGCAGACGATCACGGTGATGGCGGGCCAGGCGATGCGCGAAGCGATGGCGGTCGGCGGCACCGTCAACGCGATCTGCGCCGCGCGCGACCAGGACTGCCCGGAGATCGACGCAACGCCGCAGATCCGCGCGGCGCAGCGCAAGGCGATCCGCCAGTTCACGCTGCAGGCGGGCTACCCGCCCAGCATCGAGACGAAAGAGGAATTCCTCTCCCACCCGAAGACGCAGAAGCTGATCGCCGCGCAGGTGCAGCAGGCGGTGCGCACGCGCTTCGGCATGGAGGATTTCACGCTGCAGGAAGGATGGACCTACAAGCCCGCCGAATTCCGCGCGCAGGTGAGCGACATGATCCGCAGCCAGGCACAGGGGAAATGGGAGGGCAAGTTCGGCAAGAAAATGCCGCCCGGGCTGAACGAGACAGAATTCATGGCGATGCTGGGCGTGGATACCAGCCTGCCGCCGGTCGAGCAGATGCTGATGACAGAGGAAGCGTTCTTCAAGAAATACGTGGTACCCGGCAACCAGCGGCTGGTGTCGGCGATGCTGGACGACCTGCAAAAGGACCGCCGCGAACATCCGGACGACGCGGTCGAGATGGAAGCCGGCAAGGACTACGTCAAGGCGCTTTATATCCCTACGATTTCGCTCGTCGTCTCCCTCGCGGTCGTCATGATGACGATGCTGCGCGGCTTCATGGCGCTGCCGGCCGCCATTGGTCCCCTGCGGGTATGGCGCTACCGGGTCTCTCCCGGCGTCCAGCGCGGCGTGCTGGGCGCTCTCTTCGCCGGCTTCCTGCTCTGGCTGCCGGGCGCCGCGCCGAATCCCTATGCCAGCGGTGCAACGTATAAACGCTATTACGCCAACGCGCTCGAGCGTCACGGCGTCATCGCTCCGCTGATGAACTGGGCCGTCCATGTGCAGCCGGTCATTTACAAAGCGGGCAATGCGTTCAGGGACGGGTTCGGCAAGAAGAAAGCCGCGGCGCTGTCACCCTGATCATTGTCATCCTGAGCGCAGCGAAGGATCTCCCTTGTTGCAGCGAAAAAGGATGATCCTACCTGAGCTCAGGATGACAGCAGGTAAAAGGAACCCCGGTTAAACCGTATGCCCCATTTCCAGGTATTTCTGGCGGCGGCGGATTTTCAGGGTCGGACCGTCGGTTTTGGAGAGGTCGTTGAGGGCGTTTTCGATGTAGTCGCCGACCACGTCGATCGTGCGTTCCGCGTCGCGATGCGCGCCGCCCATCGGCTCCTCGATGATGGTGTCGATAATGCCGAGCTGCTTGAGATCCTGTGCGGTCAGTTTGAGCGCTCGGGCCGCGTCTTTCGCGAATTCGGCCGAGCGCCAGAGGATCGAGGCGCAGCCTTCGGGGGAGATGACGGAATAAATCGAATGCTCCAGCATCATGACGCGGTCTGCCGTCGCAATCGCAATCGCGCCGCCCGAGCCGCCTTCGCCGATGATGATGGAAACGATCGGCACAGTCGCGCGCAGGCATGATTCAATCGATTTCGCGATCGCTTCCGACTGGCCGCGCTCCTCCGCCTCGATACCGGGAAAGGCGCCGGCGGTATCGACCAGCGTGACGATGGGCAGGCTGAACTGCGTTGCGAGCTCCATGAGGCGCTGCGCCTTGCGGTAGCCTTCGGGGCGCGACATGCCGAAATTGTGCTTCACGCGGCTCGTGGTATCCGCGCCTTTTTCCTGGCCGATAACGACGCAGGACTGGCCGCGGAAACGGCCGAGGCCGCCCATGAGCGCATTGTCCTCGCCGAACAGGCGGTCGCCCGCGAGCGGCGTGAAATCCTGGATGAGGCGCTTGGTGTAATCGACGAAATGCGGGCGGTTCGGGTGGCGCGCGACCTGCACCTTTTGATCCGCGGTCAGCTTGGAATAGGTCTGCACGAGGATGCGCTCGGCCTTTTCCTGGATCCGCGTGATCTCCTCCTTCAGGTTGACGCCGCCGCTCTTGTCCATGTTCTGGAGCTCGAGGATCTTGGCTTCCAGCTCTATGACCGGCTTTTCGAATTCGAGGTGATACATGCGAGGCCCTTCCATAACCGCATCTGCGGCGCGAGTGGTCTTTATATTAAAAACGGGGGGATTTTGCAAAGGGAAGGGGTGTTGTTTTCATAAACGCAGGCTTACGTTATGACGGACTGGCTATCGTTGTCCCTGGATCCCGGCACAAGGCAGGGATGGCGACGCTGGACGGGCATAAAAAAAAAGGGAAGCGTCGCCGCTTCCCCTTTTTATAACCGGTTAAAACCGCTGCTTACAGGCGGTGCGGGCGATAGCCGCCGGGCTTCTGCTCGCGGGTGACCTTTTCCACGCCGGGAATGTTCTCGATCGTCGCTTGGGCGGTGCTGCCCGCGGGGATTTCGACTTTCAGCGTGCGCGCGGCTTCGTCTTCCGACAGGAAGGTCACGCCGCGGGTCAGCAGCACGCCGTCGCGGGCGCGGCTGTAGGCGTCTGCGCTCACGCGCGTGTTGAATTCGACTGTCAGGGTGGGGTTGGAAGGCTTGGGACCGACGAGGCTCATCTGTTGCTCCTAAATGAATAAAGTTATGGAGCCGGTAAGCTATTATAGAAAACAGCCGCGGTCAACGATGAGGTATAAAAAAGGGGAGCCGATACGGCTCCCCTTTTTTATTTCATAGAGGGCAGGCTTATTGCCACTGCGATTTCACATCCGCTGCCGATTTCGAAAGGTGGACATGCGCGTCGATATGATCGATCCAGTCCACGGGAATGTAATGGTGCTGGCCGCCCGATGCTGTGTCGGATTTGGTCAGCTTGATCTTGTCCTGGCCTTCCATGTGGTCAACGGTGCCGACATGCATGCCGTCGGAGGATTTGACTTCCATATGCGGGGTGATCTGTTCGATGTTCATAACTCATCTCCTTGGTTCATGGGAACGGGTAGTAACTCCGCCGCCAACGGCTGAACCCGCGATACGGCTCCCTCAAACCGGGCATGAAAAAGGGGAGCCTTTTAAGGGGCTCCCCTGATTCAATCTTCTGATGAGTCCGGAGACTCGTCGTCTCAGCCGACTTTCGCCATCGGATGCTTGTCGGTAGCGGCTTTCGCTTGGTCGCCGACCACTTGCGTGTAGATCTGGGTCGTTGCGATGTCGGCATGGCCGAGCATTTTCTGGACCGAACGCAGATCCGCGCCGTGCTTCAGCAGGTGGGTCGCGAAAGCGTGACGGAGAACGTGCGGGCTGACGCGTTCCGGATCGATGCCGGCGTTGCGGGACAGCTCTTTCAGGAGCTGCGCGAAGCGCTGGCGGGTCAGGTGACCGGATTCCGACGTGCGCGACGGGAAGAGCCACTTGCTCTGGCTGTCGGTGCGATCGGGCATCAGGAACTTGGTGCGGATGTCCATATACGCTTTCATGGCTTTCTGAGCGGGCTCAGAGAGGGGCGCCATGCGCTCGCGGCCGCCTTTGCCTTCAACCGTCAGGTAACGGTTGTCGGGGCCGATCGCGGTGAGCGGCAGGCCGACCAGTTCAGAAACGCGGAGGCCGGTTGCGTAGAGGATTTCAAGCAGCGCCACGAGACGGACGCTTTCCGGGCCGCCCTGTTTCGTCGCCGTGGAGATGAGGACCGTAACTTCATCTTCGGTGAGGACTTTGGGCAGGGTGCGGGTTTGCTTGGGGCTTTCGATGGTGGACGTCGGATCATCCGAGCGTTTGCCTTCGGAAACCAGGAAACCGTAAAACTGGCGGAGCGCCGAGATGCGGCGAGCGATCGTGCGGACAGCCGTCTTGCCGCCGCCTTTGCTCTTTGCATTTTCGCGGGCGCCGAGTTCGCCGAGATAGGATTTGAGATCGGTGGTGCTTGCGTTGTCGATCTCTTTCGCCTGTTTTTTCAGGAAAGAGCAGACATCCGCAAGGTCACGCTCGTAAGCGTGGCGGGTGTTAAGGGCTGCACCGCGTTCAGCGATGAGCATATCAAGGAATGCATCAACGGTTCCCGGAAGGGGAGCCTTGGGCATTCTGGGACGACCTGGACGAGCCATTGTAGTTTTCTCCTTTTTAAAGTTTCTGTGTACACCGCTGACTTGCCATTTTTGTGGCTAAACCAACGACATACTCCTCCGTAACAAGTGAACTTTAAGACATAAAGCCGCAACCATAACGAAAAGGCAAGAGGGAATATGTGAAAATTCGTTTTTGCTATTCTGCCGATTTAAAGAGCAACTTCAGATACTTCTTTAAACCCGCGAATATTGTTGTCTTTTTTCACAATACCATCTGCGGTCTTCATCTCTTGCTTCCCATGCCTAAAAAGCCCCATATTTGAGTACCTTAAGGCAATGGTAACGCCGTTTTCCAGCCGCGACTCCAAGGTTCCCTAAACCCTTGATTCGCGCCGGGGATGCATTTTACAGACAGTTTGGAGACAGTCGCTGCTTACAAAGAGCTTTTCTCAAGGAAACGGCTATTGTCGAGCGGCTTATCCACTTGTGTCTGCGTCACTGGTACATCCCAAGCCGCCAGAGCCACGAAGCCGCCCGCTGCGATCACAAGTGCCACCAGAACAAGAACCATAATCAATCGTGATAACATATATAGTCTCTCGCCTTGGTGGACCTATTCTTCAGCCGTCCTGAAGTTTGCGCCTTAGCATACTTCCTGCTTCGCAATCTGGCTACCCCTTCCTTCCCCTTTTGCGCGCAAGGCGCAGCAAGACTCTGGAAAGGGTATATACCATAAAGCTGCCTACTTATTACATATAGCGTGAGTATAAGTCAACAGCGTTTTTTCATAAAATCACAAGAAGGATATAAAGTGGCAGGGCTTGATTTCAACGCCCGGAGGTGCAAAAGTAAGGCGTTGTAATTTCGGGACAAAATGGAATTTTCGGAAGACATCATCGTCCTTATCGGGCTGATGGGCTCTGGCAAGAGCCGGGTCGGTTTCGAGCTGTCGAAGCTCCTGAAACTGCCTTTCGTTGACTCGGACAAGGAAATCGAGAAAGCGGCGCAGATGCCGATTCCCGATATCTTTGAAACTCTGGGCGAACAGGAATTCCGCAAGGGCGAGAAAAAAGTCATGCTCCGCCTGCTTTCGGGGGAGCCGAAGGTGCTGGCCTCAGGCGGTGGCGCGTTCATCCAGCCTGAAATCCGCGCAGCGGTAAAAGAGCATGCTGTTTCAATATGGCTGAAGGCGAGTCTTGAGACGCTGGTTGAGCGCACGGCGCGTAACAACAACCGGCCGCTGCTGCAGGGCGTCGACCGCAGCGAGAAATTACAGCAGCTTATCGACGCGCGTTATCCCATTTACGCAGAAGCGGATATCACGGTCGTGACCGACAACCAGTCGCCGCGCCACATGGCGCGCATCATCATCGAGCATCTTCAGAAATGGAAAGAAGAACATGCCTGAAACGCTTGTGAAGGTTGACGCATCTTTCGCTGCCTACAACATCCACATCGGCGCCGGGCTGCTGGGGCGGGCGGGCGAAACGCTGAAGTCCGTCCTTGCATCGAAAAAGCTTTGCGTCGTGACGGACGCGCATGTCGCCCGTCATTACCTGATCCCGTTCATGCATGCGCTGGAGGCGGCGGGTTTTACGCCGGCACCGCCGATCATTCTTCCGGCGGGCGAGGAAACAAAAAACTTCGCGCAACTTCAGGGCATCATCGACAAATGCTTAAGTTATAAGTTAGACCGCAAATCGGCGCTCGTTGCGCTCGGCGGCGGGGTTGTCGGCGATATCACCGGGTTTGCCGCCTCGGTCATCCTGCGCGGGATTCCTTTTGTGCAGGTGCCGACGAGTTTGCTGGCGCAAGTCGATAGTTCGGTCGGCGGCAAAACGGGTATCAATACCGCGCAGGGCAAAAATCTTGTCGGCGCATTTTATCAGCCGAAGGCCGTGCTCATTGACACCGATACGCTGAAGACGCTGCCGCTGCGCGAACTGAAAGCGGGCTACGCGGAGATTCTGAAATATGCGCTGATCGACAGCCCGGATTTCTTCGCCTGGCTTCAGGAAAATGGCAAGAAGCTGCTCGCGGGCGACGCGGCCGCGCTGACCTATGCCATCGAGTTCAGCTGCCGCGCCAAGGCCGCGATCGTCGCCGCGGATGAAAAGGAACAAAAAGATATCCGCGCGCTGCTCAATCTCGGACACACTTTCGGGCATGCGCTCGAAGCGCTGGGCGGCTATGACGGCAGGCTTCTGCATGGCGAAGCGGTCGGAATTGGTTTAAAATTGGCCTTCGCGTTTTCGGGCGAGGCGGGGCTTTGCCCCGCGGAAGATGCGGGCGCGGTGAATGCGCATCTGGCGCAGGCGGGGCTGATGCAGGAACCGCCCTTCGAGGTGAGCGCCGGCGAGATGCTGGCGCGCATGAAGGGTGACAAGAAGGCGAAGGACGGCAAGATGACCTTCGTCCTCGCCCGCGGCATCGGCAGGTCCTTCGTCGCCAATGGCGTCGACGAGGGGCAGGTGGCGGAGTTTTTGCGCAGGCAATACGGCGCATAGGGGTTAAGGGCGGGATGGATAACAACCACTGGCTTGAACTGGCGGGATTTGTCGCGATGCTGATGGCGTCGGGGTTCTTTGCCGGCGCGGAAACGGCGTTGACCGGCGCGTCGCGCGCGCGCATGGTCGCGCTCGAGGGCGACGGCAACAAGATGGCCAAGCTCGTGCTGGAGCTGCGCGAGAAGAAGGAGCAGCTGATCAGCGCGTTGCTGCTCGGCAACAGCTTCATGAATATCTTCGCGTCCTCGCTCGCGACCTCGGTGCTCGTCCAGATGCTGGGGGAGAACAAGGGCATCGTCGTCTCGACGGTCTGCGTCACGGTCGTCGTGTTCATTTTCGCCGAGGTGATGCCAAAGACCTATGCGCTGATGTATGCGGACAGGATGGCGCTCGCGCTTGCCGTGCCAGTCAAGATCGTCATCGCGGTGTTTTCGCCGGTGACCGTCACCGTCGGCAAGGTAGTTGGCTGGATTTTCCGCTCCTTCGGCGTCGATACGCACGGCCATGCAGAAATGGCGCATGAGGAAGAACTGCGCGGCGCGATCGAGCTGTTCAAGGAAACCGAGGAAAACGTGCCCGCGGACCAGGGCAAGAGCGCGATGATGCGCTCGATCATGGAGCTGGCGGAGCTCACTGTCGAAGAGATCATGATCCACCGCCGCTCGGTCAACATGATCAATCTCGACATGCCTGTCGCGCAGATCGTCGATGAAGTGCTGCACAGCGCCTATACGCGCATTCCGGCCTGGCGCGACGCGCCCGACAATATCGTGGGCGTCGTGCATACCAAGCTGCTGCTGCAGGAATTGCGCCACAGCAACGGCGACGTTTCCACGGTGAACATCGAAAATGCGATGATGGAGCCGTGGTTCATTCCTGAATCAACGACGGTCTTCGACCAGCTGCAGGCTTTTCGCCGCCGGCGCGAGCATTTTGCGATCCTCGTCGACGAATACGGCGTCGTAACGGGCATGATCACGATGGAAGACATCCTCGAGGAAATCGTCGGCCAGATCGACGACGAGCATGACGTCGCGGTTTCCGGCGTGCGTCCGCAGCCGGACGGCGCGTATATTATCGACGGCAAGGTGACGATCCGCGACCTCAACCGCGACCTGAACTGGTCGCTGCCGGACGAGGATTATTCCACCGTGGCAGGCCTCGTGCTGTTCGAAAGCCAGCGCATACCCGCTATCGGCCAGGTATTCCATTTCTTCGAGTGCCGCTTCGAGGTGCTGAAAAAGCAGCGCAACCAGATCACGCTGCTGCGCGTGACGCCGCTCACCCAGACCGCCCCCGGCCTCACGCAACACAAGGAAGCCTACGCATGAGCGGCATTGCCGGATATCTCGGGATCCCGCAGGAGCTTGCGGTGCTGCAGTCGATGGTGCGCAAGCTCTATCACCGCGGCCCCGACGGGGAGGGGTTTCATATCGAGCCGCCCGTGTTCATGGGCCAGCGCCGGCTGGCGACCATCGACCCCGACGAACAATGGCTGCCCCTTTACTCCGAGGACCGGAAGTTCGCGATCGCCTTCGCGGGCGAGCTTTATAATTACCGGGAGGAGCGCGCAAAGCTGGAGCAGAAGGGCCTGACCTTCCGCACCCAGACTGACACCGAGGTTGCCCTCAACCTGTACCGCGCCTATGGGGTCAACTGCGTCAACCACATGCGCGGCCATTTCGCCTTTGCGGTCCACGACATGCAAAAGGATCTCGTTTTTATCGCGCGGGATCCGATGGGCGTGCAGCCGCTCTATTACACGACCACGCAGTCAGGATCCTTCGTCTTCGCCTCTGAGATCAAGGCGCTGCTCGAGCATCCCTCCGTGCGCGCAACCCCCGACCTGATGGGCGTCGACGCTTTCCTGACGCTCGGCTATACGCCGGGCGAAGGTGGGATTTTCAAGGGCGTCCATATGCTACCACCCGGGCATCGCCTGATCTGGAACCCCGGCCTGCACGTCGCAATCGAGCCGTACTGGCAGTGGGACTCCTATGCCACGCCGGACTCTGGGCTCAAGACAGACGCGGATTTCCAGGCGCGCTTCAACGAGCTGTTCGATGAGGCGGTCGCCATCCGCCAGTTGCCGGATGTATCGCTTGGGGCCTTCGCGACGGGCAGCCTTGAATCGGCGGCTATCCTTTCCTCCATGGCGAAAAATTCCACGGCGCCGCTCAAGGTGTTTACGGGCGTCATCGGCAACGAGATGGACGGCATGCCGTCAGCGGGCGAAATCGCCTCCCGCGTCGGTGCTACCGCCCAGGCGATCCAGTTCGAGCCGGAATACATGGATCGCCTGCCGGAACTCGTCTGGGCGCTCGACCAGCCGGTTGCCGATCCCAATATCCTGACCATGCACCTGATGTCGCGGCTTGCCGCATCGAAGGTCAAGGTCGCGATGTCTGGCCTTGGCGCCAATAACCTGTTCCTGAATTACCCGCAGCACGACACGCTGCTGGCCGCGCATGACATGCCGAAGCTGCTGTGGAAGGCCTTCAAGGGCGGGCAGGGCTACCTGCCGCTGGCGACCATCGCGCGCCGTTTGCGCTTCGCGGGACGCATCGGGCCGCGCCAGAAACAAAGGCTGTCCGACCTTGCGGAGGCGATGCGCGGCGGATCCCTCCACCAGCAATATATGAGCGTCGCAGCGCTGATCAGCGCGCGCGACCGGCAGCAGCTCTATGCGCCCGCGCTGGCGCCGCTGCAGGGCGCCTTTGCCGACCGCGACCGGCAACGACAGTCCTGGCCCTCGGTCATGGCTGAATTGATGGGCATGCAGCGGGACCACCTGCTGCAGGACTCCGTCTTGTCGCCGATCGACAAGATCTCGCGCTTCAATTCGCTCGGCACGCGGCTTCCGCTGATGGACCACAAGCTGTTCGGATTCATGCTCGGCGTGCCGGATCATCTGCGGCGCGGCCAGGACAAGCGCAAGCTGCTGCTGCGCAACTATGTCGAAAAGGCGCTGCCCGGGATTACCAGCCCGGCGACCCCCATGCTGCCCGCGCCGGTCGGCAAGCG
>Ga0196981_1000494_pt1 | contig 12039 bp, 20 predicted proteins | sample S3_2013CmetaG_FD_155462 | JGI IMG/M metagenome (GOLD analysis project Ga0196981, IMG submission 155462) | Soil microbial communities from Anza Borrego desert, Southern California, United States - S3_20-13C | ecosystem: Environmental > Terrestrial > Soil > Desert | place: USA: California...
GGCGCCCCTGTTTGGAAGGCAGGGCGAGACCGTGCGCGCCGCACTCACGCCACTCACCTTCAGCGGGTTCACCGAAAACGTACTGCTCAGTGATATGACCGGCGGGGCAGCAGAGCAGCGTACGTCTGATCACGCCACGTTCTCCTCAGCCGTCACCACAAAGGCGCCCTTCGGGCCGATGCCGGCGTGGCCAGCGTAGAAGCGCTGCAGGACGCGCCACACATATCGGCGGGTGTGCGCGTGCGCCGGGAACGTGTTGACCTTGCGGGCCGGATCCCAGCGACGACCGGGGATGGCGCGCATCGCGCGGACCGCACCCTCGTGGTACGGGGCCACCACGATCAGACGGCCGCTCTCCTCGGAGATGCGGATGTCCACCCACACCGCTTCGAGTTTGTCCGCCAGCTTTTCGAAGCCCAGGCGACGAAGACGGTCAAGGGCCTCAGCTACCGCCCCTGCGCCGACGTAGCGCAGCTCATCCACGGCGTCACGGGACGCGCTGATCGCCAGCGCCAGGTGGTAGACGATCTCATTGGCTTCCTTCTGCGCGGTGTCGAAGGTGGCGTCGACGTCCACGTCGGGCTGCGTCCAGTCGACACCCTCCGGGAATACGACCTCCGTCATGTACTTCTTGAAGCAGTCCGGGCCGATACCGCGCTCAACGCTGACGGCGTCGAGGAGCGGGCGGCGGCAGACCACGCAGTGGGTAGCGAGGAGCTTGCAGGCAGCGGCGTCGGTGTAGCTCATGCCTTGGTTGTACTGCATGATCAGAGTTTGTGCAAGGAGTAAAATGCAAAAACTTTCGATCAACGACGCCTAGAGACGGAGTTGATCAGCTCCGACAACACGCGATTGACCGCCTTGGCATCACTCGCCCACTTTCCGATGAACTGAGACTTCCCGCCACGCGGCGATCCGTCGACCAGCAGCTCCACGTCCGACGGTAGCGCGATCGGCGCGTCCGTGCGCTTCAGCAGCTCGACCAGCACCGGCCAAACCGCGGCGTAGCCGCCGGTAAGGTACGCGGCGTGCAGTGCGGCGAGATCATCCTCCGACAGGTCATCCCGGATGAAAGCGGGCTTCTTCCAGAGCCCCGCTTCGATCAACGGGCCGTGGTTGTGGTTGCGCATGAACCAGTCAAACCACTGCCGCGGTTCCATTCGAGCCGCGTTGCCCCGAGCCCCGTACTCGGACTCGTCGCCGCTGTTACGCCGTCCCATGTCCTCCGCTTGTGCAGAGTCCGGTGGGGGAATCGAACCCCCGACACACCCGTTGATTAGGCGGGCTGCTCTACCGCTGAGCTAACCGGACAAAGGGCCGAGGCCCCTACTTCGCAAGCGCACGCATCCGCGTGGTCTCCAGGAGCGGATCGTAGTCGTAGACCATCCGGTTGCGCCCATCCGGTATCGCATAGCCTGGGTCTCGCGGGATCATACCCGCTGCAACCTCACCGCCCGTACGGAAGGCAGCCTCCCGGGCTTCCGGGTTGCTGATGCTGGAGATCAGCGCGCGCCACACCGTGGCCAGAGTGGGCAGACCCAGCTCATCGCGAAGCCCGGTCCACAGGTGCGCCAGGTGGGTCTCACCACGCAGCTCCAAGATCGAACGGCAGTACCGGAGCAGGTACGCGTTCTTCTCGTGCTCCATGACGCCGACGACGAGGTACGTGCCGCCCTGGATCGCCTGCGCTACGAACGGGTTGATCGGATGGACGCGTCGACGGGACAGCGCCAGCATGCCGTGTACCACGGTCAACTGCGCCCGCGTGTGCTGCAGACGCGCTTGAGCGTCCATGTACCCCTCCCGCTGGGAAGCGAACCTCCCGCGGGTGATCGCCTTGTCGGCGCGGGACCGCTCGTTGAGGAGCGCCAGGACGCGACGCAGGTGGTGGCGAGCTTCTCGTTTGCTGATCTCCATGACGGTCTCCTACCGGACGAGAGGAAGGTGGCGCACCAAGTGACGCACCACGGACTTGCGCACCGGCCGGATGCCGATGGCCATCAAGGCGCCGTCCCAGGGCGGGTCCGACTCCCGGATCGCGACATGGTCTACCCCGTGCGCCAGCAGGACCGCCTCCAGGACGGCGAGCTGTGTCGGGGTAGCATGGAGAGCCACCGCGAACGTGGAAGGTTCAGCGGGGCCAGATTCGCCAGCAGCGTGGATGATCTGCGCAGCTTGGACACCAGCAGGGGCGTCCGCGCGCACGATCACGTAGTGGTACAGCGGCTCAGCGACAATCCGAATCCATGGCCTGAGGCTAGCCATTCGACCACGGCGCGTCAAGGAATGATCGGACGGACTTCACCAGGACCTCGACCGGTAGGTCTGGGTGGAGCTTGGCGACAGGGCCAGGAAAGTTGATGGCGAAGCGCTCGGAATTGCGGCGAGACTCGACCACCTCAGATCCACCGCGGGTGAGCCCACGCAGGTACCGCCGGGACCGGGCTAGATGTAGACCCTCCAGCAGGAGGAGGCGTCGATCACACCCGTAGGTCTTAGCAAGGATGTCCTCCGTCATGAAGGCATCCCCCTCCAAGAGAAGCAGCCGGTAGCCGAACAGGTGCGCCTTCCACCAGGAGAGGGCGGCGATCGCTTGGCACTTGTTGACTCGCGGACCGTCCGCTTCCGCGCCGCGGTAGGTACCCACGGCGACATTGTCACCAGAGGCGGAGAACCGGGGCCAGCCGTCCGTATCAATCAGTGCGACCGGTGGAGGCAGGAATGCGCGGATCAACGTGGTCTTACCGATGCACGGCTCACCCAGGACCCAGAGGACGGTAGGCATCAAGCGGTGATCTTCACCGTGCCGTCATCAACCTGCAAGCGGAGAGCAGCGGGTAGATGGCGGATGAGCGCGGCGTTGTGCGTGATCACCACCACACAGCGGTCGCGGGACAGGTCCTCCAACGCCGCGGTGACCGCATCAATGCCGTCCGGGACGTCCAGGGCGTCGAACACCTCATCGAACCACATGGTAGGTGTGAACCGATTGTGGGCAGACTGGGCCACCTCCGCCAGAGCCAGCATGATCGCCACGTCAATGCGGCGACGCTCACCCCCAGAGGTCGCCTTGTACCCGCGACCACCACCCGCGCCGTCTACCTCCAAGCTGATCGCGTCCGCCGTACCACCGGACTTCTTCTCCGTGTACGGGGACAGCCGGAGGGTGAGCGGGGCGTCAATGCGGGCGATGCGGTTGAGCCACACGTTGGCAGCGACCTCCAACCCCTTCAGTGCGTCCATCAGCAGGTGCGCCCGCGCGCCGCGGGTGCCGAGCACTTGATCCGTCGTCTCCAGGTGGGCCAGCTGTGAGGTGTACCGGGTAACCTCCCCGGTAGCCGCTTCCCGTTCCGTCTCCAACGAGAGCAGATCCGCCTCAGCGCGGTGTACCGCCTCCAGCGCTTGTGCGTGGCGTGCGATTGAAGCCTCCGCTTGCGCGATCTCCGCTTTGACCTGCGCCAGCTCACCCTGAACACGCTTGAAGTCAGCGTCCGCTTGCTTCCAGCGATCCGCGCTCACCGTGGGTGGGACGCCAAGGGCGGCCAGCTCTGCCTTCAACTTGTCCGCTTCCATCGCCTTGTGCTCAGCATCCGGCCAAGCGCGATGACAGGTAGGACATGTCTGTGACCCTGCCAGGGCCTTGATCTGCTTCTGCAGCGCTTCGACCTTGTACCGCTGCTCGTTGACGTCCTTCTCCGCCCGTCGATACGCCTCCAGCTCGGTGCGCGCAGCCGCCCCTTTGAAGGTCAGCTCCGCCTCCAGGGCGGCGCGCCGGTCTTCCAGCGTGGCCAGGTCTACGCTGGGGGCCGCAGAACGGGCGAGCGCACGCAGGGTGTCCAGGTGCCGGGTCACCTCCTCTAACCTGGTCTGGGCGCGGTTGAGGACCAGCTGGGCCTGGGTCTTGGCCAGCGCGGCAGCCTTCTGGTCTACGCGGCAGCGCTCCAGGGCCATGTCGAAGCGCCGAAGTCCCAGCAGGTTCTCCAGCAGACGCTTTCGATCCGCGTCGGTGGCGGTGCTGAACATGTCCGCCGCAGCGGTGCTGAACACGCAGCTGCGCCGCCAGGTCTCCCACTCCCCGAGCACCTCATCGATGTGCTCCTGGGCCTTCGTAACGTTCTCGAAAGCAAACTCCTTCGCCCCCTTCACCGCGACGTCCAGCGACTTCTTACCGGCGGGGTTCCAGCTCCGTGTGATCTCCATGCCGAACGTAGTTTCGACAGACACAGCACCCTTCTCCCCCTCCCGTCGGGGGTCGGTGCCGCGGATGGTCTTCCCCCATCCAGCCATGCTGACCGCCTCCAGCAGCGCGGACTTCCCGGCGCCGTTCTTACCGGTGACCAGGACGATACCGGTGGGTGGAAGCGCAACCGTCTGCGGGCGCGCGTAGGACATGAACCCGTGGAACTGGATCTCGCGGACTTGCACCTGGGCTACTTGCGCGACGGAATGCGCCGGAAGTGGGCCTGCACCGTGTAGGTGTTGACGTAATACGTCCCGTGCTCCACCTTCCACTCCTGCTTCACCGCTTTGACCCGCGCACGCATCAACCGCGGGTCAGGGACAGCGAGGGCCGCATCCATGCGCCGACGGAAGTCCCGGAGCATCTGGGCAAGCTGGCGGTTGAACGCCTTGTCCTGATGGGCCGGCTGCCGGGTCACCCCTGCATCTCCTTCCCCGTCAACAGCTTGGACAGGGCTTGAAGATCATCCGCCTTGATCTCGAACCCATCCTTGTAGCGGGTGTAGAGGTCCACCAGCTTCTCCATGGCCTCGTCGATGCGCTGCTTCGACGTCTTGCTGATCGGCTTGCCCTGCCCCTGCCGGACGTGGTTCTGCAGCACGGCCGCAGTGGGCTTGACCCCCTGCGCGCGCAGCTCGTCGAGGTGCGCTTCCTGTTCCGCCCGGGACAGGTTGGTCAGCGCGATGGCAGCCTGCGCCGCCACCTCACCCTTCTCCACCGCGTGGCGGACCTTGGGGGCCAGGTCGAGCAGCGGCAGCCAGGCGGCCTTCAACGTGGAAGGCTTCACACCGAAGGCCACCGCGGTCTCCTCCAGCGACGCACCCATGTCGATCATCCGCTGTGCGTTGGTAGCGCGATCGATGATGCTCTCCTGGCGATGGATGTTGGCGGCGCGGGACACCCCGAAGATGTAGGTCTCTTCCCCGCGCTTGAACATCACCGGCAGCTTGACCGGCTCCTCACCGGCGGCCTTGGCGCGCTTCGCCGCCTCCCGCGCGTGCATCGTCCGCTGGCGACCATCTGCCACGATCACCTTGTCGCCGTCCTTGATGACCAGGACCGGCTTGAGCACGCCGTAGGTGCGGATGTTGTTGACCAAGCCCTCGTCGAGGGGGAGCTTGATGCGGGGGTCCCACAGGTAGTGATCCGCCTTAGAGCGGTGATCGGTGTCCACCCCGATGACCACCACGTCGGTGGGGTCCAGCATGAACACGTCACGCCGGGGCGCGTTGACAGCCTTCTTGTTCGCCATGGTCTCAGTCCTTTCTCAGTGCGTTGCTTGCGCGGGTTGCGCAGAGTGCGGCGTTGTGCCGCGGGCTACTTCGCCAGGGCCTGGCCGTAGAACTCCAACGTGCGAAGCAGGTCAGCCACCGCGGCCTCAGCGGTGTCCGCGTAACCGTAGTTGGTGGCGCGCATCGTCTGCTTCGGACGGCGCGGGTGATACACGGTCACACCAACGCTCCAGCCGTGGCGGCTGAAGGTCACTTCTGCCTCACCGCGGATGTCCTTGTGACGGACCATGTCCGTCCGGGCATCAACAGCAGCTTCAATCTGGGTAATCAGCTGGAACAGCGCGTCCGTGCTCATACCCTTGTTGTAGGGCATGATCAGAGTTTGTGCAAGAGGTAAAATGCAAAAACTTAGATCACACCCACCGGGTGCCACGCAGCCCACGATGCCCACCCTCATGCCCGCGGTGCAGGACGCAGTGATCACGGTCCTTTGCACGCATCGCCCGCCCCGTCTTCGCGTAGTGCACGTTCGGCGGGACCGCCTCACCGCAGCGTGGCAGCACCGCCTCTTGCCCTAGCTCCGCGGCCGCCTTGGGGCCACCGATGCGGTAGACCGCTTCGATGGTATCCCGGACTTCCTGTGAGGCTTCCTTGGCCTCCCGGATGACCTGGCGCCGCAGGGCCATTGGCCACGCTTCGATCTCCGCCAGCGCACGCACCCAGGGTCGCGTCCACCAGACCCGTGGCCAGTGCTCCGGTAGCAGTGAGTCATAGGACACCCAGAGGTGCGTTTGACCGGTTGGGCCGAAGTAGGCGACCTCCGGGTCATTCATCGGTGAGATCACACGGGCAGCTGTGGCCTCCGCGCGTACCCACCCAGCCGCCTTCAGCTTCTCCGCCGCCCGAGTGACCCGGAACGCGTGCAGGTTCCAATCACAGCGGGTGACCACCCGTCCCGTGCCGTCGCTGTTGACGTTCTTCGTCCAGTGGTTCGCCAGGTTACCGACGAACCCTTTCCCGCAGACTGGGCAGAGCTTACGGGGCACGCTTGATGACCACTAGACCGGGTAGCTGATCATCCAGCATCAAATCCACCGCGTCCATGCCGCCGGTGATCAAAGCAGCATGCATGGACTCCGCGAAGTACGGGTTGAACTTGACGTATCGAAGTAGAGACTCCAGTGCGTGCGGGTTGAGCCGCCCAGCGTAGATCGCCAACGGGGCAGCGTAGTGACGCGTGACGTACCACCCCTCCAGCAACGTCTTCATACGGGGTTCCCACTTGATCACCCACCGCATGCATTCGAAGCCTACCGCCTTGGCAAGCTGCAGCATGACGTCACGAGAGACGTCAGACAGCGCGCGCACCTCGTCCAGCGCGATGAACCCCTTAGCGGTCATCGCCTCCCGGGCATAGAGCGCCGCATGCACGCCACAGCGCACCCCTGATGTGCAGCTTCCGCCGTCGCAGCGCTGGCTCATCGCCCTGGCCTAACGTCGATCACAGGAGTAGGCGCAAGACGCTCAGCCATATCCGGCGGGACGCACTTGCGGACATACTCCAATCGCAGCTTTTGAGCGTGCTCCTCCAGCTGCGATTGACGATCAGCCTCATGCGCGCTCGTAGTGTTGCAGTGACCCAAGCCAAGGCCGATCACCACGACGATACACACGGAAACTACGGTGATAGCAGTGGTGATGTAGAAGTTCTCGCTCATCTGCTCCAGCTCCCGCTTGGCGACGCGGTCACCCAAGATGGCCGCCGCCTGCAACGCGCGCCAGCGTACCCAGATCATCCGAAGATCGTCGGGACCTTGCTGGTGCGGGACATCACCTGGTTGATGCGCCGGCGCAGTTGACCACGTCGACGATGCGACATCTTAGCCCAGGCGCGCTTGCGCTTGCGGACCTCCGAAGCGTTGGTGACCTGCGCCCAGGCAGTGAACTTGCGGATCAACCGCGCAGCACGTCCGTTCATGATCATTTGTCCTTTTCGAAGTTCTTGTGCATCCGCGAGGGCTGAGGCTTGTGATCCCGCGCGGCGTACTTCGCTCCAGGCTTGCGCGCGTACGGATTGCGCACCTCACCATGGACTTGATGGAACCGTAGTTGGCCGATCGGCATGCCCGCGTAGACCCGCACGGGATGGATGACGAAAATCTCCATTGTCCAGTGGTTGCAGAAGCCCACGTCACCGAAGCCGGCGGTGACGTGGATCGCCATGCCCAACCGCCCCACACTGCTCTTGCCGTCCAAGACCGGAACGTGCTTATGGGTCTCCGTATACTCCAAGGTCGCCGCCAGGTAGAGCACGCCAGGCTCCAGGAGGTACCCATCGTCAGGGATGCTGATCTCCTCAGTGGGGTTCTCCCGCTTGGCGTCTAGCACCGGCATGACCACCCCACCCGGGCCGAACCACCGATCGCGACTCGGCGTGTACACCAGCAGCGTCTCCCCCAAATGCACGTCATAGCTGTTACCGCCCAAGGCATGGCGGACGAAGGGGTCGATGACGATCTCACCACGGTACATGGCGTCGAGGATGCCGGTGTCGCTGAGGATCATTGCTTCGATACGTCCTTGCCGAGGTAGGACCGGAGCAGGTGATCGCCCAGCGGTTTACCGCTCAAATAAGAGCGTAGCCAAGCCAACACCTCCGGGATGTCACTGATCCTCACTGAGTCCACCCTGTCCTTCAATGGGCAGATCGCGCAACTGATCTCACCCCGCGCGGTGATGTAGCGGCCTTCGTTCCCGCACCTACACTTCATGACGCCGCTCCCGCCAGGTACCCCAGAGCCATCTCTACCACCTGCGCCCGGGACACGTCCTGCGGTAGCGCCATGGCTTCGATGTACGCGGTGACCGTGGCCTGGATGCTCTCGCTAGTGGCGTAGGCCGTACCCGCCGCGGTAGCTGCCGCCCGAGCCGCTTCCTCGACCGCGGCCTTGTCGCTGAGTATCTCCACGTCTGTGAAGTCGTACAGGTCACACAAGTCGCGGACGTCCGCCTTCTCATCCGGCGCACACCGGACGCTGAGATAGGCTTTCCACGCTGAGGGCTGCCGGTTGGTGATGGCGTCAAGCGCGGCGCGGGCCTCCGCCAGGCCAGTGGCGCGGACGAAACGGGGACCGTCCAGCTCCGCAGCGCTGACCCCCTTCTCGTCCAGCAAGATCAGTGAGCCGTAGCCAGTGAGACCTGGGTTGTCGAAGCCGGTAGGGACCAACGCGCCCACCTGGATGACGTTCTTGAGCACCGCGGCGCGGCTGTGCCAGTTGCCGGCAAAGACGTAAGGATAGAGGTGCCGGGGTAGGGCCTTGGCGTCGATGCTGTCATGGCTGTTGGCCAGCCACTTCGGCGTGTCTGCGCCACGTAGACCCAGGTGCAGGCAGAGCACGCGCTCAACACCGTCCTTCGGTGCGTCCGTACCGTCCACCAGCTCTGTGAGGGTGTCCGCCAGGTACTCATCCGCGCGGCCGGGCCGGTACGGTACGAGGTGCACTTGCCACCCATCCACGTAGAGCACATCCGGCTTCTCGTAGACCCGCAGGTTGCGCCACCCGTCCATGCTGATCAGCGCGTGATCGCCGCGCTGGTCTGACACCTGATCGTGGTTACCTACGATCAGGTGAACCATCATGACCGAGCTGTTGAGCGCATGCTGAACCTCCGCAACCATCTGCGGCGTCGGATCCGACGTGTCGAACACGTCCCCCAGGACGAAGAAGTGCTCTACACCAGCGTGCTCTGCTTGCCGACGGGCCTCCGCCAGGACCTCGACGATAGCCACTGCGCGGGTGTTGAGAGGTGCGACACGTCCCATGCTGGGGGCGCCGAAGCGCTTGTGGTTACCGACGTGGAGGTCTGCGATGAATCCGAGCGTTGCCTTCATGCCGACCACTTGCGCGACGAGGCCACGCCCTCATCTCCGCTTGGTTAAGCTGCACGAATCGCCGCCGATTCGCACATGCCCAGGTGGTAGTCCCACCACATCAACTTCTTAGCATGCCAGTACCCGAGAACGCCGTTCCGGCGCCGGTAGCGCCAGGTCGACGGATCGCTTGCGCCCCCCTGCTTCATCTCCGCCTTGATCGTGGCGAAGGTGTCACCGGTACGCAGGTCCTGGTACCGAAGACCGCAGTGGGGGCAGGCGAGATCAACACCCCACCTGCTAGCCATCCGTGTGTTCACCCTCGCGGTGCAGCCGGAGCAGCTCACGTGACTGATAGGTCCGCCAGCAGTCCGTGCAGGTGTAGGGTCGAGGGGTCGGTTCCGGCCACCGGTCGCGGCGCTTGGCATCCCACAGGATCCACAGCGCGAACGTCACCAGGGCGGGCAGAAGAACGGCGAGGTAGATCATAGCCCGTCAGGATCGTATCCCCCGTCCTCATCTGAGTCCACGTCCGCGTTGTCGGGGGTGACCACCGGGGCCGAGCTGGAACGGTACCACTCCACAGCTTCCAAGGACTTGCGCGCGGCGTTGACGTCACGGGCGCGGGCGTCGATGACCTTGAGGGTCTTAGCGTGGTCCAGCGTTGACCACTCCGTATCCCAACCGGTGTCGAACATTAGGCGGGCTCGGGCCTTGCGATACGGCCGGACCAGCTTGTTCTTCACTGCGACCACGGTGATGTCCTTACCGAGGTGCTGACCTCCCGCGTCCTTGATCGCACGACCACCGAACAGCTGGACGCGCACTGAGGCATGGAATTTGACCGCCTTGCCGCCGGGGGTGACATGCTTGTCGCCGAACAGGACGCCGATGTTCGCGCGCACCTGGTTGATCAGCATCAAATGGCAGCGGGCCTTCGCCACCAGCGGGGACAGCACACGCATCGCTTGAGAGATGCCCTTGGCGCGCTTGTCGAAGCTGTCCTTGTCAGGCAGCCCTTGCTCCGCCTCTTCCTTCGACATGGTGGCCGCCAGTGAATCCCACCCGATGAACACCGGGCCGACATCCGGCGGGATGGATTCCAAGGTCAGCTCGATCTGCCGGGTTGCCTCATCAAGGTGACCGGGCTGTAACAAGATGACCTTGTCCAGGTCGACACCGAAGACCTTGGCGCGCTGAGAGTCCAACGCCACCTCCGTTTCGACCATCACAGCGATGCCGCCTGCACGTTGTGCACCCGCCAGCGCGGCGAGCAGCAAGCTGGTCTTGCCGCCACCTTCCTCAGAGAACACCTCTGAGATTCGTCCAACCGGCCACCCGCCGCAACCGATCACGTACTTGTCAAGAACCTCCAGGCCGGACGGGATGGCCTCTTTGACGTCTGACCTGGCACCTTGCCCCAGGATGGTGGCCGCACCTTTGAAGCCCTTGTTGATGGCCGCCATGATCTTGGCGATCTCAGCGGGCGTCTTCGTCTTACTGCTCATCGGTCCTCCCGGCGGTGAAAGTGACGCAAGGGGCAGCCCTTCGGGGACCACTTGAGCCCGGATGGCCAGTGGTCACGCACCCGTTCCCGCAGGTGCCGAAGGACTGCCCCTCTTGTCGAAGAGGTTGCCTAGTAGTCCAGATCCTCGTCGTCGCTGTCGACGTCGATCACGTCGGACGGCTTCACCCGATCCGGCTTGGGGGCGGCCGGTGCACGGCTGCGCGACCCCAGCAGGTGGCCGATGATCGTACCACCGAGGCGGTTGCTGATCTCATGCTCCTCCTGGATCACCACGAAGCTGGACAGGTCCGCCGCGTCCGTCAGCCACTCGTTCATCTGACGGGCGTCCGGGTGCAACGGGCTGTTCTTACGCTGGGCGACCACCTTGTACTCAGTGGACATGCCCGACCCAGTCTTCTCGACGATCAGATCGAAGCCGCCCTCACCGGGGTCTGTGGGGTTGTCACCCGTGGTGCGGATGAGGTCCTTGATCGCGTTGTAGATCTGGGGACCGAACTCCGCCATCTGCGGGCCGAGATCCGGGTTGGCGCGGTCCACCAGGTTGGCGATGTAGCGCTGGCGGGCGGTGATGTCCTTGGACAGCTTGCGATCCGCGTCGGTGCCGCGGGACAGCTTGGTCGCCGCCTGGCAGACAGGGCACGCCTTCTTGACCATCTTATTGGGGCAGGGACCACCCCATGCCTTGCCGCCTTCCGCCGCACCGACGAAATGCTTCCAGAAAGGGACGATCGCCTTCTGACCATGGACACCGGGGAGGACGCGGATGATGCTGCGCCCGTCCTTGAACTGGTAGAACTGGCCGCCTCCACCCTGGTTGAAGCCGATGGCCTTCTCCTGGGCGTCGAGATCGTCCAGGTCGAGCGGGGTGAACTTTACGAGATCAGTAGACATTGCTCTCTTCTTTCAGCGTGTTGGGCGTGTGGCGGGATTGCCGGGTTGCCCTTCAACGTTCACGAATGTGGGACGCACCCATCTCAGCACGGATGTGCGCACCCAAGGACATGACCATGTCCCGCTTGGCGATCACCGCATCAAGCCGGGCCTTGGCGGCGAGCTTGGCAGCCTCTGCCTCGATCTCCGCCATCTTGGTGGTCTGATACTCCGCAGAGCCCTCGACGCGGGCGTCGACGTCATCCACGGTCAGCTTGGTAGTGGCAGTCTCCCGGATG
>Ga0196981_1000495_pt1 | contig 12034 bp, 11 predicted proteins | sample S3_2013CmetaG_FD_155462 | JGI IMG/M metagenome (GOLD analysis project Ga0196981, IMG submission 155462) | Soil microbial communities from Anza Borrego desert, Southern California, United States - S3_20-13C | ecosystem: Environmental > Terrestrial > Soil > Desert | place: USA: California...
GTCCGCGTTCGGCTGGGGCCTCGAGCTCTGCAACGCGATCGCCATCCGTCAGCAGTTCATCGCGCCCGACGGCGACGGTACCCACCACGTGTTTCTTCGCCGACCCGAGAACATGGTGAATGGCCCGCACACGACCGGTGAGATGAGCCGCAGCTTCGGCGTGATGAACCTCGTGCGCGGACAACCGCACAAGCAACTCATCGCGGTCGTTGCACACGAAGGCCTCCACGCCGCTGGGATGCGCGCACATCACGAAGCTCGCGGGATCATGAACGCCAGCGGACTCAGGCTTGAGACGCCCGAGGATCCGGTCGCGTTTACCGAGGCCGATCGCGAAGCTTGCCGGCGCGAGAGCGCGTGTCGCTAACGCGCGATCGGCTTGCGACGAGAGCCCTCGGAGGACGCATCGCATGAGGGCTCCGATCTCGGCCTGCCTCATCGTTCGAAACGAGGAAGGCTCCGGACTGTTCGAGGAATGCCTCGACTCGATCCGGCCGCACGTCGAAGAATTGGTGATCGTCGACACGGGCTCGACGGACAACACGCCCGAGATCGCCAAGCGGTATGCGGACGTCTTCGACGTCTTCACCGCGTGCAACGATCCGGAGACGGGCGCGATCGACGATTTTTCCGCCGCGCGGAACCTCTCCTTCGACCTCGCCACTCGCCCCTGGGTGATGTGGATGGACTCGGACGATGTGCTCGCAGGGGGCGAGCACCTTGCGAAGCTCGTTCGCATCGGGGACGCGAACCGCGGGGATCGGGACTGGTGCTACCTCTTCCCCTACGAGTACGTCTACGATCCGAACGGCAAGTGCATCTGCCTTCATTATCGCGAGCGTCTGATCTCTCGACGCGATGCGATGCGCTGGGTCAACCCGGTGCACGAGGTGATGATCCCGACGGAGAGCGCGAAGCTCACCCTCGTCCCTTGCGACGACGTCGTCTTCAAGCATCAGCGCCAGCGAAGCAAGAAGCCGCAGGAGCATGGGCGAAACCTCCGCATCCTGCAGAAGCTCGTCGAGACCGACGGCTCGAACGATGCGCGGCAGTTCTATTACCTCGGCCTCGAGTACGCGAACGCGGGTCAGGTCGACAAGGCCATCGAGTGGCTCAGCCGCTACGTCGGCGTCTCCGGATGGGACGACGAGAAGACGATGGCGGCGCTCAAGCTTTCGGAGATTTGCTACGCCCTCGGACGAACGCAGGAGGGGATCATCTGGGGCTTCCGCGCGATCGAGACGCGCGAAAGCTGGGGCGAGGGGTACTTCGCGCTCGCCCGCGGCTTCTATCAGCTCGCGCTGAAGGGCGCGGCGGGCGGCGACGTCCGCCGAAACTGGGAGCGCTGCGCCCACTTCGCGAAGATGGGACTCTCGCTCCCGCCGACGAAGACCATGCTCTTCGTCAATCCGATGGAGCGCGCGCTCGACGCGCACGTCTACCTCACGATGGCGCTCAGCCAGCTCGGCGATGCGCGCGCCGCGCTCGAGCATGCGGAGGAGGCGTTCAAGGTCACCCCCAACGATCCCAACCTTCTCTACAACCGCCGCGTCTTTCAGCGCCTGGTGGCGAAGGACGAGGCGCGGATCGCGCTCGACAAGCTCGTGGTCGCCGAGGGACTGGATGCGGCGACGCGCGATCAGATCGTCAAGACCCTTGCCGGTGGTGACAGTAGCTTCGACGGTTGGCCCCGTTACGAGCGGTCCGCGGGGTATCCACGGAATGTCGAGGCGAAGGATTTTCCCGTCGCTCGCACCAGCCCCCATCCGCGCGCGTGGGCGATCCCCGAGGGAAGCGAGATCGACGATCTGCCCGTCCGGATGACGGAGGGACAGGTGGAGGCGGCGACGCTCCTTCTCTGGAAGGAGTACGTCCTTCACGACGAGATTCTGGCAGGCGAGCGGCTCCTCGCCGATGCACCCTATCGCGCGAAGCACTCCCTGATCATCGCCAAGGCGCTCGCGCGAACGCGCCGAATGATGGCGTGGATGGACTCGCCGGACGAGGAGCAGAAATACAACGGTCCCGAGGACGCGACGATCGAGAACGGGGTCCCTCTCCCTGATCCGCTGACCGGGGCGGTCGCGGATCGCGCGCGCCTCGCGCTCACCAACGTTTCGACATCGGAGAAAATCCTCGATCTCGGGTGCTTCGACGGCGGGATCGTCAACCGATGGGCGCTCGCGGGCTTCGACGTCACCGGCGTCGATCTCTGCAAGAACTCGATCGCGATGGCCGAGAAGAAGGCCGAGGAGTTCGCGACCGGGGCAAAGTTCGTCCTGAGCAAATTCTCCGAGCTCGCACCGACCGAGCCGTTCGATGTCGTCACATGCTGCGATACCTACGAGCACGTTCGCGATCACGTGAAGGATCTCATCGCGCCCGCGCGTCGTGCGCTGAAGCCCGACGGGCGAATGGTGCTCGTGACCCCGCACGGAGCCTGGCTCCGGGGCGAGTTCGTGAAGTGGGCGCATCCGTGGCGCTGGGCCGACGACGAGGGTCGTCCGTGGAATACCGATCTCCCGCACGCGCATCTCATCGCGCCGACCCCGTGGAAGGTGGCCGAGCACTTCCGTAGCGACGGATGGTGGGTCAAGGACAGCTACGTGGTCGAGAGCCCGGCCGCGACGCGCGACGTTCCAGGACAGGGGAACGTCTACGCCGAGGCGTGGCTCGAGGCGCCGCGATGCGAGGGCGAGGCGCTCGACATCGTCTTTGCGTGCGGCGACGCATGGCAGGCGTGGAACCCACGCATCCATCGAGAGCAAGGGATCGGCGGATCGGAGACGATGGTGGTCGAGATGGCCAAGCGCCTCGCGCTCGCGGGCCATCGCGTGCGGGTCTATACGAGCACGGGAAAGTACGGCGACGGGATCTTCGACGGGGTCGAGTACCGGCAGTCTGTGCATCTCGAGCTCGCCGACAAATGCGATGTCCTTGTGGCGTGGCGGAACGCCGAGCTCCTCAACGCCCCGATCGAGGCGAAGCTCCGGCTCCTTTGGGTGCACGACATCTGGGCGGGAAACGCCAGGCACACGAACCTTCTTCGGGCCGATCGCGTCCTCGCCCTCTCCGAATGGCACAAGGGCTTCATGGTGGGTCACCACAACCTGCCGCCCGAGCAGGTCCTGGTGACACGGAACGGGATCGATCTCACGCGCTTCGATCAGGAGGTCGAGCGTAACCCGCACAAGGTCGTCTACTCGTCGAGTCCGGATCGCGGACTGCCAGTCTTGCTTCAGGTGTGGCCGGAGATCCGGAGGCGCGTGCCGGACGCCGAACTCCACGTCTTCTACGGCTTCTTCAACTGGAAGAAGGTCGCCGAGGCGCAAGGCGATCCGCGGCAGATCGAGGCGATCGCGCACCTCGAAGCGCGGATGCGCGAGCTCGAATCCGAGGGCGTCGTCTATCGCGGGAAGGTCGACCAGAGCACGCTCGCTCGCGAGTTCCTCTCGGCCGGCGTCTGGGCGTACCCCACATGGTTCAGCGAGACGTCGTGTCTGACCGCGATGGAGGCGCAGGCGGCGGGTCTCCGGATCGTCAGTTCCACGATCGCCGCGCTGAATGAAACCGTCGGTTCCGAGCACGGAGTGCTGCTCGACGGTGACTGGCTATCGCCGGAGTACCAGGCGCGATTCGTCGAGGAGGTCGAGCGTGCGCTCACCCTGCCCGAAGGCGAGTGGAAGAAGACGCGCGCTGAACTCCAGGCACGCGCCCGGCAAAACTTCGGCCTCGACACGCTCGCGTCCGATTGGGTTGCGATGATGCGGGATGAGATGGCGAGAGTCGAAAGCAGCCCCCTGGTTCCCTACAACGCAAGGCCCGACTTCGTGCGGGAGGCGGCATGACCTCGCATCGAGAGTCGCGATGGTGCTTTCATCGCCTCGTCTTCGATCCGCGAACGGGAAAGGATGGGGGGTTCGCCTGTGAGGAATGCGGGTTCGCATTCCTCCTAGGGAACATCGAGGCCGCTCTCAATCGCGCAGGCATCCAACTCCATCTGTTGCGCGACCCACCCGAGCCAGACCCGATTCTGGCTCATCTTCTGGACGAGGAGGTGGGCTGATGCGTATCGCCTTCCTCTACGGCAGCTTCTCGCTCGGCGCGCGGCCGTTCAACTTCGACAACCTCTACGGCGATCCGCGCGGCCTGACCGGCTCGGAGCTGTCCTGCATCGAGTACGCACAAGCGATGAAGGAGCGGGGGCACGAGGTGCTCCTCGTCGTCGGCCAGGAGATGGCGCCGCGCGATTGGCAAGGCATCCAGATCCGGCAGCTCGACAACCCGCGCATCACCGACGACTACGACGTCGTCTACTCGTGGAACGAGCCGAACCTGCTCCGCGAGGTGCGCGAGGGCGGTCCGCTTCGGGTCGTCAACCAGCAGCTGAACGACTTCGCCTACTGCCGGCCCGGTTGGGAGGAGTGGGTCGATCTCGTCACGAGCCCATCGAGTTGCCACCTGCAGTTCTTGCAGAAGCAGGCCCCCAACGTACGTGCGTGGGAGGTGGTGCCCAACGGATGCGATCCGGGACAGTACCGTCAGGATCGACGGATCCCGGGGCGGGTGATCTGGGCGTCGAGCGCCGATCGCGGCCTGCACCGCCTGCTCGAGGCCTGGCCGGACATCAAGCGGCGCGTTCCGCACGCAAGTCTGCGCTGCTTCTACAACTTCCCACCCGCGCACTTCGACGAACTCGAGGCGATCGGGCCGAACGTCCATCCCGACCTTCTCGAGATCGCCCAGCGCAAGCGCTACATCCGCTACGCGATGAGCAAGCTCGCGTCCCCGAAGTGGGACGTCGAGCACGTGGGATCGGTGTCGCGCGAGCGAATGGCGCGCGAGTTCGAGAAGGCGGAGGTGCTCGCGTATCCCTGCGACACGATCCGCTTCACCGAGGGATTCAGCGTGACGACGCTCGAGGCGTGCGCATCCGGATGCCTGCCCGTCATCACCGACATCGATGCGCTCGGTCAGATCTACGGCGGGGCCGCGCCGATGGTGCACATGCCCCAGTATTCACTCCACGGTATCGACCACGCTCCAGGAATGCTCGAAGCGACGCGATCGGAGTTCATCGAACTCGTCGTGCGCGGGCTCGTCGACGAAGAGTGGCGCTCGGATCAGTCGAGTCTCTGCCGACTGCTCGCCGAGGGTTACGCATGGCCCACGCTCGCGGCGGGCCTCGAGAAGGTGTTGGAGGGAGCTCTTCACGCTCGGAAGGGAAGCGCGAAGACCAAGAAGCGGCGCACGTCGAGTCCGGCGATCGCCGAGGAGACGGGGCGATGAACGAATCACTGGCCGAAGCGACCGACTACCTGACGTGCCCGACGTATCCGATCGTCGAGCTCGCGCCTGCGTTCGTGGACAAGCGCGGCGCCATCCAGAACCTCACCACCCTCGGCGCGCAATCGGTCGCGGTCATCACCTCGAAGAGGGGAACGGAGCGCGCCTCGCACATTCACAAGACCGACGATCACCTGGCGTTCGTGGTGAGCGGTCGAATCGAGTACTGGTGGCAGGACGTTCGCGTGGAGAACGGCGCGGTCGCGGATGGCGGAGGTGGGATCCACCGGGTGGTGGTGGAGGCGGGACAGGCCTTCTACACCCCGCGCCACGTCGCGCACACGATGCACTTCCTCGACGACACGGTGTTCGTGACGCTTTCGTGCCGCGCGCGTAACCACGCCGATCACGAAGCGGATCTCATCCGCGTGCCTTCCCTCAAGGCGATAGGTGCAGCGTGAGCGCGCTTTCGAGCCAACCCCCGACCACGTGCCGAGCATGCACCGGTTGCGGCACGGTCGAACGGGAGCGCTGCCAGGAGTGCAACGGCTTCGGCGTATACGCCTCGGTCGCGGAGGTGCGCGAGGCCTGCGCTCGCATCGAGGCAATGCTCGGTCAAGAACTTAGGCGGAGGGCGTAGTGACCTTCCGCGTCCGCGAGGACTGTCGCCTGTGCGGGGATCGTCGACTGACGACGGTTCTCGAGCTCCCGCCGACGCCGCTCGCCAACGAGTTCCCCACCGAGCCGAGCAAGGCTCAGGACGAGTTCCCCCTTCGCCTCGCGCAATGCGGGGGATGCGGGCACGTGCAGCTGCCGGTGGTGGTCGATCCGGCGCGCCTCTTTCGCGACTACGTCTACGTCTCGGGCACGAGCCCGGTCTTCGTCGAGCACTTCCGCAGGTACGCCGCCGAGTGCCTGAAACATCTCAAGCCGAACGATCTCGTGGTGGAGATCGGATCGAACGACGGCACGCTCCTTCGCTTCTTCAAGGAAGGCGGGCAACGCGTCCTCGGCGTGGATCCGGCGACCGAGATCGCCCTCCGCGCGACGGCTTCAGGGATCGACACCTGGCCCACCTTCTTCGATGTGGCGACGGCGGGCGGGATCCTCGACGCGCATGGCCCGGCGAAGCTCGTGGTGGCGAACAACGTGTTCGCCCACGTCGACGATCTCGACGCGATCGTGCGGGGGATCCGAAAGCTTCTCGCGCCCGACGGCGCGTTCGTGTTCGAGGTGTCGTACCTGCCCGACGTGGTGCGGAACACCCTCTTCGACACCGTCTATCACGAGCACCTCTCCTATCACTCACTCCAGCCCCTCATGGGCTTCTTCCGCCGCTTCGGGATGTCGCTCCTCGGAGCGCGCCGCGTCGCCACCCACGGCGGGTCCATTCGCGTCATCGTCTCGCCCCAGCCGAACGTCATTCCGCACACCTCGGCTCTCGCGCTCATCGAGGAAGAGCAGTCGATGGGCCTCTACCGGGATCCGGCGCGCGGCTCGACGGCCCTTGGCGAGCTCGGAGCGCGGATCGCGGTCCGACGAGAAGAGCTCCTTCGCATCCTTCGCGGCGCACGCATGGCCGGCAAGCGCATCGCGGCGTACGGCGCACCGGCCAAGGCGACCACTCTCCTTCGCACCTTCGGCATGGAGGAGATGATCGACTTCGTGGTCGACGACGCGCCGCTCAAGCAGGGCCGTTGGCTTCCTGGCGGACACATTCCGGTCCTCCCGAGCGCAGCGATCGAGGAGAGGCGGCCGGACTACCTCGTCATCCTCGCGTGGAACTTTGCCGATCCGATCCTCGATCGGCTTGCGGCGTACAGGGAGGCGGGCGGCACGTGTGTGGTGCCGCTCCCGAAGGTTCGGATCGTCACCTGAGAGAGGGAACGCATGCGGCTTCTGACGACGGACATCGACGAGATCATCGATCACCTTCCCGCACGGCTCTGGCAAGAGTTCAGCGGACGGCGGGTGCTCCTGACGGGCGGGCGAGGGTTCCTCGGCCGCTACTTCACCGACGTCTTCGTGCGGCTGAACGCGCGCATGTTCGAACCTGCGGGCGCAAAGCCCGTCGAGCTCGTCGTGCTCGATAACCTCATCGCCTCCGGCGCAGCGGGGGCCGAGCCGCTCCGCGAAAAGAACGTCGCCTTCGTCGCGCACGACATCATCGAGCCGTTCACGCCCGAGCGGCCGGTCGACTTCATCCTTCACGCGGCCGGCATCGCGAGCCCCTTCTGGTACCGGAAGTACCCGGTCGAGACCTACCGGGTGGCGGTCCGGGGAACGGAGAACGCGCTCGGGATCGCGCGCCGGAACCCGAACTGTCGCCTGCTCTACTTCTCCTCGAGCGAGATTTACGGCGATCCCGATCCGAAGCACGTGCCGACGCGCGAGAGCTACAAGGGGCATGTCGCCTGCCTCGGTCCGCGCGCGACCTACGACTCGTCGAAGCGCATGGCCGAGACGATCGTGGAGATCTACGGCCAGCAGTACGGCGTCCGCACATCCATCGTCCGGCCCTTCAACTTTTACGGGCCGGGCATGCAGCCGACCGACTATCGCGTCCTGCCGAACTTCGCGGCGCGCTGGGTCGATGGCAAGCCGCTCCACGTCTACGGCACCGGTCAGCAAACGCGAACGTTCTGCTACGTGACCGACGGCATTCGCGGATGCCTCCGCGCGCTCGTCGACGGTGTTCCCGGCGAGCCCTACAACATCGGCAACCCCTCGCCAGAGATCGGGATGGCGGATCTTGCGCGCAAGGTCGGCGAGGTCACCGGCGCAAAGGTCCAGTTCGACACGGTCGAGCATCCGGATACGTACCCGGCGGACGAGCCGCAGCGACGGTGCCCGGACATCAGCAAGGCGCGCGCGCAGCTCGGCTACGAGCCGCTCGTGAGTCTCGACGATGGCCTCCGGCGCTTCTTCGGCTGGGCGAACATCGCGTTCCGTCAGGTGCCGGGAGCGGGCCAGAGCGCGGCGTGAACGCAACGCTCTATTGGCGCTGGTGGTGGACCGATGGACGAGTCGTCGCGGAATGGCTTCCGGTCGACTGCGTGGCTGATGGGTGGTGAGAGACTTTGATCCGCCTCGGCCTCATCGGAGCTGGGAAGTGGGGTCAGAACTACGTTCGTGCGGCCCTTGAAGCAGGGAATTGCAGGGTAACGATCGCGGCGACGAGTCACCCAATCGACGGGGTGGAATGTGTTCCTTCTCGGGAGTGGAAGGAGGGGTTGCGCGGGCGAGCGGATGCGTACGTCGTCGCGACGCCGCCCGAGACACACGAGGAGATCTGCTGCCACCTCATGGCGCGAGGGTGGCCGGTCATGGTGGAGAAGCCAGTAGTGCTGGACGCCGACCGGGCGCGGGTCCTGGCGGAGTTCGCGCGCACCTGCGGAGTCCCATTTCTCGTCGCCCACCAACATCTCTTCGCGCCCGCCTACGAAGAGCTTCGTGCACGCGTACTCGAGTGGGATGAGTTCGCCGTCATCTCTGCGGGCGGAGGGCTCGGTCCGCATCGGAACTACTCGGCCCTATGGGACTACGGCCCGCACGACGTGGCGATGTTCCTGGGACTGACCCGGCACGGGCGTATCGACGACGATCTGAAAGCGGATCGAACGGGCGGCGCTTTTCGCATCCTGCTCGGCGAGGGACGACGGACGGGATTCCTTTGCGTCTGGAACGATGCCGCGCCCAAGACACGTAGGTTCACCGTGCTCCGCCACCCGGACATCATCGTCTACGACGATCGGGATCCAGGCGGATGCCTCCTGCGCCACAACGGGCGCCCGATCCCTGTCGAGCCAGAGCGCCCTCTCACCCGCGCCGTTCGTGCGTTCGCCGATGCGTGCCGGGGAAAGAGTCGTGACTGGCGTTTCGATCCGTTCCTCGGTGTCGAGGTGACGCGAATCCTCGCGCAGGCCGAAGTGCGCACGGAGCAGACCGATGGCGAAGACGATCACGACAGAAGTTACCGTCACCACCACGGGTGATGGCGTCGACAGCGCCTGGACGCCGACCGCGATGACCAATTCTGCGGGTGCGGCGGGAGGTCCGGTGCGGGTGACGCTGGCCTCGGGGGACAACTACATCGTCGTGCCGACCGGTGCGATGGGCTTTCTGCTCGTTCCGCCGGCAACAAGCGGCGTGACGAAGCGCCTGAAGCACCACTCTGGCGAAACCGGCATCGAGATCCGAACGGGCCAGCAAGCCATGCTCCCCCTCGCGACCGGTGTGGCGACGATGATGATCCACGCCTCCGCCATCGAGAACGTCGACATCCACTGGACCTGAGCCGTCGCGCTCGTCCGCAGCCATCGCGCGGCTCGCAATCGCGCCCGACAACGGAGCATCACGTTGGACGCAACCGACAAGGAAGAGATCCGTGGTTTCGTTCGCGACGCGGTCGCCGAAGCGATCGCGCCACTCGCCCAACGCGTCGAGCGTGCCGAGGGAGCCATCGCGGAGGTGCGCGAACTTCAGCGCACCTTCACCGAAGAGCAAGTGAAGCAGGCGCAGTTCATGACGCAGATTGCAGGATCTGCCGCGAACGCGGCCGACATCGGCCTCAAGGCGATGGCGCGTGCGAGTGACGCCGAAGACAACGCCGCCAAGATCGTCCAGAGCGCGATGACGATCCACAACGCCTCGATCGGCGCGACCGTCGATGCGACGATCAAGTCCGCACTGAGGGAGCGTGACGAGGTCCTCGCGGACATCCGCACGAGCCTCGGCATCGTTGTCAAGGCACTCGGGCATCCGCATTTGCGGAAGGCACTGATCATTGCCGCTCTCCTCGGCGCTGCCGTCGGCGGTGGGGTTGCGGGTTACCTCGGTGTGACCGGAAGCGGCGCTGCGAAGCAGCTTCTTCCCTGAAGCGGAGATCCGAACAATGAATGACTACCTCGCTCGGGCGGGCGCGTTTGCGCTCGCCCTCCAGTCTTTTTGTGCGGCCCATCCCGAGCTCAGCGTTCCGCTCATCGGCGCGCTCGTGACGTTCCTCGTCAAACCGCGGACGCCAGAGCAGTACGAGAGGATCGCGAAGTTCTCCCCGCGCCTCGCCGCCGGACTCCAGCTCTTCGCCGCGCTCTTCCCCGATCCGGTGAAGGCATCGAAGGTGGCGACCAAGCTCCTGACCGGCAAAGGCGACGACGGCAAGAGCCTACCGCCCCCTCCCACGCTCAGCGTGATCGCGCTCGTCGTGATCGCGCCCATGCTCACCGGATGCGCGTTGCTGCAACAGCATGCGAAGGATGCGCTCTCCGTCGCGCAGATCGGATGCATCATCGCGAACCAGTTCGAGCCGGACTCCAAGGTCGCAGAGATCTGCCAGATCGCGGACGACTACTTCGAACCGATGCAGAGGGTGCTCGGCGACGCACGACAAGCGAGCGATCGGGCGGCGGCCGAGGCGGCACAATCGACGCGCGCGGCGCTCTGCGGGAAACGGCTCGAGCCGTGAGCGATCGCCGCTTCGGCGCTATCGCCGACGATCCACTCGATGCGGAGCACGATGGGCGGGTGCGCCACATCGGGCGCTTGCTCGGACGAACGACCTCAGCGCCACCGTCCCTGGACCTCACGCACCACCTCGACGCGGTCCTCGATCAAGCCGGAACATCTTCGTGCGTAGGGCACTGGTTCTCGAACGCGATCTACCTCACCGGACAGGTGCAAGGGCGCCCCGTCCCTCGACCGTCGCGTCGATGGGCATACAACGTTGCAAGATACAAGGGCACGTTTGGGCAACTAATCGACGACGGCTGTCGTCCGCGAGATTGCGTACTGGGCGCGGCTGTCCACGGCATCGTCGCCGAGTCCCGTTTCCAGTGGGACCCGGCGAAGGTGAACGAGCCGCCGCCGTTCGATCTCGATGTGGCCGGTGGTGACGCACTGTTTACGGGCTACTACCGGATCGAGGGCGACGTCGCCGCGCTGATGCGCCTCGCCCTAGCGAGCGGACACGTGCCCGGTCTGGCGATGATGGTCCACGAGTCCTTCCTTGAACTCGGCGCAAACGTCACGCACGACGTTCCGGAGGGGAACGCCCTCGGCCGTCACATGGTGACTGTGGTGGGGTACGAACCGGGCGCGTTCCGCATCCTCAACTCGTGGGGAACCGACTGGGCGGACGGTGGTTTCGGCTGGCTCTCAGAGCGGTTCGTCGCGAGCGCGTTCTGCGGCGATCGGTACTGCATGACCAGCGCTCCGGTTGGAAGGTGATGGGAAAGGATGTCGAACGAAGAGGTGGCGCAGTTCGTTGTCTACGTGATTCGGCACCGTCATTCGCGTCTGAGTTATGTGGGCACGACATGCAATGTTGAGCGCCGATGGCGTCAGCATTGTGGCGGCGGGAAGAACAGTTCCCCGCGCCTTTTCCACGCCATCCAGAAGTACGGTCGATGTGCATTCGGGCTCTGGGTCGTAGGTCGATTTGCGAAGGCGAGCCACGCATACGAGGCCGAACGGGCTTGGATACGGACCATGCAAAGCAACGATCCCGCGTTTGGGTACAACCTTACGTCTGGTGGGGTGGGCGGCAGTCCAGGAGTACCAAAATCGCCTGAACACCGGCGCAAGATCGGGGACGCCCAGCGCGGACGACCGGGCAGACCACATTCAGAAGAGACGCGAGAACGATCCTCGAGAAGCCACAAGACCAGTGCCGCTGCATGGGCGCAGATCGAGCGCTTGAGTGACTACCACCGCGGCCGATCCTTGTCGGAGGAGCACAGGGCGAAACTCT
>Ga0196981_1000496_pt1 | contig 11979 bp, 9 predicted proteins | sample S3_2013CmetaG_FD_155462 | JGI IMG/M metagenome (GOLD analysis project Ga0196981, IMG submission 155462) | Soil microbial communities from Anza Borrego desert, Southern California, United States - S3_20-13C | ecosystem: Environmental > Terrestrial > Soil > Desert | place: USA: California...
AGCGCTTCGAGGATGGCCTCCGCCGAACCTTCGGAACAGAGCTGCACGGCACTGAGGTTGAAGGAGAGCCGGACCGAGGCTGGCCATTGGACAGCCTCAGCCAATGCTTCCGACAAGAGACGGTTGCTCAGATCGCCGATGACATGAAGCTGCTCGGCGATCGGAATGAACTCTGCCGGCGACACGGCACCAAGCTCAGCATCGTGCCAGCGGGCAAGCGCTTCGTTGGCGATGAGCGCTCCGGTTCGAAGGTCGATGATGGGCTGGTAAACAAGACCCACCTTTTTGCGGAAGCTGGGGAGTTGGAGCGCTCTCTCGATTTGCGCGCGGCGGCGCTGGGGCGCCTCCATGTCGGGCTCGAAAACAGAAACGAGGCCTGGAGCCTCTCCTTTGGCTTGGTAAAGCGCGATGTCGGCATCGGCGAGAATGCGCGATGCATTTTCAGTGCGTTTCTTGTCGGAAAGCCCGAAGCCGCAGCAGGCCGAGACTGCGAATTTTCGCCGGTTGGCGGTCGCGGAGCGGTTGACCTCAGCAAGGATTCGAGCGCCCGCGGCCGCGGCGGCCTCGGGCGTAGTAATCCCGGGCAACAACATTCCGAACTCGTCGCCGCCCAACCGCGCGACAAGTCCGTTCTGGCCGGCCGCGCGCAAGAGCCGGGCCGCTACCTTTTTCAGCAGTTCGTCGCCGCTCCCGTGCCCGAAGGTGTCGTTGACTGCCTTGAAGCGGTCGAGATCGACGATTGCGACCGCAAAGCCTCCCTCGCTGCTCTTTTCGATTTCGGCCTCGATTGCGGCGACAAAGGCCCGACGATTGGGAAGACCGGTAAGGAAGTCGGTTGTCGCCGCGATGGTCGCTTCCAGGTGGGCGTTCTCGGCAAGCTCCTGTTGGCGGGCAATGGTCGACCGGGACGCGACCAGGTCGGTAAAATGAGAGCTGTGGACACTGAGGAGCCGCAGGATCAGCAGCGCCACGACCGCAAGGCTCATCGCGGCCCCCATGAACTGCGGCTCATTCGACAAAAGACCCTTTGCGGCGAGGGGCAGGGCGAGCATCAGCAGGAGGATCCGGGCTGCCGATGGCACGGAGCTCAGGCCATAGGCGGCTCCGATCGCCGTAAATCCTCCGAACAGCATCACCGGCATTCGGACTGCGGAGCCTCCCCCTTCAGCCAGGTGCAGGCACCACCCCAGGATGACAAGGCTTAGCGCAGCGGCAATCCAGCGCGTCTGCCTCAGCCGGTGCAACATGGCCTCGTGCGTCACGTCCGTTCTTGTGCGGAACCACTGAGCGATCCGTGCCACGGCAAAGGCGCACAAGGCCGTCGGGAAATTGAGGCCCGGCGAAAGCTTTCCGGCGGTTGCAAGTTCGAGGCCGCACAAATTGACGACCGCCAGCAGATAAATGATGGGGATTTGGCGCCGGAGCGCCGAATAGCGCTCCTCGACGATTGCTCGACCGGACGGGGTCTCGATCTCGCCCACGTCGAACGCGCTGCACAAAGGCCGCAAAAATCCCATATTCGCCCGTCTAGCTGGTGGTAGCTTAATTCCAGGTAAGCGTTCCGGCACGGAATGCACCCCATTTCGGCCGGTAGCCAATTGCGCGGCCGGAAAGGGTGGAATGCCGATCTTATCCCGCAACTGGATCAGGACGTCGCAGGCAAATTCCGTCTGCCTTGGAGTCGAGAGGCAAGCGCCTGCGCTCGGCAGATTTGCTCGGCGATTTGCTTGTCCGTCAATGGGGTTGCGAACTTGAGCCCAACCTGGTTTCCTTGGTACCAAGCCGCAGTGGCCTGAACGGTGATTGTACCGCAGCGGAGCCGCAATTGCGCGTGGGGCAGAGGGATCACGCCAACTTCAATACGCCCGCCGCCGGAAGCGAGATCTATGAGTTGCGCACATAGGCGCTGCGATCCCAATTCGAGGATGACGGGCAGGCCCGCCGGGAATCGACAAGCTGCACGTCAGTCTAGCAGCTTTTGTGCTGCGAGTGGCGAGATAATCGCACTCACGCAAACAGCTCCTCCTAAATGGCCAAAGACCAATAACCCAGTGAGAAGCCTCCCTATTGTCGCCCGACACCTAAAGCAGTTTCAATGGCTGCTCCATTGTGGTGGTTACCTAGTCCTAAAAGTCGGTTATTGGACCGGCGGCACCAATTTGAACTAGCAGGCGTTGGTAATGGACATGTTCAAACATAGCCCTCAAGGCGAATCTGCTCCGAATGATGGAGCATGGATTGGCCAGGTCCTTCAGTTAGCTTTTGCCCTACCAAAAAGCGGTTCCTTCGCTGACTTGCCGGGGGCCCTCGACATACTTGAATCCGCGCGCCCGCAATGGATCAATCGCGGAAGACTAAGAAACCGCAACGAAACTTCTGCATGTCAGATATCCGGCCCATGGGCAGGGCGCCATGACCGGAATTGAGCCTGTGTTGATCCTCCTCGTTGAGGACGAACCACTTGTAAGGATGGTGGCCCACGACGCCTTAGAGGCAGGCGGCTTCAGCGTGATCGATGCAATAGACGGCAATGAAGCAATTGCTATCCTAGACGATCGAGCTCACGATCTCGCCGGGCTCATTAGCTCATCGACGTGGTGCTCGATCTCCTCACTGAGGACCTTCACCTTGCTGTCGTAGAATTCGTCGGCCGGTTCGCCGGCCAGGATTTCCGCGATAAGGACCTTGGCTCCGTCGTGTTCGACGTAGTTTTCCTTGAGCAGGTCCTCTTCGACTTTGCCTTCGCAAGCGGGGCAGAAAATTTCCTCTTCGATCTGTGCATGGACGACAGTTCCAAGCAGATTTCTCGGCCAACTTCTGTTTTTGACCGTCGCCAGCAGCCTTCTCGAATTTTGCGAACAGATCCTCGACCGTTCGATGGTAATTCTTCAGCGCGCAATTGCGTCCATTTTCTCCGTAGCAGCCATGAAGCTTCCTTGTATCAGGTCCTAAGCGACTGATGAGACTGCAATGTTCCGTCGGCTAGCGGTCATACGGATGGATCGGTCGCTGCTCATGGCTGCGTGATCAGGCGATGTCGCGATCCTGCCCGCTGCCCGGAACAGAAGGTGTCTTTCCACCGCTGCCCGGATTCAGTCGCTCGTGCTCCTTCTCCTCATCAAGCGGATTCTCTGAAAGGACGCCCGTTCGGTCCTTCCTCGGATAGTCGTCAGGCGTTACCGTTCCAACGTTCGGTCGGTCCTCAACGGGTTCGGCTGGCTGTCCTCCGGGCGTATCCGCGGCGGGGTTGGTATTTTGAGACATGTCGAGCTCCCTCGCCGTCACAACGGTTGAAGGACGCCGGCGTTGCTTGCCAATGACCGCCCTTCACCCTGAGCGATCATTAAAAATCATGGTCGTGAAGGGAGCTTCGATATCTCATTCAAGTTCCGCTCTGGCAGCCCTTCCTCCCAAGGCCATGCCGTTCATATTGCCTGAGGTGGGCTAGCGCGCGTGGTTCACTGGTGATTGGGAGCAGACGCAAGCGCTGTCGTGCCCCCTATCCGTCACAGTTGATGGTGGTCGAGAGTCCGGTTTCCTTATGACCGGAATCGACCCACTGCGGTCATTGGCCTTGATAGGCTGGGCGCCGGGTCGTGCTACGGCACCTGTCCTGTCATTTCAGGGATGATGATGCTGAGACCCCCGCCATATCACCCTTCTCGAACCGCTCGATCATTTCCTTCGCATGCGAGTTAGCCGGGTTAAGGCTCAGCGATCGCCGGAAGCTCGCGATTGCTTTAACCTCTTGGTCGGGGCCCGCGGCCGCGTAGCCGTCACCAAGGCTATCGTGCACGTTCCAGTCACCGGGATATTCGCGCGCGTTCAGCTCCCAGATGGCGATCGCGTCGCCAACCCGTCCTTTGCGCAGCAGGGCATAGCCCAGCCTGTTGAGTTCGTTCGGGTTGAAGATGTAGTCACCGGCAGCGCTCGCCTTCAGCTTCTTGTAGCGAGCAACCGCCGCAGCGACGCCGCCTTCATGGAGCGGCCGCAGGATCGTCGCGGCGATGGAACGCGGGATCGGTAATCGCTTCCCCGTCTTCCATTCCATCCAGTCGGCAACCAACTGGTTGGATACGTTCCAGCCGTTCGAGCCGTTGGTGAGAACGACCAGCCCGTCCCGCTTGTCCCGGCTGACCCAGAAGAAGCTCTGCCAACCACGATTGCCGCCGTCGTGGCCCACTCGTGTGACCCCATCTGGAAAACCCTGGCCGCTCGGCTGAATGGCATAGCCGAGGCCGAACTTGCCATCGGTCGCGGGCGCGGCCGAGGTCATCAGCGCCAACGTCTCCGCCGGCATCACGGAGGTGGCCCGGCTGTCGCCGATCGATGCCAGCGCATAGCAAGCCATGTCGCCGATCGGCGCATACATGCCCGCCGCCGCAACTTCGACGAACCTGGGCGTCGGCGTCTCCTCGCCAAGCTCGTCATAGGCGCGGGCGGCTCGACCGAGCACCAGGGGCGTTAGGCTGAAGCTACTGTCGCGCATGCCCAGCGGACGGAGTATCGCGTCGCGCATATAGTCGGCGAAGGGCCTCTGCGCGGTTTCCTCGACGAGCAGCTGCATCAGCGTGTAGCCGCCACCCGAGTAGGACCAGGCGGTGCCAGGGGCAGCAGTCAGCGTGAGCGAGCCCGCGCCATTGGTCTGGCCAGAAAGCGACTGCTCCAACGTTGGTATCAGGTCGTCCGGACCCCAGCCACGATAGCCCGAGACCGAAAGCCCTGCGGTATGGCTTAGCAGCCGCCGCAAGGTAACTCCCGCGACGTCATGGCTCGAAGGCGGAAGATGCCATCGCTTGAGTCTGGCATCGACTGGCGTGTCGAGCCCCAGCTTGCCCTCGCTCACGAGCCGCATGGCGCCCCAAGCCGACACCGACTTTGAAGTGGAACCAATGTTGAACAACGTCCGGTCGGTGACCGGCGTCTTGGCGGTGGCGTCGGCCATGCCGAAGCCACGCGCGAGGATCACCTTGCCATTTTCGATCACCGCGACCGCGCCGCCGGGAATGCTGAGATCGTTCAAATAGGCTGGCATCCGCTCCGTGACCTGTTGAACAAACGCGTGCTCGCGCGAACCCGCAGCCGGCGGCGTTTCCACGCAACCAGCTGCCGCTGGCCCAGTCGCCAGCGTTTGTGCGGCCAGGACGGCCAAATAAGTAAGACGCCGCTTCATCAAGGTCCCCCGATCCCCGTTGACTGATTTTCAACTACAGCACAGGCTTTTCAGGTCTTCAACGTCGCCGGCTGGGATGTCCGCTTTCGACCCATTCCGGTCATTAGCAGTTCCGAGCCACGCCCGTCCCCTTTGATCCGGCACCTGATGCGCCAAGCCTTGATCAGAACCCGTTCAATCCAATTCAGTGCGGCCATTCGTGACTGGCATTCCAGAACGGGAAAATGTCCAAATTCTGGAGCAAAATTCGCTTCTACCCCGTTGTACGCGACCGTGCGGGGAGAGGCGTCATATAAGCTCCGCCGCGCCATGGTAACCCAGGGGATGAGCAAACCGAGCAGCTCATCCCCTGGGCACATTTACAATTGGAAGCACGGCCACATTTGCGAGTGATCGCATGCGATCTAGGGCCAAGCATCCATATTGTGGACCCGCACAGATTGAACATTCTTGCAAAGCAGGCCGCTCGAACGGGGCCCGAAGTGACTTACCCCCAACAGCCTTCGTAATGCCCCGGCCCGCCGTGCCCCGCGCGGCGGGCCATCAACTCCCGATCATGCAGAAGTATATGCGAATGCGATTGCCAACTAGTCGACTGCTAGCCGCCGCCTCGACCCCATAATGGATTTTAAAGATGGTTTGTTTACCCTATTCCTCAACAACCCATTCAACGCCGTATGTTAACCAGTCGACATGCCAAATCCATCACGCATGTCAGGGCCAACTAGGTCGGGCGATTGCCAGACTCATCGGATTCTCGAGCGGGCAATGGATCCACACGATGCGGTGTGAACGGGCAAAGGTTAATCGCATTTGTGAGACCGACCACGATGGAGCGAGTAATCGAGGCCCGAGATGGCCGGTCGAGTTGGCGGGATATGGCGTCCTGGACGATGGCACCACGTTTGGCGTTTCCCTCGTCAACTTGTCCTATGATGGGTGCCAAGTCGAAACCGAACTTGCTTTGCTTCCTGGGATCAAATTCAGGTTTTCAGTTCTGGGATTTGGCGGCACGACCGAAGCGACGGTCAGGTGGTACAAGGATGGACGGGCGGGCCTCAAGTTCAGCTTTAATGATGTTCTCAGGACCGAGACGCCTAGAAAACACTGCCGATTGGAGGTCTCTGCGGAACTATCGCTCCGGCGGATGGGCAGACAGCGTTACCAAGGTCGCCTATTCGATCTGTCGCCCACCGGATGTAAGGTGGAGTTTGTCGAACGCCCGAGGCCTGAAGAGGTGCTGTGGGTCAAATTTGTCGACTTTGATTCGATTGAGGCAACCGTCCGCTGGATTGACGGATTTTATGGCGGGCTTGAATTTGCAAGGCCGATCTACCCATCGGTTTTTGAACTTCTTCTGGCTAAGCTCCAACACGGACTAGAGCCGGCGGCCGGCAGTTACACTGCAGCACCTTAAACAGGTCTTCGCGCATGGGCATTACTCGCCTCTAAGACGGCTTATCCTGCAGTAGGGTGGCAGGTTGCCTTGATAACCGCAATGCGTCGTTCGGGGCCGGTGAGGGTGGAAAGCGCACTCCGCTCGCATGGCGGCTATGCCGCTTAATCCTCGACGGACCGTCGATTGCCCTGGCGCCTGCCTCCCTGCCGCCGATTCGGCCTCCCCCGCACCCGATGGCGAGTCACTTTTTGCGGCGCTCGTCCTCCCGCCGGTCGCTTTCGCGCAACTCGTCCCCATCAGACATGATGCTCCCTTCCATGCCTAAAGTTTGACTTGCTCCAAAAACCGGCCTCCAGCTTCATTGCCTTCCACCCACTGGATCTGCGCTGGAAAATCACCGTAGCGCGGGACGCGCAGGCGCACCTGTTCGCCGACAACGAGCGACTCCCCCGCGCGCAGGCGGAAGCCGCCGGCCGACAAATCGATGACGTCAACTGTGAGTTCGCCGCCATCAGAGTCCACCAGCACCGCCGCAAGCGACGTCCGGACTCTTGGTGAGCGTTTCTGCTTGCGGTCACCCATTGCTCACGCCCCCAGGGCCGTGCGGGGACAATCTAAATCAATTTGGTAGCGACTCCCGCCAACGCGTCGATGCCTGCGTGTCCTCCGAATGCCCTCCCTTTTGGGCAATATGATGCGATCAGCCTCACGATCATGTTTCATCAGGCCTGGGAACACTACGAAGCGCTTTATCGCAAGTGTGAAAGCTCCCGACAGTCGGGGGCCCGTCGGGAGCTAACATCCAAGCCATAAACGGTAAGCGCCGCCTTCAAGCCTGCGCTCCCCCCGCTCTCATAATGAGCATGTACGAGCAGCAGCGTATCGATCTGCATTTGGCCGCGCAATTGATCGTTAGCTGATAGCGGGTCAGTTGTAATTCTAATGTCCGCAATTGATGTCGTGGACGGCGCTCCACCTGACCGGCACTTTTGTCGGTCTGTGTGGAGAGGAGGACATGATGGAAGACGTTGCGGTTGTCGGCGTCGATCTCGCCAAGTCGGTGTTTCAGGTTCACGGGATCGATGCTCGAGGCCAGGTGGTGCTGCGCCGTCGCCTGCGGCGATCGAAGCTGCTTTCATTCTTCGCAAAGCTGCCGGCTTGCCTCGTCGGCATGGAGACCTGCGCCAGCGCCACCCACTGGGCACGCGAGCTGATGGCGCTCGGTCACGAGGTGCGCCTCATGCCGCCCCAATATGTGAAGCCATACGTCAAGCGCTCGAAGAACGATGCCTCGGATGCAGAGGCGATCTGTGAGGCGGTCACGCGCCCAACGATGCGCTTTGTGGGCGTGAAGTCGGCTGAGCAGCAGAGCGTTCTGGTGCTTCATCGCACGCGGCTGATCCTGACGCGTCAGCGCACGCAGACAGGCAATGCCATCCGTGCGCACCTCGCCGAGTTCGGGATCGTGGCTCCGGTCGGGCGGCTGGGGCTCGATCGTCTGCTCGCGGTTATTGCCGACGAGGGTGATCAGCGGCTTCCGACATCGGCACGCTCGTGCCTGGCAATGCTGATCGAGCAGCATCGCCTCGTGCTGACGCATCTGCTCTATACTGACCGGGCGATCCGCGCTCACAGTCGTGCAAGCGAGCTCGGGCGGAGGCTGCAGGAGATTCCCGGCGTTGGACCACTGGTCGCGAGCGCGCTTGTCGCGGCAGTGCCAGATCCGCACGTCTTCAGGAGCGGGCGAAGCCTCTCGGCATGGCTTGGCCTCGTGCCGCGGCAGAACTCGTCGGGCGGCAAGGAACGGCTCGGCAGGATCACCAAGGCGGGCGACACGTATCTGCGCAAGATGCTGTTCGTCGGCGCTATGGCGGTCATCCGCCATGCCGAGCGGTACGGCACACGCAAGCCCTGGCTGATCAAGCTACTCGGCCGGCGGCACCCGCGCATCGCGGCGATCGCATTGGCCAACAAGATCGGCCGCATCGCCTGGGCGCTGATGACTAGCGGCAAGCGCTACCGCGAGCCGGTGCCCGCATGAGCTAAGGCGCGAACGCGCAAACGAGGTTGGCAAGAGCAGGAGACTGACTGACTGAAGCTGCCAAACGGCGGGACCGACGGTCCGGGAAAACCCATTTACGACCCGGCGCTCTTAAGCGCGTGCAATTGGTTGGGACCCAAGGATCCGCGGAAAAGGCATCATGGCCAGCGACACATGGATAGGCCGCATCAACAGGTCGAAGACATGGCCGCATCCCAACACAGCAGCCAAGCGCGGCAATCTGAACTTGCTAACGGAGCGCCGTCCAGACATGGGTCGAAACCGGCCATTAGCCTCGACCCATCTGAATGACCGGTTTCGAAAACTAAGCGGCGATCGGCTAGTGCGCCAGAGGGGCGCATCGTTGCCGTCAGCCAATGGCTGTTTTGAGGTCGAAATCGGACGAGCGAACGGACCATGAAGGACCGGGTTCGAGTCCGTTCAGCAGAATTTTTTTGGGGGGCCTCGTTGGGGCCAAGCCCAAAATCGAACTTAACTATCTGTGTAATATCAAAACATTACGCTTTGGATTCGAGTCCCCCAAGCGCACCATGCCTGCCCGCGAACTGCCGGGGGCAGGTCGAGGGCAGGCATCGCGCACTAGGGTTATTCTAGCGCAACCGCGCGCTGATGGTGATTGCACCGGCGGCGATCGAAGACTGGCCGTTCGATGCCAGCCGGTCCGCCCGGGCCAGGGCAGCATCGATCTGCGGACGGGCGTCCTTCCAGGCGAGGCCGGCGCAGGTCCGATAATCGCTGGACATGCTGGCTGCGCCGAAATGGCAGACATTGCGGACCGCGCTGCCGACGCGGCCGAACAGCGTCTTGCGGTCGGCCGGCGCGGCCAGGTCGAGGTCGCCAAATGGAACGCGTTCGACATTGGCCTCTTGCGGTTCTCCATAGATGACCACCGGACGGTTCTGGGCGGCCTGCGTGGTAGTGGCGCCGACCAATAGAGATGCCGTGACCCCTGACAGTACGGCGGCACTGATGCGCGCGAAGCGGCTAAGCATCTCAAGTCTCCCTTTCTACTTCGGTTCACGAAGAGGTGACCGTGAGATGCCTCTAGCCACAGCCAATTGCACGGCGGCTTCGACCGCTTGGCGGTTTCATTTCGGCGGGAGCCGTTCGTCGCGGCCAAGCGACTGCGTCGTTCGACCAGTGGCCGAACGGTCGACTTCAATTCGTCACGAAACGGCGCCGGCAAATAGCCGCACCGATGGCCGAGGCCGTCACGGCCGACAAAATAATGACCGCAATGTTACGACCAAGGCCGGCATGCATGTTCATTCTCCTCATCCTTGGTCATCACGGGCGGAGAGCGGGACTGAGGCGTCTGGCCTGTTGCCGACAAGCCGGCCATAGCGGCCGGATGAACGTCGGCATCATTGGCGCAGGGGCGATCGGCGGGTGGGTGGCGGCCCGCCTCGCGCTGGCCGGAAACTCCGTATCCGTTCTAGCGCGAGGATCGACCCTGGAGGCGCTACAGCACGGACTCTCCATCCGGGAGGATAATGTTTCTCAATTGGCGATGTTCCGGGTTTCGAACGATCCCGGGATACTGGGGCCGCAAGAGCTTCTCGTTATCGCCGTCAAGGCTCCCGCGCTGGGGGATGCTGTCCGGCTAGCCGAGCCGATGATGTCGCCCGATACGTTGATTCTGCCGATGCTGAACGGGGTGCCCTGGTGGTTCCTCGACGGTCAGCCGTTGCAATCGGTCGACCCGGAAGGGCGGATTGCCGCCATGCTTCCGACCGACCAGATCATCGGCTGCGTGGTTCATGCCGCTTGCCGCCGTTCCGCGCCCAATGCCATCGAAGTGGCTCACGCCGACAAGCTGATCCTCGGCGAGCCCGCTGGCGGGTCCAGCGAGCGGGTCGAGCGGCTGGCCGCACTGTTCGAGCTGGCCGGTATCCGGACCGAGGCCAGCGACAACGTCCGTCGCGCCATCTGGTACAAGCTGTGGGGCAATATGACGATCAACCCTCTGTCAGCCCTGACGCTGGCGACGGCCGACCGGCTCCTGGCCGATGAGGCGCTGAAGCCGTTCATCCTCGCCTGCATGGCCGAAGCTGCCGAAATCGGAGCGGCAATCGATTGCCCGATCAGCGAAAGCGGCGAGGAGCGGATGGCGGTTACCGCCCGGCTTGGGGCATTCAAGACGTCGATGCTGCAAGACGTCGAGGCCAGTAGGACGATCGAATTGGAAGCGTTGGTCGGCGCACCGCGCGAGATCGGGCGCCGCGTCGGTGTTCCAACCCCCAACATCGACACACTCTACGCGCTGACCCGGCTGATGGCCGAGAGCCGCGGACTCCTTTAGCGCGCGGGGAGAACCCGGCCGGTGCAGCTGCCGAAGCCGATCGCAATCCTGCCGTCCGCCGCGCACCGCGCCGACAGGGCCAGCTCATCGCCGTCTTCGAGAAAGGCTCGAATCTCGCCGCCAGGCAGCTGGATCGGGGCCTTGCCGCCCTGGCTGATTTCCAGCAGCGACCCGAGGCCCGTATTCTCGGAAGTCGACAAGGTGCCGGTCCCGATCAGGTCGCCCGGCTGGAGGTTGCAGCCGTTGGATGCGTGATGGGCGACGATCTGCGCCGCGGACCAGTACATCGCGGCCGCGGCCTCGCCTCGGCTGAGAACATGCGGCGCCAGCCCCGCCTCGCGCATCTTGGCGGTCGATAGCGTCACTTCGAGCTGGATGCCGAGTGCGCCGCCCGCGTGGTCCGCCTCGTCGAGCAGATAGGGCAGCGGAGCCGGATCGCCTTCAGGCCGCGGCGCCATGGGCTTGCGGAAAGGCAGCAGCGCATCAGGAGTCACCACCCAGGGCGAGATGCTGGTCAGGAAATTCTTGGCGAGGAACGGTCCTAGCGGCTGATATTCCCACGCCTGGAGGTCGCGTGCCGACCAGTCGTTGAGCAGGCAATAGCCGGCAATGTGGTCCGCCGCCTCTTCGATCGGGATCGGTTGGCCGAGCGGGTTGCCTGGGCCGACGAAGATGCCCAACTCCAGCTCATAATCGAGCCGGCGGCTGGGGCCATATTCCGGCGTTTCGGCATCGGGCGGCTTGCGCTGGCCCTTGGGACGGATGACCGGCTGGCCCGATACCCGCACCGAGCTGGCCCGGCCATGATATCCGATCGGCACATATTTATAGTTGGGCAGCAACGGATTGTCGGGCCGGAACTGCCGGCCGACATTGGTGGCGTGATGGATGCCGACATAGAAGTCGGTGTAGTCGCCGATCATGCAGGGCAGATGCATTTCGGCGGACGACTGGCGAACGAGATGCTTTTCCACGCTATGGCGGTAGGTCTCGTTCGACAGCAGGTCGGACAATCGCTTGCGCAGGGCCGCGCCGTCCCTGGA
>Ga0196981_1000497_pt1 | contig 11971 bp, 18 predicted proteins | sample S3_2013CmetaG_FD_155462 | JGI IMG/M metagenome (GOLD analysis project Ga0196981, IMG submission 155462) | Soil microbial communities from Anza Borrego desert, Southern California, United States - S3_20-13C | ecosystem: Environmental > Terrestrial > Soil > Desert | place: USA: California...
TAAATATTCAAATTCTAATGTGGAAAAGCCAGTCAAGTCAACAGACCTTGATGACGAATTTGAAGTCAGCGAAGATTTCCTTGATTAAAATGACAAGCAATGCTTCTTTAGATGATAAAGTTGGAGGATTTTGGTTTATTAGGATACCTCAAGATGTTGCCAAAGATCCTCAATATATAGTTGCTGTCGCAAGGTTCAAAGAAATGTATTCTGAAGCATACGCTAAGGTAAAACTAGAGAAATTAAAAAAATCCGTGCAGCAATACGAAAATAATTCTAAGATTTAGAAAAAAAAATCAGCCATAATAATAATAAACTGGTTCCGGCTTGCTAGTATATCTCGTTCCTACACCTGCAGTCCAGCTCCATTGAAGACCTTTGGCAGGAACAACTTTTTTTGTAGCTTCGTCAAAAACATATAAACCTTTTTTTGTCTTGTCAGTTCCGGCAGCGGTTGAAAAATCATATTTATCAGGAACAAATATTCTTATCCTACCATACAAGTAATCTAATGAAACTGCTTCTCTTTCTGTTTCAAATACTGATCCTTGATCTCCCCACCATCCGGCCGTTACTTTTTCGTCTCCAAAAACCTTCGGGTGAGCGTGTTTTCTTCTTTCCAGTTTCTCAGCATCTTCTTCTATTGATTTACTTTCGGTTTTATACCACTCAGTATTAGTATAAGTTGGTTCATCTTCAATTCCTTGCGGTCCTTTTTTGTGATATAATTTTCCGATAAGAGGAAGATTTACAAGATTTGCATATGATTCTAATTTCTTTTTGTTTCTCTCTCTTGCAGGCGCGCATAGATTATTTATTTTATCAACTAAAGATTGAGCTCTTGCATCAAGAGTTTTTTCAAATTCAAGAATTTCTTCAATGGAATATGTCATTTTAAACCACCCAGATTTATTTCAAGGTCAAGAAATATATAAAACTTTCTACTTGAGAGTGAAAGATGACTAAAAGTATATAAAAGAGGTCTCTCAGATAAAAAGATGAATGATGAAGTAGTTCAGAAAGAAAATGTTCCAAAATTCTATGTAAGTTGGGAGCATCTTGAATATCTTGTGGCTAAAGTGGCTTTGCAAATCGACTCAAAAAAATATACCGGCATCTATGGCCTTCCTCGTGGAGGATTAATCCCTGCAGTCATGATAAGCCATCAAACCGGGATCCCTTATGCCGAAAGCATTACAGAGAAAACTTTGATAGTCGATGATATAATAGACAGTGGAAATACCCTCGAAAAATATAAAGAATATGATAAAGTAACTTTGATAAGCAGGCATATGCAGGAGTCAAAAGTCATAGCTACTGGAATGATTGAAAAAAGCAATATCTGGTTTGTTTTTCCATGGGAGAAATAAGATTAAGCAATATTTATATACAACTTCTTCGCATAATTATTTATGCTTGAAAATATATTAAAGCCGAATTGGCTTGAAAAGGAGCCAAGATACGCATTTCTTATTGGATTGATATATTCCGTCATAGGAATAATTGCTGCGCTTATAATATTCCCAAGAAGCCAAGGTATTGCAAGCATTGCATTCTTATCATTATTATTAGTACCATCGCTATCAAAGATTCTTGCAATTGAGGAAAAACAGGATAGCGATTCGAAAAAATTTTCTCTGAAAAAAATATTCAAGGATCATTCTGATGTCCTTCAGGTATACTTGATGCTGTTTTTAGGGATATTTTTGGCTTACGCCTTATTTAGTCTTAAGTTTCCAAATCTACTGGTCAATGGAATATTTGACAGTCAATTAAACATTATCGGCGTGAATACTGGCCAGGCTACAGGAGGGCTTGATTTCCAGTCTATTTTATCAAATAATTTCAAAGTGCTGATTATATTTGCTATGCTTTCCCTGGTTTTCGGAGCTGGATCAATATTTTTCCTTGCCTGGAACGCGTCCGTATGGGGAGTAGTATTTGCGTATGTCACAAGAAATTTCGATGAATTTTTCTTGACATTCCTTCAAGTGACGCCGCATATGTTCCTAGAAGTCGGGGCATATTTCTTTACTATAATTGCCGGAGGCATAATGAGCCAGGCAGTACTGCGGGAGAAACTAGGCTCTGTAAAGTTCAAATATGTATTAAAAGATGGTTCTGTGTTCTTACTCGTCGGAATTGTGCTTCTCGTCCTCGGAGCATTCTGTGAGGTTTATCTTTATCAATTCTGGGCCTAAAAAGGGCAAATTTGCACTAATGTATGCTCTATGGAAGGATTCATATTTATAAACCCTTTATAAAGAGTATTTAAATAACCATTATGCCCCTCGAGTAGAACCGATAGTTTAATATACTAGATATCATAAAATAATCATTAATTGGGGTTGATATATTTGATTAGTAAAACTTTTGCAGAAGCAGTAATGAACAGCTGCTACACCGTTTTTGACAAGCAAGTTCCAGGCTTTAGGATAATCTACAAAAAAGAGATATCCAATCTGTTCTCAGAAAAGCTTGCTGAAAAAAAGCTGAAGACAAAAAACATACAGAATCCAAAAGTATTTGACGTTTACATTTACGCTATGTTTAGGGTATTCTACAAGAGATTACGAGACAAGCCAAAGATCCAGTTGATATTAAAATTCATTGGAAAGAAAGTATATGATGAATTCAAGAGAAAGAACAAGCTTTCAGGAAATATCAAGAAAGACTTGGCATCTATACAAAAGTACTTCCAAAAGAACAAATTCTTCGCTAGCAGCCAGATCACTTGGAGCGACAAGAAAAGATTCAAGCAGATAATAAATAGCCCGGTAATATATGATGCTGCAAAGGACATCTATAACGAGTTAGGGTTTTCAATCAATCTGGTTTCAAAGGTAATGGAAGCATACTTCAACGAATACAAGATAAAAGTCTTCGAAAAACATTTCAATCCATACCAGCAGCCAAAGAAAATAATAGAGTTCTGGGAATTTAAGTAATCTTGCTTTCAAAAATAGGTGAGGAAAAAGCATTTATGAAATTGCTAGATGACAAGAAAACTGTCAGTGCAATAGATAAAATAGTAGATAGGATTTCTGGAGCAAATACAATTATTCTAGGGCCAGTTAAAATTGAACTGCCGGAAGAATATGCTCATAAAAAAATAGGGCAGTATAAATTCTGGCAAGCAGAGGATATAGCAGATTTAATTGACAATTATTCTTTAGTCAGCAAATTAGACAGAGAAGATTCTGAGTATAACAAGAAATTAAATGACTGGTTTCAAGAAACAGTACTTGATATGAATTTGTCTGAAAAAGATTTCAAGGAATTCTATAACGAACTGCTGAAAATATTGGAATTCAATCAAAAAATAAGCATGGAATCACGAATTCCTCCAGAAATGGAAAATAATAATATAGTCATTCTGGAAAATATCTATTTAGGAAATTTCAGTATTGCTGAAAATAAATATTATCATAAATGCGAGATGAAAGTCAAAGACAATAAAGGGGAAAATATCAGCGGAGTAATGTACTACAACCCTAAATTTGTTCTTCTTAAAGAGCGGCAGAATGACATAGATAAAGTATTGCCCTATAAAGAATATACAAAGCCTTTTGATATAACCTTCAAGGCAATGCCTCTTTACATAAAACAGCCAGGCAAAAAGAAGTTAACTACATATCCTCCTAAAATAGAAATACTAAGCATTACAAATAGCGATGGTTTAGAAGAAGTCATACGTCCAAGCAGCAACAAAGATTATGTTCCAGTACAAAGAAAATAACACATTAGTATTCGCAACATTTGATCACTTCGTTCAAAGATGTTGCATTCGCAACATTTTTATAATCTTATTCTATAGTTGAATCATGAAAAACAAAGACATAGCTAAAAATTTTCTGAAGCTTGCAGCTGCAGGCAAAGTTGATGAAGCATATGAAAAGTACGTCGATAAGAAATTCATCCATCACAATGTATGGTATCCTCATGATAGGCAATCTCTGATGGATGGAATGAAGGATAGTGATAAAAAAATGCCGAACAAGAAATTCATAATTAAGAAAATTCTTGAAGAAAAAGATACAGTTGCAACGCATTCTTACATTAAGATGAAAATGAAAGGAAAAGTATGGGAAGGATCCGTAGTTCACATAGTCAAAATAAAGAACGGAAAAATAGTTGAAATGTGGGACATTGGCCAGGAAATACCAAAGGACTCTCCGAACAGAAAAGGTGCATTCTAGATGGAATTAACGCACGATCCTAAGACTAATGAATTCTCGGCGTTAGTTGAAGGCCAGAAGTGCATCGTGCATTACATAGTCATAGATAGCAACACGCTCGACATAGATCATGTGTTCGTTCCCCGCACTCTCCAAGGCAAGGGAGTTGCAAGACAAATGATGGAACAAGTAGTCAGATTTCTCGAGCATAATAAAGTAAAAGTCGAGACATCATGCGAGTACGCAAAGAAATTCTTCGATGATGATAGATATAGAAAATACTTAAACAAGTAATCACTATAAAGTAACAACTTGACGAAAACTTTATAAATCTTTAAGTTCTAACAAAAATATGATAACATTAGTCGGCACTGCATTCATAGATCTTAACGGATACGATAGATTAACGAATGCTCTAGGCAAGTTAAAGCCAAATATTATAGGAATAGATTTTACAGAAGAAAGTTATCTAGAGCATATTTCAATCGTAAAACAACTCATCAGTCCGCGCGGAATAGAAATAATAAAGCATGTCACAAGATCAAAAATACCAAATCATAATCCTCAAACAATAGATATGTTCCTTGAGAATCATTCTCTTAATTATATAGAAAAGGCCGTGCATGATTATTCTACTAAAAACAATGCTACCATCTTGTTTTGCGACAATGAAGACAAGAAAATCTTTGCAAAAGAATATGCAAGAAATAACAGGAGAGAAATATTGAGGGAAATTGAAAAAATATTCACGCTTTCCCCCGAAGAGGCAGTACTCTACATAGAAAAAGAATATTATGATAAGGAAAATCATCCTTCAGCATACAAAAAATTACAGACTTTTTTTAATAAAACAGCAGACAAGCATGCAGAGAAAATATTGCGCCAAGCCGAAGGAAATATTGTGTATGTTTCATCAGTAGACAGAGTATACGGAGCGTATATGCCTAATATTTTTGACAGAATGGGAGATCTAAACCTTGGAAGAGTAAAATTGAATGATCTATGAACAATCTTGAAAAAAAATAAAGAATCTAATGGGAATAAGTGAAATAAAATGATAACTTTACTTGGAATTTCATTAATAGATTTTAATGGATATTATAGATTATCCACAATGCTGAAAAAACTGCAACCTCAATGCGTAGGAATTTTCGAGACTGAAGAAGAGCATAAGGAACAATTATCCCATATGAGCAAATTGTTTAGTGCTGAAGGTCGTTCTTTAATATTTCAACATTATTTAGAGGATCATCCTCGTTCTAATATTGAAACTTTAGATAGATATCTGTCTCCTGCTTCAACATTCTATTTTGTTAATGCTGTCGAAGATTATTGCAATAATTACGACGTACCACTATTATTTTGCGGTGATTCTGGAAAAGTCAAAAAATTCGATGAAGAATATTCCAAAAACACAATGGATAATTTCAATAAAGAAATGGATAAGTTATTAGCAATGCCTATTGGCGATGCGCTAAATTACGTGGAAAATGAATATTATGCCAAAGGCCAAATTAGTAAGTTTAATGCAATAGATGAATATATCAGCAAATCTGGCGACAGGCACGCAGAGAAATTATTAAGGAAATCAAGCGGCAATATAGTATATGTATCTCCTATTGAAAGCATATACGGAAATTATAAACCAAATCTATTTGATAGATTGTTAGATTTGAGGCCTATCAGGATAAAATTAAACGAAAAAATTTAATTTCTCTTATCCATCAATGAGAGAAGTTTTGTCATCTATTCTTACTCTAATTTCATTAATGCTCCAGGAACGTACGTTATTAATAATTCTTCAAATATAAGCATCGATTCATATAACAAAATCACATCAGCAAATGAGTCTTTAATATTGAACAAAAATTCCCTGAATTCCTGAGTATTTTTTGCATGAATATCAAGCATTATATTATATTTTCCAACGGTGCTTGTCAAATAATAAACGTTCTTATGGCTCTTGCAAAAAGAAATAAAATTCTTTATTCTTTCCTGTGGAACACTATTAAACGATATCAAAACAAGATGCCATTGTATTCCTAAAGTCTGCACGTTTATCTTAGGCTTGAATCCCTGTATTATATTTTCTTTTTGAAGTTGTCTTAGACGATAATGTACTTTATGCAATGGCTGCTTTATAGCCAAAGACAATTCCGTAACAGGCATTCTCGCATTATGATTTAATGAGTGGAGTATTTTCTTATCTAATTGATTGAATTCAAATTTTCTATTTTTAGAAGAAGTCGTTTTAAGACTATTTTTTGACTCTGATTTAAGAAATTTATAGCTGATATGTTCTGCCTGGATCAGAGTCGTAAAAGTGTATTCATGCAAATGTTTTCCTAGTAGCAACTTTAATTCTACAAGCTGGCTATTGAATTCAGAAATATTTTGGCTCCAAAATAATAAGGCAGCATCCCATCTTCCAACCCCGGTAACGAGCCAGGCAATATTTGGGAGTTTGCAAATTTTCTTGTAAATTTCTTTCTCTTCTTCCGAATTTAATCCTGTGAGTTGTATGAAAACATAGTAAGAATCAAATCCCAGTCGTCCTGAATCAAGCATAATATAGTAGTTATCAATTATTTTCTTATTTTCAAGTCTTTCTAGCCGATATTTTACAACTTGCTTGCTTGCGCGCACCCTTTTTCCTATTTCGGATTCAGTAAATCTTGCATTTTCATCTAATGCAGCCAGAATTTTGGAATCTAATAAATCTAAAGTCATAATTTTACTTTATAACTTTTTATATATAAATATTGTCATTTAGTTAAATAATATTAAAGATATATTTATCTTTATCATATTATTTCAATTATAATGGATTTAGAAAATATAATAAAAAACGTTCAAAATCAGGCAATAGATAAAGCTATAAAAATGTACAGCAAAGCATACAATGAATATCCTAAAACGACAAATTATATCTCCACAGCAATAGGAGTTGTCGGAGGAGACATCATTGCCAAGCAATTCACAGATAATCCTAATGTAACTCTAAGAGATATAGTTTTTACAAGCATAGCAGCTGCAGGATATAGTTACTTGCAGCCTAAAATGATTAAATGGTCAACTAAAGTCACAAATAAAGTAAGCAACTCATGGAAAAGTCTTAAAGACAATGTAGTAAAACATACTTGGGTGAATTCAGCAATCGTTACCGCAATGTATTTGCCAGTCAACATGACTTATTGGAATATATTGACAGTAAAAAATGAATCTCCAATTACGATTGAAGACAATGTTGCGGGGTTAATTACTCTGGCCATTGGAACAGTGCCTTATCTTGCTGCTGATTATATTGCAATAAAGAAATTCAGCCAGCCAAATACTGAGAAATATTTAAGGCCATTTTATAGTGCAGTAGAAATAGCTTGGAATACATTATTTGCCGGTGGAAATTATATTGCAAAGAAGCTATAACTATGTTCTCTTATCCATCAATGCAAGAAGTTTTGTCGTGCTGTTCCAGTTTCTTATTGTCATTTGTTTATAGATAAGCAGCATGGCTATTTTGTTAATATAGCTGCTTGACGCCTTTGCTGTTAATCTTGATAAATATACTACATCTTTGCCTGCATAAGCTGCATCTACTCCTTCTTTTAGTTTAATTTCTTTCATTGCATTTGCTGATGTCAATGGTTTTTTTAGAAACACTACATCATACTTGTATTTGTCAGGATATTTTCCGAAATCTTTTGGCGCAAGTTTCACTGCTTTCTTCAAAGTTTCATGGGATATTAATACAACGCAAGATTTGTAATTGAATCTCTTCGACAAAGCTTTCTCAATTTTCTCAGTCAATGAATCAGTATTTTTGGAAGAGTCAGAAAAAATCACATTTCCGCTCTGGATGAATGTTGCAACATCAGAGAACCCCATGTCTTCGAATGACTTCTTAAGGTCGGCCATCTTTATGATGTTATTTCCTCCGACGTTGATTCCTCGAAGCAATGCTAGATATTGGTTTTTCATAGAATGATTAAGGAATTGTTGTTTAAAAATTTAAAGAAAAATAAAAGAAAATAATTTATTTAATATATGCATTTACACTGCAGCTTCAAGGCATCCTTCCTTTACGAAGAATGCGCACTCTCCATCAGCAATGTTTGGCGCATCAACTAATTTCGCCACTCGAGATCCTTTCTTGCCTTTACGCAAGTATATTCTGAATGTCGAGTTGTGTCCGACTATGTTTCCTCCGATAGCTTCTGTCGGATCTCCGAAGAATGTATCAGGCTTTGCCATGACTTGGTTAGTCACATAGACTACGCAATTATGCATGTCAGCAAGCTTTGCAAGTATGTGCATGTGCTTGTTTAATTTCTGCTGCCTGTCTGCAAGCGTTCCTCTGCCAACAAACTCTGCCCTGAAATGAGCAGTGAGAGAATCAACAACTATTAATTTTACATTAAGCCCGTTCTTGATTAATTCTTCTACCTTTTCTGCAAGAAGCATTTGATGGTCGCTGTTATATGCTCGCGCAACCTTGATGTTTTTTAGAACTGTATCAGGGTCTAGATCAAGTCCTTTTGCAAATTGTACAATCCTCTCAGGCCTGAATGTGCTTTCTGTATCTATATATACAACGCATGCAGTAGGATCTTTTTTCTGTATGGATACAGCAAGCAAGTGTCCTATCTGAGTCTTTCCAGAGCCGTACTGGCCAAAGCATTCTGTAATGGCGCGAGTTTCAAAGCCGCCTTCAAGCAATGCATCAAATGGTTCGCAATGAGTTGATATTTTCTCAATCAATGCTCTCTTTGCAAGCGCTTCATCTCCTGACATGAATCCCATGTCCATTGATGCTCTTGACGCCTGGATTATTTTTCTTGCAACAATCTCAGAGACTCCTGATGCTTCAACAATTTCGCCGACAGTTGCGACAGCTATTGCAAGCAGCGTATCAAATCCTGCAAGAGATAATTTCTCAGCAGTTGCTGCCCCGACGCCAGGAAGGCTTGTTACAGACATTTCCTTAGTCTTTTGAACATTCTTTAAATCGATATTTACATCATTATCTAATTCATTTTCTTCTGCTCTTCGTGCTCTTGCCATTTCAAATCACCTTGTGTTTTGTTTTTGTTAATCATTAGTGCATAGCTATCGCTATAACTAAATAAATCAAATCAAAAAAATAAATTTAATCGACTACATTCAAGTAATCAATCAGTAAATGCTATCATCATTATCTTCAGCATTCAACGCTAAGTGCTCATATGCCTTGCTTAGAACAAGTATGGCCTTAGGTATATCCTGAGTCCGCAGGCTGCTGGTAGATTGCCATTGATCGTTTTTATCTTTGTAGTTGCGCTCAAAACTTACAGAATGATACACTACTTTCTTGCCGTCCTTGCCAGTCGCTTCGTTTGACCAGATTGTTGCGGCAATTGCGCCAGCCCTGAACTTTGTTTCAGGCATTTTCTTCCCCATCACATCATTGACTGATGGTATTCTTATTTGTGTTTTCTTTATTTCCATCTTAGTTACCTCTTGCTTATCGCATTTTGTTTCAAATCCCGTTATGGAGCTCTACAGCGGCCTGTTGAAAATCTGTAAGATTTTCGACTCAAGGAAATTCTTTCAAATTTCCTTTGTTTTCAGGCCTGCTTATATGCTCAGGGGACGAGGTCTTAGGCAATGGACTTAGCCTAATAATATACCAAAGTCAAGTCTTATTTATATAGTCTATGAAGAAATGTCCAGTGAGGGAAGTGAAGGCTTAAGAAACATAATATTAGAATTATTTATCAGAATACTTATTATTTAAGCTTGCATTTGCTTTTGTAAAATCAGTCATTAAAATAGACTGCGGACGGTCCATTAATTTCAAGATTCCAGTCGGTTTTCCCTGGCTGTCATTTCTTAATTCCTGTCTTAGCATAAGAACATCCACAAAGCCATCACCATTGAAATCTGTTTGTACAACCATTGCAACATATCCGTTATTGTACGGATCGTATGCAAATAATGCTTGCTGGAAAAATCCTTTTCTGGAATAATACATGACAACTTTTATAGGATGATTGACATTCTTAGATATAGGATAAATATCCAGGTTTCCTACAAGAGAATGTTCCAATCTATATTCCCTGCCATATGAAAAAAACATTATTTCTTTTTCATTGTTTTGTGTATACACTGTTCCTTGTATCTCTGGAGGCATATCTACAGTAATAGTTTGGCTATTTTGTTTCAAAACGTAATCTTTTGCTACTTTATCATCCCTAACGATTTTATTATAGATTTTTTCCGATGAACACCCAAGTAGAGAAGCAGAAATAATACCAATGAGTCCTAATTTCCTTATTTTGTTCATAAAAAATAATCGAAATTACAATAATTAGTATTACACTATCATACCTTATATTTAAATGTTTTGATATTGTATATTTAACACTATGGCAAAGTTTATATTGCATAAATAGTTCGCTAAGCTATGCCAAAATCAACTGCAACACTAATCACAGGAGCTTCAAGCGGAATAGGCCTTGAACTTGCAAAAATATTTGCAAAAAACGGCCATAATCTTGTTCTTGTAGCAAGGTCTGAAAACACATTGAACGAATTAAAAAAGCAGCTTGAAGAATCCTGCGCAATAAATGTAAAAGTCATAGTACAGGATTTAAAATATTATAATGCCCCGACGGCAATCTATGATGCTGTGAAGGCAGATGATATCCATGTAAACGTGCTAATAAACAATGCAGGTTTTGGAGTCCACGGGGAATTCAAGGACACAGATCTTGAAAAAGAACTTGAAATGATACAGGTAAATGTCACGGCAGTAACTCATCTAACAAAGATGTTTTTGACTGAAATGCTTGAAGCAAATTCCGGACGAATAATGAATGTCGCAAGCACTGCAGCATTCAATCCAGGCCCTCTCATGGCAGTATATTATGCATCAAAGGCGTACGTCTTATCATTCTCTGAAGCATTAGCCGAAGAGCTATCCAATACAAATATCAAAGTCACAACATTATGTCCCGGTCCTACAAAGACTAATTTCTCGACTGTAACTGGCGTCGAGAATGCGCGAGTATTAAACGAGAAAATCCCTGACGCTAAAGAAATTGCCGAGTATGCATACAATGCCTTGGTTCAGGAAAAAAGGATTGCAATTCCGGGAATAAAAAATAAAATACTGATCAATGCTACAAGAATTATTCCAAGAAAAATAGTTACAAAGACAATCAAGAAAATTCAGCAGAAAAAACAAATCAAAAAACCCGAAACAAAACTTAACTAAAATGGAACAATACTGGATGCCAAGGACAAAAGATTTTCAAAATCTTAGGACTGCATTAAATAATTATGAATGTACAAACATATTCATACGAGATATTGGTTCTCATGGCGGCAAATGCAGACTGAATGAAAATTTAGGAGATAAAAAATTAACTTTCAAAGTCCATCTAAAAAATAAGATTCTTGAATTTTTGATAGATTCAAATAAGGCGTACGATCTTGATCTAAAAAGCTATTACACAAAAAATCAGATGGGATTCTCTTTAGCATACGAGCGGATAAGACCGGATAACAGCATAGTCATGCTCAGCCAAGGCATTGATCCTTACGATAAAGAACTTCCTGAGCCGAAATCTTCGACTTTAAGGCAATGCATTGATGAGAAGCTTTTAGAAATAACATTCAAAGGAAGAGTACATTTAGAATTCTATTCATGGTGGCAGAAAAAGAAAGATTTGAAATACTGGAAAGTAGTACTTCCTAAGAAAGGTTTCTAAAAGGAAAAATCACACATTTCCACACTAGCACCGTAACATTTA
>Ga0196981_1000498_pt1 | contig 11970 bp, 7 predicted proteins | sample S3_2013CmetaG_FD_155462 | JGI IMG/M metagenome (GOLD analysis project Ga0196981, IMG submission 155462) | Soil microbial communities from Anza Borrego desert, Southern California, United States - S3_20-13C | ecosystem: Environmental > Terrestrial > Soil > Desert | place: USA: California...
GTCCGGCCAACTCCAGGTCATCGACATTACGGAGGATGGTCGCGCGATCGGCCTTAGCATCCTCACCCCAGGTGACTTTTTTGGTGAAATTGCGGTCATCAACGGCTCGTCCCGTTCCGCTTCGGTCGTGGCATTGAGTCCTGTCCTGGTTGCCCTTCTTCCCCGTCCTACGGCGCTACACCTTTTTTCGCACTCGCCGACCGTCGCTAACCAGATGCTGCGGCACCTGGCGGCGAAGATTCAGCGTGACTCCGAGTTCCGCGCGCTGCTCAGCATCCACAACACGGCGAAGCGGATCTATTCTTTCCTTAGCCTGATGAAGGAAAAGAAGCCTGACAATACCGAGGTCGTTGAAAACCTTCCGACGCATCAGGATATTGCCAACATGATCAACACCAGCCGGGAAACCGTCACGCGGACAATCCTGGCCCTAGTCAACCAGGGTGTTGTGAAAAAAGACACCCACCGCCTGATCATCATCAATCCCGATGAGCTGAAAAAATTGGCTCAGCGCTAACATTCCTTGCATGCGATATAATTGTCGCCCTTTGACATGCGGGCGGCGGTTAATACGCGATGCGCGCGCAGCAAGGGCGAATCGCGGACGTACAGCATAATTAGAATCCTCCGCGGCGCCCTCTCCGCCCCTCGCGGCATCCTTCAACAGGTGTGCCGCGATTTTCCTGTATCCCTGTCCGTCACTACAGAAAAAATGATCCATCCGGGCATGATAAGAAGCGTTTGGGCGTACCGGGGTTTTATCACCGGGAGCGTGAAACGCGAATTCCAGTCCAAGTACCGCAACTCAATATTGGGGGCAGCCTGGACCGTGCTTCAGCCTTTGGCGATGATCCTGGTCTACACGGTCATTTTTTCCCAGGTCATGAGCGCGAAACTTCCGGGAGTGGACTCCAGCTTCGCGTACAGCATCTACCTGTGCGCCGGCGTCCTGACCTGGGGCCTGTTCGCGGAAATCACCAGCCGCGGTCAGAACGTTTTCCTTGAACACGCGAACCTGATCAAGAAACTCAGCTTTCCGCGCATCTGCCTGCCGATCATCGTCATTCTCAATGCCGGATTGAACTTCGCCATCATCTTTGCGCTGTTCGTCTGCTTCCTGCTTGCGACCGGCCATTTTCCCGGCTGGGTATTTCTTGGAATGCTGCCGATCCTGGCAGTGCAGGTGGCTTTTTCCATCGGACTCGGTATCACGCTAGGTGTCCTTAACGTCTTTTTCCGTGACGTCGGCCAGTTCTTCACTATCCTTCTGCAATTCTGGTTCTGGTTTACACCCATCGTGTACCCACCTACGATTCTTCCGGAAAACATCCGGCCCTTCCTGGCATGGAATCCAATGGCGTCCGTGATATCCGCTTACCAGCAGATCCTCGTCAATGGCCAGTGGCCGCAGTGGTCCAGTCTTCTGCCCGCGGCGGCAATCGGCGTCGGACTGTGCGTTTTCGGCATGCGGCTTTTTCGAAAGCGCGCCGGCGAAATGGTGGATGAACTCTGATGGGCAGCATTCTCGTTACCGGTCTGGGCAAGGCGTACAAGCGCTATCCCTCCCATCTTGCGCGCCTGGCGGAATGGATGCTTCCCTTTACCGGACCGCGTCATCAACTCAAATGGGTGATCCGGGACATCAGCTTCCACGTCGAGGCCGGACAGGCGGTGGGCATCATTGGCATCAATGGCGCCGGGAAGAGCACTCTGCTCAAGTTGATTACCGGGACGACGCAGGCCACGACGGGCAACGTTGTCATCAACGGCCGCGTCGCCGCCCTGCTGGAACTCGGCATGGGATTTCATCCGGATTTCACGGGCAGGCAGAACGTGTTCATGGCCGGGCAGCTCCTCGGCCTGAGCATCGAGGAAATTGCGGCCCTCATGCCGGAAATTGAAGCCTTTGCCGAGATCGGCGAGCACATCGACCAGCCTGTACGCGTCTATTCGAGTGGCATGCAAATGCGACTGGCTTTCAGTGTCGCGACGGCTCGACGTCCCGATGTCCTGATCGTGGATGAAGCACTTTCGGTGGGCGATGCTTACTTCCAGCACAAGAGCTTCGATCGCATCCGGAATTTCAGGAACCAGGGCACCACTTTGCTTATCGTCAGCCACGACAGGACCGCGATCCAGTCGATCTGCGACCGCGCGATCCTCCTGGATGGGGGTCGTCTCGCGAAAGAAGGCGGCCCGGAAGAGGTCATGGATTTCTACAACGCCCTCATCGCAGAGCGCGAGAATTCGACGGTGGAGCAGAAACCGACGGAGGACGGCCGTGTGCAGACTACTTCCGGTACAGGCGAAGCGACGGTGACAGACATTGCGCTGCTGGATGAAAACGGCGCCCCCGCAGAAATGGTCAATGTCGGAACACCAGTGACCCTGCGTGTGCGCGTGCGCGTCAATACCCCGATTCCGCGGCTGGTACTCGGCTACATGATCAAGGACAGGCTCGGACAGCCGATCTACGGCACGAATACGCATTACGCGGAGATGCCGCTGGCAGACCTTGGCGAGGGTGATTGTTTCGAATACCGCTTCGCATTTCCGGCCAATATCGGTCCCGGCAGCTACTCTGTCACCACGGCGTTGACCAGTTCGGAAACGCATCTCGGCAACAATTACGAGTGGCGTGACCTGGCGTTGATCTTCACAGTAGTTAATGTTAACCGTAAGAGCTTCGTTGGCTCGAGCTGGCTCGAACCAACGATCGAAATCATCCGATGAGCGATTTGTTTTACAGGGCGTACGAGGATCGTCACCGGGGCTCGCGCGAACTTATCAAGTCACGCCTGCGAGTCTACGCGCCTTTCCTGCAACCGGCCGCATCGCTGTTCCAGCCTGCGACTGCAATCGACCTCGGGTGCGGGCGCGGCGAATGGCTGGAAATCCTCCGTGAAAACGGGTTCAATGCCTTTGGCGTCGACCTTGACGATGGCATGCTCGACGGTTGCCGCGAGCTCGGGCTGGATGCCCGGAAAGCAGATGCGGTACAGTCGCTGCGCGACCTGCCGACCGGCTGCCTGGCGCTCGTGTCGGCCTTTCACGTCGTCGAGCATATGCCCTTCGACGTCGTGCGTACGCTGATAGAGGAAGCCTTGCGCGTGTTGCGCCCGGGTGGACTGCTGATTCTTGAAACACCCAATCCGGAAAACCTTGTAGTAGGTGCGTCCAGCTTCTACCAGGATCCATCGCACGTTCGCCCCGTTCCGTCGGAACTGTTGAGTTTCGCAGTCGAATTCGCAGGTTTCGCCCGCAACAAGCTGCTGCGTCTGCAGGAGGCGCCGGAATTGCACTCGGGACGCGCGCCAAGCCTGCTCGACGTTCTCGGTGGCGTCAGCCCTGATTACGCGATCGTGGGACAAAAGCAGGCCGATGCATCGACTCTCTCGCGATTCGACGCCGCGTTCGTGATGCCCTATGGCGTTGCCCTCGGCGAACTTGCCGACCGCTTCGATGGGAAAGTCGAAAAGCGAATGGCGGAGAGGATCGAGCAGGCCGAGGCGCGCCTCGCACAGCACGCCGAAATGCTTGCGGAACGAGCATTCCGCCTGGAGTCCCGGCACACGGAAATCGAATCGCGCCTCGCGCAAGCTGTTCAACGCATCGAGCAAGCAGAGGAGCGCGCCGCAGCGGCTTCAGACCAGCTGCGCGCAGTACTTCAGAGCAGGTCCTGGCGTATTACGGCACCGTTGCGACAGGGCGCTGACGCTGCGCGCCGCTTACGTGCCGCTGCAAGGGAAGGCCGGCTTGGACGCGCGTTCGTGAATCGGGCAAAAGCAGCCGTTCGCGTTGCCGGCAGGGCAGCATTAAGTGAACCTCGCGTGGCCCGGCTGGCCTTTCGTGTGCTCGCGCGATTCCCCGCGCTCAAGAAGCGCCTCCGCGACGTCATACTTCCACCGGTACTTAAGCAGCAAACACAGAGACCGGACATGCTTTCCCCGCGCGCGGCGCGGGTTCGTGACGCACTGAAAAAGGCTTTCGACGCGAGGAAGAACTGATGCGCATCGTTATTGACATGCAGGGAGCGCAGACCGACAGCCGTTTCCGGGGGATCGGGCGCTATTCAATGTCCCTCGCATTGGCAGTTGCCCGCAATGCCGGCGATCATGAGATCTGGCTTGTCCTGAATGCCGCTTTACCGCAGAGCATTCCGGATATCCGCCGTGCTTTTTCCGGCCTGGTGCCCAAAGAGCGCATCCGGGTATTCGACATCCCTACTCCGGTTGCGGAACACGACGAGCAGAACGCGTGGCGCACTCGCGCAGCGGAAAAGATCCGCGAACATGTCATCGCACAGCTTCGTCCCGACATGGTGCTCGTCACCAGCCTGTTCGAAGGCTATGTGGATAATGGCATCGCATCTGTCGGTTCGTTTTGCAACGGCATGAACACAGCGGTGATCCTGTACGACCTGATCCCATTGCTGAATCCTGACGCCTACCTTCCCATGCCCAGCCAGAAGGCGAGCTATTACCGCAAGGTTGCGTCGCTCAAGAACGCAGGCTTGTTGCTGGCGATCTCGGATTACTCGCGACAGGAAGCGATAGAAGCGCTGCAACTGGATCCAAGCCGCGTAGTGAGCATCTCTACGGCGACGGACCCGCGCTTTACGCCAGCCGAACTGCCCGCGGACGAACTGGACAACCTGCGTTCGCGTTACGGCATCACCCGACAGATGGTGATGTATGCACCGGGTGGTTTTGACGCACGCAAGAACATCGATGGCCTCATGAAGGCCTTCAGCATGCTGCCCCAGTCGATCCGCGCCTCACATCAGCTTGTCATCGCCAGCAAAATCGGGGACGCAGAGCGTTTCCGACTGGTCCAGATGCGCAAGCAGGCAGGTCTGTCCGAAGACGAGCTCGTTCTTACCGGATATGTTCCTGACGATGACCTGTGTGCCCTGTACGGAGCCGCGGCGCTTTTTGTCTTCCCATCGAAACACGAGGGCTTTGGCCTCCCCGCGCTTGAAGCGATGGCGTGCGGCGCACCCGTGATCGGATCGGACAGGACGAGCGTTCCAGAGGTAATTGGACGGCAAGATGCGCTGTTCGATCCGCATTCACCGCAGGCTATCGCTGCCAAGATGGAACAGGTGCTCTCCGACAAACTTGTCCAGGATGACCTGCGCGAGCACGGACGCGAACAGGCAAAGAAGTTTTCGTGGGATGCGTCGGCGAAACGCGCACTGCGCGCAATGGAAGCACACGCCAGTGCGATGCGGGCGAGTACATCACCGGTGCATAACGACAAGAAACTGCGCCTTGCCTTCGTCTCGCCCCTCCCACCGGAGCGAACAGGCATCGCGGACTACAGTGCAGACCTCCTTCCCGAACTTTCCCGTCTTTACGACGTTGAATTGATCACTGACCAGGTCGAAGTAGATTTGCCTCCAGGACTTCTGGGACTACCCCGCCGCTCGGTAAGCTGGTTCACCGAGAATGCCGCAGAGTTCGACAGAATTGTCTATCAGGTCGGCAACAGCCCTTTCCACACCCATATGTTCGCGTTGCTGCGCGAACATCCCGGCGCGGTCGTTCTTCATGACTTTTTCCTTAGTGGCGTGCTTGCGCACGAAGAACTGACAGAAGCACTACCCGGAGTCTGGACAGAGGCGCTTTACCACTCCCATGGCTATGCTGCTCTCCAGATGCGCTTCGATCCAAGGCGGGTCATGCAAGCGCGCGATGTTTACCCCTCCAACCTGGAGGTGCTGCAGAATGCCAGGGGTGTCATCGTTCATTCCGAACATTCACGCCGGCTCGCGTGCGAATGGTATGGACCGGATGCAGGCGGCGACTGGAAGCTGATCCCGCTGTTGCGGACGCCTGCCGCCACCATCGACCGTTCGGCAGCACGTGCAGCCCTCGGCATCCCGGAGAACGCCTTTGTCGTTTGCAGCTTCGGCTTTGTCGACGGGACCAAATGCAGTCATCGCCTGCTCGACGCATGGCTGTCGTCGAATCTGGCCGCCCAGCCCGACTGTTACCTGACCTTTGTCGGCGAAAATCACGGCGGTGACTACGGCGCGCAAATGCTCGAGCGAATTCGCACGAGCGGTTGCGGAGACAGGATCCGGATCACCGGCTGGGCCAATGCTCAAACCTATCGACAATTCCTGCAGGCAGCAGACGCCGGCGTCCAGCTGCGCAGCATGTCGAGGGGAGAGACCTCGGCGGCCGTTCTGGACTGCATGAATTATGGGCTGCCGACGATTGCCAATGCCAACGGTTCGATGGCGGACCTTCCGGATAGCGCAGTGCTGAAACTGCCCGATGCATTTACAGACGCAATGCTTGTCACTGCACTTGAAAGGCTGAAAGACGACGCCGCCCTACGCCATGCGCTTGGCACTGCCGCACGTGAGCTGATTCACCAACACCATCACCCGGCCGAATGCGCGCGTCGCTACGAGGCAGCGATCGAGTCGGCGTACGAAACTGCATCCACTGATGTCCATGCGCTTGTCCAGGCGCTTTCAAACATCCCTGAGTTGCCGGCGTCCGATGACGTTCTACGGCAACTGGCCCAGTCCGTCGCGCTTTCATCGGAATGGAAACCCTCGCTGCGCCAGCTGTTGGTTGACGTATCGGCCATCTCCCGTAACGACCTGCAGACCGGTATCGAGCGCGTCGTGCGTGCGCAATTGTTTGAACTGCTCCAGAATCCGCCTTCGGGATTCCGGGTGGAACCCGTGTACCTGACTTCCGAAGGCGGAGCCTGGCACTATCGGTACGCGCACATGTACACGCATAAGTTGCTGTCGATTCCCTCCGGCGCGGTGATTGAATCGCCGGTGGATGTGGGCGCAGCCGACGTCTTCTACAGCCCGGATTTTTATCCGCACGGGACAATCGAAGCGGCAAGCAGCGGTCTCTACGCGGATTGGCGCGCGCGGGGCGTTGAAGTGAACTTCCTGGTCCATGACATCCTGCCGGTACTGCAGCCACAGTTCTTTCCGGACCATGCCGATGAGGTCCATGCGCGGTGGCTGACCAGCATTGCAAAGAATGCCGACAGGATTGTCTGCATCTCCCAGGCGGTCTCCGGTGACGTATCTGACTACCTGCGGCAAGAGAGTATCGATCCCGGACAGCTGGAAATCGCAGTTGTTCATCATGGGGCGGACATCAAGGCATCGGTCCCCTCCAGCGGTCTTCCCGACGAGGCATCGGCAATCCTGGGCCGGCTCGCGTCGCGGCCGAGTTTCCTGATGGTGGGGACAATCGAGCCGCGCAAAGGGCATTTGCAAGCAATAGCGGCTTTCGAGCATCTATGGCGTGAGGGGGTGGATGCCAATCTTGTCATCGTTGGGAAAGAAGGCTGGAAGCCGCTCCCGCATGATCAACGACGGACGATTCCGCAAATCGTTGAAAGGATGAGCACGCATCCTGAGCTTGGCAAGCGTCTCCTGTGGCTACAAGGCATCAGCGATGAGTATCTGCAGCATCTCTACGAGTCGTGCGCCTGCCTCATTTTCGCCAGCGAGGGAGAAGGTTTTGGGCTTCCCCTCATCGAAGCAGCCCAGAACAAGCTTCCGATCATTTCGCGCGACCTTCCCGTCTTCCGGGAAGTAGCCGGGATGAACGCCTACTATTTCAGCGGACTTGAAGCCGAGGACCTGGCCGTGGCCGTGAAGGAGTGGCTGGCGCTGCGCGAGCGCGGCAGTGCTCCCTCTTCATCGGGAATGCGCTGGCGAACGTGGGCGGAAAACGCCAGAGAACTGGCTACGATCCTATCCGGCCGCAGCAAATTGCTATGCTTATGATCAGAGACCAACAGATCCGCCAACGCCTGTCCATGCTGCTCTTTGCGGCAGGTGTAGGCGTATCCATCCTGTTTGTCGCATTCGTCGCACTGCGACTGTGGAAGCTTGATTTCCGTACACCTCTTTCGTACTCGCAGGATGACACAATCATCATGCTCTTGTATATCAAGGGCCTGATTCAGGACGGCTGGCCGACCACGATCTCTCACCTGTCAGCCCCCTTTGTCTATCCGGGTGCAGCGTTCCCCATGCTGACGAGCACGGACTGGATGATGATGAAGGCGCTTTCGATCTTCACTTCCGAGCCCGGCGTCCTGCTGAACGTGTTCTGGCTGCTCACGCTGGTCCTCAGCGGGTGGACGGCATGTTATGCCGGCATCCAGCTGGGGATGTCGAGGGCGCTGGCCGCTGCCAGCGGCATCCTGTACGCATTCCTGCCATTCGCCCTGCTTCGAAGCGCCCACCACCTCAACCTCGTCTATTACCTGGTTCCGCTGCTTGGCCTGCTCGCGGTCGTGATCGCCAGCCGCGGTGAAGGCGTGCGCAATGCCGGCCAGGCGACGGTTGTGGGTCTGCTGGCCTGCATCGCTCAAGGCTTCAATTATGTTTACTACAGTTTCTTCGCGGTCTTGCTCTTCGCGATTGCGGCGCTGATCGGTTACCGGCAGAACGGGATGCGGTTCCTGAAACTGCCTGCTGCTGCGATTACGCTTGTCACACTGTGCACAGCCCTTAATCTTGCGCCCGCCTTGAAGACATGGGACGCACAGGGAAAACCGCCAGAGATGGGCTATAAATCGGTTGCCGAGGCGGAAACCTATGGCGCGAAATTGCGCCTGATGCTGTCGCCACATCGCGAGAATGCAGTCCCGCCCCTCGGATATGTCGCGCAGAAGGCCGCGAACGCCGGCTTCCCGCTTGAGAACGAAAACACGACCGCCCGCCTCGGTCTCTTTGGTACGTTTGGCCTGCTGTTGATCATCCTGTCCGTGTTGCGTCGCGAAGGACACCTGGAATCACGCGAACCGTTGCGCGCTGTTTCCGGCCTCGGTATGGCAACGCTACTGCTGATCACGGTCGGCGGATTCGGTGCAATCATCAATGTGCTGACCGTGGCCGATATCCGCGCGTACAACCGGTTTTCGGTTTATCTGTCGTTCTTTGCCATTTCCGCCGCCGCACTCTGGCTTCAGAAGAAACTGGACAGTACACATCGTCCGAAACGCGCGCTTGTTATTGCCATCGCCATCGCGCTTGCCGGACTGAGCCTTTATGATCAGTTGCTTGACGCCAAGCCGCTGCGGGCGAATCAGCAGGAGGACACAGTGCGAATGACGGCGGAAAGGGCTGCCGTCAACAAGCTGGAGCGCGCATTGCCGGCTGGCTCCATGGTGCTCGAACTACCGTTCACCGGCTATCCCCCGATTTATCACTTTCATCAGATGCATTCGTACGACCATGGACGGCCGTTCATCTGGTCGTCCACGCTGAAATGGAGCTGGCCTTCGTTCACGCGGCGGCACCGGGAATGGCAAGAAAGGATGAGCAAGCTGCAAGGGGCCGAGCTGGTGGAGGCGGCAGCGCTGTCCGGTTTCTCCGCCATCTGGATCGACCGTGCAGCCTACCAGGACGGGGGCCGCAAGCTGATTGAGGACCTGTCGTCCAACAAGGTCGAGCCTCTTGATCTTGGCAGCGAACGGTACACGGCACTCGATATCGGCCGCGTGGCTACAGAACTCAATGCGCGAATCGGCGCGGCAGAATTCGCCCGCCGCAGCACCGCCCTACTGGGAAGCCCGATTCTGGCAGAATGGAAACGCGGATTTTACGATGTCGAACGCAACCCGGAATCCCGTTACTTCCGCTGGGCGCAGAAGGAAGCTGTTGTCGAACTGCGGAACACAAGCGACGCCGCGCTCGAGGCGTGCCTGAGCTTTTCCATCGGCTCGCCGTCGGAAGGGACGATTCGGGTGGAGGGCGCCGGCCAGACCAGGGAATTCCGTATCTCGTCCATCCCGCAGCAGGTTCGGCTACCCCTCGCCTTGGACGCGACAGAGAAGGCACGTATTCGCCTCAGTGGCGACATGGCCCAGGTGGCTGCCCCAGGCGACCCGCGCAAACTATTCTTTTACGTCATGGATTACGACGTGGCATCACACGGCGCGATGGAAAATCGCGAAGGTTTCTGCAGTAAATAACTGGACGCAAAACATGGATCTTAAATCGAAGAAGGTACTCGTCACGGGCGCGGATGGCTTCATCGGCAGCCATCTCGTTGAAGCACTTCTTGCACATGGATGCGACGTACGCGCATTTGTCTATTACAACTCGATGAACAGCTGGGGCTGGCTCGACACGCTCCCGCCGGACGTCACCCGCAAGCTCGACGTGTTTGCAGGTGACATCCGCGACCCGAATGGCGTGCATGAGGCGATGAAAGGCTGCGACGTGGTTTTCCATCTCGCGGCGTTGATCGCGATCCCGTTTTCCTATCATTCGCCGGATTCCTACGTCGACACGAATATCAAGGGCACCCTGAATGTACTGCAGGCGGCCAGGAAGCTGGGAACCGAGCGCGTGCTTGTCACTTCCACCTCGGAAGTGTACGGAACCGCACAGTACGCCCCGATCGACGAAAAGCACCCGTTCCAGGGACAGTCTCCCTATAGCGCGACGAAGATCGGCGCCGACAGGATTGCCGAGTCCTTTTACCGCTCCTTCGATACGCCCGTCGTCATCGTTCGCCCGTTCAACACGTACGGCCCGCGCCAGTCCGCGCGCGCGGTCATTCCTACGGTCATTACACAGCTGCTGGACGGGCACAAGGAACTGCGCCTGGGCAGCCTGACGCCGACGCGCGACTTCAATTACGTGAAAGACACGGCAGCCGGGTTCATTGCCCTGGCGGAGGCCGATGAAGCCGTCGGCAAGGAAATCAACATCGCCTCTGGAACCGAAGTCTCCATTGGCGATATCGCCCATACGCTTATTGCAGAATTGAATCCGGAGGCGCGAATTGTTACCGATGAACAGCGGCTTCGTCCCGATGCATCCGAGGTATTCCGCCTGATTGGCGACAACACCTTGATCACCACATTGACTCCGTGGCGCCCCCGCTACGACTTGCGCGCGGGCCTGGTCGATACGATTACCTGGTTCAAGCAGCCCGAAAATCTCGCGCGTTACAAGGCGTGGCTCTACAACCTCTAATAAAGAACAATCATGAGAGCAGTCATTCTTGCAGGCGGCAAAGGCACGCGTCTTCGCCCATACACGACCCTGATCCCGAAGCCGCTGGTGCCGCTGGGCGGCAAGTATTCGATCCTCGAGATCATCCTGATGCAATTGAAGCGGGCCGGGTTTACCCATGTGACCCTGGCGGTCAATCATCTCTCGAACCTGATCATGGCATATTTCGGCGACGGTTCTCGGCTGGGACTGAAACTGGACTATTCGCTCGAGGAAGGCGAACTGAGCACGATCGGGCCTCTCACCCTGATCGACGACCTTCCAGAGAATTTCCTGGTGATGAACGGCGACATCCTTTGCGACCTGGATTACCGCGCCTTCTACGAGACACATGTGGAATCGAAAAGCCAGGTGTCGGTATCGGCATACAGGCGTCAAGTAAAGATTGATTTTGGTGTCCTGCGCTACAACGAGTCCGGTCATCTCACGGAGTTTCAGGAAAAGCCTTCGTACGACTTCGACGTGAGCATGGGCATTTACTGCATCAATCGCTCGGTGATCGATGCGCTTCCGCGTGCGAAGCCCTACGGCTTTGATAACCTTATGATTGACGGACTGGCGGCAAAGCGCCGGATAAACATCCGCCCCTTCTCTGGGTACTGGCTCGACATCGGCCGGCCGGACGACTATGAATACGCGGATGAGCATTTCGACGAACTCTCCGCGAAACTGGGAATCCTGTAATGAAAAAAGTGCTGGTCACCGGGGCGAACGGGGCACTGGCCCGCGTACTGATCACGCGGCTGGGACAGATTGACCGTTACCAGGTCGTCGGCGCCAGCCGCCGTCCTGCTGCCACCGGCGAAGTCCAGCTTGATTTGCGCGACAAGGATCAGATTGCCAGTACTGTGAAACAGGTCGAGCCGGACCTGGTCTTTCATCTTGCTGCGACATTTGCCAACGACTTTGACGAAGCGTATGCCGTGAACGTCGAAGCAGCGCGT
>Ga0196981_1000499_pt1 | contig 11970 bp, 12 predicted proteins | sample S3_2013CmetaG_FD_155462 | JGI IMG/M metagenome (GOLD analysis project Ga0196981, IMG submission 155462) | Soil microbial communities from Anza Borrego desert, Southern California, United States - S3_20-13C | ecosystem: Environmental > Terrestrial > Soil > Desert | place: USA: California...
TTTTCGGGGAAGGGAATGCCCGGCACATAAGGAACATTTGCCGCCTTGATGCCGCGGTTGGCAAGGTAAACGCAAGTCGGCGTTTTCGAGGTGCGGGACACGCCGACGAGGATGACATCGGCATGCGCCATGTCGCGGTCGTTCTTCAGTCCGTCATCGTGATGCAGGGCGTAATCGACTGCGTCCATGCGCGCGAAATATTCCTCGTTCAACTGGTGCTGCAGCCCGGGTTCGGCGCGCGACACCTGGCCGAAGTAACGGCTCATGAGCGCGATCACGGGGTGCAGGATCGAGATCGCCTGCAGGCCGAGCGTCTGGCAGTGTTTTTCGAGCGCCTTGGCAAGCGCGTCGTCGACAAGGGTATAAAGAACGAGGCCCGGATGCTTGCGGATGCCCTCGACCGCCGCGAGCATCTGTTTCTGCGTGCGCACGAGCGGCCAGAAATGCTGCTCCGCCTGGACCTGGTCGAACTGGGCGAGGCAGGCCTTCACCACGCTGTTGAGCGTGCCGCCGGTTGAGTCGGAAATGAGGTGAAGATGGTATTTCTTCATGGGCGCTACTCTAGACGATTTCGCTAAATACTTAAACTGCCTCGCTAAATCAGGAGATTTGCCATATTTATTGACGGCGCGGGGCGCGAGGCGTAGTGTGGATGCCATAACCGGCCGCCGCTATTTCGCGGAGGCCGCGCGCGGGAGACACCCAATGCTCGACAAGCTTTTCAAGACCGCCGCCGAACGCGCAATCCCTGCAAACCGGCTGAATTATGGCGATGTCGCCTTCGTTCTGGGCGCCCCCGCCACCGGCACGACCGAGACGAAAACGGTCGGCAACCCGCTGAAGGGCGATTACGCGACCTATACCATCGACAATATGACGGATGGCAAGACCTTCACGCTCGACGCCACGATCAGCCGCGACTGGCAGGAATACAAGACCTCCTTGCGCGCGGAATGGTATAGCGATACGGCGCTGACCGTGACCTCGCTCACCTTCGACAACAAGCCGGAGAAGCTCGATAATCCGAAAGAGATTTTCAGCGTGCTCAATTACATCGGCGTCAACCATGTGCGCGGTGTGTTCTTTGGCGGCCTTCCCTCCCCGCACGAGGAAAAGGGCGATTTCAGCAAATTCGGCCGCTTCCTGACGCGCGCGCTGCCGAAACCCGCAAGTGGATGGCCCCTTTAATGACAACTGTTGCCGTATTCGCGGGCTCCAAGACCCCGAACGATCCCGCCATCATGGAAACCGCCGCGCTGCTGGGCCAGAAGCTTGCGCAGGCCGGCATCGAGGTGACCTATGGCGGCGGCACGCTCGGCGTCATGGGCGCGCTTGCGAGCGCCGCGCTTGCGGCGGGCGGCAAGGTCACGGCCGTCATCCTGTCGCAATATGAAGACGAGCCGCAATTCGAGGGCGCGTCAAAGCTGTTCGCGTCATCGGAACAGGACCGTTTCCGCATCCTGACCAGCCACAATAACCCCGCCGCGCTGTTCGCGGTGCCGGGCGGACCCGGCACGATGCGCGAAGTGATGCAGGCGGTGGAAGCCGCCGTGTATGAAGGCAAGACCGGCGTCGTGCTGGTGCAGGTCGGGGATTACCTCGATGGCCTTAAGCAGACCTTTGATCGCTCGGTTGCCGCAGGCCTGATCCGGCCCGAGCGCGCCGACAAGCTGAAGCTCTGGCCTGTAACGGGTGACCTTGCCGAAGTCCTGCCGCCCCCGCCGCCTGCCATTCCCGGCCTTTATCAAGGGCTTGGGCGCTAATAAACCCTTAAAAACCTTGATTTTTGACGCTGTTTCCCCTATGTCTGACGGGCATGGAAACGGCGCATAAAACAGATGTAATCATTATCGGCGCGGGGCCGGTCGGCCTCTTCGCGGTGTTCGAGCTCGGGCTGCTCGACATGAAGGCGCATCTGGTCGATATCCTCGACCGCCCGGGCGGCCAGTGCGCGGAGCTTTATCCCGAAAAACCGATTTACGATATTCCGGCCCTGCCGATCGTCACAGGACAGGAACTGACCGACAGACTGATGGAGCAGATCAAGCCCTTCGGCGCGACATTTCACCTGGGCGAGATGGCGCAGAAGATTGAGAAGACCGATAACGGCTGGCGGCTGACCACAGATGCCGGCACGGTGATCGAGGCGCCGGTCGCCGTGATTGCCGCTGGCGGCGGCAGCTTCACGTCGAAAAAGCCGCCGATCAAGGGCATCGAGGAATATGAAGGCAAATCGGTCTTCTATGCCGTGCGCAAGATGGAGCAGTTTCGCGGGCGGAACCTGGTGATCGCGGGCGGTGGGGATTCCGCGCTCGACTGGACCGTCAACCTTGCCCCGCTCGCGAATTCCCTCACCCTCCTCCACCGCCGCGACGATTTCCGCGCCGCGCCGCATACCGTGTCGCAGATGCGCCAGCTGGTGAACGACAATAAAATGAAGCTGGTCATTTCGAACCTGACGGATATCAAGGGCGCGAACGGGCAGATCGAGGCGCTGACGCTGACCCATGCCGACAAATCGGTGCAGGAACTGCCCTGCGACACGCTGCTCGTCTTTTACGGGCTGACCATGAAGCTCGGCCCCGTCGGCGAGCTTTGCGCGCAGCAGAATATCGCGCTGCAAAACGGCCTCATCCCCGTCGATACCGAGAAGTTCGAGACGACGGCGGAGCGGCTGTTCGCGATCGGCGACATCAACTGGTATCCCGGCAAGCTGAAGCTGATACTTTCCGGATTCCACGAAGCCGCGCTGATGGCGCAGAAAGCCTTCCGTTATGTCTATCCTGACCGCAAGCTGCGCTTCGAATACACGACATCGAGCAGCAATTTGCAGGAAAAACTTGGCGTAAAGTGATTCAGGTGGAAAACTAGGGAAATTTTGGAAACGGGGTCATGAGCGCAAGCCAGTTCAGCATCATCAGCGCGGTCCGCAACGCCTATGTCTTCGTCGGCAGGGAATGGCGGTACCTCGTCAAGATCTCGCTGCTGCCGATGGGCTTCAACCTGCTGACCGAGTTCGTGATCTTCTTCATGATCAAGGAACCGACGATGTTCGAGGCGGTGGTCTGGAACATACCCGCGACCGCCCTGACCGGCTGGTTCATGTTCGCGGAGGCGCGGCTGATCCTGTTGGGCGAGCGCACCGACGACCTGCCGCAGGACCCGGCCCTGCGGGCGGAGCGCCAGCGCGACCTTTCGGCCAGCATCCTGATGTTCCTGCTGTTCTATATGGGCTTCATGATCTTCCTCGCTTATCAGGTCTTCACGCAGCAGATGAACCCGACGGGGCAGAACTTGACCTATACCACGATCGGCATGCTCCTGTTCGGCGCGGGCATCTGGGCGGCGCGCTTCGGCGTCGCGCATATCCTGGCGGCCGTCGGCTATCCGGTTCGGCGCTATATCTACCGCGTCAACGGGCTTGGCATTTCCTTCCGCCTGATCGGCATGGCGCTGCTGGCGATGCTGCCGATCCTGGCAGCGACGCTATTCGTCGTCACGCTCGCGATGCCGGACCTGACCTTCAAGCCCACGCCGGCCAGCATCATCCTCGACGCGCCGATGTCCTTCGCGATCTGGGCGGTGCTGACCGCGGCGTCCTGCTTCGCGCTCAAGGAAATCCTCGGCCGCGCGCCGGAGAAGAACCCATGAGGATCCGCGTGACCGGCCGCGACGGGGCCGAGCAGGAGCTGGAGGCGGTCGAGGGCTGGCGCGTCATGGAAATCATCCGCGACCACGGCATGAATGATGCGAATGTCGCGATCAAGGCCGAATGCGGCGGCGCGCTCGCCTGCGCGACCTGCCACGTCTATGTCGATGCGGACTGGCTCGCGAAGCTCGCCCCCCCGTCGGAAGACGAGGTTTACATGATGGACGAGGCCTTTGCCGTGCAGGATAATTCGCGGCTCTCATGCCAGATCATCATGAACGACGAACTCGACGGGCTGCAGGTTACGCTCGCGCCCGGCACGGAACCCTAGAACCGAAAAGAAGATGGATATGAGCAATATCGACGCGCTGAAAAAAGAGATCGTGGAAACGGTGAAGGCTGCCAACGACATCAACTCGCTGGAGGAGGTGCGCGTCTCCGCGCTCGGCAAAAAGGGCAAGGTCACCGGCATGATGGCGGGCCTCGGCCAGATGACGCCCGAGCAGCGCAAGGAAATGGGCCAGGCGCTCAACCGCCTGAAGGATGAAATCACCGCCGAGATCGAGGCGCGGGCGACCACCCTGAAATCGGCTGCGCTGAATGAGCGGCTGCAAAAAGAAAAAGTCGACATCACCCTCTCCCCCCGCCCGCAGCAGAAGGGCACCATCCACCCGATCAGCCAGACGATCGAGGAAATGACGGTGATCTTCGCCGAAATGGGCTTCAGCGTCGCGGAAGGCCCGGAGATCGAGGATGATTTCCACAACTTCACCGCGCTCAACTTCCCGCCCGGTCATCCGGCGCGGCAGATGCACGACACCTTTTATTTTCCCGACGCGCCCGGCAAGACGGGGCTGGATGCGAAGCGGCTGCTGCGCACCCACACCTCGACCGTGCAGGTGCATGTGATGCAGACACAGAAGCCGCCGATCCGCGTGATCATTCCGGGCCGCACCTATCGCTCGGACTACGACATGACCCATACGCCGATGTTCCACCAGATGGAGGGGCTGCTGATCGACAAGGCTGCGCATATGGGCCACCTGAAAGGCTGCCTGATCGAGTTTTGCCGCCGCTTCTTCGAGGTGGACGATCTGAAGGCGCGTTTCCGCCCGAGCTTCTTCCCCTTCACCGAACCCTCGGCGGAGATGGATATCGGCTGCTCCCGCGCGGGCGGCGAGCTCAAGATCGGGGAGGGCAACGACTGGCTCGAGATTCTGGGCTGCGGCATGGTGCATCCGAACGTGCTGAAGAACTGCGGCATCGACCCCGACGAATACCAAGGCTTCGCTTTCGGCATGGGGATCGAGCGCGTGGCAATGCTGAAATACGGCATTCCCGACCTGCGCACCTTCTTTGAATCGGACCTGCGCTGGCTGAAGCATTACGGCTTCGGCCCGATGGACCAGCCGAACCCCGCTCTTGCCTAAGAAAGAATACTGCCATGAAATTCACGCTCAGCTGGCTGAAAGAATATCTCGACACGACCGCTTCGCTTGACGAGATCAGCCATAAACTCACCGCCATTGGTCTCGAGGTCGAGGGCATCGACGATCCGGCCAAGACGCTCGACGGTTTTGTCGTGGCGCATGTGGTTTCCGCCGAAAAGCATCCCGACGCCGACAAGCTGCAATGCCTCGTCGTCGATACAGGGCGGGAACAGCTGAAGGTCGTCTGCGGCGCGCCGAATGCGCGTGCGGGCATGAAGGGCGTGTTCGCGCCCTCGGGCTCGTTCATTCCCGGCTCCAACATCACGCTCAAGAAATCAATGATCCGCGGTCAGGAAAGCAACGGCATGATGTGCTCGGAGCGGGAATTGCTGCTCTCGGACGAGCATAAGGGCATCATCGAGCTGCCTGATGACGCGAAAGTAGGATCGCCCGCCGCGCCCGCGCTTGGCAAGGATGACCCCGTCATCGAGATCAACCTGACGCCGAACCGCGGCGACTGCGCCGGTATCCTCGGCATTGCGCGCGACCTCGCGGCCGCGGGCCTTGGCACGCTTAAAATGCCGGATGCATCGACGGTTGCGGGCAAATTCAAGAATCCGATTACAGTCGAAACGAAAGACAGCCATGCCTGCCCGCATTTCATCGGGCGTTACATCAAGGGCGTCAAGAACGGCCCTTCGCCCAAATGGCTGCAGGACCGGCTGAAATCGATCGGCCTCCGCCCCATTTCGGCGCTTGTCGATATCACCAATTACATGACGATCGCCTGCGGCCGCCCCTTGCATGTTTTCGACGCCGACAAGCTGAAGGGCAATATCACCGTGCGCCTGTCGAAGGCGGGCGAAACGCTGGCGGCGCTTAACGATAAATCCTTCACGCTGGAGGACGGCATGACCGTCGTCTGTGACGACTCAGGCGTGCTGGGCCTTGGCGGCATCATCGGTGGCACCTCGACCGCCGTTTCCGATGCGACGACCAACGTCTATCTGGAAGCCGCCTATTTCGACCCCGTGCGCACGGCAAAAACCGGCCAGAAGCTGCAGATCGACAGCGATGCGCGCTACCGCTTCGAGCGCGGCATCGACCCCGGCTTCACGGCTGCGGGCGCCGAAATCGCGACCAAACTGATCCAGCAAGTCTGCGGCGGCGAGGCGAGCGAAGTGGCGGTTGCCGGAAGCGCGATCAATGCGTCCCGCCCCATCACCTACGCGCCGGAGCGCCTGAAATTGCTGGGCGGCATGGAGCTGGCGGATGACCGCCAGAAACATATCCTGACCACGCTCGGTTTTACCGTGAAGGATAACGGCAAAACCTGGGACGTGCTGACGCCATCCTGGCGCGGCGATGTGGAAGGGGCTGCCGATATCGTGGAAGAAGTTTTGCGCATCGAAGGCTACGACAATATTCCAACTGTCTATGTACGCCCGCTGGCCGATGAACGGCGCTCGGCGCTCAGCCCGCTCGCGAAACGCGCGGCGACGGCGCGGCGGCTGCTCGCGATGCGCGGGCTTTATGAAACGGTCACGTGGTCCTTCATGGATGATGCGACCTCCGACCTGTTCGGGGCGCAGCATCACCAGAACAAGGCGGCGCTTACCCTGACCAACCCAATTTCATCCGACCTTGCGGTCATGCGCCCGTCGATCCTGCCCAACCTGGTCGCGGCGGCGGGCCGCAACGCCGATCGCGGCTTTCCCGATGCCTGCCTGTTCGAAATCGGCACCGTGTTCAAGTCGACGGAGGCGGCCGGCCAACTGATGACCGCAACCGGCTTGCGCACCGGCAGCGCCGTTGCGCGCCACTGGGCGCAGGCGCCGCGCGATGTTGATGTTTATGACGCCAAGTCGGATGCGCTGGCTGTGCTGGAAAACTGCGGCGTGAACCCGGCGAGCGTGCAGATTTCGGCGGATGCGCCGGAATGGTACCATCCCGGCCGCTCCGGCACGCTGCGGCAGGGGCCGACCGTCCTCGCCTATTTCGGCGAGCTGCATCCGGCCGTGCTGATGCAGATGAAGCGCGACGAAAAATGCGCAGGGTTTGAGGTGTTCCTCGCCAATATCCCGGCGCCGAAGAAAAAAGGCGCGCGCAAGGAACTGCTGAAACCCTCGCCCTTCCAGCCGCTGCACCGGGATTTCGCCTTCGTGCTCGACGACAAGGTGGAAGCGGAGAAGCTGGTCAAGGCAATCAAAGGGGCAGACAAGACCCTGATCAGCCATGTCGAGATTTTCGATGTCTATACCGGCAAGGGCGTCGATCCGGGCAAAAAATCGGTCGCGATCGGGGTGACGCTGCAGCCCGTTGAAAAGACCCTGACGGACGAGGAAATCACCGCAGTTAGCCAGAAAATCGTCGAAGCGGTCGTGAAACAAACCGGCGGGTCACTGCGTTCGTAGCGGTGAAGGAGAAATCCGATGCGTTACCTCGCCCTGCTCGCCGTCATTCTGCTCACCGCCTGCACCTCGCCTGCCGAGCGCGCGGCGAAGCTCGACCGCTGGGTCGGTACCTCGGAGCGCGAGCTGGTGACAAGCTGGGGCGTGCCGGACAAGACTTATGACCTCGACCGTCGCACGCGCATGCTGTCCTATGTCGATGTGCGCAATTACAATTATGGTACAAGCTTTGGCACCTGCATGGGCGGTTGGAGCGGCCGCGTCGGCTATAACAACTGCGTGGGCGGCATGCCACCCACCCGTGAGACCCATTATTGCGAGACCACCTTCATGGTCGTGAATGGCCGGGTCACGAAATGGGGATTGAAGGGTAGCGGCTGTTAATCCATTCGCCATGAATAAAGAAAAACGGCCAGCATCGCTGCGGGCCGTTTTCGTTGGTCCCGTAAATTGCCTTACGACAGTTTCGGGCCTTTGGCTTTCGCGGCCTTGACCGCCGGCTTCATGTCGTCGTTCGGCTTATTGACCGCGCCGACGAAGATCACTGCGCCGGTTTTCACATCTTGCAGGGCGAACGCAAACGAGCGGTCGAACTTGACGTCGATCTGGGGCGGCGGCATGCGCACGGAGGTCGCGAATACCATGCCGACCGTGGTGACGGCGGCGGCTTCGGAGCCTTCTTCATTCGTCTTGAAGACGGTGTCGTGCTGGACCTTGCCGATATAGAGGTCGCCCGACTGCGTCATCTTGCCAAAATCAGCCGTCTGCTCGTTGAAGGCATCCTTGATGCCAAGTTCCTTCAGGGCCGGGATCAGGTCGAATTTCTGCTTGATGTCGAGGCGCGGCAGCTCGACCGTGCCGACGGCATCATTGAACGCATAGGGATCGAGCCATTGCGGCACCTTGCCGTCGGCCTGCGCCGCGAGCCAGTCGCGCGCGGAGACGTTGTCATCCGACGGGCGGATGAGGACGACGCGCATGCTCGGCTGCTTGCCGTTCTGCCAGTCATCGCTGCCGTAGGTGAGCGCGACAGCTTCGAAATCCGCGCCCTGCAGATGCGTGACCTGGCCTTCCTCGCGGAAGCGCTGCTTCATCGTCGGGGTCGCGTTGACAGCCGCGTCATCCGCCGTGAAGTTTTTGTCCTCGGTCAGCTTCTTGTCGAATTTATGCGTCCAGTCGCCCTTGAAATAAAGAGCGGAGGCAAGTACCGCCGCGTCGTCTTTTTTCAGCTCGGTCAGTACTTCGGGGATGAGGCCGTTGGTGTTGTCGCTCGCCCACTGGTTGATCTTGGCGACGGTTTTCTTGTCCCCGAAATCTTCAGCCGAAATTTCAGCGCTGTGGGTTTTCTTCAGGTCGTCCGCATAGGCGGGGTCGAGCTTCAGGCGTTCCTGGTTGGTCCAGACGCCGTTTGCCGTGGTCAGCGTCACCTGGTCCTTGTTGGCCGCGAGGACGTCGGCGTTGAGCGCCACATAGTCGTTCGCCGCTTTTTCGAGGTCTGCGCTGGCGACGCCGAACAGCGTTTTCGCCATTTCGTCGCGCGTCAGGCCATCTGCACCCTTCGCCACCATCGACAGCGCCGCCATGGCGTTGTAGGGGGAGACGACGAGGTTGTCGGACTTTTCGTCCTGGTTGTTGCCGACCGCCTTGGTGAAGGCGAGCGTCAGCTTGATGACGTTTTTGACTTCGGGCTTGAACTGGCGGCCGTGCTCGTATTCGGGCTTTGCCGCGGGTTTTGCTTTTGCCATTGTTTTTTATCCTTCTTGAAAAATTACTTCAGGCCGGGCGCTTTTGCTTTCGGCGCCTTGGCGGGTTTCACGTCGTCATTCGGCTTGTTGACCGCGCCGATGAACAGCACCGCATTGGTTTTCACATCCTGCAGCGCGAAGACGAAGGAGCGATCGAGCTTCACATCCACTTCAACGGGCGGCATGCGCACGGATTCGAGCGTCATGACGGCCGTGGTCACGGCAGCCGCTTCGGAGCCGACTTCGTCGGTCTTGAAAACGGTGTCGTGGCTGACCTTGGAGACGAACAGCTTTTCCCCGCCCTGCTCGACCATGTTCTCGAACGAGCCGCCGCCGAAGGCCTTGTCGACGCCAAGCTCGCGCAGCGCGGGGATCAGGTCGAATTTCTGCTTGATGTCCATGCGCGGCAGCTCGACCGAGCCGATCGCATCTTCGAAGGCATAGGCGTCAAGCCATGCCGGGATCTTGCCGGCGTCCTGACTGCTGAGGAAGTCGCGCGCCGAGACGTTGTCATCGGTCGGACGGACCAGCACGATGCGCATGGTCGGGTTCTTCCATTCCTCGCGGCCGTGTTTTTCTTCGCCGTAAGTCATGGTGATGGCTTCGAAATCCTTGCCCTTCTGGTAGCGGAAGCCGCCTTCGTCGGCGAAGTCCTGGTGCATGGTCGGCGTCGTCGCCGCGGCTGCGCCGTCTTGCGTGAAGGTCTTGTCTTCGGTCAGGGCCTTGTCGAATTTCTTGGTCCATTCGCCCTTGAAGTGCAACGCGGAAGCAAGCACCGCCGCATCGTCGGGATTCAGTTCTTCGAGAACTTTCGTGATCAGGCCGTTGGTGTTCTTCGCAGCCCAGTCATTGATTTTCTGCACGGTCGCGGGATTGGCGTAGTCTTCCGCGGAGATTTCCGCGCCCATGGTTTCTTTCAGGTCTTTCGCGAAAGCGTCGCGCAGCGTGACGAGGTCCTTATTGGTCCAGACGCCGTTGGCGGTCGTCAGCGTGACCTGGCCGGCATTGGATTTCAGGATTTCGGTGTTGAGTTTCGCATAGGCGGCGACAGCGTCGTCGAGACCCGCGCCGTCCGTTGCGAACAGCGCTTTTGCGAGCTCGTCGCGGGTTTCACCGACGGCGCCCTTGGCGACCATCGACAGTGCAGCCGTTGCGTTATAGGGAGAGACAACGAGGTTGTCCGACTGGTCTTCCTGGTTGCGGCCGACGGCCTTTGCAAATGCCAGCGTCAGCTTGATGCTCGTTTTGACTTCGGGCTTGTAATAGGCGCCGTGCTCGTACTCGTCATTCCCTCTATAGGCCATCGTCGGTCTCTCCATTAAAAGATGTTTTAGGTAAATGCAGGCGAGGGGTAGCATACGGAAATAGGGGGGTCAACCCGGGAAGCCATAATACTTCGGTTCAAGAATCTTCTGGAAAGGGGTTATCCACAACCTTTGCCCTCCATCCCGGCGAAGGCCGGGATCCACGGACTTGGCTTTCGGAGTTTTAAACCCCACGACACAGTTTCGTTACCAAGTGAAAAGGTCCGTGGACCCCGGCCTTCGCCGGGGTGGCGGTTTGATGCCAGCCAAAAACACTTCGGCCCTCCCGGTGGAGCCATGGGGCTTTGCCGGGAAGGCCGGAGGTCTGCGCTCCATGGGAGCACTAGGTCTGTCCGTGTTCTTAGCGCGCTTCGCGCTTCACGTCGTCCGCCGCGTTCTCGATATCATCGCCCGCCTGTTCAACCGCCGCGCCGACTTTTTCGCCGAGGGTCTGGGGACGCTGGTAGTTGTGATAGGCAAGCGCGCCGATAACGATGACGAGCGCGATAATGATGCCGATCAGCATGTTCTGATTTTTGGCCATGGGTGTGTACTCCTAAAAGGCTGAAACGTTGTCTCGGACGCTCCAACAGCCCGCTTTGGATTATGGTTCCCTGTTTTTTAGGGCGGATTCAGCGTGTAAGGTGAGCTGTTCCAAAGCCTGCAGAAGAAGGCTGATGCTATTTAGTGCAGCAGTAAAATTTTGAGCGACATCCGCTTTTGCAAGGTTTTCGGAGCGTAAGATCAAGTCAAAAAAAAGTTCTGAATTTTTGCAACGCGTCTGCACATGGGCAAGACTTTCCACTACGTTATCTTCAAGTTGCAAATACTCGGAATACTTGTCAGCCATAATCGAAGGCAACACTAAGTATTTCGTCTTAACGAGCGAAACCCAGGCTTTCAGTTTTGTTTCAGTAAGATTGCCAACCTCAGTCATAATCGAATTATACTGGCTCAATTCCTGCGTAAGAATTCTTGCTTGCGCCATCATTAAGAATATCAATTTTCGCGATCTAGACATTTTCTCAAGTTCCTTCGCCCGTTCCTCCTTAAGGTGTTTTTCCGCGATTCCATTTAAGTTTCCCGCATAGGCAATCGTGGCAGCAATAATGGCGACTAGGGAAGATATTAGCGGTTGATATGCGGAAATTTTCTCCGCTGGCAAAGATACTATGATTGTTGCAACAATAAAGAAAATCAGAACCACAATTACGATATTGTCTCGCATTACTGTTTCCTTAACCCCTCTTGAACCAGCAGGTCGCGCTTGGAAAGCTTGCCGACCGCCGTTTTTGGCAGGGGCTCGTCCCGGATGATGATCTTTTTCGGCAGCTCGTTCGGGGAGAGTTTTTCGGCGAGCCAGCTTTTGAGTGATTCGGGCGTGGCCTCCGCGCCAGCGCGCAGCTTGACCCAGGCCTGCACCGCTTCGCC
>Ga0196981_1000500_pt1 | contig 11935 bp, 7 predicted proteins | sample S3_2013CmetaG_FD_155462 | JGI IMG/M metagenome (GOLD analysis project Ga0196981, IMG submission 155462) | Soil microbial communities from Anza Borrego desert, Southern California, United States - S3_20-13C | ecosystem: Environmental > Terrestrial > Soil > Desert | place: USA: California...
CGGAGTACGCCGGCGTGGCGGACGCAGGACGAACGCGGGCCGCCGAAGGCACTACTCGTCGCCAATTTTTGGCTCCTTTTGGTGACTCGGAGGTCCCAAAAGGTTTTGCCAAAAATGGCGACGCAATCGGTAGCGGACCTGCACGCCGGGCGATAGTAGAAGCCGCGGTACCCGGTTAGATGCGGGGAATACGGAAACTCCCGATGCTCGAACGGCAGACCACGAGCCCAGCCTCACCAACCAAACGCAAAAGCTCGGAGGAAACCACAACTTTGGCGCGGCCTCCTAAATATCAGAATATCCATATTTTTGGATCACCGAGGAAGTCCTTATTCTTCAGTCAGTATTTTCTTCGGCGTCCAAAAGACCCGTCCTGTCGGTCTCCATTTCTGATAGTCCACATCGTTAGCTCGCGTTGTATACCAGTGCTGCCAAGTTGGTTTTGGCGGTTGCAACTCTCCTCCCTTGGATGGCTCGGAGAACTCGGACACACCTTCGGAATCCTCGGTTCGCTCTGCATACGCGTAGAAAGCAATCTCCTCGCGGCGCCACTCCTCGGTCGCTTGCTGCTCCGAGCGCAGGCAGTAGACACGGCCGTGCTCTTCGTCTTCCTTTGAAAACCTGTAAATCGGCTTCAAACCTTCTCTCGAGTTCTCGAAGGCAAAGAAAGCCACCCGATCAGGCACCCAGCCCGGATTGGCAGGCGGTTGTATTCCATAATAATCATAGGTTTTGCCCCCACGCTCGGCGCGGTAGCGTCGCACGGGTATCGCCTCGTCCGGTTTGGCGGGATTTGGATTCACATCGCGCCATTTCTCCGCCATGGCCTCGGGATTGCCAAACTGTTTTGAAGTGAGCGGAAGGACTTCCTCCTTGAAGTAGCGGTCCGCATCACGGCGACATTCATCCTCATGTGTGTTGTCCTTCTCCTCGTCGGGAAACGGTTTGGTGACCCCTGTTTTCTCGTCCTTCCAAGCCCAGTAGTAGTACGTCGTATAGCTCCAACCCGTCCACCTTTCATAAGCGTAGCGTTTTACCGTGATTCGACGGTGACGGTCGGCCTTTACCTCCTCCCACACCTTCAACATCTCGCTCGCCCAGCGCTCAGCCGCCTTCGTGATGTCATTGGCATAGCCTAAAGCCCGTTGCTCCTGCAGTATTGACAAGTACATGGAGACGCCAAAGAGCAGAAGGGCAAATCCGGGCAGTCTGTGGTTCGGTTCTATCAACAAGGAAAGCTTTTTATCTATCTCATGAGCTTTGGGCTCCAGCATTCTCCAGAGCTCTTCATGTGTTACTCGTCGTGTGCGCTTGCGCGGGAGATATTCAATGTCGCTCCAGTGTTGGAGCGACTGATACGCCGCATGGACATGTTCCAAATCGTTCGTGATCAGCTCCTCCCGCACGACTTCCCGGATCATCTTCTTCATATCTTCCCAGCTTGGCCCTTGCTCGCCGGCTTTGCCCAGCGCATAACTGAGCAACGCAATACCCGTCTTGACCAATGCCCCGGCAGGACCTGTCAGCAGATCGGCCCAACTGATCAATATGTCCGCGAGCAACTGCGCTTCCCCTCCTTTGAGCGAGGAAGGGACAGGGCTTTCCAAGGCGAGCGGCACGGGCACCTGTTTGAGCCGCAGCGCTGCCAGATCCACTTGCCACCCGCTAACGACCGCATACATAACCGCCATGTTGGTGGTACGCACGACGGCGGCAGTACCGGGCGGACACGGTCCAAATTGCTCAATCAGATAAGAGTGAACTTCTTCCCGAACCTCTTCTCCCTCAAACAAAGGGAAGTAATAATCCAGGGCGCTACTGATGCAGCGTTTGCGCTCGTTCAGTTCCTGCCTCCGCTCCGGATCCTCGATAGTGGGCAGCTTCTCGGGTTTGCAGATGAGCGGCAATTCCTGCAGGCGTGGCTCGGTGGGCGATGGCAGGTTCCATATGCTCTGACGGAAAGTCAGATATGTTTTCTCCTCATTGTTGTCAAATACTGCGCTTACGCCTAAAAGCAAACCATGCATGGGGTTGCCTTTGCGTTTGATCGTCTTCGGCATGTTCATTTCTCCTTATCGAAAGTAGTTGGTGCCAAATATCGCGTCTACGACATACGGCAGGAATAAGTACTCAGCGGGAAATCCGTTTGTCCTGTTTGCGATATGCCCGTCATTCCGGCAGAACCGAGAGCTTTAGTTTGCGAGCCACTCAAGGCGGCGCTTTGGGAGGCTAATGAAGCCCAGGCCCGGTTTGGTCATCTTATTGGCCAAGGAGTCAAAGGGTTGCGGAGCACCGCAATCCAACTTACGTGGCTTGGTGAAAACATTAACAGGGTTTCCTTTGGTTCATTCCGGAAGGAAGAGTCAAGTTGTGGAATTAAGCAAAGCTGAAATGCAAGACTTGCCCCCCATTTTTTCCAAGGTACGGAGGCAATCTATCGACCCACCATTCCGGGATTGGAAACGGTAATGAAACCGCCGAGTCCCACCGGTGGGAAAACCCGCGCCTTCATCACTGCGGTAAAAGCTGAAGCAAGTTGAATGGGGCAAAAACGACACCGGAACAGAGCCTCCTGCGCTGTGAACAATTCCCGGGAAAATAGGGAATATTCATGTTTCCGGAATCTGGCGATTACGACCATTGCTCTGGCAGTTAAATCAGAATCAAGTATCGGATAGATTTCTCGTTTATTTACCGTGAATCAATCGGCTGCGCTTATCAGCATCTGCTGAAAATCCTCTTTAAATTCCGGAGCAATAGAAAGATTAGTCATGTCTCCGGATTGTACAAGAAGCCTTTCTATGAGCTTCCAAGGCTGCTTGGGGCAACATTCGGCCGAAGCGCGGCGGCATTCGAACGAAAATGGAGTATGTCGTTGGATTCGACGTTTTATCCTATTTGACGAAAAGCGCCATTTGCCTACCGATCTTGAAAAAATCGCTTGCGAGATGATTTTTTCCGTGAATCGGCTGTCCTAGTTCTTGATGCGGCGGAGCACGCTCCGCGGAAGGGAAGATCGTTTTGGAACTCCAAGGAGGGCACAGATATGAGCAAGCGAAAATCCGTTCTAGCGTCTCTCGTGGCCGTTGCGGCTGTCGCTTATGCCGGCGCCTGGGTCATAGCGGCTTCCGATGACCCGCTGGAACCGATCCTGGCCGAGACGGCCGGAGAATACATGAGCGATACGGCGATCACCGCCAAAGTCAAATCGGCGTTGCTGGCGGACCGCAGCACCAGCGGACTTGCGATTCAAGTCGAGACCAGCAAGGGCGTCGTACAACTGAGCGGATTCGTCGGCAGCGAGGCCGAAAAGGAGCGGGCGGCGGAGATTGCCCGTGGCGTCGAGGGTGTCGGGGAAGTCAAGAACGACATCCGGGTGGGCGGTAAAGCCGCGCCCTGAAGACCCGATCCGAATGGGGCGCCGTCCGCGACGGCGGATCGGAAGCGGATGAGTGCCGTCCTGTGAATCAAGATGTGGCGAGACGCGATCCGCACAGCTTCTGGATTGTATCGGCGCATGCGCACGTTTGGACGCCCGGTTTTTCCCCGCCATGAACGACAGGCCGGTTGAAAAGGCGCCCGGCGGCGCTCCGCGGTTCGCTCCCACGGCCGATCCGCTGTGGCGAATCGAAGAAGAAGGGTTCAATCTCGCGCGGGAACACGAAATCGAATCGCTGTTCGCGGTTTCCAACGGTTATGTCGGTTCCCGCGCCTCTCTCGCCGAAGGCAGTCCGTTGTCGAATCCGGCGACTTTCATCGCAGGGGTTTTCGACACCGATGCGTCCGCCCGCGGTGATCCGATTCCGGAGCTGGCGGCGGCGCCCGACTGGATGCAACTGAACCTGCTGGTCGGCGGGCGCGAATTTCGGCTCGACCAAGGCGGCGACCTTTGGCACCGCCGCATGATCGACCTGCGGCAGGGCATCCTGTGGCGGGAGTTCGATTACCGGACGCCGGATGGCAGTGTCATTCAGGTTCGCGCTTGCCGTTTCGCGTCGCTGGCCGACCGGCACGTTCTTTTTCAGGGAGTGAGGCTGACCGCAGAAGGTCATTTCCCCGATATTCACCTCCGCGCCATTACCGAACCGGTCATCGAACGTCCCGGCCGGGTGCGTCTGACGGCCGAATCCTGCCCAGGGAGGGAAATCGGCGCCGACCGTGGCTATTTGCTCGAACTGTGCACGCGGACCACCCGGATCAAAGCCGCCATCGCCGCCGCAGGCCGCCTCCGGATCGACGGCGGCAAAGTGATCGCTCCCCGGACGGAGTCGGCTCCCGATCGGCACATCGAGTCGTGGGAACTGGATATCGAAGCCGGCAAGACTTACCGCTTCGACCGGTTGGTCGTGATTTACACCTCGCGCGACGCGGACACGCCGGCGGCCAAGGCGGCGGAGCACCTGCAAAGGCTGTTGAATTCGAATTCGGAAGACATCATCGGCGCTCACGCGCGGGCCTGGGAAAAGCGCTGGCGGGAGAGCGACGTCGAAATCGAGGGAGACGAAGCGCTGCAAAGGGCCTTGCGGTTCGCCTGCTATCACCTGATCGGAGCCGCTAACCCGGAAGACGAGCGGGTTTCCGTCGGCGCCCGCGCTCTGACCGGCGAGGCGTACAAGGGCCATGTCTTTTGGGACACGGAAATTTTCATGCTGCCGTTCTATGTTTTCACCGATCCTCCTTCGGCGCGGGCGCTTCTGATGTACCGGTACCATACTTTGCCCGCCGCGCGGGAAAAGGCGCGCCGGCTGGGCTACCGAGGCGCGCTGTATGCCTGGGAGTCGACCGATACCGGCGAAGAGGCCACGCCGGGCTATGCCATGACCCCGGACGGCGAGATCAAGCCCATCCTCAACGGCGTGCTGGAGCACCATATCAGCGCCGATGTCGCTTATGCCGTTTGGCAATACTGGCAGGCGACTTCGGACGAGGCGTTTCTTCTCCAGGCCGGAGCGGAGATCCTGTTCGAGACCGCGCGATTCTGGGCGAGCCGCGGCAGCGTGGAGGCGGACGGACGCTACCACATTCGGGAGGTCATCGGTCCCGACGAGTATCACGAGGGCGTGGACGACAACGCCTTCACCAACGCGATGGCGCAATGGAACCTGGAATGCGCCGCGGAAGCGGCGCGTCTCCTCGCCGAGCGCTGGCCGGATCGCCGGTTGGAGCTTGCCCGGCGCATCGACCTTACGGAAGACGAGCCGGAGGCCTGGCGGGACCTGGCCCGGCGCATGTATACCGGATTCGACTCGCGGACCGGCCTGTTCGAGCAGTTCCAGGGGTATTTCGGATTGCAGGACATCGACCTGGCCCAATACGCGCCCCGCCTCCTGCCGATGGACATGCTCCTCGGCCGGGAACGGACGCAGTTGAGCAAGATCGTGAAGCAGGCCGATGTCGTCATGCTGATCCACCTGTTCTGGGACCGGCTTCCGCCCGAGGCGCGGGAGGCCAACTTCCGCTACTACGAGCCGCGCACCGCTCACGGCAGTTCCCTGAGTCCATCGATTCATGCCGCCGTGGCCGCGCGGCTGGGCGAAATGGAAACCGCCATGCGCTATTTCCGGCAGGCGGCGGAAATCGATCTTACCGACACCATGGGCAACGCGGCCGGAGGCATCCACGCCGCGGCGCTTGGCGGCTTGTGGCAGGCCGTGGCGTTCGGATTCGCCGGACTGAGCCTCTTGCCCGACGGCGTCGGCCTGACGCCCCATTGTCCGCCTGAATGGCCGGCTTTCCACTTTAACGCGGCTTGGCGGGGAACTCGTTTGCACGTGGACATTCGGCCCGAGACCGTCGAAATCGCCGCCGAAGGGGAAAAGCCCCTGACCGTTCGGATCGGCGGCGCGCCACCGGTTCGGCTCGCCTCCGGCCAGCGCATCCGATGGCGGCTGGCTGACGGCGCCTGGGAGGAGATATCGTCATGAGTGATGAATGCCCGGAAAAAGCGACCGTCGTATTGCCGCTCGATACGACGTCCCGGTCGTCCGCCGTATTGCCGGTCGCGACGACGGTGATTCGGCTCGCCGAAGCGACGCCGTGCATCGTGCGTACCGGGCGGCCGGCAGCCACTATCTCCGATTTGAAGGAAAAATTCCCGGTCCTGGAAGCTTGGCTCGCGAATGCCATCGTCGCTTCCGCGCAGGGCAGCCCGGCGGAAGAGATCGTCCGCATGGCCACGGAGTGGCGAAGCCTGTGCATTGTCATGGCGATGCGGGAAGGCGAGAAGATGCCCGATACCGGGCTCGATCCCATCGCCGAGGGCGTTCTTCGCGGGATGCCTTGCCCGGTCGTACTGGTTCCGCCGGAGCGCGAACCGGCGCCATGGCACATCCGGCAAGTGGTGCTGCCCCAGGACGGCACGCCCGAGACCGCCCGTGCGCTGGGGCCGGCCATTACGCTCGCCGGGCGCACCGGCGCCGGTTTGCTGGTCCTTCACGTATCCGGTGCGCATGTCGTCCCGCCGCGGGAACCCGGCACTCTGGCTCCGCCCCAATACGTCGATCAGCCCCAGTATGAATGGCCCGCCTGGGCGCAAGAATTTCTGGAGCGGGTCAGCAGCCTCTCCGGGGAGCCGGTGAAGGGCAGAATCCGGATGTTCATGGCCCAAGGGGAGCCCGGTCCCGAGATCGTGCGATTCACGCGGGCTCACGGCGCCGACTTGATCGTTCTGTCCTGGCGCGGCGAGTTGGCGCCCCGGTGCGCTCTCACCCTCCGCTACGTGCTGCGGTGCGCGCCATGTCCGATTCTCGTCCTGCCGGAGAGCCGGGAGTAATGTCGGGCAATTCGCCTTCCAGCGCCGCCGGGAGGTTTAACCTACGTTCACTTCGGCAAGATCCGCCACCACGATATCCGCGCCGGCCGTTTTCAAGGCGTCGGCATGGCCGGTTCGGTCGACGCCGATGACGCACCCGAACCCGCCGTTGCGGCCGGCCTCGACGCCGGCAATCGCATCCTCCACAACGGCGGCGCGGCTCGGCGGAACGCCGATTCGCCGGGCCGCCTCGAGAAACGAATCGGGTTCCGGCTTGCCGCGAAGATGCATCCGCTCCAAGTCGATCCCGTCGATCCTGGTATCGAAGAGATCGCTCAAATGCGCGGCCTCAAGGACTTCGGCGCAGTTCCGGCTGGCCGAGACGACGGCCGTTGCGAACCGCTTCCTTCTCAGCTCATGGATCAGGCGGACGGTCGAGGGATAGACCTCGACGCCGCGGCTCCTGAGCAATTCGAGGTAGATCGCGTTTTTCTTGTTGCCGAGTCCGCAGACGGTCTCCCGGTCCGGCCCGTCATCGGGAGCGCCGTAGGGAAGGGCGATTCCGCGCGAGGCGAGAAAGCTCGCCACGCCCTCGTAACGCGCCTTGCCGTCGATGTAGACCCGGTAGTCCGAGTCGGCGTCGAAAGATCGCTGGCTCTTCCCGTACCGCTTCAGGAAATCGTCGAACAGGCTTTTCCACGCCGTTTTATGAAGCGCCGCCGTTTGCGTGATCACGCCGTCCAAGTCGAAGATGACGGCATCGTAATCGCTCCGCGAGATCGGGCGCGAGGATGATCGGTTCGTCATAACGCCTCCATCATCCTAGAAACGGCGGTTGACCGCTGCACCGGCAAAGTCCGATGAATCCCGAACGTCCTGCGTGGCGTGGACCTCGCCTTTTGGATGAAGGCACGTCCAACCGCCGTTTCTAGGATCATTTCTTTCGCGAAAACTCCCGTATGCCGATTGGACCGCGGCCTATGGAAAATTCGACGGGAATGCGTGTCGCGCCAGGGCAATTGAATTGCCTACCCGTTCGAAGGCAAACTGCTCGGGCAGCGAGCGCCGGGGCAGGACGGCGCCAAGGCGCGGTATGATTTCTCCAAAAAGGAGCACCCGATGAACGATACGAGCAGCGATTCGCCGGAGAAGGCGACGGAGACCGCCGCCTGGCACGGCGTCCCCGCGGAACAATCGGTCGAGCGCCTGGAAACCGACCGGCGGAACGGGCTTTCCGAGGCCGAGGCGCGCGAACGGCTGGCCCGCTTCGGCCCGAATCGCCTGCCGCCGGCGCGGAAGCGGAGCGCCTTGCTGCGCTTTCTGTCGCAGTTCAACAACCTCCTGATCTACGTCCTTCTGGCGGCGGCCTCCGTCACCTTGCTGCTTGGCGATTACGTGGACACGGCGGTGATCGTGGCCGTGGTGGTGCTCAATGCGTTCATCGGCTTCATCCAGGAAGGCAAGGCCGAAGCGGCGATCGAGGCGGTGCGCAATCTCCTGTCGCCATCCGCCGCGGTGCTCCGGGGCGGACGCCGAATGACGGTTCCGGCGGAGCAACTGGTGCCGGGCGATCTGGTGCTGCTGCAATCCGGCGACAAGGTGCCGGCGGATCTGCGGCTGATCGAGGTCCGCAGCCTCCGCATCGACGAGGCGGTGCTCACCGGAGAATCGGTGCCGGTGGAAAAATCCGTGGCCGCCGTGGCGCCGGACGCGCCGGTGGGCGACCGGCTGTGCATGGCCCATTCCGGCACCCTGGTGACTTACGGGCAGGGTATCGGCGTCGTGGCCGCCACCGGAACGGCGACCGAAATCGGCCGCATCAGCACGATGCTGGCGGAGGTCGGCACGCTGGCCACGCCGTTGCTGCTGAAGATCGAGCAGTTCGCCCGCTGGCTGACCGCCATCATTCTGGGCGCCGCCGCGGCGACGTTTGCCTTCGGCTGGCTGACCCGCCGCCTGGGGCTGGAAGAAATGTTCATGGCGGCGGTGAGCCTGGCGGTCGCGGCGATCCCTGAAGGGCTGCCCGCCATCGTCACCATCACCTTGGCGGTGGGCGTGCAGCGCATGGCGCAGCGGAACGCCATTCTGCGCAAGCTGCCGGCGGTGGAAACCCTGGGTTCGGTGACTGTGATCTGCTCCGACAAGACCGGCACGCTGACCCGCAACGAAATGACCGTGCAAACGGTGGCGACGGCCGAGGACGAACTTCGTGTCAGCGGCGCCGGTTACGGCCCGCAGGGCGGTTTCAGCCGGGACGATGCCGAAGCGCTGGCAGCCGACCTGCCGCATCTGTTGGAACTGGCCCGCGCCGGCCTGCTTTGCAACGATGCGTCCCTCCGCGAGGAAGACGGCGCGTGGCGGCTGGAGGGAGATCCCACCGAGGGCGCGCTGGTGACCCTGGCCCTCAAAGCGGGCTTGAATCCCGTGTTCGAGCATGAAGCACTGCCGCGCGTCGACGCCATTCCTTTCGAATCGCAGCACCGCTTCATGGCCACCTTGCACCGGGACCATTCCGGCCACGGCCTAATCTTTCTGAAGGGCGCGCCGGAAGTGGTGCTGGAACGCTGCAATCGGCAGCGCAGCGGGGGACAGGACGAACCGATCGACCCTGGATTCTGGCATCGGCGAACCGCGGAGATCGCTGCCCGCGGACAGCGGCTCCTGGCGCTGGCCGTGAAGCCGCTGTCCGAACCTCCCGAGGCTTTGACCTTCGCCGACACCGAGGGCGGTTTCACCCTGTTGGGCGTGGCCGGCATGATCGACCCGCCGCGCCCCGAAGCGGTGGAAGCCGTGGCCCGCTGCCAAGACGCGGGCATCCGGGTCAAGATGATCACCGGCGATCATGCCGCGACCGCCTGCGCGGTGGGGGCTCAGCTCGGGATCGGCGACGGTGCGCGGGCGCTGACCGGGGCGGAAATCGAGAGCCTGGACGACGCGGCGCTGCGGACCGAGGCGCGGGAGGCGGAGATATTCGCCAGGGCCAGCCCGGAGCACAAACTGCGACTGGTCGCGGCGTTGCGCGAAGAGGGACATGTGGTATCGATGACCGGTGACGGCGTGAACGACGCGCCGGCGCTGAAAGCCGCCGACATCGGCGTGGCCATGGGGCAGCGGGGTACCGAGGCCGCCAAGGAAGCCGCCGAAATGGTGCTGGCGGACGACAATTTCGCGACCATTGCAACCGCCGTGGAGGAGGGGCGCACGGTTTACGATAACCTCCGCAAGACCATCCTGTTCATCATGCCCACCAACGGCGGCGAAGGCGGGGTGATCATCGCGGCGATTCTCCTGGGTTCCGAGCTTCCCGTCACGCCTCTCCAGATCCTTTGGATCAATCTCGTGACGGCGGTGACGCTGGCGCTGACCCTGGCCTTCGAACCCCCGGAGGGCGATCTGATGCGGCGCCCGCCGCGCCCGCCCCGCGAGCCGCTGGTGACGCGCTACATGCTGTGGCGGATCGCCTACGTTTCGCTGCTTCTGGTCGGAGCGACCCTGGGCCTCTACAAATGGGAAATCGGCCAGGGAGCGGCGGTGGAGATGGCCCGCACCGCGGCGGTCAACGCGCTGGTTGCGGGCGAACTGGTCTATTTGATCAACAGCCGTTTTTTCCTCGCCCCGAGCCTTTCCTTACGCGCCTGGCTCGGCAACCGCTATGCCGTTCTGGCAATTGTCGCGCTGATCGGACTGCAATTGCTTTTCACTTATGCGCCGTTCATGCAGAACGCCTTCGGCGCCCGCGATCTGAGCGGCGAAGCGTGGCTTCGGATTGCCGGCGCGGCCTTGGTGGTGTTCCTGGCGGTCGAACTGGAAAAAGCGCTGGTTCGCCGGCTCGGCAGGCCGGTGCTGGGCAGGCCCGTTCGGCCAGGGGCGCCGGAGATCCGGCCGGCGCGATTCTTCGACTGCGTCGCCACGGCGTTGGCGGGCGCGCTCGGGCTCATCCTGATTTGGCAGCTGCTGGAGGTTTCGGGACGCCTTTATGCCTTGTTGGCGGGCGCCCGGCCCGATGCCGGTCCGGTAACGGCCGTAGGCGTCGCTCTCGGCGTATTCGCCGCCTTGTTTGCCTTGGCGTCGATCGCGGAGGCTCTGCACGGCATCAGGATGAACGGTGGATCGGCGACGGTGCTGAAATTGCTGATACCGGCGCTGTTTTTGGCGATCGCCTGGCACGCACCGGTTTATCCGTTCGAATCATGGCATCTGCCTTGGCTGCTGACGGCGAGCACGACGCTGCTGGTCCTGGAAATGGCCTACCTGGTTCTCTTGCTGGTGGTTCGCCGGACCGGTCCGTCCGACCGCCCCTGATTATTGGGGGGACCTGTGTCCGGAAATCGCACGGTCAGCATTTCGTCGCCGCCTTTCTGAAACTCGTAGGGCACCTTCACGATCCGGGCCAGGTAACCTTCGGAGGTTAGTTGCGCCAGCACGCCGTCGATGTGACGCGACCGAACCGCTCCGAGTTCCAGCACGGGAAATACGCGAACTTCCAGCGCCACGCGACATAGTTCGCGCAGGGATTGCAGATGAAACGCCGCGTCGAAATGCGCACTGTAAAGAAACAGAAAATGCGAGCAAAGCGCGAGGTCGAAAGAACGGCCGGCAAAAGGCAATTCGGGAAGCTCGGCGTCAACATACCGTCCCTCGCGTCGTCCCTCGGGGTAATCCGCCAGGAATTTACGCATGGCGTTCAGGCGGATTTCGCCGAGTTCTTCGACGGAGCGGATGGACGACCAGACGAATTCGTGAGCGTTTTTTCGCGTTTGTTCCAGCACGACGGGATAGGTTTCGTCGATGCGGAAAGCCATTTCTTCGGCTGTGAAGCGGTAAACGGGATCGGCCGAAACCACTCTGCCGCCTCGTGCAGCCAAATCGGCGTTGAAGCTGGCCGGACCGTCTCCACAGCCGAGGATTCTCTTTCCGAAATCGGCGGGTTCCAGCGCAAACATGGCGACATACTCGTCGAAAGATCGCCCCCAGGGCACGACTTGGTCGAGGTGAAAAGTCATCTCAGTTTAACTCATTGAGGTAAGCCCCCGGCTTTGCCGGGGGACTCACCGGGATTTGACCTGTACAACGGTCATCGTGAACCTGAAATCTCGACCAAGAGAAAGAGGTTCACCATGAAAGAGTACCAGAGTCTTTGCCATACCCGGTGGGATTGTAAGTATCACGTCGTGTTCATCCCGA
>Ga0196981_1000501_pt1 | contig 11916 bp, 29 predicted proteins | sample S3_2013CmetaG_FD_155462 | JGI IMG/M metagenome (GOLD analysis project Ga0196981, IMG submission 155462) | Soil microbial communities from Anza Borrego desert, Southern California, United States - S3_20-13C | ecosystem: Environmental > Terrestrial > Soil > Desert | place: USA: California...
AGGCCGCTGCGCTGAAACGAAAGGGGGCGCTGTGAGGGCGCACCGGCTGACGATGAGTCGCATGGCGCGCGCGCACGCCTGCACCTTCCCCTTTCGCATCGACGTCGCGGTCAACCCGCGCCCGTCCGGGAAGGAGGCGCGGATCGGAAGCGTCACACACTGGAACTCCGCCGTGCGCAAGGGCGTCGACGTCGGTCCGTTGAAGGAGACCGACGAGAGCATCATCGCCGCTGGCAACCTCATTTCGGAGGGCCCGCTGGCCGGCTGGCTCGACTCCACCGAGTGGACGCACGTGGAGGCCGGCCTTTGCTACGACGCCGCGAACGACGAGTGCACTGACAGTCCGCGGCGTGGCGAGCCGGGCTACGAGGATGTCGGGCCGATGCAGATCCGCGGCACACTGGATCTCGTCCGCGTCGAGCCCGATCGCATCGTCTTGCGCGACCTGAAGACCGGTAAGCCCCCGAGCGATCGCGAGCAGCTCTACGCCCAGGCTGTCGCCGCCTCTCGCCGCTGGAAACGTAACGTCGTCGAGATCGGATACACGCGTGCGCTGAAGACGAAGCTGGAGGAACTCGACGTCGAAGTTCTCGACGCCGACCGCCTCGACGAGGAGGCAGGGCGGATCGCCCGCGTCCTTCGCCGGCTGCCGATGGCGCAGCCCGTCGTGAACGACAAGTGTGACTGGTGCGACGCAAAGGGCGCGTGCCCGGAGTATGGCGCCGATCGCGCCGAGGCCAAGCTGGAGGAGCTCGAGGCCGCGGGGTTCTTCGGATGACTCAACGCGCGAAAGATCCACCCTCCTCCCCGCGCGTGGAGCGGCTGGCCCACGACACGGGCCAACGTCCTCCCTCCTGCCGGTGTGTCTCATGCCGATTCGTCGATCCAAAGCAGCCCCAGTGCAAGAGGCACCCGCGGTGCACGGCGAGGGCGGATCACGAAGGTCGGTGCTCGACGTTCCGGCACATCCCGATCCTGTTTCTGAAGGTGCTCGCCGAGAGCCTTCGCGGCGAGGCGAAGTGATGTTCCCCGCCGACGCGATCGAGATTGCCAAGGCGTGGGCGCGACGGATGCGCGCGCGGAGGGCGACGTGAGGCCCGTCGAGCCGCACGTCTGCGATTTCGCCAAGCGACGACGGTGTCCGCATGCGCACGTGCGCTCCGTCGATCCGAAGCGGATGGGGCCGACGGTGCCGGTCGCGTGCATGTGCTGCGGGACGACGCTTCTGCACTGGCAGCCATGGGGCGGACGATGAGCGTGCGCGGCGAGCGACTGCGTAGTCAGCGACTCGACGCCGGCATGTGCGTGCAGTGCGGGCAGCGTCAGCATCGTCCCGGACTGACGAAGTGCCAGTCGTGCACGGACGCGCGGCTGACGAGATACCGCGTCCGCTCCGGCAAGCCGCGGCGTGACGCTCGATGTGGCGACTGCCGCGAACACGGACACGACCGACGACGATGCCCGAGGCCACTGACATGACGAGCAAGCACGAGACCGGCGAGTGCATGACCTGCGCACTTTCGGACGACCGTCGCAGCGCAGACGCGTCGACTGAAAAGTCTATGAAAACAGCATCTTCAGAACGACCGTGGGAGCGCTCCCCGAGCTGCGTCATGTCCGATGTCTGGCCGTGCACCGAGCAGAAGTCGTGCGGCCCCTGCGCTTCGTGGAACGCGCATCGTCGCTCTGCTGACGATCCGCCGCCGCTCAACGAGGAGACGATGGGCGACGCCTGGCACCGCGCTGAGGATCTCATCCGGGCGGCGGGCGAAGACCCTGACGAACTGGTGCGTCGTGCTGCGGACAATGTCGACCGGCTGCGCTCCGACAAGGCGACGTTCCCGTGCCCCGTGTGCCTCGTCGGCCGCGTGGATTCCAAGGGTACGTCGTGCGCCGATTGCCTTCGCCCCAATGAGGCGACGGCCCCTCGCACCGATGCCCTGACCGCGCTGATGGTAATCAGGCACCTCGTCGACGTCTCCGAGTTCGCCTCGTACCGGCAGTTCAAGGATCGCCTCATCGAGATTCTCGACGAGACGGACGCCGGCACCGAGGGCGACCGTGGCACCAGCGAGGCGACGGCGGTGGCCGAGTTGAAGGAGCACGACGCGTACGTCGCACGGCTCGAATACCTGGTGTTCGCGATCATGGCGTGGCAACCACCGTGGTGCGTCGACTGCGACGCCGTCCGCGCGCGGCACGACGGGACGCTCCACCATGAGCGCGACTGCGATCTCTGGAAGGAGCAGAAGGAGGCGTACGAGCTGCTCGGCCGCACCGATTGCTCGAAGCGCGAGTACGCCGACGAGGTGATCGGGAAAGTGGGCTACGAGCTTGCTGGTCCGGAGCCGCGCCGAGAGAGGGCGACGGTCACGCCCGAGATGCAACGGATTTTGGACGCCGCGTCGACCTGGCGCGAGCGTGAGCACAAGGGCCTCACGACGGCTGCCGCGCGCGAGGAGCTCGCGGAGGCGGTCGACGCTTGGAGGAAGCCGTGACGCAACCGTTGCCGGAGTTGCTGGACGGTGTAGCCGTCCTCTACGTGGACCCCGCCGGCCCTTATCCAGGCTTGGTCCGAGAGTGGTACGACCAGGCGCGCGACGCGAAGACGTACACCGGCCCGTGGCCGATCGTCGCTCACCCGCCGTGTGGCCCCTGGGGTCGACTTCGTCACCTCTGCACGCAGCAGGACGAGACCGCCGGACCGCATGCCGTCGAGCTCGTCCGCCGATTCGGTGGGGTGCTCGAGCACCCGCGCGATTCGCGATTGTTCCGCCATTGCGGGATGCCGCATCCAGGGGAGCTCCCGGACGCGTTCGGCGGCGTGACGTTCGAGATCTGTCAGGTCGACTGGGGGCACGTCGCGCGAAAGCGAACCTGGCTCTACGTGGTGGGCGCCAGGTCGTTCCCTCCGTCGCCGCCGCCGCGCGAGCCGACGCATTGGATTTCCGGCGGACGCGGTCGCGAGGGAGTGAAGCGGAAGACGACGCCGGTACCGCCTGGCATCAAGGTCTGTTCGGCGCAGCAACGACGCCGGACCCCGGTGGCCTTCGCACAATGGCTCATCGAGGTCGCGCTGCGCTGCAAGGCGTCGCCTAGCTCATCACCCGACGCGGAAGGGGGCAAGTCACAATGAGCACCGAGCAGGAGCCGAGGCACGTCGACGACTTCATCGACGACCCGACGTCCGACTCCTACGCCGCGTCATGGTTCGAGTCGTTCAGGCGGCCGGCCGTCGAGAAGTGGAAGAAGCCGGACGACCGCAAGCTGTTCGCGACGTGGAAGGGCACGCGCTATCGCGTCACCGGATGCTCGCGTCTCGGCGACGTCTGGCTGCACCGGGTCGACTACGAGGGCATGTCCTATCAGCACCGCGTCAACGTCGACGACTGTTCGGAATGGAGCGCGGAACCATGAGCCGCGAGCCCACTGCACTCGAATACGAGGTGCTCCTCGACCTTTCGGCGAGGCGCGACCCGTGGAAGCGAAAGGACCGGGGACTGCGCCCGTTGCCGGCGCGCACGATCTCCGGCGCGATCGGCCGCTTGCAGCGCAACGGCTTCATCTTCCTCGATGCGTACGGCGAGCACGACAACGCCGGCTACGCCGGCTGGGTGCCGACTGAGGAAGCGCGGGATCTCATCCGGCAACGCTCGGCCAAGGCGACGGAGAAAGCATGAACACAAAGAAGAAGCGGCGCGTCCCGCGCTGGGTAATCGCCTGGGATGACGTCTTCCTCACCGGATGGGACTCGCTCGGTACGCCGTGGTGGGGCGACGAGGATGAGTCGATCGAATACATCACGCGCGCGGCCGCCCTTCTGGAGAGCCGGGAGGTCGCGAAGCGGGCGCCGATGACCGTCCCGACGATCCGGAGACTCCCGTGAGCAGGCCGTTCGACTCGATCGATTGGCGCGAAGTCGCGAAGCTTCTCGGGGCGCGCGTATCGAAGCTCTGGCCCACGTCCGTTTACGTCGTGCTGCCGTCTAAGCAGGGCGACGTGACCTCGCCACCGATGACGCTGATCCTTTCGGATAACCACGGAGAGGTGAACGTGACCGAGGTGATCAATCCGCTCCGCGCGAGCGTGCCGTTGCCGCCTAGCGACTTCCGAGAGCCGCACGAGGCAATGGCGCACCGGCTCCACTGCGCGATCTACGGCCACGAGGCCGACTACGACTTCGGCAGAGTCGATGGCGACTGCACGTGCGTGGTCGACGCCACCGCGCCCTGTCCGGCTCACCAGGGGTACGCACGATGAGCCACGACAGCTTCTTCGTGACGGCGAGCGCATGGGCACGGAAGCGATTTCGCTGCGACTACCTCGACAAGGATCGATGCGGGAAGCCGATCCGGCGGATCCTCGTGAAGGAGGGCGAGCCGCAGGCCGGCTACTGCTACCCGCACTACCTCGATGTCGTGCGCGACGAGCGTCGCACGACCCATGACAAGGAGAACGACCGTGGAACCTGAGAAAGAGACGAGCCTGCAGTACAACCCGTACATCGTCGTGGACGACGATGCGTCGGAGTACGGTCGCTTCTCCACCGAGAAGGCGGCCATCGACTCCGCGAAGTACGAGGCAGAGAACGCCGGGCTGCCGTTCTACGTCGCGCGCCTCATCGGTGTTGCGAAGCCGCTCGCGCAGCCCGTCGAATACACCTCGCTGCCGATCAAGAAGCGGGTGGCGCCTAAGAAGCGTCGCTCCTCTCACGCGACGGACAAGGGCCGATGACCTGGATCATCAAGGTCGACGACGACTACGTGCAGACGCTCTGGTGGGGCGTCATCGGCCCGCAACAGTCGCTCGCGGTCCGCTTCGACGACCCGAAGAAAGCTCGGCGCCAGGCGACACGCTTCCGCTGGATCTTGGCTCGCGACTACCTGGGAAAGCCTCCGGCGATTCGCGTCGTCAAGCTTCTCCCACGGACCCCACGGGACAAGGCACCCGGCAAATGAGCGACGCTCGTCCGATTCACGTCCGGCTTTCGGAGCGTCGCGACGAGAGCGGCGGTCCCTTCGCCTGCTGGCCTCGGACGCACCCGCTGAAGCGCTTTCATCTCTCCGGCTCGACGTCGACCGAGATCCGCCGCGCCGCCTGGTACGTGCATCACGGCTCGATGCCGCCGCCGTACCGCTGGGTCGAGGTCGTCTGCGGGAACGTCCTCTGCCTCAACCCGTGGCACCTCGTCGTGCTCTCGGACGAGGAGCGTTTCTGGCGCTACGTGAAGAGGAACGGCCCGAACGAATGCTGGCCATGGATCGGTCCGATCGCGAAGTACCGACGTGGCTACGGCCAGTTCAAGCGCGACGGCCGGCGCGGCAAGAGCGAGAACGCGCACCGCATCGCGTGGGAGTACGCGAACGGTCGCAAGCCCGAGGACGAGATGTATATCTGCCACCGTTGCGACAACCCACCGTGCTGTAACCCAGCCCACCTGTTCATTGGCACGCCGAGGGACAACACGCAGGACATGATCGCGAAGGGCCGCCATCCAACGATGCGACGGGCGTCCTCGAGTTTGGTCGCACCACAAGCGACGGGAGACGAGCGGTGATCGGGATCTACTCGCCCATCTCGTCGCGGATCTCCGCCTCGACGATCGCGCGCTCGACCATCTTCGCGACGGCGCCGCTCCTCGTCACGCGCCAGCGCAAGGCCAGCGCGTCGAGATCCTCCGCCACGTCGGGGGGGAGCCGAAGCTTGACCTGCTGCGTATGGCGCGCGTGCTCCGGATCGGCTCCGGAGCGCGGGCGCGGGGTCGGCTTGGCCGCCATGTCAGATCTCGTCCTCGACGGTCTCGGTCTCCTCGTCCTCCAGCGTCTCGTACGACAGTTCGTCCCACGCCTCATTGCTCTCGATGCTCTCGCTCCCGTGGAGCGGGACCTCGGGCCACTCGGTCTCGGGCCAGGCGTACCGCGCCGCGAGCAGCACTGCGTTAGCGGTCCGATGTCGCGCGCTCGCCGTCTGGTACTGCGTCGTCTCGCCGTCGACTCGGATCGGCGCACTCGCCTCCGAACCATCCCACGACATGATTACCGACTCGCCACCGTAAGTGATCTCCACGCGCGTAATCCCGAGACCCATCGTCCTCATCTCCTCTCGGTCGCCACCTCGGCCACCGCTCCGAGCCCCCTTGGGAGCCCGGCGCGGGGGTCGAGATCAGCGCACCCACAAAAACAGCTTGCCCTCGTCGGGCATGCCAACGTTACCGCGCGACGTCGATACCTCGTATCCGGCATCGCTCAGGGCGACACGGTACGCGTCGAGGTCAGCCCGCTCCGCGATCTCGACGACGAGCCCGTCAGTGTCCGGATCGCTCTGCCAGTCGAGTCGTACGCCACCGAGCACTTCCGCGATCCGATCCTTGCGCGTTGCCATCTCTCTATCTCTCCTGCCGGGCACATCGCCCTGACCCCTCTATCTATACGCGCGCCGGGTACCCGGCGCAAGGGTCTGACGGTCGATTCTCGGAGGGCGCAATGAGAACGCGTATTTGCGAGGTCTGGATCGATCCGCACGATCCGGGCGTGACGTGCGGAGACCCGGCCGCCGCGAGGGTGCAGCAGCCGCACCGGCCGGAGTATCACGCGTGCGCGGAGCACGCTCGCGAGGCGCGACGCGATGGGCTCGACGTCGTCTCGCTCGAGGATGACGACGTGCCGTGGAGCGACGAGATGGTCTCGCCGCAGGCGACGCGCCAAACCGAAAGTGCGAAGGGGAAGTGAGACTCATGACGGAGAGTGAATGGGACCGCATGCGCGCCTCGACGGCGCTGCTCGAGATTGCGCGGGACGCTCTCGCGGCGGTCGCGGCGATCGTTCCGCACGGCGACGCGCAAGACAGGGTGCACGCGGCGCGCGCGGCGCTCATCACCGCCAACGACGCGGTCGTTGATGCGGTCAGGCCGCGCCCGGCGGCGTCAGAAAAGGAGAAGTGACATGGTCAGGGATTTCGTGATCGACCGATCGACGTGGGAGCGCGGCACCGGAGGCGCGCAGCTTCTCCGCGAGAGCGATCGCCGGCTGCAATGCTGTATCGGCCTCTACCTCACGGCCTGCGGGATGCCCGACGACGCTCTTCTCGACCAGGCCCAGCCCGAGGACGTCGGAGATGAGATCCCCGAGGGGGCGGCGTGGCTGATTCGCGAGTCGCTCGCCAGTGATGGTTGGGCCGACTCGTGTGCCGCGGGCCAGCTCATCGAGGTGAACGATGACCCCAAGATCGAGGACAAGGAGCGCGAGGTGTACATCGCGGACGTGTTCGACCAGCACGGGATCCGGGTCTCCTTCGTGGATCCGTCGCCGTCCGAGAGCACGGGAGAAAAGACATGAGCGTCGTTCAAGCCGCCGTCGCCTACTGGGTCGACGAGCTCCAGAGGAAGGACAAGCGAGACGCGTTCCGAGAGGCGCTGACGAAGGTATTGGAGCGCGAGTACAAGCCCGGCACGCGACTGGACCTGACGGTCGACTACGACCCGTTCCCGCCGCTACTCGACGCCGTGCGCGACGCGGGCATCGAGTGCCGCGGCTGCATGTTCTCAGCCGACGGCCTCTTCTTCTCGAAGACGCGGACGCACATCACCGAGGACGGGAAGTTCATCGTGCGCGAGGGCTACGGTGCGCAGCCACGACAGGTCTACCCGGTGCCCACGCCGGCCGGAGGCAACGGAGATGCTGGCTAGCCCGCCCGTCGAATGCGAGAACTGCGGCGAGCTCTGCGCGGACGGAGCGAAGCCGGACCCGTGGGCCGGGATGATGCTCTGCGCGGAGTGCGCCTACGACGAGGGCATCGCCGCCGAGGATCGGTGGCTCGAGCGCCATGACGAAGCGGATCAGCAAGCGAGCGATCCCAATGAGTAAGTTCAAGGCCGGTGACAAGATCCGCGAGAAGCGCACGGGCAAGGTCGTCGAGATCGGCTACTCGGGCAACGTCTACGTGCGCTGGGACGACGGGCGCGACGACTGGATGCGCCCGAGCGAACTGGAGCACGTGCTGGAGCCCACGCTGGACAAGTGTCCCGACAAGGAAGGGTGACATGGACATTCCGAAGCTTCACAAACTCGCGCGTGCGCTCGGGTGCAAGCGCCCTGAGACGCGGGTGCGGCATAACCCGTGCGCGAGCGACTGCACGTACACGTGGACCGTCTCGGTTATCGAGGAGGGGCAGACCACCGGCCCGTCGTTCGTGCAGGAGAGCAGCGAGACGCCGGAGAAAGCCGCGGAGTTCGTGGAGAACTCTCTCGTCCTGCGCGTGAAGAAGGTCATTGCAGAACACGAGGCTGTCGTGCTTGCGGCGCGCGGAGCGCTCGACGGTGAGGACGCGCTGTTTACGATCATGCCTGGCCATCACTCGGTGACTACTCATGACGCGTGAAGGATCGCAGCGGCAAGGCAACGAACCATGAGCATCGTCACCGAGCCCTACGAGCCGAAGCACGACGACGAGTATGACGCGACGATTCGCTGCTCGTGTCCGGACTGCGGGTGGACCGCGCGCGTGCCTGGCTACATCCGTCCGAACGTTCTCGGCGGCGTTATGATGCGCTGCGCGGAGCCGATGCCGTCGCACCCGGAGCCGAACACGTGCTCCGGCACCGAAGACTGGGGCGCCGAGTTTGTCGGTCAGTTGTACACGACGACGCCCGGCTACAACTTCAAGATGACGCTATGACCATGGCCGACAAGGAGACCCGCTAGATGGCCGAACACGTACTCGCGGACTTCGACGTGAAGCTGGTCGGCCCCGAAGACGCCATCGACGCGTACCGCATGCACGTCGGATTGATGCGCTGGGCACTGGAGCAGATCCGAGAGCACGTCACGTCTCACGGCGGAGACGTGCCCCCCCCGATTCATCGCTCACATGGCGTCGTACGGGCTGGGCAAGAATGATCCCGATCACATTTACGGAGAGCCCGATCCTTCGGGCAGCGACGAATGATTCCTTCGTGCAACAGGTGCAAGGGTCGCCCTGAGATGACCGACTGGGGCGAGCTGCTATGTCCACGCTGCGGCGTCTGGATCAACGTCGATGGCGACGAACTCGGGCCGACCATCACCGAGGAGCAAGCAAAGGCGAACTACGAGCAGTACGTGATCGACACGGCGGCGAAGATGGTCGAGGAGGCGAAGGAGCTCAAAGAGGACCCGAAGAACTTCGCGACCGTCACTATCACGAAGCGACATGGCACGACCGCGTACACGAACACGTGCGCCTCGTGCGGAAAGAGAGACCTCGTTGCAACCTTCCATGTCGACGGGGTGACGTATTGCCCGTCGTGTTCGGGCAGCGACAGCAAATGAAGATCTGCACCACCTGCAACGGCTCCGGCAAGGTGGACGACGGGCTCGACGGTCCGAACCGACCCTGCTTCGTCGACTGTGAGGTCTGTAGCGGGACCGGAAAGGCTCCCGAGCGCCCGCGTCCGCCCCCTTTCATGATTGCGAGCGTCGACCACATCGCCCAGCTCGGCGACATCATCGAGAAGGCCTCGGACTTCGTCGGCCGCGTCTGTCAGCACTACGAGGGCGACCCGCTACCGAGCGAACACGAGGCCAAGGAGCTTGATGCGCTGCTGGCGCGCGCCCTGCGCCCCACCTCGGCGATCCCACCGGAGAAGAAGTGAAGCTCTGGATCATCGTCGACAATGACCGCTGGGGGCACTCGACGAACCTGGTGCGCGCAGAGACGCGCGAGGCTGCTTTGGCGTTCGTCTTTCCGCGGGGCCTGCCGAAGTACGAATACAAGTACGAAGTGCAGGAGCTTCGCGAGGGTGAGGGAATCATCTGGGTCGACGACGTGTCGCCAGACACTCCGCCGGATTACGACTGACGTCGCGTACGTGATGACCCGCGCGAGGCCCATCCCCGCGCGGGCTCACGATGAGTTTTTCTGACACGGCTCCTATCGGCCGATCACGGTCGCCGGTTGCGCGAATTCGTTCAGGCGGCGTCGTCGGGGTCGTCGTCGAGATCGTAGACGCGCTCGGGGAATTCGATCGGCGCGCGCACCTTGCGAAAGTCGGCTAGGTCGCTGACAACGGGCGGCCTCCTGGACGGAGACGGCTGCGTCTCGGCCTCGGGGTCGATGTTCGCGAGACGGCGCAGGCCGTCGAGGTCGCCGCGGAAGACGTTGCGGTCGATCGGGCACGCCGGAATGCCAGGTATGCGCATCGGCGAGCCGTCCGCGGAGAACTGCCAGAACGTGTAGTCCGTCCACGGTGCCGGCACGATGGGGCGCGAGTCCTCGGGTGGCGTCCACGCGCGAGGCGCGGTGTAGTTCGCGATCCAGAGCGGACACCGACCAAGGCCACTGCTCTTCAGGTGCGGACCGAGGGAGCCAGCGAAGTGCGGATACGTGTAGAGGATGGGCGGGCGGCCCCAGAGGCGCTCCATTTCGGCGACGCAGCGCTCGGCCCACTCGACGATGCTCTTTGCGGTGACGCCCCACTCCTCCCAGCGGTTGCGAATCTGGCTCGTGACCTTGTCGCGCTCGTGCTGCGGAGGCCACTCCAGATCGAGCGCAGGCGGGAGCTCACCGGGGAGCTTTCCGAGGCCCTGGACGTCGTTGTAGAGCCGCCTGGCCTGGTCCTCGGGGCTGCGGCCAGGCTTGTCGTCGCGCTCGGGGAGCGGGTACGCGAACAAGTACGCGCCGACGTAGATGCCTGCGGCCTTGCATCCGGCGATGTTCTCGCGCGCGCGCGGGTCGCAACCGTCGTTGCCCTGTGTCGCCTTGACGATGGCGAAGCGGACGCCGGACTGCGCGACGCGGCCCCAGTCGATGCGGGAGTAGCCCGCGTGCACATCGACGCCGAGGATCACTTCAGCACCTTCAGTCTGCGCAGGAGATGCGCGAGTGCGGAGCGCCCGTCCGGACCGACGCCGGCGAAGTCCGGATCGCCGTTGAGCGAGCAGCGCACGCGGCCGGTACCGAGGCCGTCCCAGTGCAGCGGCTTCACCCCGGCAAGGTCGGCCTCGAGAAAGAGGCGCCCGAGTGTCATCGGCCACCCGGCGACGTCACCTCGTCAGGGTCGTCGAGAAGGAACTCCTCGCGCGCTTGCTGCCCGCGCATCTCGCGGACCATCTCCATCTGCGCTGCGAAGATGGCGCCCTCGTCGCTCGCCTTCACGGCCCCCCACAGCTGCTTGATGACCGGGATGAGCTTCACCGCACGGCCGACCCATTCGAGGGCCTCTGCGAAGACCGCCCCGGCGCTCATCGGGCCAGCTCCGCGCAACGCGTCCAGTTCTCCGCGAGCTCGCTCGACGCCTCGCAGAATCGCTTGCTGACGGCCTGCTCGCAGTCGGCGTACGCCTCGAAGCGCTGCTCCTTCGGCTTCTGCCGCGCGGCCTGCTGGCACTCGACGAGGGCATCGTCGTACTGCTTTACGGCGAGCGCGTTCTCGACCGGCAGCGCATCTCGCGGCGTGCACCGAGCGACGCCGACGACGAGCAGTGCGAGGAACAGCAGAAAGAACACGACGCCGATGGCGTCGCGCACGGGGCGACTGTCGAAGATGGTCATTTGATCCCCTTGCTTGCGAGCCACCCGAGGATGGCGAGACCCACGACGTACGCAACGCGGCGGACCATCGGGTTCGCGGCGATCTTGTCGAGTCGCTCCAGGATGGCGAGCGCCTTGGCGATGTTCTGATCTTGTGCATCGAGCCGCGCAGTCGTCTCGGCGCGGTGTGCCGAGAGTGCGTCACCGTGGATCTTCATCGCGCTGACGAGCGCCGCGCTCTGTGCCTCGTCACCTTCCTGACTTGCGCGCTTGACGGAGGCCTGGTCACTGTCGATGCGGCTCACCCTGGTCTCCAGCGCCCCGACGCGACCGCTCAGTAGCTGCACTTCGCCGCGGATGAGATTGTCGGTCCGCTCCATGTTGTCGAGGCGGCCGTCGATCTTGTCGAAC
>Ga0196981_1000502_pt1 | contig 11899 bp, 7 predicted proteins | sample S3_2013CmetaG_FD_155462 | JGI IMG/M metagenome (GOLD analysis project Ga0196981, IMG submission 155462) | Soil microbial communities from Anza Borrego desert, Southern California, United States - S3_20-13C | ecosystem: Environmental > Terrestrial > Soil > Desert | place: USA: California...
GGCGGGGACGCCCGGCGCGGCGGTCAGGACGATGGACTCGACCGCTTCGCCCGAGCGCTGGGTGACGGGATCGAGCGCGCGGATCTCCTCGAGCGTGTCGCCAAAGAAATCGAGGCGCACGGGATGCTGCGCGGTGATGGGATAGACGTCCACGATGCCGCCGCGCACCGCGTATTGCCCGGGTCCCTCGCACACGGCCTCGCTGTCGTAGTCGTACCGGCGCAGAAGCTCGAGCAGCCCCTGGAAGGGCTGGGCCGCGCCGCGGCGGAGCACGGTCTCGCGCGTGGCGAGGTCCGCCGGCGGCGGCACGGGCTGGAGCAGCGCGGCGGGCGTCGTGACGACGACCAAGGGATCGGGCGCGGCGGCCGCCTGCCGGCGGCCGCGCAGGCGGCTGAGCACCGCGAGCCGGTCGCTCGCGGCCGTGAAGGCCTCCCGCATGTCGCGGCTGTCGGCGAGGGATTCGGGGAAGAAGAGTGTCGTCACCTCGGACGCCCGGCGGTCGAGGTTGGCGAAGAGGCCGACGTCCTCCACCAGCTGCTCGGCGCGGACGGGCTCCTCCACGACCACCAGCCACGCCGGCGCCGGGTGGCGCCGCTGCAGCTCGGCGAGCGCCCACGGCACGGCCGCCGGGCTGACGCCGGTGATGCGGGTGCGCGGGACGCTGCGGGCCGCCGAGTCGGGCATGAGGGCCGACCAAGGTGCACGCCGGGCCGCGGTGCGCAACCCCGCAGGCGACCGGGGTCCGGAGGTGGTGCGCGACCTCCGGGCGCGCAGTTGGGATGCCGCAAACGCGCGGAGACCGCGCGTGCCACCCCTGAGCTACTTCAAGCCGCCGCCGCTGCCCTTGCGCAGTGCCGCGAGGGCGACCCGGGCCGCCGCTTCCTCCGCGGTCTTTTTGGAGGAGCCGCGTCCGGCGCCGAGTTCCTTGGCGTGCAGGTGCACCGCAACCTCGTACACGCGGGCGTGGCGCGGGCCGCTGGTGGAGATCACCTCGTAGCGCAGCGCGTCGTTGCCGTGCGACGGCTGGATGAGTTCCTGGAGCCGGCCCTTGGGATTCTCGGCGTCCTCCAGAAGCGCGAGGCGCGCGTCGAGCGAGCCATACCACGCGAGCACGACGCGCTGGGCGGTGGCGAGGTCGCTGTCGAGGTAGATGGCGCCGGCGAGCGCCTCCAGCGCGTCCTCGAGGATCGACGCGCGCGTCCGCCCGCCCGACTCCTCCTCGCTGCGGCCGAGGTGGAGGCAATGGTCGAGCCCGAGGTCCCGGGCCAGCTGGCTGAGGAAGCCGCCCTTGGTGAGCGCGGCCCGGCGGCGGCTCAGCACGCCCTCGCGCTCGAGCGGGAAGGTCCGGTACAGGGCGTCGGTCAGCACGAAATGGAGCACGGCGTCCCCCAGGAACTCGAGCCGCTGGTTGTGCGCGCCGCCGTCGGGGTTGTCCTGCAGCCACGAACCGTGGGTGAGCGCCTCCGTCAGCAGCGCCGGGTGGCGGAAGGTGTGGCCGATGCGCTTCTGCAGGGCGGCGAGGCGGGCGGGCATGGTCAGGAGGAGGCGCTGGAATATCGGCGCAGGCCGGCGTGGAAGACGAGCACGGTGAGGCCGAACCAACCGACCGTGGCCGAGACCAGCCACGCCAGGTCGAGCAGGTCGAAGTCGTTCATGAGCGCCCCGGCCGGGACGCTCGTCACCACCACCACCGGCAGCAGCCAGACGAACGCCACCTCGGTCGCGCCGCGGAACGCGGGCCGAGGGAGGCGGGAGAATTCCGCGAGGGTGAAGTAGCTGCCCTCGATGCCCTGGGCGCTGGTGGCCCAGAAGGCGAAGGACACGCAGAGCACGAGGATGCTGTAGTGGATGATCACGCCGCAGGCGACCATCGCGGCGTACAGCAGCACGTCGCCGAGGCCGGGCTGCAGCCCCAGCCGGCTCGCCGAATATGCCACGATCGCGATGGCGACCACGGAGTTGAGCAGGCTGTCGGGGTCGAGCTTGCGCGTCGTGGCCAGGAACATGACGTTGCCCGGCTGCGCGAGGAAGAAGTCGAAGTGGCCGGTGCGGATGTTGCGGCCCATCTCGAAGATGCTGCTCCAGAAGAAGCCCATGAGGAACCGCTGGATGAGCATCGAGGTGCCGACGAGCAGGAGCATCTGGTATTTTGTCCAGCCGGCGACGGCGTCGGTGTGCTCGTAGATCACCGACACCATGAGGACGTTCACGGTCATCCAGAAGAGCTCGACGAGCGCCCAGACGATGAAATCGCCGCGGAACATCATCATGCGCACGACCGAGTAGCGCGCGGACGTCAGCCAGAGTCGCAGGTAGTGGAGCGGGGTGAACATGCCTAGCCGCCGACCGCGGTGTGCAGGCGGAGCCCGCGGCGCCACAGGATCTGCCCGAGGAGGAGGATGACGGCGACCCAGAAGACCTGGATCTGCAGCATGGCCGCCGCCGTCGCGGGGTCGTCGATCCGCCCGGTCATCAGCGCGACGGGGAAATACATCTGGTAGAAGTACGGCAGGCCGGCCGAGACGTTGAAGAACCAGTTGGGCAGGAGATCGAGGGGGAAGATCTGGCCCCCGAGCACGGACTCGAACGCCATGGAGAGGATCACGAAGCCCTGGATCTCGAGGAACCAGAAGCTCAGCATCCCGAAGCAGTAGGCGATGCCGAACTGGATCAGCGCCGACAGGAACAGCGCGGGAATGGCGTAGGCGAAGCGCCAGCCCTCGGTCGGCAGCGCGAGGTGCTCGCGCAGGAGCGGGTAGGTGACGAGGACGGGGAGGAGGATGAGCAGCCCGCTCACCAGCCGCGCGGACAGGTAGATGCTGAAGCGGTAGGCGAAGTAGTTCACCGGCTTCACGAGGAACTGGTTGATCAGGCCGTTCCGGATCTCCTCGCTGATCTGGTAGTCCTCGTTGAACGCCGCGATGAAGAACTGCACGACGATCAGCATCAGGAAATAGGTGAACGTCTGCGCGAACGTGAAGCCGTTGATCAGGGGCTTCCCCGAATACGCGGCGCTCCAGAGGATGAACACCACGAGGAGGTGGAAGAAGGAGAAGAAGCCGCGGACGCCGAAATTGACGCGGTAGATCAGGTTGCTCTGCAGTCCGACCAGGAAGGCGGCGCGGTATTTGTCCAGGGTCGCGAGCATCGGTCGCGGAAGGAACTCAGGCGCCCGAGGGCTTCAAGTGGAACCGCTCGGCCACTTCCTTCCCGAGGTGCCGATACGCCTCGGCGCCGGGGCTCGAGGGGTCGTACGCGAAGATGGTCTTCCCGAAGCTCGGAGCCTCGCTGAGCCGGACGGTGCGCGGGATGACGCTCTTGAAAACCTTCTCGGGGAGGTGCGACCGGACGTCCTCGACGACCTGCCGCGCGAGGTTGGTGCGGCTGTCGAACATGGTCATGACGATCCCGCCGACGTCGAGGGCCGGATTCACCCCGGCGGCCTTGAGCCGCTCGACCACCTTCAGGATCTGGCCGAGGCCCTCGAGCGCCATGTACTCGCACTGGAGCGCGATCAGCAGGTAGTCGGCGGCGGCGAGGCTGTTCATCGACAGCAGCCCCAGCGCGGGCGGGCAGTCGAGGATGATGGCGCGGTAGCCGTTCGACGCGCGGACCGGCTCGAGGACGGAGCGGAGCTTGAGCAGGTAGTTCTCCTGCTGCGCGAGCTCGATCTCGATCGCCGCGAGGTCGACCTCGGACGGGATGAGCGCGAGGTGCGGCGTGCTCGTCGGCGTGAGGAGGGCCATCGCGGTGCCCTCGCCGCGGAGGGGCCCGTACAGGCTCTTGCCCTCGATCTTCTCCACGCCGAGGGCGCTCGTCGCGTTCGCCTGCGGGTCGAGGTCGACGAGCAGCGTGTGGATCTTCCGCTCGGCGAGCGCCGCCGCCAGGTTCACGGCGGTGGTGGTCTTGCCGACGCCGCCCTTCTGGTTGGCGATGGTGAAAACGGTGCAGGACATGGGCGGTCCGACTAAGCCCCATGCGCCGGACGCACGCAAGCCGGGGTTGGGAGCCCGCTTTGCCTCCGACGAATGCAGTGACTGGCGGCGCCGGCGCTCCCATCCTCGGCGCAGAGCGTCACCGCGGCGGCGGCCGGAGGTCGCGGGATCCCGGACGCACACCGGCCGGGATCGGCGCCGGCCGGTCGTCGTTTCGGCCCGGCCTTCCGCTGGCCGGCCGGGCCGCCTTGGCCGTGCGACGAGGCGCACGGGTGGACGATTGCGGAGCCCCGTGCGAACGGGCGAGGTGGTCCCGCCGGCCACCCCCCTCGCATGCCCCGCCGGCGGCAGCCGTCCGCTTGCTCCCCGCCCCACGATGAAAACCACGTTATCCCGCGCCCTCCGCGCGCTTCTGGCCGGCCTTGGCGCCGGTGCCTGTTCCGCACAGGCCGTCGACACGCCGGCGGCTCCGCCCGCCGAAGAGACCATCACGCTCCCGAGCTTCACCGTCTCGTCGCAGCGCTCGAACGCCTACCGGGCGACCGACTCGATGTCGGCCGCGCGCATCCGCGGCGCGCTCATCGACACGCCGGCGACGGTCAACGTGATCACGGGCGATTTCCTGAAGGACATCAGCGCCGCGTCCCTGTTCGACGCCACGCAGTACGTCTCGGGCATCGGCAACGGCCGGCTCGCGGGCGGCAGCGGCATCCTCGACCGCCAGACCATCCGCGGCTACGAGAACGACGGGCGCACGATCGACAACTTCAACTCCAGCTTTCAGGCGAACCTCGATCCGCTGCTCTACGAGCGCGTCGAGATCGTCAAGGGCCCCAACGCCATTCTCGCCCCCACGGGCACGCCGGGCGGCTCGATCAACGTCATCACAAAGTCCCCGCAGTTCACGCCGCTGACGACCGCCACGCTGGAGCTGGGCCGGTTCTTCGGCAACAAGCTCACGCTCGACAGCACCGGCCCGCTCGCCGGCTACGACGGCCTCGCCTACCGCGTCGTCGCCGGCTACCAGCGCGCCGACTCGTTCGTCGACGGCGAAATCCGCGGCTGGAGCGTGAACCCGCAACTGACCTGGAAGATCGACGACGCCTCGCAGCTCACGTTCAAGGCGAACCTCGTCCAATGGGGCACCTTCGGAGCCGCCCAGAACCCGTCGATCACGCTCCACGCGAGCCCCGCGCTCGCCAACGGCGCCACGATCTCCCTCGCCACGATCGCCCCCGGCTTCGTCTATGGGGAGACGAACGGATCGTCCGCGGCCTGGTCGGCCCGCACCGACCGCCTCCAGCGCGCCTCGCTCGAATACACCCGCGCGCTTGGCGATCGCGTGAGCCTGCGCATGGCGGCGATGCGCCATTACGATCACTTCTGGACCGACTTCACCGGGCTCGCCACACCCGGGCAATCCACCCAGGGCAGCCGCTACAACCCGTACACCGGCCTCTACACGCCCGAGCAGACCTGGGCCAAGGACGCCACCGGCACCTACGTGCCGACCGCGTCCCCCCAGTACGACCCGGCCAGCATCACGCGGACGTCTGGTTACGAGCATGCCTGGAACAATGACACGCAGGTGCAGACCGACTTTGCCGGCAACTTCGACCTGGCCGCGATCACGCTGCAGGCCGTGGCCGGCGCCTCCTACCAGAAGACGGTCACCGACGCGAAGTCGGCCAACGCCGTCGCCGGGCAGATCCCCAATCTCAACCTGGCCGCGCCGGTCGACCTCCCCGTGCATCCGACGGCCTATACGATCGGCACGCTCCGCCACACGGAGAATGAAAAGAAGCAGGTCTACGGATTTGCCCGCTTCGGGCTCTTCCGGGATCGGCTGCTCGTCAGCGGCGGCGTCTCGCGGCTGTGGCTCGACGTGCCGGTGACGAACAAGCTCAACAACACGCAGACCCGGCTCAAGGGCGCCACGAACACCCCGCTATGGGGCGCGCTCTACAAGGTCACGCCCGGGCTCTCGGTGTACTACAGTCACTCGACCAACGCGAACGGCGTGCTCTTCAACAACCAGGCGCTCTTCCAGGAGGGCGAGCAGGACGAGTTCGGCGTGAAGGCCGAGTTCTTCAACCAGCGGCTCTCGATCGGCGCCTCGCACTTCGACATCTCCCAGAACAACATCGTCACGCCCAACCCCAGCTTCTTCATCGACCCGGTCAACAACCCGCAGTTCTTCCGGGCGGACCTCACGAACCAGGGCGTCGAGGTCGACATCGTCGGCGGCCTGACGAAGAACCTGACGATCCTCGCGAGCTACACCGACATGAAGCTGCGCGACGCCTTCGGCCGCCGCCGCCGCAACATCCCCGACACCACCTTCAACGCGCTGCTCAAGTACGAATTCCGGGAGGGGGCCCTCAAGGGGGCGAGCGTCTTCGGCGGAGTGACGCACGTCGGCGACCAGGCCGGCGAGGATCCGGCGATCACGGCCACGCCGCTCGGCGTCGTCGCGCAGGTCAGCTTCTACGCGCCGGCGCGCACGATCTACAACGCGGGTGCCACCTACGCGCGCGGCCGCTACCGCTTCGCCCTCAACGTCGACAACGTGTTCGACGAGGAGACCATCTGGCAGCCGTCGGGCCGCTTTTCCCTGAGCCCGTATCCGGCGACGAACTTCCGCCTGACGACGACCGTCACGTTCTAGCCCTTGGGTAACGCAGGACCGGCTGTCGCCGGTACGGGCACGTTGCCTCGGGGTGACGTGCCCGTTTTCCTTCACCGGCGTCTCGATGACCTCCCCTCAACGCACTCCGCGGATCGCCTGGTGGATGCTGGCCGTCCTCGGCCTTGTCTTCGCGCTGTTCGCGGGAGACCGGGCGGTGCTGGGCATACTCAAGACCACGCTCGGCACGGAGCTGGGGCTCACGAACAGCGGTTACTCAATGCTCGTGACGGCGTTCATGCTGCCGTACACGGCCATGTACTTCGTGGTTGGGGGCTGGACCGACCGATTCGGGTTTCAGCGGATGCTCGCGCTGTGCGTCGTCGGGATGTCGGCCGCCACGCTGCTGGCCGGGACGGCGCACGGGCTCGGGCAGCTCGCGGCGGCGCGCTTCGTGCTTGGCCTGGCCGAAGCGGGCGTGGTGCCCGCGATCACGCTGGCGATCTTCAGCTGGTTCGCGCCCGATCGCCGCGCGCTCGCATATTCCCTGGCCAACACGGTGCAGCAGACGGCGTACATCCTCTGCCCGCCGTTCGTCGCCTCCGTGACGCTCGCACTCGGGTGGCGCTGGGCGTTCCTCATCCCCGGGCTGTCGGGCTTTTTGGTCGCGGCCGCGTGGTGGCACGTCAACCGTGTCGCCGGGGCGCCCCCGCCGGCCGAGCCCGCCGCCGGCGCCCCGGCCGGCCCGGAGCCCGGGTGGTGGCGGCGGATCCGCGGGCTGCTGGCCATGCCGGCGGTCCGCGTGCTGATCGCGGCCCGGGTGATCTCCGACCCGTTCTGGTTCTTCTTCCAGTATTGGCAGACGCCTTTCCTGCAGGAACGCGTGGGCCTGAGCCTCGCGCGGGTGGGGCAGCTCACGTGGATTCCGCCGCTCGTCTACGTCGGTGCGGCGCTCGCCTTCAGCGCGTTCTCGGACCGGCTGGTGGCGCGCGGGTGGGCGGCGCCGCGCGCCCGGCTCGTGCTGCTCCTCGGGGCGACGGGGCTCGCGCCGGCGGCCTTCGCCCTGCCGCTCGTCCGCGGAGAGTGGGCGGCGGTCGGGCTGGTGACGCTGGTCTGGGTGATGTGCGCGACGTGGCTGAACATGAGCTCGGTGTTCATGGGCGCGCTCGTCCCGCGGCATTCCCTGGCGTCCGCCATCGGGATCATGAGCGCGCTCGGCGGCGTCACCTCGATCGTGTTCAACGCCGTGGTGGGCTCGATCATCGACCGCTTCGGCTACGACGTTCCGTTCTACGTCGGGGCGTGCCTGCACCCGGTCGCGGCGGGCCTGCTGGCGTGGTACTTCCTCGGCCGCCGGGCGGCCGACGCGGCGGCGGCGGGCTAGGGGTTCCCGAGGGTCGAACCTTCGATCCATTTGCCCTCGAGCAGGACTTCCTGGGGGCGCGCGGGGATGCCCCGTTCCTGCCGGTGCATCAGGCCGATCAGCAGTTCGACGCCCACGGCGCCGGTCTGGGAGAAATCGTAGTGCACGCCGGTGTTGCCGGCCTGGGGGTCGTAGCAGCGGAGGTCGACCAGTCCGACGTCGTCGGGCACGCGCACCTTGGCCGAGGCCAGCCATTCCCGCATCGGGTCCGCCTGGCTCACGATGACGACGTCGGGCCGATGCCGGCGGAACCACCGGAGGAACTCCGCCCGCGACGGCGCGTGGCTGAGCAGCGGCGGCACGCGGCGGGAGGCCCGCGGCCACTTCACCTGCTCGCTGAGGAAGCCGCCGACCCACATGTCGTTCATGCGGCCCACATCGTCCGCGCGATCGAAGGCGAGCCCGATGCGCCGGTAGCCACGCTGGTGGCACTGGGCCGCGGCCAGGCTCGCCGTGTGGAAGTGATTCTCCCTCACGCGGTGGAAGACCGGCGCGGCGAGCGAAACCCCCAGCGCCGCGACGGAAAAGCCGCTCCAGTCGTATTCGGTCAGCGTGGTCTCGGATCCGGGCATGCGACCGATGAGCACCCCCTGGATGTTCCGCGCGCGAAGGATGCCGGTGAAGCGCTCGGGCGTCATGCCCCTCTCCCTCAGCCAGAAGTCCTCGAGCTTGAAGCCCGCCTGCTGGGCGCGGGCGAGGGCCCCCGGGAAAAAGTCCGGCAGGTCCGAGGCGGGTGGGCGCCACCCATAGCGCGTGGCGTGGCCGGTGACGTAGGCGATGACGGCGCTCGCGACGGGCACGCGCCGGCGCCGCGTGCTCATCCAGGCGGACAGCAGGTGGTTCACTTTGTATCCCAGCCGGTCGGCCGCGGCCTCGACGCGCTGCCGCGTCTCCGCCGTGATCCGGGGGTCGCGGTTCAGGGCACGGGCGGCCGTCGCTTTGTGGACCCCGGCGGCGCGGGCGACCTCGGCCAGGGTGACGGCTTGCATGCGGCCACTGTTGGCTGTCGGGACCGGTGAGCCAAGCCTGCGCTGGGGCGCGTCGGGACCGGGCTCGGCGCGATTCCGTGCGACACGTTGCAGGCGAGCGCGGGGACGTTGCGCGCCGCCGCGGCGGCGTGGTCGTCTCTTGCCTGCGCCCCATGATCGCCGGTCCCGACCCTTTCCTGCAGCTCGTGCCCAACCGGACGGCGACCGCCCTCCGCCGGCTGCGGGAGCTGGTCTGGCGGGACCCGGTTGCGGTCAAGGTGACGGCCGCGGGCGCGACCGCGGCTCACCGGAGTCTGGCGGAGGCCGCGCGCGGGAAGCGCCGGTCCGTCGTCCCGGCGACGGCGTGGGGCCGTCTGTACGACCAGCGCTGGTTCCACCTGGAGCTGCCGCGGGACCGGGGCGCGGCGCGCTACCTGGAATGGCGCGACCAGGGCGAGGCGACGCTGTGGATCGGCGCCGAGCCCTATTACGGGTTCGACGTCGCCCACCGGCGCGTCGCGCTGCCGGCCGGCGTCCGCGAAGCGTGGGTGGAGGGCTATTGCTGTCAGTCGGCCATCTGGCACGCCGACGCGACCGGCCTTTCGTCGCGCGGCAGCATGTTCGGCGGCGCGTACACGTGGCGGCGCGACGACGCCGTCTGGGACGCGGCTCAGGACCTCCAGGCGCTGTTCGACCTGATGATGCACCTGCGGGCCCAGCAGACGCCGGCGCCGCCCCGCGAGCTTGCGCGCATCGGGCTGCAGCCCGGCCTGGACGGGGCGACGCCGCTCTACCGCCAACTGCTGCGGCGGCTCGCGGAGGCGGTCGACGCGTTCGATACGGCGGGCCTGGCCGGCCTCCGCCCGCGGCTGCGCGCCGCGCGGCGCGCGATGCGGGACGGCCGGGCGCGCGTCCGGGCGGTGCTCACCGGCCACGCCCACATCGACCTGGTCTGGCTCTGGCCCGAACGCATGGGCGAGGCCAAGGCCGTGCACACGTTCGCGACGGTGAACCGGCTGATGACGCTCTACCCCGAGTTCCGCTTCGCCTACAGCCAGCCGGCCAGCTACCGGGCCGTGGAGCGGCGGGCGCCGGCGCTCGCGCGCGCGGTGGGGCGGCGGATCCGCTCGGGCCAGTGGCAGGCGACGGGCGCGATGGATGTCGAGAGCGATACGCTGCTGCCGTGCGGCGAGGCCCTCGCGCGCAGCCTGCTGCTGGGCCAGGCGGAGTTCCGCCGGCTGCGCGGGACGCCGTCGCGGCTGTTGTGGCTGCCCGATGTCTTCGGCTACAGCGGCTGCCTGCCGCAACTGATGCGGCTGGCGGGCGTGGACTGGTTCTTCACGACGAAGCTCACCTGGAGCGCGCTCAACCGGTTTCCGCACAGCAGCTTCGTCTGGCGCGGGGTCGACGGCAGCGAGGTGCTGGCGCACGTGACGCAGAACGCCGGCTACAACAACCGGCTGGATTTGGCCGAGCTGGATGGAAACGCCCGGGGGCACGTCCAGGCCGACGTCCACGACGAGTTTCTGCACCCGACCGGATACGGCGACGGCGGCGGCGGGCCGACGGAGGAGATGTGCGAGCGGGCCCGCCGGCTGGGTTCGCTCGGAGGCACTCCGGCGCTGGCCTGGGACCAGCCGGAGGCGTTTTTCGCGCGTCTCGCGCGGCGTCGCGCCGCGCTTCCGCTCCACCAAGGCGAATGCTACCTCGAATACCACCGCGGCACCTTCACCACGCACGGGGAGCTCAAGGCGGCTTTCCGCGGGCTGGAGCGCGCGCTGCAGGTGCGGGAGGCGGCGGCCGTTGCGGCGGGGCGCGCTCCCGACCTGACTGCGGCATGGCGGCGCCTCGTGTTCGCGCAATTCCACGACTACATCCCCGGCAGCTCCGTCGACGACGTGTACGCCGAGGGCGTCCCGGAGCTGCGGCGGCTTGCGCGCGCGCAGGTCGCGGCGGCGCGGCGCGACTTGTCGGGCGCCGGCGGCTGGCACGCCTTCAATCCCCTGCCGCAGCGGTGGCAGGGCTGGGTGCGGCCGCCCGGCGGGCGCCCGGCCGTCTGGATGGAGGTGCCGCCGCTCGCGAGCGCGAAGCTGGCGGCCCCGGCGCCCGAGCCTCCGCCCGCGGCCGCGCGGGGGCCGGTGTTGCGCAACGGGCGGTTGGAGGCGGAGCTTGGTCCCGATGGCTGGCTGCGGCGGCTGGCGGTCGCCGGGCGCGAGCTGGCCCTGGCGGGTCCGGTCCGCGCGTTCCTCTACCCGGACCGCCCGGCCAACTACGACGCGTGGGACATCGACCGCCACACGCTGCAGCTCGGCGAACCCGTGCGGAGCCGCGCGCGGGTCATCCTGGAGTCGGCGGGTCCGCGCCGGGCGGCGATCGCAGTCACGCGCGCGCTCGGGCGCCGGAGCCGGCTGACGCTGCGCTATATCCTCGAGGCCGGCGCGGCGGTGCTGCGCATCGAGGCCGAGGTCGATTGGCGCGAGCCGGAGACGCTGCTGAAGCTGCATTTTCCCACGGCTTACCGCGGTCTGCATGCGCGCTATGGCGCGCCGTTCGGAAGCACGCTGCGCGGGCAGCAGCCGGGGAGCGCCGCGGCCGACGCCCAATGGGAAGTGCCGGGCAGCCGGTGGGCGGTCGTCGCGGCGGACGGCGAGCGCGAGGGCCTGGCGGTGATCACCGAGGCGAAGTACGGGTTCTCAGCGCGCGACGGGGAGCTCACCGTCTCCCTGCTGCGCGGCGCGCGCATCACAGGGTGCGACGACCACCGCTACGCCGCGCCGCCCGGTTTGAACCGCCACCGCCCGGCCTCTCCGTTCTCGGATCAGGGCCGGCACCTCATCCGGCTGGCGGTCGGCGGCTACGACGCCTGTGGGGTGGCCGAACTCCATCCGGCCGCGCTGGCCGATTCGCTCTTCACGCCCCCGCTGGTGTTCCGCGGCCAGCCGCGGCA
>Ga0196981_1000503_pt1 | contig 11873 bp, 8 predicted proteins | sample S3_2013CmetaG_FD_155462 | JGI IMG/M metagenome (GOLD analysis project Ga0196981, IMG submission 155462) | Soil microbial communities from Anza Borrego desert, Southern California, United States - S3_20-13C | ecosystem: Environmental > Terrestrial > Soil > Desert | place: USA: California...
AGCTTCCGAGATGGCTGTTCGGGTGCAGGAACAGGAACGGGTGCGACTGGGGTCGGAGTTGCACGACAATGTGAACCAGATCCTCTCTACCGTCAAGCTTTACGCGGGTATGTTAAGGCCATCTTCCGAGCCGGTTCGCGAGATCCGCGGGAAGCTGATCGAATACACCAGCCTCGCTATCGAAGAGATACGGAAGCTCACACGGGAGATGGTAGCTCCACAGCTCCAGGCCGGCAGCCTGGAAGAAAACATTAGCCGCATTTGCGAAGACCTGCGCCGTTCCACCAACGTCCGCGTGAATTTCGTCTGCGAAGTTTGTGACGGGTTGCTGCGGCCGGCACAAAAGCTGAATTTTTTCCGGATCGTTCAGGAACAGGTACGGAACATCATCAAGTACAGCCGGGCTGATGAAGTGGTGATTGAACTGGTTCACCGTCGGGATCGGCTGGAACTTTCCATCGGGGACAATGGCATTGGGTTCGATTCGAAGACATTGATCACCGGCATCGGATTTTCCAGCATCATCCAGCGCGCGCGGTATTTGAATGGATTCGCCGAAATCGAAAGCGCGCCCGGCAACGGTTGCCGCGTCTTCGTATCCGTCCCCGCAAGCTGAAGTCAATCTCTGGCATGGATTTGTTTGCGGGTTCGCATGCGCCAGCGTTTTTCCGATAGGAAAGTCCATGAATTTTTCCGCAGGCACGGACTGCCTGGCAGCATCACGTATTTCAACAGCGGTGGAAGGCGCATCCGCTACATTCGCATCCACAACGGGGCCGCGGCCACGATCTTCTTCATCCCCGGTGCCCCCGCGTCCCTGGATCTTTATCGCGATTACTACACGCATCCGCGGCTGCGCGAACGCTTCGATATGATCGCGGTGGACCGGCCGGGTTATGGCGGCTCGGGCTATGGGAGACCCGAGCCTTCGGTCGCCCGGCAGAGCTCGATGATGCTCGATCTGCTGGACAGGGAGAAACGTCTTCCTCACCCTCTGCTCATTTGCGCGGGGAGCTACGGCGCTTCGATCGCGTGCCGGATGCTGATGGACCGCCCGGCCGCCGCCGACGGCCTGCTGCTCGACTGCCCATCGCTGGCTCCGGGCGAGGAAAAATATTTCTGGTTTACCGGCGCGATTGAAAAAACCTTCCTTAAACAAATCATTCCTCCACACTACCGGTCTGCGAACAGTGAAAAATATCACCACCGCCGCGAGCTTGCCGAGATGCTCCCGTACTGGGAAAAAGTCCGTGTGCCGGTGATTTACGTGCAGGGAGAAAAAGACAACATAGTTTATACATCCAACGCGGAATTCGCGAAGGCCCGCCTGGTGAACGTTCCCTTCCTGGAGGTAGTGATGGTACCGGGCCGGAAACACCTCACCATTCTTCGGGAGGTGCCCCTGATTGTGAGCAAGCTGATCAGCCTTTACCGGAAAGTTATTCCCGCCCATGCACGCTGATTATTCCTGCTGGCGGTTTTCTTTTTATCTTTAAAAACAAACCAACCGGCTGCTTATGTACCGCGCAACCAAACAGAAAGTTCACGGACTGTTGCACCCCGAGATCGTTGGTGACAAGCATTGGGACAAGATCATCAACCTCTTTATTGTTGTCCTGATTATCCTCAACGTGATCGTGGTGATGCTCGAAACAGTGGACCCGCTGTTCGTGCGGTACCGAACGTTTTTCTATTATTTCGATCTTTTTTCGGTAATTATCTTCACGATTGAATACGTGTTGCGCCTCTGGAGCGCTACTGAAGAGGAACGGTATAAACACCCTCTGTGGGGAAGGCTGAAATACATGGTCTCGGCCGGCGCGCTGATCGACCTGATCGCGATCCTGCCTTTTTTCATCTACATGTTCACGGCGGTCCCGATCGACCTCCGCGAGCTGCGAATCCTGCGGCTGCTGAGAGTGCTGCGCCTCTTCCGCCTTACCGCCTATACGCAGGCTGCGCAAATGATTGGAAATGTTTTTCGAAAAAGGAAAAGCGAACTGACGCTGAGCTTTGTGCTCGCGACTTTTCTGATCATCATTTCCTCCTGCATCATATATTTCGCCGAACACCGCACCCCGGCGCCCGGGGAAACCGCCAGCAAATTCACCAGCATCCCGGCTACACTCTGGTGGTCAGTAGTCACACTTACAACTACCGGCTACGGTGATATAGTGCCGGTGACACACGTTGGGAAATTTCTGACCGGATTTATCATGCTGGCCGGCGTTGCCTTTTTCGCCCTGCCGGCCGGCATTATCACCGCGGGATTCATTGATGAGTTCAGGCTTTTACGCGTGAAGCGCACGCACCGCTGCCCCCATTGCGGAGAAATGATTGAATTCGAAGACAAGGGAAATCACATCCGCAAAGCACACTAGCTCACTCAGAATCCCTTTTTTCCTTTCAGCTGGTACTTCTGCTCGTAACGGTCGTTGAGCTGCTTGTGCTTGTCGTCCAGGTTGATCTGCCGCCCCTGGATGAAGGCATGGGTCACGTTGCTCGTGCTCATATCCAGCAGGTCGCCGGAGCTGATGATCAGCGTGGCGTCCTTGCCTGCTTCGATGGTGCCTGCTTTGTCGGCGACGCCCATGATCTTCGCCGGGTTCAGCGTAATAGCTGCAAGCGCCTGCTCTTTGGTGAGCCCGTAAGCCGCTGCCGTACCTGCGTTGAACGGAAGGTTGCGGCCGCGCGTTTGCGGATCATCGTCCGAGATCGAGAACAGCACCCCTGCTTTCTGCAGGATGGCCGCTGTCTTATACGGCTGGTCCACGTCGTCGTCCGTTGTGGTCGGCAGGCTGTGCGGCTGCTGCAATACAACGGCAATCTGGTGCTGCTTCAGCAGGTCGGCGATCTGCCAGCTTTCTGAACCCCCCACTATGACCACATCAAATCCGAATTCTTTTACAAAATCAATTGCAACGAGCATCTGCTTTACCGTGTTTGCGTGCACGTACAGCTTTTGCTGCTTCGAGAAAAGATTGCGCGTGGCCTCGTACTTAAGATTTGTTTCTTCACGCGAAGGATTTTCGTGGTAAGCTTTTGCTTCGCGGAAAAATGCTTTCAACCTTTCCACCTGCTCGAGTCCTTCCTTGACAGGATCGCTTTGGCCCGCGCTGGGTCCACTCCCCGAACCACGGGTGAAGCTGGGGCGCGGCAACAGCGTCGGCATGTACAAATGCATGCCGCCGTCAACCTTCAGCGCGGCATCTGTCCAGGTCCATGCGTCGAGCTGCACTACAGAAGACGTACCCGCGAGAAAACTTCCCTGCGGAACCACGTTGGCCATCAGAACTCCGTTCGAACGCAAGGTGTTGATTACTTTCGAATCTGTATTGTACGCAACGATGGAGCGTACATTCGGATTCAAATCGCCGATCTCCCGCAGGTCGCTGGTTGCCCGGACGGCGCTGATTTCCGTGAGACCAAGTGCACTTACCGGCAAAATCAGGCCCGGGTACACATGCTTGCCGTTGGCGTCAATCACCTGCGTCTCATTTGCGGGAATTGAAATATCACGACCGACTTTCTCGATCTTGCCATCACGGATCTGGATCACTCCGTTTTCGACAACCGTGCCATTCCCCACGTGGATCGTGGCATTGCGGATATACATCGTTCCTTTCTGCGGCGGCGCAGGCAGGATGTTTGCCTGCGTGAAGGCGGTAAGCTGCATTGTTACCGCAACCAGGCCCGGAAATAATTTTTTCATTTCGAAAGTTTGAGGGTTATAAGCAGTTTCGTGATCTTAAATCATTCGTCGCTGTCAATTACCAGCAACCCGTGGCTGTGGCCATGGTCGCTGCAGGAATGCATCAGCTGATAGCTCGGCTGAGCCGGCACCATCGGCGCACCGCTTCTTTTTTCTCCGTTCAGCTTTTTTACAAGCCGCATCCTTTCAGCTTCCACTTCCTTCTGAAGGAGTTCGTCACGTTGCCGGTCAAAATACACGGTGCCGTCAACGATCGTATACAGTGCCTTGGCGTAAACGCTCAGCGGGTTGTCCGACCAGACTACCACATCGGCGTCTTTGCCGGCCTTAAGGCTTCCCACCTTGTCGTCCACGCGGAGCATGCGCGCAGGATTTATGGTCACCATATTTAAAGCTTCTTCAGGCGTCAGGCCGCCGTACTTCATGGTCTTCGCAGCTTCCTGGTTGAGGCGGCGCGCCATCTCGGCATCGTCGGAGTTGATAGCGACGTTCAGCCCTACCCGGTGCATGATCGCGGCATTGTAAGGAATCGCATCCTCAACCTCCATCTTGTAAGCCCACCAGTCGGAAAAAGTGGACGCATTTGCACCGTGTTTCAGCATGCGGTCCGCCACTTTGTATCCTTCCAGAATATGTGTAAATGTGTTTACCTGGAATCCCATTTTTTCCGCCACCTCAATGAGACCGGTGATTTCGCTCTGCACGTAAGAGTGGCAGGTAATGAAACGCCTCTTGTCGAGTATCTCCACGAGCGCTTCCAGCTCCAGGTCGCGCCGCGGCGCCACCAGGCCGGTTATCGGCTTGCGGGCTTTCTGCAGCTGTTCCTTCGCGGCGTTATACGCCTCCCACTCTTTTTTGTAATCTTTTGCGCGCGTAAAGGCGTCCACCAAAACCTGCTCTACCCCCATCCGCGTATCGGGATAGCGGTTGTTCTGCCCCGCTTGCGTGAAATTGGAACGCTTTACGTTCTCTCCCAGCGCGAACTTGATCTGTCCGGGCCATCCCGCGAACTTCAGCTCGTTGTCGCTGGCTCCCCATCTCAGCTTCAGCAATTGCGTCTGGCCTCCGATCACATTCGCAGAGCCGTGGAGTATATGCGAGGACGTAACCCCGCCGCTGAGCTGCCGGTAAATGTTGATGTCGTCCGGATTGATATTATCGCCGATCCTCACTTCAGAAGTCACAGACTGCGCGCCTTCGTTGATCGAAGCTGCGGCGATGTGCGAGTGTTCGTCAATGATTCCGGCAGTAATATGCTTGCCTGTTCCTTCAATGATCCGCGCGCCTGGTTCACTCAGGTTCTTCCCGATCATGGCAATCTTTCCATTCTTCAGAAGAACGTCCGTATTCTGGAGCACTCCTTCCTTTTCGCTGGTCCACACGGTAGCGTTGCGGATAAGAATGGTTTCCTGCCTGGGGCGATTTTCCTCATCCCATCCGAACGGAAGGAACGGATAAGTTACTTTTCCCACCACCGGCGCCGGCCGCTTTCTTGCCGAATCCACCCGCCGGTCCACAGTCCGCGTAAACACAGCCCGCCAGGTAAAATTGTTTCCCAGTGAATCGGTGCCGGTGCCGTTCCACTCATCTCCATTCACCACACCCCCCAGGCGAACAGCCGTGGGTGGCAGCTCGGGTGACCGTCCGCGACGGGAATCATCACTGCTTCTCCGCTGCGCAAGCGCGTAACTGATGCGCACCTGCTTTCCATCGAAGCGAAAGCGTGCAAGCATGGTGTCCTTCGCGTACATCACTGCGCTGCTGTCGCCCCGCACTTCGAGCGTGTACTGCTCTGCGCCACCCGGTGCATTCACCGATAGCGCGTATATGCCGATAATATTGTTGTCGGGCCGCACCGTGTAGCGGATCCCCTGGATGTAATTATACAAGATGGTGGACCGCTCATTGAAAATCGGTCCGCTCGTGATCAAAAAGTTCGCCAGCTTTCCCGCATCGAGGCTTCCCACCTTCTCGTAAATGCCGAGCGCTGTTGCCGGAGTTTTTGTGAGTGCTTCCATCGCTTTCGCCTCGCTCAGCCCGAACTCGATTGCGCGGCGAAGGTTGCTCCAGAAGCTGTTCGGCGATCTCAGATCCGCCGTAGTGAGGCAGAACGGAATGCCCGCTTTTTCGAAGGCCGCCGGATTCGTGGGCGCGAGCTCCCAGTGCTTCATGTCCTCTAGCGATACAAATCGCGCGTCGTTGGGATCCTCCACGTCCATTGCCTGCGGATAATTTAGCGATAAGATGAAGGTGGCATGGGTCGCCTTCATGTCGCGGATCCGCTGGTATTCTTTCCCGCCCGCCTTGATAATATATTGTACCCCAAACTCATCTCCAATGCGGTCGGCGCGAAGCACATTCCACTTGTCGCCGGCCTGAGGAGCATCTGCCGCGTCGAAGATCTGTGGCAGCGACTGGTTGTCGTTCCATGCTTTCAGCGTTGCGTTGAATCCTTCTTCGTCCGGACGGCCCTTATACCAGGCTGCGTCCAGGTAGGTCTGGCGCAGCAGCGCGATGTAGCCCATCATGGAGCCCGGATAGGTTTGCGTGGAGCTTCCCTTGTTGAATGAATAATTCGCGGAGGCGCGCTCCTTCAGGATCACCAGGTTTTCTTTCTGGTTGGCCAGCGTGACGACGGCGCCGGTACCCCTGGCTATTCCATCCTTTATATGCGTCAGCACTGCTCCAAACCCGGCGTCGCGCAGAGGACGGGCACTGCTGTCGCGCACGGCGAAAGATTTATAAACGTCCACGTCCGATCGGATCGCCTGGTTCCATCCGTACGGTCCTCTCAGGTTTGATTCGATCTGGCTCTGTCCGCCGAAAGTGAAACTGGTCGTGGGCGCAGTTCGGGGCGGGGTCCCGTAATCGGTATAAATGTCAATGAAAGAAGGATAAATGTGCTTGTCCCTGCTGTTGATTTCCACTGCACCCGGAGGTACCGGAAGCGCCTTACCCACGGCCACAATCTTTCCATCCTTGATGATCATGGTGGCACCGGTCAGCGGGGTGATTCCATCCTTATATATTGTAGCATGCGTAAACGCGTAGTAGCCATGCCTTGGATCCGCAACCCCATTCGCAGGGAAGGTGGGTTGGGCGTTCAGGGCAAGCTGCAGGAAAATGACCGGCAAAACGGCCAGGCGACACAATTTTCTCATATGAGATCGTTAACGTTTAGTTTAGTGGCCCAATTTAAAGAATTGCGATTAAACAAAATGGACACAATGATGAGTGGCGGGGTTGCATTCGCCGCTATGTCTTCCGCAAAACTTTGGCTACCTTTGACTCCTGTCAATTTCCCTTTATGCCCGGGATTAAATCCCTCGTTTCCATCCCCGATTTTTCCCTCTCGCCGCGCATCGATCAGACGGGAGCGGAGGAACGTGCATCGCGGTTTACGCGGCGCAGCATTAAAAAAGAATCCAAGATCAATGGCCTGAAGCTGGTGCTCAACATGATTGATCTCACCACGCTGGAAGGCAAGGACACCGAAGGCAAGGTCCGACAGCTTTGCTACAAGGCCATGCACCTGCATGATTCGCTCCCCGGAATTCCGACGGTGGCGGCGGTTTGCGTCTATCCCTCGATGGTGAAGGTAGCAAAGAAAGCACTCGTTGGTTCCGGGATTCTGGTGGCATCCGTAGCGACCGGTTTTCCGAGCGGCCAGGCTTCCCGCGAGGTGAAGATCCGGGATACAAAGTTCGCGGTGAGCGAAGGCGCCGATGAAGTGGACATGGTGATCAGCCGCGGAAAATTCCATGCGGGAGAATACAATTATGTTTTTGACGAAATAGCCGCGATCCGCGAAGCCTGCGGAAATGCGCGACTAAAAGTGATCCTCGAGACCGGGGAGCTCGGAACTTTTGACAAGATCCGCCGTGCCAGCGACATTGCAATGTACGCAGGAGCGGATTTTATCAAAACTTCGACGGGAAAGATCCAGCCGGCGGCGACCCTGCCCGTCACGCTCGTGATGCTCGAGGCGATTCGCGATTATTATTACCGCATCGGAAGAATGGTGGGAATGAAGCCCGCCGGAGGCATTTCCAAATCCAAGCTCGCGCTGCATTACCTGGTCATGGTAAAGGAAGTGCTCGGTGAAGCCTGGCTGAACAACGAATGGTTCCGCTTCGGCGCCAGCAGCCTCGCCAACGATGTGCTCATGCAGCTTATGAAGGAAATGACCGGCGTTTACCAGGCGGCCAATTATTTTTCCGTGGACTAAAGCGTTCACGCAGCACAAACGATCATCATGCCAGCAACCAGGAAAAAACAATCAAAAGGAAATACCCTCCGGCTGAAATTCGATACCAGTTGGTCCTATGCTCCCGCTCCCGAAAGCCGTACCGCGGCATCCTTCCGCGCGCGTTACGAGCTTTTCATCAATGGAGAATGGCAGCAACCGCTGAGCAAAAAATATTTCGATACGATCAACCCGGCTACCGAGGAACGACTGAGCGAAATTGCGGAGGCGGGTGCCGCCGACGTGGACCGCGCGGTTCGTGCGGCAAGGACCGCGTATGATAAAGTGTGGCGCCGCATGCCGGCGAAGGAGCGCGCGAAATACATCTACCGGATCGCGCGCATGATCCAGGAGCGGGCCCGTGAGTTCGCCATCATCGAATCCCTCGACGGCGGAAAACCCATCCGCGAGAGCCGCGACTTCGACGTTCCGACTGCCGCGAATCATTTTTTTTATTATGCCGGCTGGGCCGACAAGCTGGAATATGCTTTTCCCAACCGCGGCACCGAACCCCTCGGGGTAGCCGGACAGATCATTCCCTGGAATTTTCCCCTGCTGATGGCAGCATGGAAGATCGCGCCAGCACTGGCTACCGGGAATACTGTTGTGCTGAAGCCCGCCGAAACCACGCCGCTCACGGCGCTGAAGCTGGCCGAGCTGCTGCAGGAAGCCGACCTTCCACCGGGAGTGGTGAACATCGTCACCGGCGCGGGCGCTACCGGCGCCGCGATCGTCAATCACCCCGACATTGACAAGATTGCTTTTACCGGATCTACTGAGGTGGGCAAGATCATCCAGCGCGCCATCGCGGGGACAAAGAAAAAAGCTACACTGGAGCTTGGCGGAAAAGCCGCTAACATCATTTTCGAAGATGCCCCGCTCGACCAGGCCGTGGAAGGAGTGATCAACGGAATATATTTTAACCAGGGACATGTTTGCTGCGCAGGTTCGCGGCTGTATGTGCAGGAATCGGTAGCGAAAGAAGTGATCCGCAAGCTGCGCGACCGCATTGAAACGCTGATCGTAGGCGACCCTCTCGACAAGAATACCGACATCGGTGCCATCAATTCGCGGCAGCAGCTTGAGACCATTGAAAAATACCTCAGCATCGGGAAAAAAGAAGGCGCGGAAATGTACCAAAGCTCCTGCCCGCTTCCCGGCCGCGGCTACTGGTGCCGGCCCACCATCTTCACCAACGTGGCCCAGAGCAACCGCATTGCCCAGGAAGAGATCTTCGGTCCCGTGCTGGCGGTGCTGACATTCCGCACAGACGACGAAGTGATTGAGAAAGCAAACAACAGCCCGTACGGTTTGAGCGCGGGAGTATGGACCGACAAAGGCTCGAAGATTTTCAACATGACCCGCAGGATGCGCGCCGGCGTCGTCTGGGCGAATACCTTCAACAAGTTTGACCCCTCTTCTCCCTTCGGTGGCTACAAGGAGAGCGGCTACGGGAGAGAGGGCGGGCTTCACGGACTGCTTCCTTACCTGAACCTGGTGGGTTGAGAAAACAATACAAAAACGAGAACAATGGAAAAGACCGAGATAAAAAAATCAGCGCTTCGCATCGGCGAAGACGGGCTCGAGAAAAAGTCTGCGTCGCGCCGGTTGGAAGTTTTGAAGACGTACAAAATCTTCATCGGCGGACAATTCCCGCGGACCGAATCCGGCCGCTACTATGTACCGGTGAACAACCGTGGCAAAAAGCTGGCGAATGTCTGCCTGAGCTCGCGCAAGGATTTTCGCGACGCCGTCGCAGCGGCCCGTGCGGCGTTTCCCGGATGGAGCGGACGCGCTGCCTTCAACCGCGGACAGATTCTTTACCGTATGGCCGAAATGCTGGAAGGCAGGAAGGCGCAATTCATTGAAGAACTGATGCAGCAGGATGCTTCGCGGAAAAAAGCGGAGCGGGAAGTCAATCTATCTGTAGACCGGCTCATATATTATGCTGGTTGGTGCGACAAGTATCAACAATTGTTCAGCGCCGTGAACCCCGTTGCCAGTTCCCATTTCAATTTTTCCGTTCCGGAACCCACCGGCGTTGTTTCGATCATCGCACCACAGCAGGACTCGCTGCTGGGTCTTGTTTCGGTGATCGCGGCTGCGATTACGGGAGGGAATACGTGCGTCGTGCTGGCATCCGAAACCAAGCCGCTTTGCTCGATCACCTTCGCCGAAGTGCTTGGAACCTCCGATTTGCCGGCCGGCGTGGTCAACATGCTCACGGGAAAGCTCACTGAGCTATCACCGTGGTTTGTGGACCACATGGACGTGAACGCTACCGTCTTTTGCGAGGCAGACCCGGAAACGCAACAGCGGATGCGCGAGCGTTCGGCCCTGAACCTGAAGCGGATCTGTTTTTACGACCGGATAGACTGGTATTCGAACGCCGGTCAGTCTCCCTATTTCATCATGGACCTCCAGGAGATCAAGACCACCTGGCACCCAATCGAAGAGATTGCCGGTTCCGGCAGCGGCTACTAGGGGCAGCTATTTTTGGCTTTATATAACAGGCCGGCAAAAACTTCCATGCAAATCGGCTCTAAATTTGAGTAAGCAACGCAACTATGAGCGGCAGGTACATTATTATTCCCATCTTATTTCTTGCATTCTCTCTTCCCGGAATTGCCCAGGACACGAGCTGGAAAAAGCTTTCAGACAGCAATACCGTGATTGTTCATAAAGACCCGCGGTTGGATCTGCTGGTGAAAAAGCAGGCTCAGATCAATGAAGAGACCACGCGTTATTCAAAACGCACCGCAAAAGGCTTCCGACTGATGATCATCAGCACCACCAACCGCGAGGAGGCGATCGCCGCGAAGACGAAAATCTATACCTACTTTCCGGAGCTGAAGGCCTATCTCTGGTACCAGTCGCCGTACTTCCGGCTAAAGGTGGGAAATTTCAAGGAACGGGAAGATGCTGAGTCCTACCGGCATCGTCTCAATGTCTATTTTCCCAAAGGGGTTTTTATTATGCGCGACATCGTGGAAGTGAAGCCCGGCAGGCCCGACGAAGAGCTCCGCCCTTAACACGCCCCGGACAACCGCGGGTTTCCTATTTTTGGCCACTATGCTCGTGGAGAAGATCAGGTCCCTGGCCCGCAATTACGCTTCCGACTTCATCGCGGTTCGCCGTCACCTCCACGCGCATCCCGAGCTCAGCTACCAGGAATTCGAAACATCGAAGTTCATCCAGGAAAAGCTGCGCTCCTTCGGCATCCCCTTCCGGGTGATGGCCGAAACCGGAGTGGTCGGTATGATCCGCGGAGTAAACCCCGAAAAAAGAGTGGTCGCCCTGCGCGCCGATATGGACGCGCTTCCGATTCGCGAGCAAAATGATGTCCCTTACCGCTCCGTTCGTGAAGGACTGATGCACGCCTGCGGACACGATGTGCACACCACCTGCCTGCTCGGCGCGGCGAGGATACTGAACGAACTAAGGGAAGACTGGGAAGGCACCATCAAGCTGATCTTTCAGCCGGGGGAAGAAAAAAATCCGGGCGGTGCAAGTCTTCTCATCCGCGACGGGGTGTTGCGAGACCCCGAACCACAGGCCATCTTTGCCATGCACGTACATCCCGGGCTTGAAACCGGGAAGGTGAGCTTTCGTAGCGGCAAGGTGATGGCCAGCGCCGATGAGCTTTATTTCACCATCAAAGGGCAAGGCGGCCACGCTGCTTCCCCGCACGCTGCGGTGGACCCGATACTCATCGCGTCTCACCTCGTACTTGCGCTGCAGCAGGTTGTGAGCCGCAACAACAATCCCTTCAATCCCTGCGTGCTTTCCATTACGAGCTTCCAAGGGGGCACGACAACCAACGTGATCCCTTCGGAGGTGAAACTGATGGGAACTTTCCGCGCGATGGACGAAGAATGGCGGCACCGCGCGCTGGAGCTAATCAGGGCAAGATCA
>Ga0196981_1000504_pt1 | contig 11861 bp, 22 predicted proteins | sample S3_2013CmetaG_FD_155462 | JGI IMG/M metagenome (GOLD analysis project Ga0196981, IMG submission 155462) | Soil microbial communities from Anza Borrego desert, Southern California, United States - S3_20-13C | ecosystem: Environmental > Terrestrial > Soil > Desert | place: USA: California...
GCACCGCGCCGGAATCGAATTTGAGAAGGCGTCCCACGTCGCCCGCTTCAAAGAATCCCGCCGACGCGGTGACGACGTTTCCCGCGCGGGTGAAGGTGATCGCCCCGGAGTCGCGCTTCACGGGCGTGGTCCCGGTCCCCACGGCGGCGTAGGCCGTGAGGTTGCCAATCAGATTCGTGGCCACGAGGTCCAGGCCGCTGTCGAGGATCAGATTCCGCTTCATCTCGCGGCGCTTCGCCACGGAGCCGTCCGGGTTCAGGACCTGGATTCCGTAGCGGACCCCCAGGCCAAATGACACTGCAGCTCGGTTAGGCCGGATCATAGCTTCCAGCCTGGAGGGCAGCCGCGAGAGTCGCAGTGTCCGCATGGGTTCCGCCGTTGATGATGACGAGGACATACCCGCCAGCGTTCAGAGATGCAGAAAGGTTTGCGGCGTCCGGGCCGAAAGAGCCGCCATCCACGATGACCAGGACGTAGGCGCCGGCCTGGAGAGCAGCCGCCAGAGACGCCGCGTCAGGGCCGTAGCTACCACCGTCCACCACCACCAAGACGTAAGAACCGGCCTGCAAAGCCGCGACGATAGCGGCGGCATCGGCAAACGTTCCACCGTCCACGACCGCCGGTTGATAGACGCCAGAATGAAGCGCAGCGGCAACCGCCGCCGCGTCCTCGAATTCGTACACGCCATCCCCGGACACGAAGAAAATCCGTGGCGACGGCCGGCATTGAATTTGGGGAAGGAGAGGCACACGGGTTTATTTTTGCTGATCCTCCGAGCGCTTGGCATACCGGTTCTCCGTTGTTTCCTTGCGTACCGTCTGGCCGTCCGCCTTCGGCCATGACGCGACGGGAAACCGCGCCGTGTCCAAGACGATCAGGTTTTCCACGTCGCCGTTGGCGTTTAGGATTTGGACGCGCTCGACCATAGATCAGGGCCAGAAAATCAGCCGGACGTGGCCATTTCCACCGGAGCCGCCGGCACCGGAATTCGTTCCATTCAGGGAGGCGCCGCCGCCGCCGCCGCCACCACCACGGAAGCCATTGCCGCCGACCGCTCCCGCGCCCCCACCGCCGCCACCGCCTCCCGCCCAAGGCGCGGGGCCAGTCGCCGCCGCGTTGTTTCCAGCCGCGCCGACAGCGCCGCCAGTCCCGCCGGCGTTGTTCGCGCCTCCATTGTTTCCGGTGCCAGCGTTGCCTCCCGCGCGCGAAACATTCCCGTTGTCGATTCCGCCCCCTCCGGCCCCACCGGCGGAGGCAAATCCGTTATTGGAGCCGTTTCCGGTGGCGCCAACGGTCCCGGCCCCGCCTGCGGTTCCCGAGAACTCCCCGAATTGTCCGCCGGTGCCGCCGGTGCCAGCCGCCGCGGTGCCGCCGGTGCCAGCCGCGCCGGCCTGAGCGGAGCAGAGGTTCCGACCACCTTTCACCACTGAGGAGCTTCCTCCCGACGTTCCGGCCGAGCCGTCCGTGTCGTCCGCGGCAATTGCAGCGCCCCCGGCGCCGCCAGCGCCAACCGTCACCACGAGATCACCCGCCGGTAGGTCCGCGAGCGTGTGCCTCATCCTCGACATTGCGCCGCCCTGCCCGCCGCCACCGCCGAAGCGATTGGAGCCCGCGGCCCCGCGACGGCCGGAACCGCCGCCACCCCCGCCGGCCACGCATACGACCTCGACAACCTTGTAGCCGGCGGGAACAGCGTAGGACGGGTTGCTCGACGTAAAATCAACGATCAGCGGCGAGAACGCCGTCCGCGCGGCCTTCCGTGAAACGTAGCCGCCGCCGTCATCCTTGACGAGATACAGGAAATCCGCGTCCGCCGGCGTGGCGGTTGTGAGAGCGGAAACTTTTTTGTTCGCGGGCATTATTCTTGGGCGAGAAAATCGCCGTCCTCATCCAGCAATCCGCCAACCTCCTCCTCCTGCTCCAGCACGCCGCCGCCAGGAGCGCCGGGCGCGTCAAAGATGACCGGGATCGGCCGGCATTGAACTTGTCGAGGCTCCGGCATGACTCACAGCGTCCACCAGATTTCCGAAATGTTGCAGGCGACGGCAGAGCCGTTCGGGTTGTAGCACTCGACCTGCTCCGAAATCGGGAGCGTGTAGGTCTGCTCCGGGAACACCGTCGCGAGGACGCCGCCGCCGGCGTCCCGGATTTGGAGATTGAGAACGGCGTCGAGGTTCGTGAGCTGGACGCTCTTGCGGCGGATGCGGAGACCCGTGGGAACGCCGGTCAGCGTCACGCCAGAGGTCGCGTTGAGGCTGATGGTCGCGTGCGCGACGCCGACCGTCTTCGGCTCGATCAGCGCCGAGCGTGCGTCGCGGTAGAGGGGTCCGCCGACGTACAACACGACCGTGACCTCCCCGGCCGAGGGATTGCGAACGTCCAGGCGCGCGAACTTCCCGCCATCCGGGAGATCGTTGAGGCCGGTCCCCTGGCTGTACGTCTCGAATTCTCCGCCGGGGACGCGGATTTCGATTTCGACGGGGCAGAAGACCACCCAGAAGTTGCGGCCCTCACCCTGGGCGTTCACGACGGCGCCCGCCGGGATTTTCTTGATGATCGTCATGACGTGCGGCGGTTGCGGGCGATGAACGCGAGTCCGATGATCGAGGCGACGGCCCCGATCACGTAGAGGAGAGTCTTGATGGTCTGGCTGTCGGGCGTTTGCGTGCGCTCGAGGGCGCCGGACGCGATTTCCGCCAGTCGGTCCGTGATGCCGGCCGACGATTGCAGCGCCGTGGTCGTGGTGTTCAGCACGTCGCTTCGGTCACGGCTCGCGATCTCCGCGAGACCGAAGACCGTGTTGACCGTGTGCTGGGCCAGCCGTGAGGTCGTGTCCAGGCTGGCGAGGTTCACGTCCCGGTTCGCCGCCAGGGCGGCGGCCGCCGTGCGCTCGTTGCTGCCCAGCGCCATGCCGGCGACGTTCGCGGTCGTGTTCAGCCCCGCGATGGCGGTGTCGCGCTGGGTCAGGAGCGAGCCCAGGGCGATGTCCTTGTCCGCCGACTCGATGGAGACGTTCGCGCCCGCCCCGACCGCGATTGCCCCCTCCGCGGCGTTCGCGGACTGATCCGTGAACACGTTCGTCGTGCTCAGGTTCGTGGTGGTCTTCTTGGTGGAAAAAAGGCCCATGGTCAGGAGCGGGGGCGGCGAAGCAAGGCGGCGAGCGCAACGACGGCCAGGACGGCCAGGACGGCGAGATGCCAGGGGGCGACTCCGGAACCGGCGGCGCTCGAGACCAGCCCGGGCGACGCGGCCGACGGGAGCGACGTGGAAGCGGAACCGGAACCGACGACCTTGGACCCGACGTTGATCCCGCCGGAATGAACGTCCCGGAATCCGCTGATGAGCGTGTCGGGAGCATCACTGCCCCCGGCGAATTTCGAGAGGAAACCGGCAGCCGCTGCGAACATGGCTCAGCGACGGCGGACGAGGGCGACGATGACGACCAGGATGAGCCCCACCCCGGTCCAGAGCATCCAGGGCTTCATCCCGCCGCCGGTGTCGGCGGAGGTGGCCGGCGCGGGCACGGCGGCCGGAACGGAAGCGTCCCGCCTGGAGTCCTCCTGGAGCCGGAGGACGTAGAGGTCGCGCGCGAGAGGCGCGACGCCGACGGCGAGGTCGCGGATTCCGCCGAAGAAAGAGCCGATGGCGCCGCTCAGCCCGCCCGTCGGGTTGTTCGTGGTGAGGTTGGGAGTGGACATGGGTGGAGGGGCTTTACGCTAAGGAGCCCGCCGCGCTGTGAGGCGGCGGCGGGCTCCGGGGCGCGGATGGCTATTGAAAACTTCGCTTACTGGTAGCGCGGGGCGCGGCGCTCCAGGAGGAGCTTCACGGCGCCGGCGGCGCTCTGCGTGATGGAGAGCTTGATGCTCTTCACGATGGGCAGACCGTCGAACATCTGCTGGTTCGCGTCGAAGACGACGGGGTACATCTTCCCATTGCCGGACTCGGCCACGAGGCCGTAGTCCTTCAGGAAGTCGATGTTCTCCGCCTGCGTCAGTTCGTGCACGATCTGGTTCTCGTTCACGGTGACCTTGACCGCCGAGATGGTGACGCCGGCCGCCGGGTAGATGAGGATGCGCTGGATCGGCAGGTCCGTGGGGATTTGCGGATTCAGGATGTCCGCCTGCGTGCCGAGCTGTCCCAGAAAGACCGCTTCGTGCTTGATGATGTTCAGCACGCGCTGGCCCTGCTCGTTGGTCGTGTACTCGTCGTCGTACACGTAGACGATCTTGACCGCGGGGTTGGTCAGGCCGGCCTTGGTCCGGGCCTTGATCGTCATGTTCGGCTGGAGGAACAGGTCCCAGGCGGCCACCTGCTCGTCCATCACGGACGCCCGCCAGGGCTCGACGAAGAAGATCGGGACGCCGACGCTGGCCGACGGGACGATGGTGCCGAGGCCGTTGAGCTTCGCGCGGTCGAGAAGCTCCTGCGCCGTGGTCTCGCCCACCAGCTTCGTGCCGACGTAGAACTGGATCGCGTCGATCACGTCGGCGCCGTACACCGTCGCGGGGACGGAGTTCGTGGCGCTCGCGTAGATGCGGGCCATGAGGATGCGGCGTTCCGTCGGGACCGGGGCCGTGGTGTCGGCACCGGCGGCACCGACCGTGATGCCTGCGATGGGTTCGTAGCGGCGCATGGGCTGGAGGAGTTGAGGCTGCGTTGAGGGTGACCGGCCGGCCGAATCAGGCCTGCGAGCCGGGGATCACCTTGGCGACCGGGCGGACGAGGTTCGCGACGGCGGCGAAAGCGACGGCGAGGACGGCGCCGACCGCGAGGCCGATGAGGAACGCCGGGGTCTTGATCGTGGAGAGGATGCGGGACATGGAGGGATTCGGGTTACGGTCCGACGAATTGGGCCGATTCCTCTCCGGGTCCATAGTGTGCGCCCACTTTGTGCGCCCATTTTTCGGGCGCACAGCCGGGCGCACAGCGAGGCCTCCGACGCCGAAAATGGCGTCTGCGTATCCTGACGCCGGACCCGGAGTCGCGAGCTCGAGCGGGCCCCGACGCCAAGAATGGAGTCAGGAGATCCGTGGAGTTCCGTGACTGACCTGGTAGCGAGCCCCTGAGCTCGGTCACGCCGTGACGCAACGATCGTGACGGGACCAGGTCTGGTCACGGCCGCCGAGTCACGGTGACCGGACCTGGGAAGGCGATGCTCGAGGAGTCACGGAACGTGACCCGACGTCGGAGCCCACGCGCGGCCGCGTCACAATTCGCGCCGCAGCGCGAGCTCCACCAGGGAGAGGTTGTGTCCAGGCCCCTGCTCTTCCCTGCGCCGCTGCATCCGCTTCCGGCATGACGCCTCGGCCATGACGTGCCGGCCTTCGACCGGCCGGCCGCAGCCGCAGATGCACACGCGCACCAAAAGCCGAGCGACTCGCGCGCGGACGGCGCGCGCGAGCACGCGCGCCATGTAGACCGGCACGCCGTTTCCCACCGCGCGGTATTTCGCGGCGAGGGACAGCCCGGGTAGATTGAAGGTCCTGGGAAGCCCCTGGAGTTCGCAGAAGTCGGGCCATGCGCGCCGGGTCTGCTGTGACCCCTCGATCGCCAGCGCGGCGGCTTCGGTCACGGCGCCCGGCTCAGGCTTCCGGCGTTCAACGACCAGGATGCTCCCGTCCCTGCTTCCAAACTGAAAGCAGCGGTTGCGCCGCTGGCGCCCGCCGCATTCCGCGGCCGTCAGATTCAGACGCTGGACCGTGTACCCCGGGACCTGGATGTCCGGGACGCTCGGGACGTTCTCCGCCAGGAACCACGCGGCGCCGGACTCCGCCACCACGCGGGAATATTCCCGAAGCATCGCCTCCCCTTCTCCGCTCGGTTCGCACCGACGCTCGGATGAAAAATCCTGGCACGGCGGCCCGCCGATCACCCCGTCAAACCGGCCGGGCGTGGGATGAAATTCCCGAATGTCCCCGCCCCAAACAATGTCAGGACCTCGGACAACGCAGTAGCCCTCCGCCTCGAATCCTCGGCCGAGGAGATCAGCGCCGGGGAACAGGGAAAGCACGAGATCGCGGGTCATCGGGACGCGCCGGGCGTCGCTTCGCCCAGGGACTTCATGACGTCCACCAGCGCCGAAAATAGCGCCGCCCGGGACAGCGGAGCCATGCGAAGAAACCGCTCCCGGAGCCTGCGGCGGCGGCGCTCGACATTCCACCGCTCGCGACGATCACGACCAACAAACCGGGTGTCGTGAAGGACCGTCGGGCGCGGGAAATTGAACCACAGGCACTCCGTCCGCGGCCGATGGTTCCGCGTCCATGCGCGGAAGGTCTCGACGCTCCAGTCCTCCAGCTCGCGCGCGTAGAGGTCCGAGGGGTATCCGGACAGGATCACCTTCGCCGGAATCCTTTTGAGCACGCCCAGGAGCCGCAGGTGATCCGCGTCGGACATTTCCGCGCGGTAGTAGCGCCGGCCGCCGCGCGTGCTTAGCAAGTAGGGCGGATCGGCATAGACCAGCTCGTCGCCGGTCCAGCGATAGCATTCCAGAAATCGGACTCCGCACTCCTGCAGGAGCGCCAGATTCGGCGCCGCGGACCTGAGCGCCGGAAACAGCGTCGGCACGAGGTCACAGCCGATGGACTTCTCCGCCGGGGCCTTCGTGCGCAGCACCGCGCCGCTGCCCAGGAACGGCTCGATATAGACCCGGTGCGGCGGGATGAGATTGATGATCCGCTGGGCGACGCCTTCGGCGTTCTTACCCCCGATGTAGCGCATGGGTCAGGCGACGCGCTGGAACTTCTCCAGGAGCCGCGCGCGCGCGATCTCCAGCGCGGAAAGCCGGCGCTCGATCAACGCCCGCTCCCGCCGGCTCGCCTTTGGCTCTGGACGCTTGAGCTTTTTCATCTCGAGACAAACCGGGCACAGCGTGTGCCCCTTCTCCGGCGCGCTTTCGCCGCAGCGCGTGCAGCGGTGGAGCCGGCGAAGACGCTGGCGGCGGCGACGAAAGTAAGGGGCGCGGGTGCTCATTTTTGGACGACCTTCCTCCAGCGTTGGCCGACAAACTCCCAGGTCTGCTTGCAGTGCCGACAATGCCGGCTGTGATATTCGCTCCCGGGTGGGCCGAAAAGGGGCGCGCGCAGCATCCAGACGAAATCGTGACCGACCAGGAGGCAGCGGAGTTTTTTCATGAGGAAAGTCGCATTTTCCTCGCGCGGACGCCGCGCGATGGGATGTAGAAAAACGAGTGCTCCGCCGGATTGAGCGCCGAGGCGCCCAGGAGCGCGTCATCCGCGAATTCTTCGGCCCAGAGCTTCGCCGCCTTGGTCGATACGGCAAAGAGGCAGAGGCTGGTGCAATTCTCGCGGATGTTCGGGTGCACCTGGGCGGCCCGCTGACTCAGGAAATAGCAGCGGTGCCCTTCGTGCCGGCCCTGGGTGAAACACTTGTGGAAACGGGTGTCGGACGCCTCAACATCGGCGTCCGCGAGTTCCATGAAGCACGCGCAGGACTTGGCGGCCCAAAACATCCGCAAAAACCTGTCGGGGTCATCGGTCTGCCACGAAGCGGCGTCAGACGGCCACGGCTCCCGAGGTTTGTGCAGCACCAGGACCCCCACGCCCTGCCGGCGGAAGTCCCGCGCGGATTGGATCGCGGCGAACGTCTTGCCGCTGGTGGTCATTCCGAGGAAAGCGCCGTGCGGCATTACTTCTCCCCCTTGCCCTTCGATGCGAAGGCGAAGGCCACGGCGATGATGACGACCGCGAGGCCGGTCCAGAACCACCAGGAGGCTGAAGCGATCAGGACGATGTCCGCGTCGGGCGGAGCGAGGATGATTTTGTTCGGGAGGTCTTGCATGGGAAACGATCACACGGGCGCGAGCGGCGGGACGGCGCGGCGGCCGTCGGGCGGCGCGGCGGAAGGTTGGGCGGGCGTCGCCGGCTGGGGCTTTGTCGGGGCTTCGACCGACGGCGTGGGCTCCTCGCGTCGGAACCAGGAGCGGACTTTCTCCCCCACCTTGGGCTTCTGGAGAATCTTCATCACCCAGGCCGTGAACATCAGGAACAGCCCGAGACCCGCAGCGGCCTGCCATCCCTTCGACCGGATGAACGCGGCCGTCGCCTTCACCATGTGATTGTGCTCGGCGGCCGTCGCGGTGCATTCCTCCGCGGCGTCGAAGACGATCCCCGCGGTCAACTGCACGCTGCGGCTCACGATCTCGCCCACGTCGGACGAGTGATCCACGATGGGAACGGCGACGCCGGTTTCGGCGCTGGCTGCCGGCGCCGGCAGCGACGCCTTTTCCGGCGACGCTGCCGGCGGAACGTCCTTCGGGATGAAGCTCGGCGCCGACGTGACCGGACCAGGCGACGCCGGGCTCGAGCCGTCACGTTTCGTCCGGCCGCCCTTCGGCATCCATCGGCCCGTGTGCGGATGCTTGCTGCGGTTGTGCTTCGCCGGGTCGAACGCCACGCCGGCCGAATCAACATCGGACGAGATGGGTGCAGGGGCCGGAGTCGAACCGGCGGGACCGGGGTTATGAGCCTCGGCTGGGACCGTCCCTCCCTGCGAAGGAGATTCGTTGACGCCAGGAGCGGCGGCGCTCGAGGCGGCCGGCGCGGTGGGCGTCGGCATGTCCTGCGGAGTGATCGCGCTGGCGGGTACTTCTGCGGATGTGTCTGGCATGGTCAGGAAATTTCCCGGTTGTGACGGCACCGGCCGAAGTCGATCCGGACCACGAGGTCCGCGACGCAGATGTCGAGGTGCTTGCACCCGCAGCGCTCAAACTGGAGGGACACCCCGAAAATCCACTTATCGACGGCGAAGAGGGAGAGGCGCGGGAAGCTCATGCGTCCTTTCCGACCGGGAACAGCGGCTTTTCCTCGATCCGGTGAACCTCCACGTCGCCGCCGGAGGCGCGCTCGAGTGACCCCTGGATCAGCTTCAACGTCCGCTCCATTGAGGCGGCGCGCTCGTCGGGATTGCGGCCGGCGAACCGCTCGCCGGGGATCGTGAACAGGGGATGCGGGTCGCCGGGGCAAAACAGCGCGATGGATTCGCGCGGGCGGTAGACGATTGCGAAGCGTGTGCTCATGGAAGAAATCAGTTGTCTGGGGCCTTCTCCATCTCGTCGCGCGTCCGCATGACCTTCGCCGCCGCGCTGAACAGCTCCAACGTGGTCTCGGCGATGCAGCGCGTCCCATCCGGCATCCGGATCACAACGGCGACGACCGAGCGCCCGCTGTGCGTTCCCCGCGGAAGTCTGCCGATCCGCTCGATCACGCCCATTCCGCTCGGGAATGCCCCCCGAAGATCAACCCACGGGGCTTGATCCAGGTCCGGGGTAATTTGTAGCTCGATCATTGCGCCTCTCCTTTCGACTCCACGCCGCCCCCAGCCACTTCGGCAGCGGCGGATTTTTCAGGCGACCTGGAGAATTGAGCGACCGGCAGCGCGACGAACCGCCGAGCAAACTCCTCGGCGGCTTTTTCCGGCGTGCTCGCGAGGTCCGCGAAGTCGACGACCTTCTCCACGTATCCGCATTGCACGAGCGAATGGAGGCGGATCACGGCCTTTTTGGATTGAGGCAGCGTGGTCACAACCTCGCACGGCCGGACCCAGATAGTCGGAAGCCTCGGGTGAAGCGCCGGCTGGAAGTAGAAGGCGGGGAACGGGGTTTTCATGCTTCGGAGAGGGCGGCTAGTCGCTCCTGGCGCCGGAAAATCTCCGCCGCAGGCATCCGCAGCGGCTTCGGCGGCGGAGACCCGGGGACAGTTGGTGTGCCAGTGTGAACCCTAATGGCGGCGAGGCGGACGCCCGCCGCCCATGCCTCGCGCGTGTGCTCGCGAATCTTCTGAACGAGCGGGTGCGCGAGCACACGCGCGGCGTCGCGCTTTTCCGCGGCGATGCGTCCTTCCTCAGTCGTGAACTTCCGCGCGCGCCGCATGACGATCACGCGCGGCTCCTTCACGCCGAGACTGGACGCGGCCGGCACGCAGCGCGCGACGACTACGCAAACGTCCGCAACGGACTCTTTTTCCAGCTTGGTCGCGGCGCGCCATGCTTCCTCGCTGGTCTCGCCGGAAATCAGTTCGCCGTTCCGCTCGACGCGGAACTTGAATTTATCCTTCGCCTTGGCGTCGAGCTTGCCGCGGACGTTCCAGTCCTCGACCTCGCGCCAGATATATCCGTCGTTGGTCTGCTCGCGAACGAGCGTCATTTCCGCGGCCTCGCGCGCCTTGATCGCGTCGGCCAGGGCGCCCATCGGGTGAATCAGCTTCGCGCGCCGCAGTTGTTCGTAGAGCGCGGCAGTTTCTTGCGGCGTGAGGTGCTGGATTTCGCTTGGCTTGGTCACGTACTTGACCGCCTCGCGCACGTTGCGGATCACGCCGCTGTCATCCATCCAGTCCTGCCAATAGGCGTGGACTCGTTCCAGGAACGCCGACCACTCCGCTTTTTCGAGGCGCCCTTTCTCCAGGTGAACCACGCAATGCAGGTGCGGGTGGAACCACAGTTGACCGTGCTCGTCGCGCTCGATCACGCCCGCGAGCCGGCCCTGGTCGTCCAGGAGGTCCATCCCCTTCCGCCGTTTCTCGACGGTCCCCAGCTCCAGCGACCGGAACACGATGCGGACGCCGGCCACCTTCATGAAGTCCTGGTTGTTGAGCTTGCTGGAGCGCCGCATCAGCCGGCGGATCGCGGGCCGGAGCTTTTTCAGCGGCACCCGCTCCCCGCCGGTGAGGGTCCAAAAGCGGTCGTTCAGGTGGCACTGGAGCCAGTATTCGAGTTCCCGGACGAACGGCTCCCGAATCTGGGCCGCGACGTAGGGAATGAACACGATCCGGCGGAAGCTCGGGATGTCCTCCCACTCGCCCGAATGGACCCCGTAGGCCGAAAGGAGCCATTCGTCCGAGCGGTAGGCGTGGACACCGGCCAGTTCTAGCTTCCGGGCGATGGCGTGGGATTGGGCACGGAGCACGGCCCGTTCCCGGCGTTTCTTCGCCAGGAGCTTCGGGTCCACGACAATCCCGCATTCGTCCGATACGACGGCCCTATATGCCGCCTCGGCGGCCTGGAGGCGCCGGGCCTTCCCGAACGAATCGACGGGGCCGAAACCCGGGGAATCGTCGGACTCGGCCAGCCGGTAGCGCCGGCCGTCCGCCGTCATGGCCGGCTCGCCCAATTCGACCGGAGCCGGGGACAATTGGCCGCCCGGCTTCGGCGTCCCGTCCATTCGCCAGGAGACCATTTCCAAGGCCCCATTGCCGAAGGCGTAGGAGGGAATCGCGTCGAAATGGTAGAGCCGGCCGAACGCCCGGCCCATTGCCTCGATTTCGTCCCGGAAATTCTCCAGCTCGGGCGTTTCGGGGGTCGGTGCAACCGGGTCGAGAACATCGCCCATTGCCTTCATCCAGGCGGCGGACCCGACCCGGCCGGAAGCGGCCGAAAGGGCATCGTGGGCGAGGTCGGGGCGCAGACTCATTCGGCCACGCCCCTTCCGGCACAACGCGGCACAACCGCGCGAAATCCCCGACCGGCTCCCGCTCTGAAACGGCCCTTTAACGCCTTACGGCCGGCCCCCCTCGGCAGTCTCGGCGGTTCGATTCCGCCCCGCACCTCCAAATCCAGCGGTCGTTGCAGCTCTGGGTTCGAAGCTTTCGGAGAGAACGCACACCAGATTTCTCCACCCGTTTTGGCGCGGCCGTCACCGGTTACCCACGATGAACGCAATGGCCGACCGGTGCTGAAGGTTGACGCATTGCCCCAGCTTCGGGCCGCGAACGGGGCCGGTGCACCTAGGGATTTTCCTGCCGCTCCACTCGGACGCTGACGATCTCGTAGGGACGGAACGGCAGCTTGCCATTTCGGAGCGGCCCGCCTTGCGGCGCGCCGTCAAGCCCGCAGCGCCGGGCCCGCCA
>Ga0196981_1000505_pt1 | contig 11842 bp, 10 predicted proteins | sample S3_2013CmetaG_FD_155462 | JGI IMG/M metagenome (GOLD analysis project Ga0196981, IMG submission 155462) | Soil microbial communities from Anza Borrego desert, Southern California, United States - S3_20-13C | ecosystem: Environmental > Terrestrial > Soil > Desert | place: USA: California...
CATCGGACGCCGCCGGTCATTTCGCCGTCGAGTGCAGCTTCATCATGGCCGCCTCGAACTTGCCTTCGCAGAGCATGGGGATGACATCCAGGCTCTTGTCGATGGCATCGTTGATGAGGACCTGTTCTTCCTTGCGCGGACGGTGCAGGACGAAATCCGCAACCGGCTGCTGCAGGTTCGCCGTGCGTGGATGACCGATACCGATGCGCAGCCGCCAGTAATCCTGCGTACCGAGGGCGGCCGTGATGTCCTTCAGGCCGTTGTGTCCGCCGGATGATCCGCCTTTCTTGATCTTCGCCACGCCGGGTTGCAGGTCGAGCTCGTCATGCACGACAAGGATATCGTCAGGAAGGATCTTGTAGAAACGTGCGAGCGCGCCGACCGACTGCCCGGAACGGTTCATGTAGGTTTGCGGTTCCAGCAGCCACACTTCCTGGCCGGCGATTGAGGTCTTTGCGGCAAGCGCGTTGTACTTGGACTCGCGCATGAGCCGGCCGCCGGCAAGATTGTCGACCAGCCAGAAGCCCGCGTTGTGACGCGTTTGTTCGTATTCAGGGCCTGGATTGCCGAGGCCGACGATAAGGCGGATGGGCATGCGTAGTGAGTGTTGCCGCGGAAAAGAAATGATTATCGTGGAAGTTGCGGTTTGGCGTCCAATCTGCGGTCGGAAACAAAAAACCCCGCCTAGTGGGCGGGGTTTTCAGTGCGGCATTGCTGCCAGCAGAAGACGAATTACTTCGGCTCTGCTTCGCCTGCTGCTGCGTCGTCTGCGGACACTTGGCCAGCCGGAACGCTTGCGGTTGCGATGGTCGGGTTGTTGTCGCCGTGTGCAACTGCAGTGACGCCCTTCGGCAGGGTGATGTCGGCCAGGTGGACGGATGCGCCAGCTTCAACCTTGGACAGGTCGACTTCGACGAATTCCGGCAGGTCGCCCGGCAGGCAGCTGACGTCGAGTTCGTTCATCACGTGGCTGATGATCGCGCCACCCAGCTTCACGGCCGGGGAGATTTCAGCGTTCACGAAGTGCAGCGGCACCTTGACGTGGATCTTCTGCTTCGGGTCGACGCGCTGGAAGTCAGCGTGCAGCACGAGTTGCTTGTATGCGTGCATCTGGAAGTCGCGGAGCAGGACCTTCTCGACCTTGCCTTCGATTTCCATGTCGAGGATCGAAGAGTGGAAGGCTTCTTTCTTCAGCGCGTGGAACAGCGCGTTGTGGTCCAGTGCAATGGTGACCGGATCAGCAGTACCGCCATAGATGATGGCCGGCGTCTGGCCCGCATTGCGCAGGCGGCGGCTCGCTCCGGACCCCTGCTCAGTGCGTGGGAATGCGATAACTTTCATTTTTTAGCTCCAAAAGTGCAAGACAGGCTTGCGATTAGTCCCCCGCGACCAGGGGACAAAAAAACCTTCTTCCCAGGGGAAGAAGGGAAAACCGAAAACTTAGTCGATGAACAGCGAGCTGACGGAATCGCCCTTGGTGATGCGCTTGAAGGTCTCGGCCAGCAGGTCCGCTGCGGTCAGCTGGCGGATCTTGGGGCAGGACTTGGCTTCGGCGGTCAGCGGAATGGTGTCGGTGACGACCAGTTCATCCAGCGGCGAGGTCGAGATGCGTTCGATTGCCGGGCCGGACAGCACGGGGTGCGTACAGTAGGCGACGACCTTCTTCGCGCCGCGCTCCTTCAGCACTTCGGCAGCCTTGGTCAGCGTGCCTGCGGTGTCGACCATGTCGTCCATGATCACGCAGTTGCGGCCTTCGACTTCACCGATGATGTGCATGACTTCCGACACGTTCGCCTTCGGGCGGCGCTTGTCGATGATGGCCAGGTCGCAGTTCAGGCGCTTTGCCAGCGCGCGGGCGCGGACCACGCCGCCGACGTCCGGCGACACGACCAGCAGGTCGTCGTAATTCTTCTTGATCAGGTCCGACAGCAGGATCGGGGATGCATAGATGTTATCCACCGGAATGTCGAAGAAGCCCTGGATCTGGTCTGCGTGCAAATCCATGATCAGGACGCGGCCGACGCCAGCCTGCTGCAGCATGTTGGCAACGACCTTGGCGGAAATCGCCACGCGCGCGGAACGGGGACGGCGATCCTGACGGGCGTAACCGAAGTAGGGGATGGCGGCGGTGATGCGGCCGGCCGAGGCGCGCTTGAGGGCATCGACCATCAACATGATTTCCATCAGGTTGTCGTTGGTCGGCGCGCAGGTCGATTGCAGAACGAAGACATCCTTGCCGCGCACGTTCTCGTTGATTTCCACCATGACTTCGCCGTCGGAGAACTTCGACACGACAGCCTTGCCCAGAGGGATGCCGAGGTGCTTGACCACTCCTGCGGCCAGCTCCGGGTTTGCGTTGCCGGTAAAGACCATCAGGTTTTCAAGCGCCATGGGACACCTAGGAAATTGCGGGTTAAAAGGATGAAAAGCCGCCAAGGCATGACTGTGTGTCTCGCGTTGGCGGCTTTGGGTTCTTCTTGTATTTAATGGCAGGGGAACAAGGATTCGAACCTTGGAATGCCGGAATCAAAATCCGGTGCCTTAACCAGCTTGGCGATTCCCCTACGCAACCTGTTGTTTGCCGTCCCATGATGCAACGTCAAACGAATTCTGTACTACGGCGTCAGCAAGTGCGAGAGCGGGTGGCGCTCGATCGCTTTGGCTTTCCAGACTTTCCACTGGGTCTGCCCGGTTTTCTGTGCCGCTTTCAGCACTTCGTCAGCTTCATGCTCCTGCCCGAAGGCGCAGAACACGCAAGCACCGGAACCAGTCATCCTTGCATCGCCAAATTGTCGCAGCCAGTTGACGGCTTCAGCAATCGGCGGGAAGAGTCTTGTAGCCACGACTTGCAGGTCGTTTTTTCCGAAGCAATTGGATGCCTTGGAAAAGTCCGATATTTTGACGGGGTTTGTGTTTCTTGTCAAACCCGGATCAGAAAATATTGCAGCAGTCGGCGCGGAAACCCCCGGTTCGATGACAACATACCAGCAATTCGGCGTCTCGACCGCCGCCAGATCCTCGCCGACGCCTTCCGCGAAGGCATTTTGTCCGAAGATGAAAAATGGCACATCGGCGCCGAGTTGCAGGCCGAGTTTCATCAATTCAGCACGCGTCAGGCCGGTTTGCCACAAATGGTTGAGGGCGATCAGCGCGGTTGCCGCGTCGGAAGAGCCGCCGCCCAGGCCGCCACCCATCGGGAGTCTTTTTTCAACGGCAATGTCGGTACCCAAGCTTTGGGCGCGTTCCGGATCCACTGCAGATTTGAGCAGCTTTGCGGCGCGCACGATCAAGTCTGCGTCTTCCGGTACACCTGGAACCTCTGTGACACGACGTATCGCGCCATCGCCGCGCACGGTGAAATGTAGCAGGTCGGAATGGTCCAGCAGCTGAAAGACGGTTTGTAGCAGGTGGTAGCCGTCCGGGCGGCGTCCTGTGACATGAAGGAACAGATTCAGCTTGGCCGGGGCGGGGCAGTTATTCAGCGTGGTTGCCATGTGTCGATGACGATGCGGAGGGAGACGTCGCCTGCCTCTGCCGTGTTGCGGGCAAGGTCGATACGCCTCGGGCGGTTTTGCGGCGACGAAGGGTTTGCCTCGAGCCAGGTGGCGTAATGGATGCGCCAGCCGTCGCGTGAATGGGTGCGTGTTTCGGGGGGAGTGGCAACGATGCGTTTGCCGGAGGTATCGACGACGAATCCTTGCAGCCATTCGCGCAGACCTGCGACCGGCAGGGGCCATCCAAGCGTTTCCGCAGTCAGTGCATCAACACTGGCGGCGCTCTTCGCTTGCTGACCTGCCTGCCTGAGCGTGGCGCCTTCGGCATTGACGTCGATGACCGCTACGGTCTGGCCGAGCGGCGACAGCAGGGTGACCACAGTCTGGGCAGGGGTCTGCGACCAGGTGAAGCTGCCGTGCAAGGCTTCTTCCCTGCCGTTGACCTGATAGCGCACGGACAGGCGGCCGCCTATGTCGATGGTCTCGTGAAAGCGGCGTTGTGCTGCTTGACCTGCCGTCTCTGTCGCCGGTGGCGGCAGGGTGGCGCAACCCGCCAGCAGCAATGGCAATGCGATTGCGATTGCCCGGGCAAGGCAAAGGCTCATAGGTTGACGTTCAGGCGCGCCAACGTGCTCTTGAGCGTGTCGTTCTGCGGGTCCTTGGTCTGGGCGTCGCGCCACAGCCTTTGCGCGTCGTCCTTCTGGCCTTTTACCCAGAGGACTTCGCCCAGGTGCGCGGCGATCTCGACGTCGGGGCGCAGTTCGTAGGCGCGGCGAAGCAGCGATTCGGCTTCCTTCAGGTTCCCGAGCCGGAATTGCACCCAGCCCATGCTGTCCATGATGAAGGGATCGTCAGGGGCGAGCTGCATGGCCTTGTCGATCAGGGAGTACGCTTCCTGCAAGCGCACATTCCGTTCGGCCAGTGAATAGCCAAGCGCGTTGTAGGCATGCTGGTTGTTGGGGGCCAGTTCCATAATCTTCCGCAGGGACGATTCCATCACGTCCCACTGGCTGCTTTTCTCGGCTGCCATCGCATAGTCGTAGAGCAGGTCGGTATTGGTGGGGAAGCGCGCGAGCCCGGCCTTGAAGACCTTCAGTGCTTCCGGCAACTGGTTGGCGTCGCGCAGGAGCTGGCCTTCGGCGATGACGATCTGGGCTTCCTCGCGGTCGCCGCTGACGGTCAGTTCACGCAGCAATTTGCGGGCGCCGGCCATGTCGCCGCGCTTGGCGATGACCTGCGCACGCTTGATCTGCGCATTCAGGTAGGCTTCGCCGGGCTCGATCTGGGACAGCCACTTGAGGACGCCATCGCTGTCCTTGCGCTCTTCGGCGATCTGCGCGAGCAGCAGCAGCGCCTGGGACGGATCGCGCTCGTCATCCGGCTTGCTCGACAGGACGCTGAGGTAGGTTGTCAGGTATTGCTCGGCAGCCTTCAAGTCGTTGGTCTGCATGCCGAGCACGCCAAGAGCGTACAGCGATGTCAGGTCTTGCGGCTGGTCCTTGAGCAGCGCTTCGAATTCGCCGCGCGCCTTCACGTACTGCTTCTGGTCGATCAACATGCGCGCGTAGGCCATGCGCACATCGCGTGCCTTGGGATAGGTGGCGACGAAATCGGCCAGCAGTTTGAGTGCTTCCGCCTTGTCCTGCGTCACCTGCACCAGCGCAAGGATGGCGAGTTCGGAATCGGGCTTCGCCTTGAGGGCCGTCTCGGCTTCCTGCCGGGCGCGCTGCGTATCGCCGCGGGCATAGGCGCCTTGCGCCAGTGCCAGCCGTGCTTCCGGCTGGTCGAGGTAAGGCTGGAGGATGCGTTCAAGCATGGCGAACGCGGCATTCTTGTCCTTGGCCCGGGCGAGCAGGCGCTGCATCTGGAAGGCGAGCAGGCCGCGGGTCTGGGGCCGCGCCTCCTTGAGCCGCTCCTCGAGGATTGGCTGCGCTTCGGCGAGGTTGTCGCTGAGGATGACGAAGCTGAGGTAATACTGGGTCGCCTCGTCGGAATTGGGCGCCAGCATGCGCCAGAGGCGCACTGCGCTCAATGCTTCATCCGCCTGTTTGGCGGTCAGGGCCATTTCCGCAGCGCGGCGGGCGACGCGCGGGTCACGCGTCTGCTGGGCGATGGAGAGCAGTGTCACGTAGGCTGTCTGCCAGTCGCCGCGCTGGAATGCGATTTCCGAGGTGATCAGCTTGTACACCAGCTCATCCGTCAGCTCGACCGAGGGCAGCGGATCCTCCGGTTTCTGCTCGCTTGCACCGGGGCGCTTGTGGGGTGTCGCCGTCGACGCCTTCCTGACGATGGACTCGTCGGCATTGGCCACGGCAGCAGGCGTGGCCGTAGCCATGGGCTGCGCGGGCCGGATGGAGCCGGTTGCGCACGCCGACAACAAGATCGGCAGAGTTACAATGAGAAGAGTGTTTTTCAAGGAAGATTCCCAGCTAATCAGGCAGCACTCATTTTACGCCCAACGGGCGCGCTATGCGCATGGGTAATATGGGGCCACGGAGCCGATTTATCGCCCTTGCAGACATCGTAGTACTCGGTAGCGATGCCGCCTCAGTGATACCACACTTGTCTTGTGTCAAATTTGTCTTTCTGCAAAGAGCCGTCTGAACGATGCCCGAACTACCTGAAGTTGAAGTGACCCGCAGAGGCGTAGCCCCACACCTGGAAGGGCAAGTGGTTGCCGGCGTCGCACTGCGCCACAGCGGCCTTCGATGGCCTTTTCCCGAGGGACTTGCCGGTCTCCTGTGCGGTCACTGCATCCGCAGCACCGGAAGGCGCGGCAAATATCTCCTGATCGGTTTCGACCACGGCACGCTCATCGTGCACCTCGGCATGTCCGGGCATCTGCGCATACTGCCGCGCGGAACACCGCCGGAAAAGCATGACCATTTCGACCTGGAGGTCGGCGACCAGGTTATGCGCATGACCGATCCTCGCCGGTTTGGCGCCGTGCTTTGGCATGGCAGCGACGAGGGCATGGTCGATGAGCACCTGCTGCTGCGCGGACTCGGCGTTGAACCGCTTGATCCGGGCTTCAGCCCCGAATTGCTGTACAGGATGACACGCAAGCGGACTGCGCCGATCAAGCAGGTGTTGCTTGCCGGAGACATCGTCGTCGGGGTGGGCAATATCTATGCGTCGGAAAGTTTGTTCAAGGCAGGAATCAATCCACGCACGTCTGCCCATCGCATCGGCCTTGCCCGATATGAAAGGCTTGCAGCAGCCATTCGCGAGACGCTTGCTGCCGCCATCGAGAAAGGCGGCAGTACGCTGCGCGATTTCATGGCGGCGGACGGGCAGCCGGGATACTTCCAGCAAAGCTATTTTGTCTACGACCGCGCCGGCGCACCGTGCCGGATTTGCGCCACGCCGATCAGGGCAATCAAGCAGGGGCAGCGCTCCACCTTCTACTGCCCAAATTGTCAAAAATGAGTACGGGTGCTAGATTCGTACATTCATACAGTGTTAGCTTGGGGAAATTGTGAGCAATCTGGTACAAAAGTTCCAGGAATACAGTGGTTGGCGTAACAACGTCATGGCCGCGCTCGAGCGCTATCGCGCCTGCGTCGCCGAGACGGATATCGCAGACCCGGTCAGCGACCAGCATTTCTCGCGCCTGAAAGCCCGGTTGACCGACGACAAGCTTTCGATTGCCTTCGTCGCGGAATTCTCGCGCGGCAAATCGGAATTGATCAACGCAATCTTCTTCGCCGATTACGGCCAGCGTATCCTGCCGTCCTCCGCGGGACGCACCACCATGTGCCCGACGGAATTGCTGTACGACGAAACCTTTCCGCCGTCGATCCGGCTCCTGCCGATCGAAACGCGCGCGGAAGCGGCATCCACCAGCGATTACAAGGACAACAACCACGTCTGGACGGTCCTGCCGCTCGACATCACATCCGGCGAGGGCATGCTGGATGCCTTCAAGCAGGTCAGCCTCACCAAGCGTGTGCCGGTCGAGGAGGCGAAGCGCTACGGCCTGTACCATGAGGATGACCCGGATGCATTGCTGTCCGTGGGCGATGACGGCCTCGTCGAGATTTCGCAGTGGCGCCACGCGATTGTCAATTTCCCGCACCCGCTGCTGAAGCAGGGCTTGGTCATCATCGATACGCCGGGCCTGAACGCGATCGGTACCGAACCGGAACTGACCCTGAACCTGATCCCGAATGCGCATGCCGTGCTCTTCATCCTGGCGGCCGATACCGGCGTCACCAGGAGCGACATCGACGTCTGGCGCGACCATATCGGCGGCGGTCCTGCCCGCCTCGTCGTGCTGAACAAGATCGACAGCATGTGGGATGAGCTGCGCACCGCGGCAGAGATCGAAGAACAGATCCAAAAACAGGTGGAGACTGTCGCCCATACGCTCAGCCTGTCCACCCAGCAGGTCTTCCCCATTTCGGCGCAAAAAGGCCTGGTCGGCAAGGTCAACCGCGACGCGGGATTGCTCGAAAAGAGTCGTCTGCCTGCACTCGAGGCGGCGCTGTCGGAAGAACTCATTCCCAGCAAGCGCGAAATCGTGCGCGGCCAGCTCGAGACGGAAGTCAACGAACTGACAGCCGCGAAGCACGCGCTGCTGGCTTCGCGCAGCCGCAACATCGTGGAGCAGCTGGTCGAGCTGAAGAGCCTGCGCGGCAAGAACCAGTCCATCATCGAACACATGATGAAGCGCGTCGATCTCGAAAAGAAGGAGTTCGACAGCAGCCTGCTGAAACTCCAGGGCACGCGCGCCGTCTTCACACGCCTGTCGAGCGAGGTCTTCACCAGTCTCGGCATGGATATCCTCAAGGCGGAAATCCGCAAGACCCGGGACTCCATGGAGAACAGCAAATTCTCCGCCGGCATGCGCGCGGCGGTGAAGGATTTCTTCGCGCATGTGCGCAACAACCTTGTGCAGTCCGGCCAGAAGACCGACGAGATCACCGAGATGATGACGGTGATGTATCGGAAGTTCTCTACCGAGCACGGACTCGCGCTTTCTTCACCGATGCCGTTTTCGCTCGAAAAATACCTCAAGGAGATCGAGCTGATCGAGAGCGTGTATCACAAGCAGTTCGGCGCCGCGGCCATCCTCACGATGCCGCAGGTCGCGCTGATGACGAAGTTCTTCGACTCGATTGCATCGCGCGTAAAGCAGAGCTTCCTGCAGGCAAACCGCGACGTGGAGGCGTGGCTGAAGGTGGTCATGGCGCCGCTCGAAGCGCAGATCTGGGAGCACCGGTCGCAGTTGAAAAAGCGCCGCCAGTCGATCGAACGCATCCATCTCGCCACGGACAGTCTGGAAGAAAAGGTGCAGGCGCTGGAAGTGATGCAGGCCGAAATCGAGGCGCAGAAAAAAGCCCTTCACGCGCTTGAAACGGAACTCAAGGGAGCGATTTCTGCCGAATTGACGGCCCTGAAGGCGGCAGCATAAATGAAACGTGTTGCAGGGGCGCCGGCAGCGCAGGCTGCGGGTGCCGGTTCGGCGCTTTCCGATCCATCGTTTTCGCAGGCGGTCATCCGTTGGCAAAAGCAGCATGGGCGTCACACGCTGCCATGGCAGAACACCACGGATGCGTATCGCATCTGGCTGTCGGAAATCATGCTGCAACAGACCCAGGTCTCCGCAGTCATTCCCTACTACCTTCGTTTTCTCGATCGTTTTCCGGATGTCACATCACTTGCGGCAGCGCCGTCCGAAGAGGTGATGGCGCACTGGAGCGGGCTCGGGTACTACTCGCGTGCGCGGAATCTTCACAAGTGTGCGCAGCGTGTGGTGGCGGAGTTCGGAGGGGTATTTCCCAATGATCCTGAACAGCTCGCCGACCTGCCTGGCATCGGGCGCTCGACGGCCGCGGCAATCGCCGCCTTCGCCTACGGCGCAAGGGCCGCCATCCTGGACGGCAACGTCAAGCGCGTCTTCGCGCGGGTCTTCGGCATTGATGGTTTTCCGGGTGCGAAACCGGTGGAAGACCGGATGTGGCAGCGTGCCGTCGCCCTTCTGCCGGCGAAGGATATCGAATCGTACACGCAGGGACTGATGGACCTGGGCGCAACCTTGTGCACGCGGAGCAGCCCGTCGTGCAGCCAGTGTCCGCTCGTGCAGCGCTGCGTGGCGCATGAAAGCGGACGCGTCCACCTGTTACCTGAACGCCGCCCGAAAAAAGCCGTGCCCGAAAAATCCACCACGATGCTGGTCATCACGCATGATGGCCACGTCCTGCTCGAACAGCGGCCCGACACCGGCATCTGGGGAGGGTTGATGTCGCTGCCCGAAATTGAGGGTGACAGCGATGTCTCCAGCGAGGCGTTCTCAACCGCCGCGATCTTTGGCGACCCTGAGTCGAGCGAAAAACTGACGCCGTTTTCGCACGTCTTCACCCACTTCAAGCTGCATATTTCGCCTTACCGGATTCGACTCTCGCGGCGCGCCGATGCGGCCAGGCAGGCCGTTCATGTCTGGTATCCGGGCGCGCGGCTGGCCGAGGCGCCGTTGCCGGCGCCGGTGAAGAAGCTGCTGCTGGCGGTATTTCGCGAGCCGGACCTGCTCGCTAGTCGTTGATCCATTCCACCCGGTTGCGCCCGAGCTGCTTGGCCTGGTAGAGCGCCGAATCGGCGCGCGAAATCAGGTCAATAATCTTTTCTCCACGCCTGTATTGCGCGACCCCGATCGACAGCGAAATGTGTTTTTGCTCCAGGATCTTCTGGAAGTCGAGGAAATGCGCGTAGACGCGCAGCCGTTCCGCATGCATCACTGCGCCCTTCAAATCGGTATCCGGCAGGATCTGCAGGAACTCATCACCGCCATAGCGACCGAGGATATCAGTGTCGCGGATGCTGTCCCGCGCCACGCGCGAGAATTCCTTCAGGATGGTGTCGCCGACCAGATGCCCGTTGTTGTCATTGATTTCCTTGAATTTGTCGATATCGATCAGGCAGATCGTGAACGGGACGCCCCGGCCGTCGGCGTGCAGCTTCGCCTGCTCAAGCTCTGACTGCAACTGGCGTCGGTTGTACAGCCCGGTCAATTCGTCGCGGACGGATTTCTCTTCGTAGTGTTCAAGCTGGTAGCGTGTCGCTCGCAGAAGCTGGCGCATGTTCTGGATCTGCTTGCCGACGATGATCATGCCTGGCAGCGTCAGCGCAAGTACGAACCATTGCGCCATGTCGGAACGGAAGGCGAAGTGGTGCCCCTCGGCCTGCGCACGCACAAGGATGATGCCGAGATAGGCACCCAGGCACCCTACCGAGAGCAGGATCAGCGATACAGTGGAGAGCCTGAATATGCCGAATGAAAACGCAATCAAAACGAAAGGAACGAGTGCAATCTGCGTCGAGCGCTCGAGGTAGGCAACCGCGAGCATGATCACCAGCGATGTCACCAGCTGCGGCAGCATGAGGCTGGGTTCGCCGAAACGCTGGTTGAATCCGAACCGGAAGACGCCGTAGAAGAGCACGACAACCGCGACCACAACCGCGGCGACGCAGCTGAACGTCAGGCCGCTGATGAAGCCCTGGCGATAGAAGATGTACAGGCTGAGCGCGTAGAGCAGCGAAATGAGGCTGATCGGCGAAATCTGCGGAACGCGGACCGCCGGCATGTTCTTGCGACGGTTAATCGTGTCTGATCGCATCGTTTCGCGTGCGTCGTCCAATAGCATGGGATGTGCGCTCAATGTGTGCCGGTAAGTGCTTGCGGGTTGCGGGGAAATTTTGCCGAAGCGGCAGTGACCTGCCATTTATCCTATGAATGGCCAGCGGCGATTTTGCGCGGTAACAAACCGGGGACGAAAAGAACGGCGGGGAAAGGCGGTGCGCGAAAAATTCTCGCAAATGTCACATCGCCGGTCGATGTGGCACGGATGATTCTTGTCGTTGTTTTAAGAATCAGACGATCTTGTGCTGGACCAGGTACTGATGAATGATCGAGAGACGGCTTTCCGCGTCGAGGAGTTCCAGCAGTTTCTGCCGTGCCTTGAGTGGAATCGGAAGGATCTCGCACCAGCGGTTGGCGACCCAGCTTGCGCTGTCGAGGCGTATCGGTTGCGAGAACGGGCTGATGAAGTCGTTGCCGCGCTCGGCGCGCCCCTTCGCGGTGACATCGTCGATGACCATCTTGAGTGTCTTTGCGCAGGTCACATGGACATCGCTCGCCGGTATCGCGGTGTCGGGCGCGATGAGGTCGACGCGTGCTTCAAGTCGCTGGTCGCGCAGCACCCGCGTCTCGCGGATTCGGAAGCGATCGCCGCCCTGGGTGCGCAACATCATCACACCCAGCTCTTCCATGTCCCAGCCGGTGATATGCGCGAGGCAGCCGACCTCCTCAGGTTCAGCAGCGGAGCCGATTTCCTGGCCGCTCTTGATGA
>Ga0196981_1000506_pt1 | contig 11818 bp, 8 predicted proteins | sample S3_2013CmetaG_FD_155462 | JGI IMG/M metagenome (GOLD analysis project Ga0196981, IMG submission 155462) | Soil microbial communities from Anza Borrego desert, Southern California, United States - S3_20-13C | ecosystem: Environmental > Terrestrial > Soil > Desert | place: USA: California...
CGATCAACCGGCCCGGAGCGACCGGCGCCAGCCGGTAGCGCCGCCAGACCCCGTGCTCGCGCTCGCTGACCAGGGCCGTCGGCAGGCCGAAGCAGGCCCCGCCGAGGATGCTGATCGTCAGCCATTGCCCGAGGTGGCCGATGAGCGGCGTCGTTTCATGCCGGTACAGCACGGCGAACACGCCGAGAAAGAGCAGCGGGAAGAGATGCCCGTAGACCAGCGCCATCCGGTTGCGCGCATGCAACCGCAGCTGCAGTCCGACATGCTGGAGGAACCCGCTCATCCGGCGTCCGTGCCCGTCAACCGCAGGAACGATTCCTCGAGCGTCGCCGGCCGCGCCTCGAGGGCGCGCACCTCGATTCCGCGCTCCGCGAGGCGCGGAAGCAGCGCGCCGAGCGTCGCGGCGACCGACGAGGCCGCGAAGGTCACGACGCTGCCCTCGGCGGTCGCGTCCTCGATGGCCGGGATGCCGCGCCACGTCTCCGGCGGCACGGGCCGGTCGGCCTCGAGCCGCACGCGCTGGCGGCGACCCGCGCGGGCCGCGAGTTCCGCCGGCGAACCCTCGGCGAGGATCCGGCCGCGGTCGAGGATCGCGACGCGGTCGCAGAGCCTTTCGGCTTCGTCGAGGAGGTGCGTGGCGAGCACGACCGCCCGCCCCTCGCGTTTCATGCGCAGGATTTCCTCCTGCAATTCGTGCCGCGCCTGGGGATCGAGGCCGTTGGACGGCTCGTCGAGCAGCATGACTTCCGGCTCGCCGAGGCAGGCAAGGGCAAGGTTCAGCCGCTGCCGCTGCCCCTGCGAAAGCTGACCGGCGCGCGCGTCGGCCTGCGCCGCGAGCCCGAACCGCCCAAGCAGGTCCCGCGTTTCGCGCCGGTCCCCGCGCCAGGTGGCGAAGAGCCGGACCGCCTCGCCGGCCGTCACCTGCTCCGGCAGCGCGAGCACCGGCAGCACGACGCCGATCTTCGCGCGCACCGCCCGCAGGTGCCGCCGCGGCTCGAGCCCGCCGATCGCAATCGAGCCGTCATCGGGCTCGCGCAGCCCCGACAGGCATTCAAGCGTCGTCGTCTTGCCCGCGCCGTTCACGCCAAGAATTCCGAAGATCTCGCCGGCCCCGACGGAAAAGCTCACGCGGTCGAGCGCCGTGACCGGGCCGTAGCGCTTCGTCAGGTTCTGGACGACGATCTTTGCTTCCATCGCGAGACGCCCAAGAAGCCCGCCTACGCCACCGTCCTCAATCCCATACGCCGGCGCGCGGCCGCCGCGTCGCCGGCCGCGCCCACCTACCCCCGGCACGCCCTTTCCGCATCGTGCGCGCGACTATTTCGGCTCCGCCTCCCTCGGTTCGCGATTCGCGAGCAAACGAAAAGCCACCGCGGCAGACATTTCTTCGTATCGTAAGGCGCTGTACAAAAATGTCTTAATGCACTGCCAGTCCCCGTCCCGCCGTCCCGTGGCAAAAAACCGATTGACTAGACTAAACAGTCAACTATTCATTCTCGCCATGGGAAGAACCTCCGACGCCAACGAGCGGCTGATGAATGCCGCGCTCGACCTCATCTGGGGGGAGAGCTACGGCGGCGTCACGATCGACGACATCTGCAAGCGCGCGGATGTGAAGAAAGGGAGCTTCTACTATTTCTTCAGCTCGAAGTCGGACCTCGCGGTGAAGGCCCTCGAGCACATGTGGAGCTCGGAGAGCAAGCCGCTCCTCGATGGCATGTTCTCTTCGTCGGTCGAGCCGCTGTCCCGCATCACCACTTATCTCCGGCACATCCACACCCGGCAGGCCGAGATCAAGGCCAAGTACGGTCGTGTCCTCGGCTGCCCCGTCGTCGCGCTGGGCACCGAGACGTGCACGTGCGAGGAAGAGAAGGCCGTCGGGGACAAGATCCGCGAGATGTTCGCCCGCAAGCGCCGCTACTACGAGTCGGCAATCCGCGACGCGCTCGCGGAAGGCAGCATCGAACCGTGCGACCCCGCCGCCAAGGCCGTCGCCTTGGCCGGGCTGATCGAGGGATTGATTGTCCAGGCGCGCATTCTCGACGACACCGAAATTCTTCGGAATCTGCCCGACTTGGCGCTGCGTGTCATCGGCGCCAAAACGACTTCCCAAGCCGCCGCCACCTCCGCCTGATTCCTCCTGTGGCGCACGCGTCTCCCGTGCGCATTTTTTTGGCTCAAAAGCTAACTAACTAGTCAACTATCAACAGCCTCGCTGCCTCTTTCCGATGACACGCAAGATCTCCCCCCGCGCTCCCTCTCCGGCCCTGAACCGTGCCCGTACCGCCGCCCTCATGGCCCGATTTTCCATCAACCGATTCGTCCCGTCGATCGCCGGCGGCGCATTCGGCCAGCTGATCCCGCCGCCCAGCCGGTTGTGGCACGCCGACTCCGGCGCGCGCCCCGCCGCCCCGCTCACGCGCTACCGCGAGTGATTTTCCCGCACCGCCTCGCTGCCTGCCGCCATCCATGAACACCGTCACCCATCCCATTTCCGTCGGACCCGAGACCTTCGACGCCGACGTCCTCGCCGCCTCCCGCCGCCAACTCGTGCTCGTCGACTTCTGGGCCGCCTGGTGCGGGCCCTGCAAGGCGATCGCCCCGCTCCTCGACGAGATCGCCCGCGAACGCGCCGACCGCGTCCTCGTGGCCAAGGTCGACGTCGACGCCCACCCGCAGCTCGCCGCGCGCTTCGGCATCCGCTCGATCCCCAGCCTCCTCGTCTTCCGCGACGGCGAGGCCGTCGACTCGATGACCGGCGTGCGCCCGAAGTCCGCGATCCTCCAACGCCTCGACGCCGCCGCGGCCGCGCCCGCCGCCGCCTGAACTTCCCTTCATCCGCCAACCCTCCGCTCACCATGTCCGCCGCCAGCCATTCGTTCTTTGTCCGCCTCCGCCGCCGCCCGGTGGCCTTCGCGACCGGCCTGCTCGCCGTCGCCGCCACCGCCTACTTCGCCGCCCCGACCGGGACCCACGCCGCCGATTCCGCGTCCGCCGCGCCGGCCGCTCCGCCCGCGCCGACCGTCACCGTCGCCCCGGTCGAGGAGCAGCTCTTCACCGAGTACGAGGAGCTCACCGGCCGGGTCGACGCGCTCGAGACCGTCGAGCTGCGCGCCCGCGTCGCGGGTCACCTCGAGGCCGTCCATTTCCAGGCCGGCCAGGAGGTGAAGAAGGGCGACCTCCTCTTCTCCATCGACCCGCGCTGGTACCGCGCGCAGCTCGACCTCGCCTCGGCCCGGGCCGACGTCGCCGCCCGCGAGGCCGCGCGGGCCGAGCACCTGCTCGCCGCCGCCGCGATCTCGAGCGAGGAGGCCGAGGCCCGCCGCGCCGCCGCCGCCGAGGCGAAGGCCGCCCTCGAGACCGCCCGCCTCGACTTCGAGCACACGCAGGTCCGCGCGCCGATCTCCGGCCGGATCGGCCGCGCGCTCGTGACGCCGGGCAACCTTGTCGCCGGCACGGCCGGCGGCGGCACCCTGCTCACCACGATCGTCGCGACCGGCGACGCCTACGTCTACGCGGACCTCGACGAGGGGACCCTCCTGAAGTTCAACCGCCTCCTGCGCGAAGGCCGCATGCTCACGCGCAACGGCCGCATCCCGGTCGAGCTGCAGCTCGCCGATGAGTCGGGCTTCCCGCGCGCCGGCTACCTCGAGTCGGCGGACAACCGCGTCAACCCGGCCACCGGCTCGCTCGCCCTCCGGCTCGTGTTTCCCAACGACGACGGCGCGCTCATCCCCGGCCTGTTCGCCCGCGTGCGGCTGCCGCTCGGCGCGCCGGCGCCCGCGCTGCTCGTGAGCGAGCGCGCGATCGGCACGGACCAGAACCAGAAGTTCGTCCTCGCGGTCGACCGCGCCAACACCGTCGCCTACCGCACGGTCAAGCTCGGCGCCGCGATCGACGGCAAACGCGTCATCCGCGAAGGCCTCCAGGCCGGCGACACGATCATCGTCAACGGCCTGCAGCGCGTCCGTCCCGGCATGACCGTCGCGCCGCAGTCGCCGGCGATCGCCGCCACGCCGCCCGCCACGCCGTCCGGCGACAAGCTCGCCGCCCTGCGCTAAGCCCCGCCTTCCACCGCGCCATCCTGGGCCGCTCGCCGCGGCCCCCCTGGCCACCGCCTTGCCCACGTCCTCCCTGCTCCCGCCATGAATGTCTCCGATTTCTTCATCAAGCGCCCGATCTTCGCCGCCGTGCTTTCGGCCGTGATCTTCCTCGTCGGCCTGCTCGCGATGGTCCGGCTGCCCGTCAGCGAATACCCCGAGGTCGTCCCGCCGACGGTCGTCGTGCGCGCCGTCTATCCCGGCGCCAATCCCAAGACCATCTCCGACACCGTCGCCGCGCCGCTCGAGCAATCGATCAACGGCGTCGAGGACTCCCTCTACATGTTCTCGCAGGCGACGAGCGACGGCGTGATGACCCTCACCATCACATTCGCCATCGGGACGGACTTGGACAAGGCGCAGGTGCAGGTCCAGAACCGCGTCGCCCAGGTCCTGCCCAAGCTGCCGGAGGACGTGCGCCGGCTCGGCGTCACCACCCAGAAGACCTCGCCCGACCTCCTCATGGTCGTGCACCTGTTCTCGCCGGAGAACCGGTACGACGACATCTACGTCCGCAACTACGCGACGCTCCAGGTGCGCGACGTGCTCGCGCGGCTCCCGGGCGTCGGCGACGTCCGGCTCTTCGGGTCGGGCGACTACGCGATGCGCGTATGGCTCGACCCCCACAAGGTGGCGGCCAAGGGCCTGACGGCCTCCGAGGTGGTCGCGGCGATCCGCGAGCAGAACGTGCAGGTCGCGGCGGGCTCCGTCGGCCGCCAGCCCGCCGCGGTAGCCCCCGACACCGAGCTGCTGATCAACACCCAGGGCCGGCTCGCGTCCGAGGAGGAATTCGGCGCCATCATCGTCAAGACCGGCGCCGCCGGCGAGCGCGTCCAGCTCCGCGACGTCGCCCGGGTCGAGCTCGGCGCGTCCGACTACGCGCTCCGCTCCCTGCTCAACAACAAGCCCGCCGTCGCGCTCCCGATCTCGCAGCTGCCCGGCTCGAACGCGATCGCCACCTCCAACGCGGTCCGCGCCACGATGAAGGAGCTGGCGAAGGATTTCCCCGAGGGGCTGAGCTACGACATCGTCTACGACCCGACGATCTTCGTGCGCAGCTCGATCAAGGCCGTGGTGCAGACCCTCTTCGAGGCCATCCTGCTCGTCGTCCTCGTCGTCATCCTGTTCCTGCAGACCTGGCGGGCCTCGATCATTCCGCTCGCCGCCGTCCCGGTGTCCCTCGTCGGCACGTTCGCCGCGATGCACGCCCTCGGGTTTTCCATCAATGCCCTGTCGCTCTTCGGCCTCGTCCTCGCCATCGGCATCGTGGTCGACGACGCGATCGTGGTGGTCGAGAACGTCGAGCGGAACATCGCGCTCGGCCTCTCGCCGATGGACGCGACGCGACGCGCGATGCGCGAGGTCACGGGCCCGATCGTCGCCACCGCGCTCGTCCTCTCGGCCGTGTTCATCCCGACCGCGTTCATCAGCGGCCTCACCGGCCAGTTCTACAAGCAGTTCGCCATCACCATCGCGATCTCGACGGTCATCTCGGCCTTCAACTCGCTCACGCTCTCGCCCGCGCTCAGCGCTCTGCTGCTGAAGGACCACCATGCGCCGAAGGACCGCCTCACGCGCGCCATGGACTTCGCGTTCGGCTGGTTCTTCCGGCCGTTCAACCGGTTCTTCGACTGGGCCTCGCGCCAGTATTCCCGCGGCGTCGCGCGCCTGCTGCGCGTCTCGGCCATCGCGCTGCTGGTGTACGGCGGGCTCGTGGCCACGACCGGCTGGCTCTTCCAGTCCACGCCGACCGGGTTCGTGCCCTCCCAGGACAAGCAGTACCTCGTCGCTTTCGCCCAGCTGCCCGCCGCCGCCTCGCTCGAACGCACCGACGCGGTCATCCGGCGCATGAGCGAGATCGCCCTGCGCCACCCGGGCGCGGCCAACGCCATCGCCTTCCCCGGACTCTCGATCAACGGCTTCACCAACTCGCCGAACAGCGGCATCGTGTTCGTCGCGCTGAAGCCGTTCGAGGAGCGCACCGCGCCCGAGCTCTCCGGCCACGCGATCGCGCAGCAGCTGCAGGCCGAGTTCGGGCAGATCCAGGACGCCTTCATCGCCATCTTCCCGCCCCCGCCCGTGCAGGGCCTCGGCACCATCGGCGGCTTCAAGGCGTACGTGGAGGACCGCGGGGACAACGGCCTCGACGCTCTCTACGCCGCGACGCAGGGCCTGATCGGCCAGGGCTACCAGACGCCCGGGCTCGCCGGCCTGTTCTCCAGCTTCACCATCAACACGCCCCAGCTCGAGGCCGACGTGGACCGGGCGAAGGCCAAGGCGCAGGGCGTGCCGCTCGCGAACGTCTTCGAGACGATGCAGGTCAACCTCGGCTCGCTCTACGTGAACGACTTCAACCGGTTCGGCCGCACCTACCAGGTGGTGGCGCAGGCCGACGCCGAGTTCCGCGACCGGCCGGAGGACATCCTGCGGCTCAAGACGCGCAACGCCGCCGGCGAGCTCGTGCCGCTCGGCTCGCTCGTGAAGGTCCGCGAGACGTACGGCCCCGACCGGGTCATGCGCTACAACGGCTATCCCGCCGCCGAGATCAACGGCGCGCCCGCGCCGGGGTTCAGCTCGGGCCAGGCCGAGGCGCGGCTGGAGCAGCTGGCGCGCGAGCACCTGCCCAAGGGCATGGTGCTCGATTGGACCGAGCTCACCTACCAGAAGATCATCGCGGGCAACACCGCGGTCTACATCTTCCCGCTGAGCATCTTCCTCGTGTTCCTCGTGCTCGCGGCGCAGTACGAGAGCTTCCGGCTGCCGTTCGCGGTCATCCTCATCGTGCCGATGGCGCTGTTCTCCGCCCTCGCCGGCCTCTGGCTCACCCGGGGCGAGAACAACGTCTTCACCCAGATCGGCCTGATCGTGCTCATCGGCCTCGCGGCCAAGAATGCGATCCTGATCGTCGAGTTCGCCGTGAAGCTCCGCGAGGAGGGCAAGGGCATCGTCGAGGCGGCGGTCGAGGCCTCCCGGCTCCGTCTCCGGCCGATTCTCATGACGTCGATCGCCTTCATCGCCGGCGTCTTCCCGCTCGTGATCAGCACCGGCGCCGGGGCGGAGATGCGCCGGGCAATGGGCGTCGCCGTCTTCGCCGGCATGATCGGCGTCACGTTGTTCGGCCTGTTCCTCACGCCCGTGTTCTACGCGGTGCTCGAGCGCATCGGCTTCCGCAAGCCGGCGCCCGCCGCGCTGCCGCAGCAGGCCTGAACGTTCCGACCTCTCCATGAATCCCGCCATGAAAGCCCTCGCCCTGGTCCTCCCGCTTCTCGCCGCCGCCTCCGCCGCCGCGGCCGTCGGTCCCGACTACCGTCGCCCCGATGTCCCGGCTCCCGTCGCCTGGAAGGCTGCCGCCGGTGACGGCCTGCCGCCCGCCGGAACCTGGTGGCAGCTCTACGACGATGCGACGCTCGACGCGCTCGTCCAACGCGCCCTCGCCGCCAACCAGGACCTGGCCGCCGCGGCCGCCCGCGTCGAGCAGGCCCGCGCCGCCGCCGGCCTCGCGCGCAGCCAGTACCTGCCGTCGGCCGCCCTCGGCGCCTCGGTCGACCGCAGCCGCGTCTCGGAGGCGACGGACAACCGCCTGCCCGTCGCCGAGAGCACGACCCACCGGGCCGCGCTCGACGCCTCGTGGGAGCTCGACCTCTTCGGGCGGGTCCGCCGCCTGCACGAGGGCGCGCGCGCCGCGGCCGCCGCCAGCGCCGCGGATTTCGCGCACGTCCGGCTCGTGCTCGCCGCGGAGGTGACCTCCGGGTACTTCACGCTGCGCGCCCTCGACCGGGAGCTCGCCCTGGTGCACGACGGCGTCGAGCTCCGCCGCCGCGCCCTCGCGCTCGTCGCCTCCCGCCGGCAGGGCGGCGCCGCCACGGACTTCGACTTAGCGCGGGCGGAGGCCGAGCTCGCCTCGACCGAGGCCGAGGCTGCGGCCCTGGCCAACCGCCGCGCGGCCGCCCAGAACGCGCTCGCGGTGCTGCTGGGCGAGCCGGCCCCGGACTTCGCCGTGGGACCCCCCGCGGCGGCCGCCGTCCCGCCCGCCATCCCGGCCGGCCTGCCGAGCGAGCTCCTCGAGCGCCGGCCCGACATCGCCGCGGCGGAGGCGCAGCTGGCGGCCGCCAATGCCCGGATCGGCGTCGCCAAGGCCGCGTTTTTCCCGGCCATCTCCCTGACCGGCTCCGCCGGGTCGGCCAGCGGGGACCTCGGCCGGCTGTTCGGGACCGACGCGCGCATCTGGTCGATCGGACCGAGCCTCTACCTCCCGGTGTTTCAGGGCGGCCGCAACCGCGCGAACCTCGCCCGGGCGCGGGCCGAGTGGGACGAGAACGTCGCGCGCTTCCGCCAGCGCGTGCTCGTGGCCTTCCAGGAGGTGCAGGACGCCCTCACCGCCACGCAGCTCCTCGCGGAGCAGGATGCCGCGCAGGCCCGCGCCGTCGCCGCGGCCCGACGGGCGGCCGACCTCGCCCAGGCGCGTTACGACGCCGGCTACGTCGCGTACTTCGAGGTCATCGACGCGCAGCGCACGGTGCTGGGTGCCGAGCGCGCCGCCACCCAGCTGGACGCCCAGCGGCTGCTCGCGAGCGTCGGCCTCTTCAAGGCGCTCGGCGGGGGGTGGGACGCCCCCGCGGTGAACTGAAGGCCGCCATGATCACCGCCGTCCTCGTGCTCGGTGCGCTCACGCTGGTCGTCGCTCTCGACGACGCGGCCTGATCCTTCCCGTTCTCTTTCCCGCGGCCCCCGCCCGAAGGGGTTATTTGACCCGCGTCGCCCGGAGCCGGGCCTCGAGATCGCCTTCGCGCAGCGGCTTGCTCAGGAAATCGTCCATGCCCGCGGCGAGGCAGATCTCGCGGTCCCGGGTGGTCGCGTTCGCGGTCAGCGCCACGATCCGCGGCTGCGGGCCCGGCCGGGCGCGGATCTCGCGCGTCGCCTCCAGGCCGTCCATTTCGGGCATGTTCACGTCCATGAAAATGATGTCGTACCACTTGCGGGCGACCGCCGCCACGGCCTCGCGCCCGTCGCCCACGATGTCGGGTTCGTAGCCGAACTTCCGCAGGAGTCCCTCGGCCACGCGGCGGTTCACGAGATTGTCTTCCGCGATGAGGATCGAGAGCGGCATGTCCGCGGCGAGCCGCGGTCCCGGCGAGACGGCCCCCGGGGCCGGCGTGCCCTGCAGCGCGCGGAGGAAGGCCGAGTGAAGCTCGCGCTGCTTCACCGGCTTGGTGAACGCGACGGCGAAGAGCTTCCAGCGCGGGTCCGTGCGGTCCGCCAGGCCCGCAGCCGAGCTCAGCAGCACCAGCGGCAGCCCGTCCCGCCCCGGCAGCTCCCGGATCCGCCGGGCCAGCTCGAGCCCGTCCATTTCCGGCATCTGCATGTCGAGGATGGCCATGTCGACCTCCGCGCCCCCGCGCAGCAGCTCGAGCGCCGCCGGGCCGCTCGCCGCCTCGACCGCCGCCATCTGCCAGCGCTCCGCCTGGATGCGGAGGATCCGCCGGTTGACCTCCCCGTCGTCGACCACCAGCACGCGGCGACCCACCAGGGGCGAGGGCCGGTCGTTCGACTTGACCGAGGGCCCGACGGCCGCCGGCACGCGGATGGTGAAATGGAACTTCGAGCCGACGTTCACCTCGCTCTCGACCCAGATGCGGCCGCCCATCAGCCCCACGAGCTGCTTCGAGATCGCGAGGCCGAGGCCGGTGCCGCCGTATTTCCGCGTGGTCGACGCGTCGACCTGGCTGAAGAGCTGGAAAAGGCCGTCCTGCCGGTCCGCCGGGATGCCCAGGCCGCTGTCCTTGACCTGGAAATGCAGCTCCCGCCAGGCCGTGCCTTCCGGGAGCGGCGAGGTGCGCGCCGCCTCGGCGGCCCGCTTCTCCGCCTCGTCGAGCGGCCGGGCACACACGCACACGAACACCGAGCCCCGCTCGGTGAACTTCACGGCGTTGCCCGCCAGGTTCACGAGGACCTGCCGCAGCCGCGCGACGTCGCCCAGGACCACCGGCGGGACCTCGTCGGCCGCGAGGTACACGAGGTCGAGGCCCTTCTCCATCGCCTTCGGGCTCACGAGCTCGAGGGATTCCTCCACGCAGTCGCGCAGGTCGAACGGCACCTCCTCGAGGTCGAGCCGCCCCGACTCGATCTTCGAGAAGTCCAGGATGTCGTTGATCAGCGTGAGCAGCGCGTCGCCGCTCGTGCGGATCGTCTCCACGAAGCTCTGCTGGTCGGGATTGAGCTGGGTGTCCTGCAGCAGGCTGGTCATGCCGATCACGCCGTTCATCGGCGTGCGGATCTCGTGGCTCATGTTGGCCAGGAACTGCGACTTCGCCCGGCTGGCGGACTCCGCCGCCAGCTTCGCGGCCTCCAGCTCCACCGCCAGGCGCTCGCGGTTCTGCACCTCCGCGACCAGCCGGCGGTTCGCGGCCGCCAGCTCCTCGGTGCGGCGGATGACCGCCTGCTCGATGGAATTGTTGGTGATCTCCAGCTGGGCGCGCTGCAGGGCGATCTCCTGCATCTCGTGCTGGCCGCGAAGGCAGGCGTAGATCAGGAAGATGTCCTCGAACACGACCCAGCCGGTGTGCTCCAGCCACCGCCAGTACGAGCCCACCGCGCCGCCGAACACCGAGAGGGGGAAATACACCCCGCGCATGAAATGGTCGATCGCGACCACGACGGAGGCCGTGATCAGGACCTTCCAGTCGCGGTAGAAGGCCAGGAACGCGAGCGAGCCGAAGACGTGGAAATGGGTCTCGATGCGCCCGCCCGTGACGTGGATGAGCAGGGCCGAGAAGAGCATCTGCGCCACCGCGATGACGTGCCGGGTCAGCGCCTCGCCCGGGCGCAGGAGCGCGAGCGCGACGGGCGGCAGGGCGATCACGCCGCCGAGCACCAGCGCCGAGATGACGTGGACATGGACCTGGGAAGATCCGCCGATCCACGTCCGGGGCGAGATCCACAGCGCGCCCGCGACGGCGGCCGCCCATTGCACCAGCATCAGCCCGCCGAACAGGCGGTCGGTGCGCCGATAAATTTGGTCGCGGTGCTTGGACCAGATCTCCCGCGCGCGGATGTCGATGAGCGCGTCGCCAATCGGGTTGCTCATGGCCGGGAAACGGGGCGCTCGCTCTCGGGGGTGCCGAGGCTGCAGCCGAACACCGGCATGCGCGTCAGGCCGGACGGGCGGTCCACCGCCGCCACCAGCCCGCGGCGGGCAGGGCTGTCCCCGGGGTGCCCGCGCGACGCGGTGACGCCGCCGGCGAACACGAGCCGGCCGGCGGGTTCGAAGACGCGGATCTCTCCGGAGGTCGCCGCGCCGAACCGCGCCGCGAGGCGCGCGTCCGCGTCAACCACGCGCGTCGCGCCGGGCAGGCTCGCCGCCGCCGCCCAGAGCGGGCTCTGGTCCGGCGCCCGGCCGGGCAGGCCGTAATCGGCGAACAGGAGAAGGACGCGCGGAGCCCGCTTCATCTCCGCCAGCGCCGCTCCCAGCTCCTCCACGCTGGCGGCCGAACACCCGCATTCGGGGTGCAGCGCGACCACCACGGTGCTGCGATCCGTCGCGCGGTCGAGGCCGGTCGCGTCGGGCCAGTCGACCGCCGCGCCGCTTTCCCCCGGCGTCGCGTTGTAGCGGTTCAGCTGCCAGAACCCGGCCACCGCCGCCGCCGCGCTCGCCCCGACGAATGCCAGCACGCCAAGACGAGACCAGGGCATCGATCGGCGGGGGACGCTCACGGCCGGAG